>FWPV01001052.1_pt1 | contig 80025 bp, 71 predicted proteins | sample 2228371 | NCBI WGS metagenome assembly FWPV01 (sample SAMEA103939776, study PRJEB20133) | metagenome
CATCAAAAGTTACGTCATTTTATAGTAAGAAAATAGGTAAATCCTTATCAAGTATGTCTTAGTTAATCTTATTTTGTCCAAACTTTAGTACCCTATTAATAACAGCATTTTTCTTTGCATATTCAACTGCGACAAAATCCTTGTCAACCATATAGACTTTGCCTCTTTCAGCTAGCTTTGCCATGCATAATCCTATGGCACCGTAACCACAGCCCAGGTCAAGGCATATATCCGATTTGTTTACATCCATATAGTCTATCAATAGCTTTGAGCCAGCATCTATTTCTCTTGGAGAAAAAAGCCCCCAGGTTGAGTGAAATACAAATTCAAATCCTCGTAGGATATCACAAAATATTATATCATCTTTCAATTTTATTATATCTGATTCTTTCATATCGGAACTTTATTATTTTAGGATTTCGTCAAAAGATATTTATATGCGGATAGAGCAGCTTTTGAGCCTTCACCGATAGCAACGCTTATCTGTTTTTCTGGGACAGTAGTAACGTCTCCCGCTGCAAAGATGCCGGGGACTGTCGTATTACACATACAATCAACGATGATCTCGCCTTGATCATTAAGCCTGACTAAATCTTTGGCAAATTCAGAATTTGGCAGAAGCCCTATTTCTATGAAGACACCTTGAACAGCTATCTCTTTGGTTTCTTTTGTGTCAAGAGATTCAACGGTTATACCTGTGACATATTTTTCACCATGTATAGCGGTTACTCTATGTGATAATAAAGATATAATATTGTCTGCGTCTTTTATTTTGTCAAGCATTATCGGGTCTGCTTGCCAGTCTTTGGCTATGTTGACGATATATATTTTATTAGCCAATTTTACAAGATCAATGACTGCAGTTAGAGCAGAATTTCCTCCGCCGACCACTGCTACATCTTTTCCGCTAAACAATGGAGCATCACAGGTAGCACAATAACTGACACCTTTGCCGACAAGTTCTTTCTCTCCTTTGACATTCATAGGTCTATATCTTTTGCCGGAGGCAATTATTATGGTCTTACCTTTGAAACTCTTTGATTTTTCTGTTTTGATTATAAAATATTCGTTTTCTTTTGTTATTTTTGTAACAACGTCATCAAGTATAATATCAACTATCGGGAATTGTTCCATTTGAGAGCGAAATTTTTCGGTCAATTCTTTTCCTGTAATATATTGAAATCCCATATAGTTTTCAATGTCAGATGTCCATAACATCTGTCCGCCAATATCTTTGCTTATAAGAAGCGTTTTGATCTGTTTGCGTGCGGCATATACGGCAGATGTCATTCCAGCAGGACCTCCGCCTATTATTATAATGTCATATATGTCATCGCTCTGAGATATTCTTTCTATATCGTCTTCGGGCAAAATAAGTTTAAGGTCTAACAAATTAGCATCCATATACACCACCTCATCAATCAGAAACTTGCGATCTCATTTGAGATAATTTGCGGATATGATCTCTTTCTTCATTTAGCAATTTTTGGACAATTTTTTTATCAATTCCATCAACTGCATCTTGTAACTCGTGAAGAAAGATAATGGAATCTTTTTCAAAGCTAATAGCGATATCTATCGCTTGCTTTGGCGATGTCAATTGTCTAACCAGATCAATATAAGATATATCTTTTGTAAAGACTCTCTCGTCAGCTATTGCCTTCATATAACCCATATATTCAGTGGCGTAATATAAATCTGATATTTGATATCCTCCCGCAGATTTTAGAATTTCCTCAAACTTTTGTCTGTGTTTATCCTCCTCTGCGGAAAGATAATTGAATAAGTTTCTAAGCGGAACAGTTTTTGATGAGTCCGCCATTATTTGGTAAAATTCTCTGCCGTTTTTTTCTATTTCAATGGCAATTTCAATTATCTCTTGTGCAGTAAAATTTTCATTCATTCTTGACTATCACTCCATTATTTTGCAATTCATCCTAATCAATACTAATTACTAATAACTATTTATTTGCAACTCTTTTTCCCTTTTCCTCTGGAAAATATGGAACTGGGATATATTGCACAGAAGGTCGCCTGTTGCTCGGCTGTGGAAATAGATTCATAAGTTGATATACTTCTTCTGGCATCTCTGTTGATATGGGCAATCCGATATTTTTTGCTTCTTCTGCTGTTATTGGATAGTCGTGTGTCCATTCGCCTCTTGTCAATAGGTCAGATATCTCATCCGCTTTTTCATAGTTCATATTGTCTTTGAGTATATCTCTGACACACTCTCTTAATTGGTTCATCGCTTTTCTTGATATGTCCGCAAGGATAAGTGTTTCATCGTCTATTTCATTTTTATCTTTGGTCTCAACAACTTTGAGTATTGATGCAGCAGGGAATCCTCCAACCTGTGGATCGACAGAACCAAGCACAGCGCTTGGGTCCATCACTATTTCATCAGCGGCAAGAGCGATCAGCGTTCCCCCTGACATAGCGTAATGAGGAATAAATACTGTTACTTTTCCCTTATGCCTTTTTAATGCACAAGCTATCCTTTCTGTCGCTAAAACTAGTCCACCGGGGGTATGTAGGATCAGATCAATAGGCATATCGTCATCGGTCAAATTGATCGCCCTTATAACTTCCTCTGAATCTTCTATATTGATATATCTGATAATAGGAAAGCCCAATAAACTCATAGATTCTTGTCTGTGTATAAGGGCTATAACTCTGCTACCACGTTTCATCTCAAACTTTCTAATAAGCCTTATCCTTGCGGTTTCTAGCATACGTCTTTGTATAACAGGAACTAACGCTGTTATCATAATAAATATCCAAAAAATTTGAAATATTAGAGACATATTATAAAGCCTCCTAAATAAAAATCACCATGGTCTATACTCATCGGCAAATCGCCTAGTGATAAATCGTTCTCTCCTTTTGAAGACAAAGACCAGTACAGCGCCAGCGACAAATCCGCCTATATGCGCCCACCAAGCAACTCCTCCCGAAAGAGGTCCCATGCCAAGAGAAAATGTTCCAATGAATAATTGCATTAGAATCCAAAATCCGAGAAATACAAAAGCAGGTATCTCGACAAATTGTGCAAAGAAGAAAAATGGGATCAATGTCCAAATTCTTGCCCGAGGATAGAGAATGAAATATGCCCCCATAACCCCCGCTATTGCACCACTTGCCCCCACGGTCGGAATCCCTGATCTGAAATTCATAAAACCATGAGCTAATCCCGCACAGATGCCACATAGTATATAAAAGATCAAGAATCTTATATGTCCCATACGATCTTCAACATTGTCGCCAAATATCCAAAGATACCACATATTGCCGATGATATGAAACCAACCTCCGTGGAGAAACATACTTGTAAATAAAGGCAATACTCCAAAAACAATATTACCTCTTTCTAATAGATAAAAAAATCTTGTCGGAACAAATCCAAAATGTGATATAAAGTTGTCTAATCTAGAGCCTAACGATATTTGATAGATGAATATGACCGCATTAACTACGATCAAGAGGACAGTGACTATCGGTGGTGTTCTAGATTGGACAGTGTCGCGGATCGGTAGCATATCTAGCTCCTATTTTAACGAATTAAATCTGTTTTCCCGGAAAGCTCAAAAGGCAGTTCGGCTTTTTCAAGCAGCGGAAGGGATGTCCCAAGATTCAAGTTGCCGATCAGATTATAGTCAAGCGATCTATTTCCACTTAGCATTTGATAAACTGACTTGCCAACATTGAGAAAATCCAATGAGATCGGCACTTCGATTATACCATCGCTTTTCTCACCAATTTGGATGTCTTTATCTGACATCATACCTGAAAATACGTTCTGATTATTTAGTTTGAACTGATAATTACCGCCTTTTAATATCATAGCGAAGGCATTTGGGTTGCTTACTTTTAATTTCAATTTCAAATCAGCATTTGTGACGTTTAATTTCTCTATATTTAAGCTTTGCAGACTGATCTTGGGGATTTTTACAAGTGGAAATTCTCCCGACTTACTAACAGGTATCCGAATAACGCCTAAAACGGGCATTTCAAACGAAAACCCAAATTTCATCTGATAATTTGATAGCCCTTGATCCCATAAGTTTTGAAACGTTTTATATATGTCAATAAAATTCAAGTTCACAGGTAATTGAATGATTTCTTCGCCCAAAGATGGTATCTCAATTCCCCTGAACTGATTTCCTGTTAAAAATGAATTGCCGTTCAATAGTAGGTCATAATCAAAGCCTGATAGTTTTATCCCTATTTTGTTAGGATTTTTCACCTTCAAATCAAAAAGTAGGTCAATGCCACTGAATGACAGACCAGCTATCCTTGCATCAACAAAGTCAACTTCGGGCTCCTTTACCTTTTCCTTTATAAGATTGTGAAGAACTGAGCAAGAACTCATACTTAACGCCAAAATCAAAAAAAGTAACAATTTCACTCTGAAAATAGTCATTTTCTAGCCCCCTTTATCAAGCTTCTAGCTCCTTTTTATTAAGCTCTGAACAGTTCTCCCATACGTTTCCCGAGAAATCTACCTGCAATCACAAGACTAACTATCAGAAGCACCATTCCTAGCACGCCCATCGCACTAGCTATATAGGGTCCGTCCCCAACTCTGCCAAATACGTAGTATATAGCTTTTGTGATCGGGAAAAATTCTTTCTTCATCGCAAGTATAAGACTACTACTGACTTCAAGCATTGCAAATGCGAATGACAAGATACCGCCAGCCACAAGGTTAGCGATAATAAGCGGGAATGTGATCTTTTGTATGGTTTTAATTGGAGAAGCACCAAGACTCATAGACGATTCTTCCAATGTTATACTTGTCTGTTGAAATCCTGCATAGGCAGAGCGAACCATATAAGGTAATCTCCGGACAGCATATATTACAACCAAGAGAACTGTTGGATTTTCTCTTGAGTCTATAAAACTTCCAGAAAAACATGCGACATACCCAAAAGCCAGTATCAGTCCGGGTAATGCTAATGGTAACATAGACAGAAGGTCTATGACATCTTTGCCGGGGATTTTTCTTCGGGCAAGTATATAGGCGATCAATATGCCAAAGAATAAATCAAAAAAGGTGCTTATGCTACTGTATATTAGACTGTTTTTTATACTTGGCAGTGTTAACTCGTGTGTAGAAATTTCCCTAAAATGATTTAACGTATAGACTTCTGGAAATATCGTCCCAGACCATTTTTCAGTTATCGAAAGCAGGACAACGCTTATATGTGGCAAAACTGCAACAAATATAACCGATAATATGAAAATATATATTATAAATGTGCTGATCTTGCCGACTTTTCGTTCTCGTATGTCTACATGCCCTCTTGACATCATTTCATAACGTTTGCTTCCCATAAATTTCTTGGATAAATAGAAAAACCCCAGAGATAACAATATAACAACAACTACAAGTGAAAATCCCATAGGGTTAGCCCTGATATCTGCAACCATATTGAATATCTGTATAGGTATAACTTTGCGATATTCAAATATTAAAGGTGTGCCGAGATCGGTAAAAGCCCAGATAAATACGACAGATGCACCAGCGAAATATCCGGGAACCATAAGTGGCAAGGTTATCGTCCTGAAAAGCCTCATCTTTCCAGCTCCCATGCTTTCAGCAGCTTCTTCTAGACTTGGGTCAACGTTAGCCATAGCAGCGGCTATATTCAGATACATTATCGGATAAAGATGAAGCACTTCAAGAAAGACAACCCCCCAAAACCCAGTCCCAAGCCAGTCAATAGCGTTTTGAGGCTCTATTAGTCCAAGTTTCATCAATATAAGATTAACACTGCCCATCCTACTGAAAAGTTGTCTCATACCTATTGCACCGACAAACGGAGGCATAACCATCGGCACAAGGATCAACCCTTGGAGCAATGATCTTCCCGGGAAATCACATCTTACAAGACAATAAGCTAACGGCAATGATAATATCGTAGTTGCCAAAGTCACGACAAAACCAAGAACTATACTATTGATTATACTTTCGCGTTGAAGTGGATTAGTGATCATCAGCTTGAAAAATCCAAGTGAAAATCTACCTTTTGTATATACATTTAACTTACCTTCTTCATGCTTAATTACATAATTCCCGCTTTCATCGTATATCTCCCATTTATCTTCTTTTATAGGAAGAATAGTTATGTTATATGAGGTCTCATGTCCGTTATTTGCGAACTCAGAGGCAAGATTCTCAGAAAATATTCTGCTATTCAGATCATGCTGAAATCCTTCATCTATGCTGAAAAGACGAACTTCGCTAATATAGAAAGCCTGTGAAAAGACATAGATGATCGGATAGATAAGAAATAGCACAAAGAAAGCAACGATTATCACCAAAAAAAGCAACGTTGCTGGGGTAAGATCATATCTTCGTAGATTAAACATTTTCCGCTTTTTGATTCCTATATTTTCAAAGTATACACTTCACTTAATATGGTTTCACCACAAATTCGAAAGAAATTTTTAAATTACTCGATAATTTTAGGCACTCCAAAGAGCCCATTTTCGGGGCTTGGGGCATTTGCTAATGCTTCTTCCTGTGCAAGTGATGGTCTTACAACATCTTCTCTGACAACATTTTTCACTGGTATAACATGAGAAGTTGGCGGAACATCATCTGTATCTAGCTTATTAAGCTGTTCTATATATTCGAGTATCTTGCCAAGTTGTTCGGCAAGCCATTGTTTTTCCTCCTCATTAAACCTTAATCTAGCAAGATTAGCGACGTGTTCAACTTGCTCAATGGTTATCTTTCCCATATATTCCTCCTAAATTCAAAGTTCTTATCGCAAGACTTAAAATCCCAATCATCATAATTTCTCAAGGTTAGCATACTCAACCATAAGGGTCTTTTCTAATCCTATGTCAAAATCTACTTTCAACATCATATTTGAGCCCTTGCCTACAATCTCTTTTACAATTCCATTGCCAAATGCCTTATGATGCACTTTTTGACCAACCTTGAAGTTAAACCTGTCATTATCAACGATAACCTGTTGACTTTGTAAGATGATTTGACGTTCTGGCGACCTTATAACTATGGTATCGTTATATTGTTCTTTTAAATGGGGCGGTATTTCTTCAAGAAAGCGCGAAGGCTCAAAATACGATTCACCACCAAAAAGCAACCTATGAGAAGCAGACGTAAGGTATAACCTCTCTTTTGCACGGGTAATGCCCACATAACAAAGCCTTCTTTCTTCCTCCATTTCTTTATCGCTGTCAAGTGATCGCCAAGATGGGAATATCCCTTCATCCATACCTGTCAAAAAGACAACCCTGAACTCCAGTCCTTTGGCACTATGAAGCGTCATTAGAGAAACCTTTTTCTCCTGATCATTCCAGTTATCTATATCGCTTTTAAGCGTTATCCCTTCTAAGAAATTTGCTAAAGTGACTGATTCTGGATCATCTTGTCTCTGTTCAAATTCTTTTGCTTCTGAAAGCAATTCTCTTATATTCTCTATCCTGCTTTGTGCTTCAATTGTCCCTTCTGCTTCCAGTGCTTTTTTATACCCAGTTTTATCAAAAATATCTTGTATAACAAGGTTAGGCTTTCGATTTGGGTCGATGCTTTCTATGGTCTCAACAAATTCCAATATGGATTCACGAGTGCGGTTCTGTATATTTGGCAGATGCTTAACACCCTTCATAGCATCATAAAGCGAAAGCCCTTGTTCATAGGCGAATTCTTTTAACTTTTCAATGGTCACCTTGCCGATGTTTCTAGCTGGAATGTTTATTATTCTCTGTAAACTTACGCTGTCATTTTTGTTTAAAAGCAGACGTAAATATGCGATGATGTCTTTTATTTCTGCTCGTTCATAAAATCGCAATCCCCCAACAACAGTATAAGGTATTCGTGAGACCCTCAAAGCATTTTCAAGGACACGTGACTGAGCGTTCATCCTATATAATAACGCAAAATCGCTGTAATCATAGCCCTCTGCACATAGCTTGGATATTGTGTCTGATATGAAGGATGCCTCGCCTTTTTCATCAATGGCTTCATAGCAGATCAGTTTCCTTCCTTCTTCGTTCTCTGTCCATAATTTTTTATCCTTTCGGTTTATGTTGTTGGCAACAACGTTATTTGCCGCATCAAGTATATTTTTCGTTGACCTATAATTTTGTTCAAGGCGATAGACCGTTGCATCTTCGTAATCCCTTTCAAAATCAAGTATATTGTGAATATCTGCTCCTCTCCATGTATATATTGATTGATCGTCATCGCCTACGACAGATATATTCCTATGCTTACGCGCAAGGAGATTAGCTATCTTATATTGTGCGTGATTTGTATCTTGATATTCGTCTATGAGTATATATTTAAACTTATCCTGATAAATCTCAAGGATTTCGGGATGTCCCTCAAAAAGCTGAACAGTCAACATCAAGATATCGTCAAAATCAAGTGCGTTATTTTCCCGTAGATGTAACTGATAAGTCTTGTATACTTGCGCTACTTTCTCTTCGAAGTAATTACCTGATCTCTTCTCGTATCTTTCAAAATCAATGAGATCGTTTTTTGCGTTGCTTATAGTATTTAAAACCGCACCTGGAACAATCTTCTTCTCATCGAGATCAAGTTCCTTTATGCACTGTTTTATTAACAACATTTGATCTGTCTGGTCATAAATAGTAAAGTTACGTGTATATTTTAGCCCTAATGCTTCTATATTAGCCCTCAGAAATCTCACACAAGCGGAATGAAATGTGCTTACCCATAGCAATCCGCTTTGAATGGGACCGATCAATTCATTTAGACGTTTTTTCATCTCTTCAGCTGCTTTGTTTGTAAAGGTAACAGCTAAAATATTTATCGGCGATATACCTCTTTCTCGCACAAGATATGCTATGCGATGTGTGAGCACTTTCGTTTTTCCGCTTCCCGCACCTGCGAGAATTAATAGCGGTCCATCGCCATGTGTGACAGCCTTTCTCTGAACTTCGTTTAATCCTTCAAGTATGTTCATTTATTTTTCCCAAATGGTTATTCTAACACGATTTTCAAGAAAAAATTACAGCCCAACTGTTTTTTCCATAATTTCAAGGTATCTTCCATATGCTGAATCCCATTCCAACCCGAATCCGGGATCATAAACTTTCACTTCAAATGACCTTCCGATCAGTTCTCTTCCCTCTTCAAGCGATTTGATATATCCCCTTGCGATCGCCTGCATTATTATATTTCCTATAGCAGTTGCTTCAACAGGACCTGCTAGAACCTGTCGTTGTGTAGCATCCGCTGTGAATTGGCATAGTAACTGATTTTGGCTTCCTCCGCCTACTATATGGATTGTTGTTATCTTTTTCCCAAGCATTTCTTCAAGTTTTTCAAGCACCCATCTATATTTCAATGCAAGGCTTTCTAGCGCGCATCTTATAATTGCTCCTTTATTTTCTGGCACTGGTTGACCCGTGTTTTTGCAGAATTCAATTATCCTTAAAGGCATATTCCCATGACTCAAAAAAGGTTCATAGTTTGGCTCTATGATTGATACCAATGGCTTTGAGGTTTCAGCTATTTTTACTAGATCGCTATAAGAAAATGATTGTCCTTCATCTTCCCAAGTGCTTCTGCACTGTTGGATAAGCCAAAGCCCCATTATATTCTTTAAGAATCTAATGCTATTATTTACTCCGCCCTCATTTGTGAAATTGTATTTAAGAGAAGAATTGTTTATAATTGGACTTGAGACCTCTGCTCCCATCAATGACCATGTCCCTGAACTAATATATGCCCATCTATCACCTTTTGCAGGAACAGCAGCGACCGCAGAACCAGTGTCATGACAGGCAGGAGCAATCACAGGCACGTCGCCTAACCCAATTTCGTTCCTTACTGTTGGATGCAAAGGAGCAATAATCGTCCCAGGGGGGACAATTTCTGGCAATATATGGAACGGTAAGCCAAGTCTGTCAAACAGATCCTTAGACCAATTCTTTTTTATCGGATCATAGAACTGTGTTGTCGTTGCTATGGTAAATTCTGACACTTTTTTGCCCGTGAACAGAAAGTTGAACAGATCAGGCATCATAAGCAATTTATCTGCTGATTCAAGTATGGGCGATTTCGCTAATGACATCGCTAACAATTGATAAAGAGTGTTTAGCTTCATAAATTGTATCCCAGTTATTCGGAATATCTCCTCTTTTGGGACAATACTAAAAGCCTTTTCCATCATACCGTCAGTGCGTTTATCACGGTAATGGTATGGATATCCAAGTATGCTATTGTCTCTACCGATAAGGGCAAAATCAACGCCCCATGTGTCAAAACCGATCCCATCTAGTTTCGTCCCATATTTTTGCGTGCAGATATCAAGACCTTTTTTTATCTCCTGAAACATCTGCAATACGTCCCAATGTAAGCTGTCAAAAACTTTTACAGGCGTGTTGAGAAATCGATGAATTTCTTCAAGGGTTAACCTCCCATTATTGAAAACGCCCGATACCGCACGCCCGCTTTCTGCACCTAAATCAAAAGCTATGAACCTTGAATTCTCCTGCATTTTTTATCTCCTGAATATTAACTTCGCCTTGCTAGTTTATTGGCAAAGATACTTATAAGCCCTCCAAGCATTATATAGCCCAAAATGACTTCCGTCCCAACAAAAAGACGAGCAATATTCGTTATAGGCACAATGTCACCAAATCCCAGAGTTGTAAATGTCACAATACTGTAATAAAGATAACTCCAAAAAGTTGGTTCTCTGCCTTCTTCTATCATCTTTTGAACATTATAAACAAAGTGACCTTCGCCAAAACCAAAATAATATATTAATGCGAACATAATAGCGAAAAAAGCTGACCACATCGCCCAAAGGCTAAAACTTCTTCCACAATGTGATGTGATCTCCCAAAGAAAAAACCAAAATTTATGTCTTCTTTCACGCCACGATCGTATCCATTGCTCATCATCTATGTAACGTTTAAGGTAAGGATTGGATGAACTATCCATTATGCTCGCGGTATTAAATTCCGAAAAATCCGTTATTGAGTATCTGCGTAAAGCAATTTTTTTGAAGGTTATCGCCTCTACGGACGGGCAGATAAACCTGTTCCAGATCAGAGTTCTTAGTTTGCCCTCACAGAATTGAACCCCTTGAAAGTTTGCAGGATGTTTCATAGCAGTCCAAAGAAATGTCGCGCTCTTGTTAAAACTGCATCCCGCAAAATGCGTATAATTATTAAACACTGCATGGTTAAAATTTGCACTCCCATTGAAAGACGCTGAACTAAATATCGCATATCCATTGAAGACTGCAAGACTGAAATTTGCTTCTGAGAAGTAATCTTCTAATCCAAAAATTGCACCGCCAAACATAGCATCGTGATTGAAGATCACACCATCAAAGTTTACGTCGTGATTGAAATTTGACGACACAAAATCATTATGCTCGTTGAATATAGCTGAACTAAAGTTGACTTCACTGTTGAAAATAACAGATCTAAAACTGGCAATGGAATTAAAACGAACAGATAAAAACTGCACGTCATCTCTAAATATGCTATAATTAAATACTATATTATCTGTAAAAATGACATTCGAAAGATCAAAATACCCTTGTAATTCGCTATTTTTTATGCTTATTTTATTTTTAATTATGGATTTTAGATCGTCGCTCTGATCCAGCATATTTCTTATCTTTTCTATGTTTAACTCGCCTTTTATTACCGCATATTCAATTGTAATATCGCACTTTTCAGCTATAGCATAGAGGATTTCATCTGCTTGGATTTCAATAATATTTGAATTATTGCCATATCGCTCAAAGGTCTTGGAATTCATTGAATTCTGATCTCCCTATTTTACGAGATATTATAACATTAAAGGGGCTTTTTCATCAAGAAGTTCTCTTTGTTATGACAGCACCTTTGTCAGCACCAGAGACTATTTCGCGATAAATGTCAAGGAATCCCTCATTTACTTTTGGTTCTTTTGGTTTCCAATTGGCTTTTCTTTTCTGAAGCTCTGATTTGCTCAGTCTGATGTTCAATTTTCTATTAGGTATATCAATATCAACGATGTCACCATCTTCAACTAGGGCAATTGGTCCACCTTCTGCCGCTTCTGGACAAACATGACCGATACAAGGACCCCTTGATGCCCCTGAGTATCTGCCGTCTGTGATCATTGCGACGGAATCGCCTAATCCCATTCCGATCAATAAAGCCGCTGGTATAGATAACTCGCGCATTCCAGGACCGCCTTTAGGTCCTTCATATCTTATAACGAGCACATCACCGGGCTTGACCTGCTTTGATGACAAGAAATCCCTGACTTCTTCCTCACTATCAAAGACTTTGGCTTGTCCTGAGTGAACCATCATCTTGGGATTTACTCCGCTTTGCTTAACTACCGCACCATTTGGAGCTAAATTGCCGAAAAGGACAGCTATTCCACCTTCCGTTGAGATCGGGTCGTCAAGCGAATGGATAACATCGGGTCTCGTGATTTTTACATTTGCTATATTTTCACGCAGAGTTTTGCCTGTGACGGTCATCAGATCAAGATCAAGTAAAGATTCCATAGTCTTCATCACAGCAGGAACGCCACCAGCTTGATAGAAATCAAGTAAATTATAGTTTGAAGCAGGTTTAAACTTTGCTAAAAGAGGCGTTTTTTTGCTTATCTCATCAAAAAGACTTAATGGGATATCAATTCCGATCTCTTTGGCAATGGCAGGGATATGAAGTAACATATTGGTTGATCCGCCGATGCTTGTCCCAAGTTTAATTGCGTTGATTATGCTTGCTTTTGTGACGATTTGTTTAGGAGTTAAATCTTTCTTTAAAATTTCCATAATTTGTCTTCCGACAATCTCCGCGGATGCAAGTTTGGCTGAACTCATCGCAGGCATAACTGCACATCCGGGCATAGAAAGCCCCAAAGCCTCAACGATACAGCTCATCGTGCTTGCAGTTCCCATCATACTGCAAAGCCCGGGGCTTGCACAAACATTTTCCTCTATATATTCCAGTTCATGCTTTGTGATCTTTTGAGATTTATATGACCCAATAGCCTCTTTGACATCACAAGCTACCATAGACCCAAATGGAAGCATAGTTCCGCCAGTCAAAAATATTGTTGGAATATCGCATCTAATCGATGCCATAAGCATTCCGGGGATTATCTTATCACACGAACATATCATAACGACAGCATCAAATTGATGTGCTTGTATCATCAACTCTATTGATGCTGAAATTATGTCTCTGCTTGGCAGGATATAGTGCATTCCCTTTCCTTGAGCTATACCATCACAAGGAGCGATAGTGTTAAACTCAACAGGCATTCCACCAGCAGAGATTACACCTCTTTTTACATATTTTGCTAGTTCTCTCAAATGATAATGACCGGGATTGGCTTCTGTCCAAGAGTTTGCTATTGCAATCAATGGCTTATTAAGGTCATCTGTTGTATATCCAACTCCACGATAAAGTGATCTAGCATAAGTTCCATCTATTCCTGATAATGATTCACGACTGCGAAGTCTCAATTTCTATCCTCTCTTAGAAATATTATAAGTATCACCTTTCCATTCAATTTTTTTGACAAATAAACTGGTAAAACCTATAAAAACACTATAAAAGATCATAAAAAATTCATATAACATAAAGAACTTTAACAGATCAATCCTATCAAAACTTTTGCAGACTTGCCAACATCTGATAAAGTCAATCAAAGACTTACTGACAAATGATATCAAAACAGCTATCTGCAACGACTTTATAAAGAAGGCAATTGGTATAAGTATCATAAGGATAGTATGAAATAAAAATGCTAAATATAACGGAAATAAAATCCATGACTTTGTGATCAATCCGCCCAATGTCCATCTTATCCTTTGCGAAAAAAATCTCCTTAAAACTGTCTCTGCAGGAGTCATAACCATCGCATCTTTATCATAAGCAACCTTTACATCCCAATTTGGATTCTTTGATACCGCCTGTATAACCGCAGTATCTTCTGTGATTGTAAAACCAATTTTTTTAAAATTTTCATCTTCAAGGACTTTTTTCCTATACGCAACATTACTTCCAGCACAACTAGCATAGACACCAACGCCAATTGAACCAGTAGCTGACTCTAACAAAAACAGCATATCAAGAGCCTGAAGCTCCGCAAAAATAGATGACGAGTGATTATCATTATAAGTGATATTAAACCCCATTACCAATCCTGTTTTTGGCGTAAAGCGTAAAATGGTATTTTTAATCCATTTTGGCTTTGCGATGCAGTCAGCATCAATGTTCATTATAATCTCGCCTTTACAGAGTTTTGAACCTTCATTAACTGCATTCTGTTTGCCCGTAAAGCCAGACAGGTTTTCTTTAATCTCCATACTTTTAATTATGGAATTTCTTTTCTGATAGAGATTTATTATATCTTGGGTTCTATCAGTAGACCGATCATTTATGACAATTATCTCATATTTATTTTTCGGATAATCTTGATTTATAAGAGAATCAAGACACTTCCCGATCATTTTCTCTTCATTTCTCGCAGGCACTATGATTGATACATAAGGACAGTCATCGTTAAGTTTCGTTGTTTTTTTTACTATTATTGTGCCAATAAATAGTATTAAAGATATGATAAAATAAACAAAAGCTAGCGAAATTAATATATAAGATAGGATAAAGCTCAAAAGTTCTCTCCTGTTTTTATCGTTCGAATAATTGACAATAACCATAAATCCTGTTATTATATTGCCAATGATGAAGTCGTTAGTATGTTATCATAATAATCTAATAAGATCAATGTCTTTTGAGGTTACAATTGTGAGGTTGAAAAATGGATTGGAAAGCAAAATGGATAACTATTAAGGGCAAGGAGAATGCTCAAAATTTTTGGTTTTGTGCTAGAAAAGAGTTTGATTTGGACGAAAATATAACAGATGCAAAATTGCATATAACCGCGGATTCCAGATATGTCGTATGGGTTAACGGCAAAAGGTTAGGTCAAGGTCCTATACGGAGTTGGCATTTCGCATATCATTATGATACCTATGATATAAGCGAATTGCTCTATATTGGCGATAACGCGATATCTGTCCTGATAACACATTATGGAGTAGGGACATTTCAATATATACCAGCACCTGCCGGACTATTAGCACAGATAGATATAAGCACAATAAACGGGGATTTGAAAACTGTTGTTACTGACAAAACATGGAAAGTAACCGAACATCCATCCTATGACCGACGGACGCCTAGAATTTCCTGTCAACAGGCATGGGTAGAGCATTTTGACGCAAGAGTTGATCTATCCGGTTGGGAGGATATATGTTTTGATGATTTAGATTGGGCAAATGCAGACGAGATCGGAGATGCAGGTTGTCATCCTTGGACTAATCTTGTCCCTAGACCAATTCCCTTTTTGACGGAAGAGCCAATCTCGCCTGTCTCTGTTATATCATCTCGGCTTGTCGATCCTCCAAAGCAGGTTTGGGCTATGAACCTACGTAACAATTTGCTTCCAAATGATATTGATGCAAATCCTCGTCCGATCTGCGGTTTTATAGTTACGACTATAAATGTTGATCAAGAGACCGATGTCACTTTCAAATATCAAAGCAGGTGGGTTAATGCCACAGGAACATTAAGAGTTAATGGGGAGGACATACAACAAGAACCCGATTATTTCAGCAGATGGGCAGGAGGATCAACCGTCAATTTCAAACTTCGACCGGGTGAAAATTTACTACTATGGAATGTCACGGGGACATATCATGAATGGTCTACCAGCTTTCCTGTAGAGTCTCCGATATTACTGAAACCTTCCGCACCTTTCATCAATGAAGCACGGTTTGCTACTTTTGGACCTTTTCCATCCAGTGATGATCAGGACTTCTTGTCAATTTGGAGTGCTAAAACCGTTGATGACCTAAGACCTTTTACAAAATATTTAAAGCAGATAGATCAAAATGATGAGAACAGTGCCCATGTATTTAGCCTTACTGTCTGGGCAAAACAGGTAGAAAGTAAGCCCAAGATAGATAATCTGAATGCTATGTGTTCTTCAAACGCCAATGTTACTACGATATATCCAACCGAAGACGGATCAGATATTGAGTTGATATTTGATTTTGGCAGAATGACTGTCGGATTCATTGAATTTGAAATTGATGCCCCTGAAGGTGTCATAATGGATTGGCTCGGATTTGAATCTTATCAAGATGGCGTCCTTGACTATACTTGGGGAATGAACAATGTAATGAGGTATATAACTCAATCTGGTTGGCAAAAATTTCATTCGGTTATCCGTAGGGGAGGCAGATATTTTATATTAACTATACGAAATCTCAGTGAACCTATGCAAATTCGTCATGTACGTTTACTTTTGAATACCTATCCAGTCATCCATCGTGGCGATTTTATCTGCAATGACCATCTGCTCAACCAGATATGGCGTATCGGTAGATATACAACAAGACTTTGCAGTGAGGATACCTATGTCGATTGTCCAACTTATGAACAGACATTTTGGGTTGGTGATTCACGAAATGAAGGTGCTGTTAATTACGTTGCATTTGGAGAGTATGCGTTATCAAGACACTGCCTAATACTTGCCGGACAATCGTTGAACAGATCACCTCTTGTAGAATCGCAAGTGCCAAGTGGTTGGGAAAATATTTTGACCGCGTGGAGTATGCTTTGGGCTTTGGCATGTGAAGAATATTATCAAATTACAGGCGATATTGATTTTCTGAAAGAAATATACCCATATATGGCTAAACAGGCTAATAATTGTGAGAAAATGCTTAACGCTGATGATCTTCTTGAAATAACAGCTTGGAATATGCTTGATTGGGCACCTATGGACACGCCGGGATCAGGCGTCATAACACATCAGAACGCGTGGCTTGTTGAGGCTTATCGCAGAACTGCCAGAGTTGCGAAAATACTTGGAAAAAATTCTGATGCAGAGCATTTTCTAAAAATTGCGGAGAAAGTGAAGATCGGTATAAACAAGTGTCTTTGGAGCGATGAAAGACAAGCCTACATCGATTGCATTAGATCAGATGGCACCATTAGTCCCGTCGTCAGTCAACAGACTAATACCGTTGTATTCTTATGCGATTGTGCAACCGATGACAGAAAGAAGATAATTCAAAACTATATAGCATCTGCGCCTGATGGATTTGTGAGAATAGGAAGTCCGTTTATGATGTTTTTCACATTTGAGGCATTAGCAAAAACAGGAGATTTTCAAAAAATACTTGATCTATCTCGTAAGCATTGGGGCTTTATGTTAGATAAAGATGCAACTACCTGTTGGGAGACATTTCCAGGATATGAGCCATCAAGTCGCTGGACTCGTAGCCATTGCCATGCTTGGAGCGCTGCACCTACTTATTTTCTAAGCGTTTATCAGTTAGGAGTTAGACCTATTGAGCCAGGATTCTCCAAAGTTTTAATCGCACCAGAACCAGCAGACCTACTTTGGGCAAAGGGGCGAATGCCTACTCCCAAGGGGAATATTTTTGTTTGGTGGCAAAAAATGGACGATCGTTTTGATATTCAGGTTGAACTCCCTTGTGAGATCAGTGCAACGATCAAGCTTCCTGTCAACTCAGAAGAGTTCTGTAATGTTGAGATTGATGGTAATGCCAGAGCCACAAAAGAAAATGGCTTTTGGATAATAGAAACCAAAGAAGGCGGAAATATCCGAATTATCGCATCAAAAATGTAACATAAGCCAATGATTTTACAAATATGGAAAAGAGACAAATCTTTTCCATATTTTCAAAGATACTTTTAGCATTATGAAAAACAAAAAATAGAAACTATAGAAAATTTAAGAAGATATTATAAAAGGCAAGATTGATCCTAGCCGATCAGATTATTTATCAGTTCAATGATATTATCCTTATGCGTTCCAGACCAGTATATTTTCCCACAGCTTGGGCATTTATAGAATATGTCTTGCGTTTGATAGGTATAAGGCGGAACAAGACCTTTTACGTTTTCCTTTTCAACAGATTGAATCTGGACATTACATATAAGGCATCTTGTTAATAGTTTGCTTTTTGTGTCCAGTTTAAGTTCACTGACAACTTGATTAAACTGTTCCCAAGCATTTTCGCTTTTAATAAATATGCATTTTCTAGCAAGTTTTCTTTCAGCAAGTTCTGTATCTCTTGTCAAAATTATTCTGTTTTCTTCCAAAGCGCGTTGGACAAGTTTATTATCTGTTCCGTCACGATAGTAAACAGTATCATAACCAAGTGTTCTGAGCCATTTAGCCAATTTTCCAAGCATTTCATCAGCGATAAATTTTATCTCGTGTTCATCATTCATAGCGAAATCCTCTTTTTAATCCTGATTTTCCTGCCAGCAATATCGCTGATATATACTCATCTGATGTGATTCGTCTGTTGATCTCAGGATAACTTTGGGCTTTATATTGCGGGCGATATTGTGCCATAATGTTTATATAGGAGTTTTTAGATAATTTAGCGACAAAATCAACAACTTTATCCGTTCCAGCTATACCATTTGGCATAACGAGATGCCTTATCAAAAGCCCTCTTTCTGCTATTCCCTGCTTATTTATGACTAGATCGCCGACTTGCCTGTGCATCTCTGTAACTACGGATTTTACAACATCAAAGTAATTTGGAGCATTTGAATATTTTTTAGCTATCTCATTATCACCGTATTTTATATCAGGCATATATATATCAACTATACCATCAAGCAATTTTATCATTTCAAGCGATTCATATCCTCCACAATTGTAAACTAATGGGATTTTCAGTCCTTTTTCAATCGCTATCACTAATGCTTCCAATATTTGTGGTGCATAATGTGTAGGAGTGACAAGGTTGATATTGTGACATCGGTAATTTTGAAGAAATAACATAGAATTTGCTAAATAATTAGAATCAACTTCCTTTCCGTTGCTTAAATGACTTATATCATAATTCTGACAAAATACGCAATCCAGATTGCAGTTTGTAAAAAAGATAGTTCCTGAACCGTTGCGTCCAACTAATGGCGATTCCTCGCCAAAATGTGGTCCAACACTTGAGATCATAACAAATCTGCCTGATCTACAAAAGCCCATTTCTCCGTTCAGACGATTCGCCCCACATTGTCTAGGACAGAGTTTACATTCCTTCAAAATATCAATCGCTCTTGACAATCGTTCTGTAATTTCACCTGATCTGTAGAGTTTAATATAACTCGGCTCAAAACTCATCAGAAGATCACCTGTCTTTTATTTTCTGGTAAATCTTATAACGTCCAATTTCTTGCCAAAACTCCAATAACTATTCATAGCAAAAATCAATCCTTTTGCCTTAGCAGGATCAATTATGCCCCTGTCTTCATCAATTATAATATCTTCCTCTGCATGCATAACCAAGACATCTCCGATGAAGAGATCGTGCGATCCAAGTGAAAGTATTCCGATGACCTTACATTCCAAGTTTACTGGGCATTCCTTTATCAGTGGCGGTTTAACATATATAGCAGGTTCAGGAGTTAATCCTGTTTCCTTGAATTTATCTGTGGTTCTGCCTGAAACAGTTCCACAGAAATCAACCTTGTCAACAATATCAGTAGTTGGGAAATTGACGACAAATTCTCCCGATTTCTTTACTAATCCATTAGAATATGTTGCTGGTCTCATACCAACACTTACCCTAGTAGGGTTAAGCGAAACCATTGCAACCTCTCCCAAAGTTATTATATTTGGCTTCCCATCAACATCGACACTGGTTATTAGTCCAGCAGGCGTCGGAAATACTGGACGGAAGGGATTATTAATGACTTTTTTACCCATTTTTCATTTCCTTTTATGAGTTTTTTGCTATTTTGTGCAAAAATTATAGAGAATTTCCGTAAATGACATTATTTCAATTTAAATAGGCAAGGACAATGAAGTTACTCTGAAAGAAATAATACAAACAACTGAAGAAAATTTCAAGTATGTTCTTTCAAGCGAGTGATTCAAAGATTTTGACAAGAAAAATCAATTCTGATATAATTTAAATGCATACAACTTTAAGATCTAAGTCTATTTATTGTATTGATTTTTAATATAAAGAATCAAATTGAATATTTGGAGGTTATGTATGGAAAAGATATTAGTGGTAGATGATGATCCTGATTTTGTTGAGATCACAAGGATAATTTTAGAGAAAAACGGTTATGAAATTGCAAGCGCTGCCAATGGAGAGGAAGCCATTGAAAAAATGAAAAGTGAAAATCCAGACCTTGTCCTTTTGGATATTATGATGTCTCAACCATTGGACGGTGTTGAAGTAGCTAGAAAGATTCTATACGATGAAGGCATAAAAAAGGTGCCTATTATTGTTGTATCGTCAATTACAGATAGCCCTCATCTTGCTGAATTCCCGACAAATGAATACTTGCCCATAGATGATTGGATATCAAAACCAGCACAACCAGACGATCTTTTGAAAAAAGTGAGAAAATACTTAGACCGTTTCAAGCACTAGAATTGGAATTGTGAGCATTAGAATTGATGGACTGTATTATGGAAAGACCTAAAGCAGGAGGAATAATACAAAATCTAAATCTGGCTAAGATCGGAGTTATGTCCTTACCTGATAGACCGGGCATTGCAGGAATTGTCTTAAATACATTATCTGAAAAAAATGTAAATGTTCAGTTTATATCACATACCTCTGACATTAATTCCAGAGCAAATATTATAATATGTATTAATATGGACGATCTTGATAAGTCAAGATCGGCGATGGAAAGTATAAAAGATAAAGTTGAAGCAAAAGAGATAGTATATCAAGAAAATGTAGCAATGGTATCAGTTTATGGACCACATTTCAAAGATCAACCTGGCATTGCAGCACTGGCTTTCTCTGCATTGGCATCGGTTGGTGTAAATATACTTGCTATTAGCACGTCCATCTCGACAATTTCTTGTCTGATCGAAGGGGAAAAAATTAGTAAGGCAATTGATGCGCTGAAAACAGCATTTAATGTTTCATCAAGTAGTGTATTTACTGCATCTGATGGCTTATCTCTGCGAAACAGATGAAAGGTTAAAAAGTGAGCGTATTATTTGAGCTAACAACAGAAGATGATTCTATCGAACTAATGAAGCGATTGATCCAAATTCGTTGGATAATTGCTTTTAGTATGCTTGTAATTATGTTGTTAGCAATATACTTGCTTCCTGAAAATTTGCATCTTAAACTTTTATTAATACCAATAATTTTATTAGCAGGACTTAACATAGTTTTTTATGTTTACTTTTATATCAAAAAATCCCCTGTTTTATCGGCAGGGCATTGGCTTTTTTTTACACATTTTCAGATGATTTTTGATATTATATCTTTGACCATTTTCTTGCATTTCCTCGGAGGTCTTGAGACATACTTTTTCTTTCTTTATCTGATATATATAGTTATCGCAGGTTTTTTGTTTGAAAGGAAAATATGTTTTGCTTATACTGCATTTGTCAATTTAATATTTTTTGGACTTTTGGCTCTGGAATGGCAAAAAATAATACCTCATTATAATTTATCGAATTTTCGTTTCCCTCTAAGATTTCAACAGCCTTTACATATTTTTTCAACAAGTTTTACACTTCTCGTAACTTCATTTTTAGCTACATATATCATATCAACTATGATTAAAAAATTAAAAGAAAGAGAACGCGAACTTATGGAAATGAACGTCGCTTGTGAACTAAAAACACGCGAACTAATAGAGGCTAATTTAGCATGTGAATTAAAAACAAAAGAATTAGCAGAAGCCAATCTTTCTTGTGAGCTAAAAACCAAAGAATTGGCTGATCTTAATGAAAAGTTAGAAAAGATTGACAGGACGAGGACACAGTTTATTTGGGCTGTTACACACGAGATGAGGGCTCCCATATCCGCTATCCAAAGCTATATGAACTTGATATTGCAAGGATATATACCTCCTGAAAAGATATATGATGTCGTTCAAAAAGCAGAACGTCAGGCACAAAGGCAATTGGATTTGATAAATGACCTTCTACAATTATCTCAATTAGAAGACCCAAATATGCAGATAAATGCTGAACCAGTTGACATCTCTAAAATATTAGAGGAAGTAGTTGAACCAATGAGTGCGATCGCAGAAGAAAAAGGGATAACTCTCTGCGTCAACTTGGATGGTAAACCTGCGATTGTTAACGCTAATCAAGAACACATAAAAAGCCTTTGGACTAACCTAATAAATAATGCTGTCAAATATACAAATAATGGGGGACAAGTTAATGTAATGCTTTTTCAAGATACTGATAACGTAGTAGGTGTTGTTGAAGATAATGGAATTGGAATATCAGAAACTTGCTTGCCACATATATTTGATCAATTCTATCGTGCAAGTAATGCAAAAAGTATGACCAGAAATGGAACAGGTCTAGGACTATCAATCGTAAAAAGAATTTTGGAAACTTACGGTGGAAATATAACAGTAGAATCAAAATTGGGCGAGGGAACTAAATTTACATTTATCCTTCCCAAATTGAAGGAAGAGTAAATAATAAAAAAACGGAAAGGTAAGAGGTGAGGGGTATGCGGCGGCATTTAACTCCTCCTACCTTTCACCATGCGGATCTCCATTTTTTGTATATGCAGGAAGCATACCAAAATAAAGATTATAACAAAACCAAGAATATACTTAATTTCCTGATCTGCCAAGATCAAAATGACGCGGAAAATATGTTGCTAAATGCAACATATGACAGAAATAAACACTTTATAATTTTGTCCTATTAATTTTTCAAAAAGGTCATCTATTCGGAATCTAAATCTATTGGAACAGATTCAACTTTTTTGACCTCTGGTATAGCTTTTTTCAATTCCCTTTCCACAAAATTTCTTATTGTCATCTGTGAAAATGGACACCCCGCACAAGCACCTTTTAATTTCACGGTTACTATGTTATCCGCGACGTCGACGAGCTCTATATCGCCCCCATCCATTTTTAACCCTTTTCTGATCTTATCTAGGACAGCTTCAACTTTTTCTCTCATTTTAACACTCCTTTTTTGATAGCAATGTATAAACAATTTATTACATTTTAACGAACAATTCGTCAAAAAAATTCCCAAAGCAGGATCACTTTGGAAAAAGTAATTTATTGATCTTAGAGATCAAATTTGGGAGATAGAACGGTTTAACGATGTAATCATCAGCTTTATACTTAAAGGTTTTAAAACGCGATTCGGTATCACTTCTGGCAGTAAGTATTATTATTGGTATCTGATTAGTATTTTCATCTGTTTTTAGTTGTTTACACACCTCAAATCCATCCATTTCAGGCATCATTAAGTCTAGTATTATTATATCAGGGATTTCTCGTCTAGCTTTTTCTAATCCCTCAACGCCATTTGAGGCTGATGTCACACGAAAACCATGATTCTTCAGTATAATTGTCAGTGTTTCTACAAGGTCAGGCTCATCGTCAATTATGAGAACATTCATAAACTTTTCCATAATAAAACAAAAGCTCCTTCACTTTATTATTGTAAAAAAACCTCCAGTGTTGTTCATTTATTGAAATTGTGTAAACAAAAACAATAATTAGCATCAAAAATGGAAGAAGATCAATAAACACAATACTTTGTAACGAATGCAAATGCTGTTAATGCCCCATAATGGTAATTATGCAGAGCAAGAAAAGGAGTTTTTAGCAATTATCCATCGCTGATCAAGTTCCTGTTAATTTTCGTCACTATCGTTTTTCCCAAGTAATTTCCAGAAGGAATGGTCCTTTTTTTTGACAGGCTTACTGCCTTGAAATAACAGACGTTGATATTCAAGTTCTTGTGTCAATTTCATTATAATGGCGTCAGACCTTTCTCGGTTAAGTTTGAGTTCTACTTGAAGTTGTTCTATCTGTTTATTTTTGGTTTCAATCTCTGCTTTAAGCCATTTTATTATGTCATCCTTGTCTGACAATGACTGACTTTGACCGACATATGTGTCTGTGTTTTCATCTATTTTTACCAATGTTCTTCTACCCTCTCTCTTGGCTTCAATAATACCATTAGACACCCTCCTCCATATCGTTCTTTCTGATATGCCAAGAATGCCAGAAGCTTCTGCCAATGTCACCCATTTTGTCATACAACACCTCTCGCGTAAACTTCACAGTAAAAAAGCTTAAAGTGTTACTTTAACCAATATATAAATGTAAATTAAATAAAAAAATAGATATATCTGACAATCACGTCTGTCATAGTCAGTCGTAAAAAAAACAAAATGACTAAAACATCACATCACAAAAAACACCGATTACCATATTAAAATCCAAAGGCTTCCTATTTTAAAATTACCCTTCTCTGAAATTTGACTGAAGAAGATGACTAACTGTTTAATCCCGATATAAATTTCAACGTGCCAACAACACTTAAACACAATTAGCATATACAAACAAATTTTTAGCCGATTTTAAAGAATAAGACTGCCCCTCCTGTTTCCTCTGTAAACTATATTTCATGCTTCTGACTTTCCTTTTTGTCTCTCAAATATTCCTCATATTTACTTAGACCTTCACTTGGCAAAAACCATAAGCTTTTTTCCTTGATTTCCTTTGGAATGTCTTTCATTACACTAAAAGATAAAGAATCTCTCAAAGGAGGTTTTATAGGGAAAAAGTTAACATTCATAAAAACTATGCTTATCAAGATAATGGCTTCCATTGTGCTAAATATTGCCCCCAAGATTCCACCAAAAATTCCTCTAATAGCAAGTTCCGGGATTAATCTTGATAAAATAAAATAAACAACTCTTGAAATTACATAGGCAATAAAGAAAATTATCGAAAAGCAAATCACCCTTGTAAGTGGAGAGGACACGTCAAGCATCACTTGCAGAAAAAGTGCAGGGCGTTCATATAAAAGCATTGATATAAGGACAACCACAAAAAGTAATATCAAACTTAGAAAGGATTTGATTCCACCTCGTCGATATCCGTAAAAAGCGAAAAGAGCTAAAATACCGATCACAACAATATCAAGTATAATCAATGAAGATACTATGGCAAAACTCATATTTCACCTCGTTATGGTATCACCCAGGAGGCCATCCAAAATCTCTTCCTCCAAGCATATGAATATGAATATGCTGAATTTCCTGACCAGCGGACTTTCCATAGTTAATCACAAGTCTAAATCCGTCTTTTGAAATGTTTTCTTTTTCGGCAATTATGCTTGCAACCCTATATAAATACCCCATAGCTTCCTGATCATCTTTTGTTATATCAACTATTGAAGGTATATGCTTTCTTGGTATTATTATAATATGAATTGGCGCCTGGGGATTTATATCATGGAAAGCGACTGCTAGATCATCTTGATATTCGATCTTGGCAGGAATCTCGCCAGAGGCAATCTTACAAAACAAACAGTTCGTCATTATCTAACTCCTTTTTTGACGGTATTTTTATGTTAATCCATATTTTTTGATTTTTCGGTGTAATGTCCTTAAACCCATTCCCAGTATCTCAGCTGCTTGAGTCTTATTACCATTTGTAGCTATCATAGCTTTTTTTATGGCTTCTTTCTCAAGATCATCTATTGACATAACAGTGGTTGGGGATTGAATATCTGATATTGTTGTATTTCGGATATTTTCGGGCAAATCCTCAACTTTAAGCGTTGATGATTGTGCTATAACGATCATACTTTCAATGCAGTTTTTTAATTCTCTTATGTTTCCGGGCCAATCATAGTTCATTAGTTTATTCAGAGCTTCTCGGTCTATTGATGTGACATTTTTGCCATTTTTATCGCTTAGTTCTTTGATGAAAGCGTCAACTAAAAAAGGAATATCTTCCTTTCTTTCCCTTAATGGCGGAATATTTATAGTCACAACTCTGAGGCGATAGAAGAGGTCTCTGCGGAATCTTCCTGCTTCAACCTCCTGTTCAAGGTTTTTGTTTGTAGCGGCGATGATCCTCACATCAACAGAGACATTAGTTTCTCCTCCAAGTCTCATAAACTGTTGATTTTCTACGACTCTAAGAAATTTTGCTTGTATTTCTAGGCTCATCTCGCTGACTTCATCAAGTAATAATGTCCCACCATTAGCAAGCTCAAACGCGCCTTGTCTACGTTTTATGGCACCAGTAAAAGCACCTTTTTCATGTCCGAATAACTCGCTTTCTAATAGATCACTGCTCAAAGCGGCACAGTTAATCGGAATAAAGGGCTTATCTTTCCTCAGGCTATTACTATGTATAGCTCTCGCTATTAGCTCTTTTCCTGTTCCTGTCTCTCCATATATTAGGACATTTGCATTGGTAGGGGCGATCAATCTGAGCTGATTAAAGATATTCTGCATTGGTTTTGATCTGCCGATTATATTTGAAAAGCCATAATTTTCGTTGATCTGCTGTTGAAGTAGCAAATTCTGATTAAGCAAAATCTCATTTTGACTCTGAAGGACTGCATTTTGCTGTTTTAAGCTTTGAATTTGGTTCTCTATCGCATTTCTGACCTTATTTCTTAACTCAGCTAAATTTTTTACAGGTTTTGTTATATAATCAACAGCACCTAATTTCATAGCTTCAACCGCATTATCAATAGAGCCATAAGCGGTTATCAATATTACTTGTGTATATGGATCAATGTTTTTCACAGCTTTGAGAATTTCAATGCCATCCATATCTGGCATTTTCCAGTCGGTCAGGACGATGTCAAATCGCCTTTCTTGTAGTTCTTTTAAGGCAGACTTTCCGCTTGTCTTGCTAACCACAAAATATCCCTGTGATTCAAGAGCATCTGACATCGCTTCCAAAGTTGGTTTATCATCATCAATTATTAAAACGCTTTGCATAGTATTTTACCAGATTTTATTTTGTTGGATCGCTTGAATATATAGGAAGAATGACAGTAAAATTAGAACCTTTTCCTTCTTGACTTTGGACACTTATCTCACCGTTATGCAAATCAACGATACGTTTGGCAATAGATAATCCCAAACCTGTCCCATTTTCCTTTGTAGAATAAAAGAGGTCAAAAAGACGATCAATACTCTCTGGCGGTATTCCCTCACCAGAATCAATAATTTCAATTTTGATGTTAGAATCTGCTTTAGAAGCCTTTATAATTAGGTCTCCGCCATCCGGCATTGATTGATAGGCATTTATTATAATATTAAGCAAAGCTTGCTTTATTTGTTGGCTATCCAAATATGTTTCAGGAAGGTTATTTTCGATGATTTTATTTATTCTTATATTTAATTGTTGAGCCTCGGGCTCAGTGAAATCCAATAGTTCATTTATCAAAACAGAGACGTTATTTCTTTCAAAATTTGGCTTAGGTAACCTTGCATATCGCAAAAAGCTATTTAAAATCTGTTCAAGCCGAATTATCTCTTTATTCAGAACGATGAATCTTTTCTGAACCTTTTCAGTGGATGCATTACCTTCTTGCCATTCCTCCTCCAAGAGCTGTAAGTTAATTTTCATTGTATTTAAGGGATTTCTTATTTCATGTGCTAAAGCCCCAGCCCAAGCGGATATATCATTTTTTGCGTCAAATCTGTCTTTATATTTTTCATTGCTCTTGCGAAATAATTTCATAAATTTTAATTAAGCGATTTTGCTTTCAGCTTTTCTAAACCTTTTGGGTATAATACTGAAATGCCATGCACGGACCACAGGAGCGGCAATATAGAGTGTTGAGTAAACACCAGAGATAAACCCTACTAACAATGCAAACGAAAGAGTATGTAAAGTCCCGACTCTTGCGATTACAAAAATGGCAATTATTGTCAATAATGCTGTTCCTGTTGTTATAATAGTTCGCCCTAAGTTTTGATTTATACTGACGTTCAATATCTCGTCAAAACTCTTGCCCTTCATCAATTTCATATTCTCTCTGACCCTATCGAAGATGACTATCGTATCGTTAATAGAAAACCCGATAATCGTCAGAAATGCTGCGACAGCAGAAAGATCAATTGGCTCGTTAAAAAGTGAAAAGAAGCCAAGCGTAACTGCCACATCATGGAACAAGGCGATGATACCACCAAGCCCAAATCTGAATTCAAACCTTATAGCCATATATATTAAAATTAGGGCCAAACCTAAGGAAAGCGATTTTATAGCTCCTATGATAAGGTCTCTACCAACGCTGGGATTAACTTTATCTACGTTTATCGCTTTTTCATCTATAATCCAAGGATTTCCTGGATTCATTAAAGCCTCTTTCATTATATCACTAGCTTCTCTGCCACCGATCAGACCGACTTCAGGAGACGATACAATGACCTCATCCTTTGTCTGACCGTGTTGAACAGACACATTTGGAATACCAGCGGATTCAACAACAGAACGAATCTCGTCAGTAGTCACTTCTCTATTAAATTTTGCTTGAAGGACTACACCACCTTGAAAGTCTACTCCCCAGATTGGACCGCCTTTCACTATGAGAGAGATCAATCCCGCCAATATTATAACAGCGGAAATCGCATAAGCATAATAACGAACACCGATAAAATCAATATTTGTCTCTTTAACAATTCGCACTTTATCGCCTCCATATAAAAAACGTTAATACCAACGTAACAATTTTTATTTATATGCTCAGCCTTTCAAGATGGCGTCTTCTATAGTATGTCCAGTTAAATATTTCCCTTGTTACAAAGACCGCAGTAAATAGGTTTGCTAATAATCCTATAATAAGAGTTACTGCAAATCCTTTGATTGGTCCTGTGCCAAACTCATATAATACAAGACCAGTTATAACTGTTGTAACGTTTGAGTCAAGAATCGCCGATAATGCCTTATGGTAACCCGTATCTATGGCAGACCGAACGGTTTTACCTGTTCTCAATTCCTCACGTATTCTTTCAAAGATAAGGACGTTTGCGTCAACAGACATACCAATAGTCAATATTAAACCTGCTATACCTGGCAAGGTCAGCGTTGCCCCAAAACCGGCCAAAATTCCGAGAATTATCTGCACTTGGAATATCAAAGCGGTCACTGCTATCGCACCTGACCATTTATAATATGCAAGCATAAACAGGACAACCAAGCCCAATCCAATGGCAAATGCAAGTTGTCCCCTACGGATTGATTCTGCGCCCAAAGTTGGACCGACAATTCGCTCTTCTGCGACCCTCATTGGGGCAGGGAAAGCACCTGCTCTCAATATTTTAGCTAAATAATCTGCTTCCTCATCTGTAAATGATCCGGTGATCCTTGCACTTGGTGATGATATCTTTTCGTTTATTCTCGGTGCCGACTGGATAACATCATCCAACAATATCGCAGTCAATTCATTAACGTGTGCACCTGTAAATTCAGAAAATTTTCTCTGACCATCTGATGTCAGATACATAATGACCTCTGGAGCCCCAAATTCTCCTCTGCTAACTTGTGCAGAATTGCTTTTCAGGTCAGACCCCTGCATAAATACCTCAGAATCAAGAACATACCAATTGCCATCAACGTCATATCTTAACTCCGATCCAGGAGGTAATTGTTCTTGCTTCGGTTCAGGCGTGCCTGCCTGACCATGCCACGGTCCGCCAGTCATTGGGTTTGTCCTTACAAGTTTAAATTGCAGTATCCCAGGGGATTTTATTGCTGCTAATGTTTGCGTAGGATTTTGCTCTTCGGGAATTTCTACTAATATTCTTGGACGACCACTAACACGCCTTATAGTTGATTCCGCCACGCCAAATTTATTTATTCTGTTCTCTAATGTTTTCATAACGGTATCTATATTCTCTTTCGCAAGTCTTTCTGCGCTTTCTGCACTCAATTTTATAGAAAATACAACTGTATTCTCTTTTGGTCTAAGAAGAGACATAATCTTTGGGCTATCAAAGTATTCTATTTTATCCAGCGTTTCTTTGGCAGTTTTCAAATATTCTTCTCTATCAACCCCTTGAAATCTTTCAGGAATTGTCACCGTTATGAATAAAGGGTTAACACCACCAAAAACTTCATCTATAATATCGTTTATATCTCTATCAGGAGAAACAGTCAAATTTAGTTCAGGTTCCTCTTTTGAGACATCTGTAATGCTACTTTCACTGAAGCCCAAATTAATTAGTTTTTGTTTCACGTTTATCATATTCTGTGCGGGATCAATGTTTGAGCCTTCTTCAACAAAAGGTCTGACGACGATAGTTGTATCGCCAGTTCTGTCAACACCTTTGTTTACAGATTTTGCGAATATCTTTTCTTTTTTCAGGTTGCCCATAATTATATCTTTGGCTTGCCCGCCAAGATACGCGTCAATTGCTTTTGGTATATCAAGCTCCAAGACAATATGCATACCACCTTTAAGGTCAAGTCCCTGTTTAATAGGTTTATCAGGGAAAATTGGTCTTATAGCTAATGGGATGGCACCATAAAGTTTCAAACTTGACAGAATATTTTCCAACTCCGATCTACTTTTCGGCTGATTAAATCTTAATTTTAACTGATCTGTGCCTTCATCAAATTTGAAATCATCTCTGTCGTATCCAAGTTTGACTAATCTTCTGCTAAGCAAATCCCTTACAGCTTGCGAAGCCTCATTAAAATTCATACCTTTTGGGAGATTATTACTTGGAATGATAAGATTAATAAAATCTCCATCCTTGTCGCTTTGGATATCTGGTCTTGGAATTCGTCCTTGCATCCATATATCAAAGTAACCATACAGATTGCCATACAAGCTTGGCAGTGATGGAAGTAAATATAATCCAGTAAACAGGAATACCAGTATGATTAGGATAAGTTTCCATTTACTAATCTTATACATTCAGTTCTCCCTTTTTGATTTTCAAAAAATGCCCTAATTTATTACAAAAACCAAAAAACAATCGTTTAATATTATAAATGTTGACCTATGATTTTGTCAACGATTAAAAATCTTTACAAGACTTTATTGAAGTAAGCTTACAGAGAAAAGTTTTTCAAAAGCAAATGATTTCGATTTCAATCCTTAAACCGTTCTCTAACTGCTCTGGCGTGTATATATAGACCTTCTGACTCCGCAAGCGTGATAACTGTATCCTTCAATTGGCTTAGTCCAGTTTTTGTAAGATACTGGAACGTTGGTTTCTTTATATAGTCATCAACCGATAGTCCACTGAACATTTTTGCACATTGACCTGTCGGTAAAACATGATTTGTCCCCGAAGCATAATCTCCAACAGGCACAGGCGCATAAGGTCCCATAAATATTGATCCTGCATGTCTTATCTTAGGTAAGATAGCAAAAGGTTCTTTTGTAACGATTTGAAGATGTTCCGCTGCGTAATCATTTGTAAACTCAATAGCATTATCAAGGTTGTTAGTAAACAAGACCGCAGAATGTCTACTTAATGCAGATACTATTATATCTCGTCTTTCTATCTGCTCCACTTCTCTGTTGATGATCTCACAGACTTTATCCGCAACCTGTTTGGAAGTGCATACCAAAATGCCTGCTGCATCCTCGTCATGTTCAACTTGTGATATTAGGTCAATTGCCAGAAGATAGGGGTCAGCAGTCTCATCTGCCAGAATTAAAACCTCACTTGGTCCGGCAGGAGAATCAATATCAACCATACCAAATACAAGCATTTTTGCAGCTGTGACATATTTATTCCCTGGTCCTACAATCTTATCAACCTTCGGAACCATCTCAGTGCCATAAGCCATGCTCGCAATCGCCCAAGGTCCTCCGATCTTGAATATATAATCGGCTCCAGCAATATCAGAAGCAACAAGCGTAGATTCTGCCACGACCATTCCTTGTTCAGGCGGAGTGCATACAACAATCTCTTTAACACCAGCAACTTTTGCAGGAATTATCGTCATCAGGACGCTTGATGGATAACTTGCTTTCCTCCCAGGGACGTAAGCACCTATTGCATCCATTGGTCTTGTTAGTCTTCCGGCGATGATCCCGTCGGTTATTTCCATAGACCACATTTCACGCTCTAACTGTGCCTTGTGGAACTTCTCTATATTCCTAGCAGCATTCTTCAATTCATTTATGACTTTGATATCAATAGATTTATAGGCTCTTTCAATCTCTTCTTTTGTAACAAGAATATCCTTTGCGGTAAGGTTTTCTTTAAATTTTCTGTAATGCTCTACAGATACAACATCTCCCCGCTTTTGAATATCCTGCACGATCTCCCTAACTTCAAGGTAAACGGAAGAGATATCCTCCATTGATCTTCTTAATATTGATGCTTTGCGTTCCTTTGTCAAACTTTCCAATTGTTCTGATTTGATTATATCCATATACACCTCTTACTTGCTTTCAAATAGTGCGTCAACTTCGCTTCTACTTTTCTGTTTGCCAGTCCCATAAACCTCTATTTCAGTTAGACGAATAACTCCTTCACGAGTTCTGCCATCTTCGCTTCTAACTATGTCATTAGTTCCGTATATGAGAACTCTGATCCTTTGGGTATTTACAGGCTCAAACCTTACAGTTATTACTCCGCTTTTATTTCCTCTTATAATGCCCCCCTGATCGCCTAGCCCTTTACCTGGTCTTTTCACATTCGCCCATATAAGCTCATTAGACGATGTTCTGAGTTGATACTGAACCAAGACATCACTAACACCATATTTGGCTGCGGGGTATTTCTGAGAATCAACTGTGTATATTTTCACCTCGTTAATTGTGATAGGTTGAGAAAGCTCAATTTCGACCCAATTCCTTTCCAATTCATCTCTCTGGTCCCTAACACTTCTTGCTACTCCTGAAGCTGTAATTGTCGCCTGCCAGCCTTCACCTTGATCCCAATTATCAGCAGAGGTAATCCCATTTATTAGCGTTGATGCAGGATGTTCAGGGTCTTCGGAAAACGCAGTAACTCGTCCCCCATTCTTTGCCAAAGCCCAATTCACGCCTGAAATCTGTCCTCCGCCCATAGTGGCACATCCGATAACAAAAGTTATTGCGGTCATCAATACAAATATGATTACAAGCCATCCAGCTTTCATCACGATACCTCCAATTAATTTATAAGGCTTAGATACTTTAAATCAAAACAAAAAACCTTTTTCTGAATGATATTAATTATAATTGAAAAAAGGTTTTAAGTCTACTGTCAAAATTAATTAAAACCTTCGTCCAGATCGGAGCCTTTGCTTTCAATTTTTTCTTGTTTTTTTAAGATGCGAAAATTAACATTTACATTATCCTTGTCTTCGTAATCAGATATTCTGAAAGCTTCTATCTCATCACTAAGACGTTTCTTTTTCAAATTACCGTCAATTAAAAATCCCTTTTTAGCATTTACAAATATCGTCCCACTAAGACTCTTGGTTATAGTCCCATAAAATTTATCCGCAGATTTTATACTAAATACACCGAACAAAGGAACAAGACTTATGAATCTCTCATCCTGACCATCTATTGAGACAACATATTTTGCATTTCCAATCGCACTGATCAGTTTATATATCAGATAAATTATAAAGACCAAGACTAAGGCAAGAGCAATTACAAGGATCAATGGCCAATGCGGATAGCTTACTGATAAAACCATCTTATATTCTATGGGAATACTGGTTATATCTGTTGGCATATAATTTATAATTGATCCCATACCATAAATTCGCTTATAATCTTTAATGTCATCGGTATTATAATAGTTAAGAACCTCATCCGTAAATTTAAACCCCTCTCTTGGAACTTGAATGTCAAGACGAACGATACCTTCAATTGTCCCGGGCTTTTGGCTAAACGCAGCGCGCATTATCGACATAGGGTCTAGCTTTATCTTCACCTTATTAAGATTGATCGTTATTTTATATATAGTCTCAGTTGTCTTTCTCGGATGAACGTTAACTTTCTCAGGATATATCTGACACATCACCTTAGTATCACGAAATCCAATGCTTGTGAATTTATTCCCCACAACACTGACATCAACTTTTCCTGAAACTATCAGATCGTCAAATTTTGATAATAATTTAACATAAAAGACTATCGGAATTTTCTTACCTTCTTTGAAACCTTTTCCGTAAAATATGCCTTTGTTGGTCAATGTAACATTTGGTTTTTCTTTACTTGATATCTGCTCAACAGGCTGAAGATCAAAGGTCGCCTTATCCAAAGGTTTTGCTAAAAGCAATTTTGACTCATAAGCGGTTAAAGTATTGGCAAAACGTTCAGCCAAACTGTCAAAATGCTTTTTTCTTATATCCTCATCGCTTTTGATTTCCTTTTTCTTAGAAGGGATTTTCACTTCGTTATTCATCAAAATTGCATATATCACAAGCCCTTTTTCTCCTATATAATTTACACTGAACTGACGTCCCGCTTGATTTATATACACTTTCCCATTAAAATCGAGGAAACACGGCATGATAAGAATTTTTTGAAAATCGTCTTGTCGTAATATTTCATAAAATTCCTTAGTATTTGCGTCTACGAATGGCGTCTCTGTCCTATCCTGGACGTTATCAGTTATAAGCCATATAGCATCAGGACGATTTGGTTTATTCAAAAATCCTTCAATAGCCAAATCCAATCTAGTATCCCTGTTTATAGAAGCTAATGCATCCGCTTTGCCTACTTGTTGTGGTCCCTTATCACTGAATAGATATATATCTGCCCCTCCCAATATCTTTTGAAGATTGATAACTAGCATTTTGATAGCACCTGTGTTATAAAATCCTGACATACTACCAGAGCTATCAACGACGATAACATGTTTCATCTCTGCTGAATGACAAACCAAACTGATGAATAAGGCTATAACGAAAACAAAAATATATGATCTTTTCATAATTCATAAGCCCTCATTATGATCTCGCCGTTCTCATCGACAACTATATAAAGATTTCCGTCATCATACAAAGGTCTAGATACAAAATTTCCTGAACAAGAACTAACCTGCTTAAATTCGTCAGTTTCTATTAAATGTAATATCTCTGTATTTGGATAGTTCATTATAAACGTTATATACTTGCCAAAACATGTTGGCGTAAATTTATAAGCTGGATATGGGTCTAAAAGGTCATCAGATGACCATTCCATCTGCCCAAGTATGTTTGTCACTGAAACTCCTCTGCTATGAGCGATAATTATATTTTTCTCGGTTGCTTCGAAATGCATTTGCATCAGTTGCGGGTGTGGCAAACCGAAAATCTCCGGCATATCCTCATTAAGATTTACTCGGAACAGTTTCCCTCCACTCGTCATTACATATACAAGATTTCCACTACTTTTTGGCTCAACCTTTGTTGTGAATTGATATGTGTTTTTATTTTCATATACAATGCCCCTTTTGGAGTGATCGTATATAAATATTCTGTCATTCGTATAAAAAAACGCTTTATTTCCCGCCCTAACTGGTTGTGAAATTAGATCGTCAATAGAAATAATATCCATTTGATCCCCATCAAGCGATATAATCTTTATATAGTTAACGGAATTTTGCTTGACCACCAAAAAGAAATATCCATCAAAATATAATGATTGTAAATTTAATTCAGCTCCTTCTACTCCAATTTCCATAATATCTTCGTATTTAAAGTCACGGACTAAATCTATCCTATATATTTTACCAGATGTTAAGATAAAGAGATTTTTTGATACCTGATCACAAACCTCAATTGGAAGTGTCGATATTCTATCTGGTAAATCAATAGTAGTTTGAAGCTCACCATTACCGCTTTTTAAAATGACGATACTTCCCGTCTTAAAGATAAGAAACAAATTCCCAAAGGAAGAATATAGCATCGGTAGATCAGAAATATCAGATGATATCCCAAATTCTGAAAGATTGAGTTCAAACAATGTATTATCAAACAGTGATTGAGATATTTCTAGATTTTTTGTATGGCTCTGCAATGCAGAATTATAGGATACTTCTTTTCCACAAAATCGGCAGTAAAATGCAGTCGTTCTGTTCATAGTCTTACAAGAGCATAAAAAATTTGTCCTATAACACCCATTTTTACAGATCACAACTATTTTGTCATCATTGATCTCATTTCCGCAATAAGCACATTTTGGCATTTTCATCCCCTCAGTTTCAATATTTATCAGATTTATTGATAGAATCAATATATGTAATGAGGCTTTCTATATCAATTTTAGTAGATTTGGACTTTATCCTTTTGTATTTCACACTATAAACTTCTAACTTTCCTTTACTGGAACATATTGCAATGATCTTCCCATTTGGAGATATTCTGCCTATAATTACCTCCGATCTACCTGATTTTAATATCCTTTGCTGTTTTGATCCATTGCTCTTCATAGCCCATAATCCATCGCCTTTTTTATAAAACAAAATAATCTTCCCATCAGGAGAAAATGAAGGATACATACAGTTATCTTTATCAGATGTCAAAGTTTTTAACGTATAAGGGGAATCATAAATACTGATTTTTTGTATCTGCAAATAACCTTTTCTGCTTTTTGAATCAAAGATAAGCTTATCATCTTTTGGAGAAAATTCAGGATGCTGTCCAATTAGCCCTGTTGAACTTTGATCAGTCCCATCATAGTTCATAATCCATATCTCATTTTTGCCATTTTTTCCTTTTTGAAATGCGATCTTTTTGCCATCGCTTGAGAAAGAAGCCCATTCACCTTGGGCAAGCAATTGCACTATCCCTTCTTTGGTTATTGAATAAATCGTGGGAGTTTTATATTGTAACAAAGTCAAAACATACACTTGATCTTCAGGAGAGGATAGACAAAGTTGAAGATTACTTGCCTTATTAATTGGCTTTGTAAAAAATTGTCTGCCAGCAGGGAATAGTTGTTTTATAGACAAGACAACTTCGCCTGAGTCAATAGTTTTACTGTATGCTATTGTTTCATCGTCAAGGAAAGATGGCATTCCAAACACGACATTTTCAGAAACGGTTAACCTTGATTCTAATATAATATCAATTAAAGGTTTTTTCCATTCGTAATAAAGCCATATTATCAATGTAATGATCGTTAATATTGATAACGGCACAAGCCAGCTTTTTTTGCTTCTTGTTTTATGCGGTTGGATAATAATAAAGTCATCCGCAAGTTCCACAATTCCAGCCGTGCTTGATCTCCCATCATCAGGCATATTTATCAGTCCCCTAAGGGCGTTTTATCTCCCTCTTTATATCATCAACCACTTTTTGAATAATATCTTCTTTGATCTCTTTCGCTAACTCGTATATAGCATAAGTATAACCACCGATCTCCTTGGCGGATTTCTTTATAAATTCCCTTCTTTCAGGGTCTTGTTCATCAGTTTTTTCATTTTCTTTTTTTGGTTTTCTCCAGAACTTCATATATCAAACACCTGCGGATTCAAACGCTTTGATCAAAGTTTCATAAGAAAGCGATGCAACAGATATCGGATCATACCCCTCTTTTGACCAGACCATAGCGCTAACCTCTACCGTTATAAAATCATTCCATCTTGCCTCATTCATAGCCTTAATGTACTCAACACAGTCAAGCTCTCCCTGACCTAATGGGACAAACTCAAATCCATCATCAAGCATTTTAGCATCCGTAATATGTGTATGGACTGTATAAGGGACAAGTTTTTTGACAGTCTCGGTGATGGGCTCTTTCATCAAGAAATTATGGACAATATCAAAATGAAGCCTAATATATGGATTGTCCAACGTTTCCATCAACCAGATAGCCCTTTCTGATTTATCAACTAACGAATGAAAATGAGGCTCGACAGCTACAATTGCATCTTCTTGTTCTGCTACTTTCGCATAATCTTCAAGCGATTTGACAAGATCGGACTTTTTATCTTCCCAATCATCGCTATTTCCACCTGAACCTGTGCTTACAACTGGTGTCCGTTGAATATCCAAATCCCTTGCAAGTTCTACAACTCTTTTCACTTGGTCTAATCTCTTTCTATGCAGATAGCTGTCAGTCTGTAAAGCTGAACCAAGCATAAGAAGCCCCGGTATGTCAAATCCAAGATCATTAATTATATTTCTTAAATCCCTCCTATGTGATCTGTCAAATGCCTCTGGCATAATATGCCTTTGGCTAATAGCGATTTCAACGCCTGTATATCCAATATCTGCCATCATTTGTAAGGCATCTTTAAGCTTCATCATAGGAGTTGCATACGTTCCATAAGCTATTTTCATATAAAAAGCCCTTCAATTCATATTGTCTGAAAAGAAATTCAAAGAGGAAAGCGAACTTTCCTCTTTTTGTCTGTATTTATTCTATATCTATCAAGATAATTCAGGGGGGAAGAAATAGACGACCTCTAAAATCCCTTCGCCATCGCTCACCAGTTCATATCCCGGCAGACAAGCCGGCACAAACACGGATTTTCCTCTCTTGATAGGCACATGACCAAAACTTCCGTGTAGCATTCCGCTACCTTGCGTAACAGTTAGACAATGAAAACTCTTGCTTCGTGGAACATCAATTCTTGTTTTGACCTTGTATCTTGAAAGTTGAAAATATGGTTTTGCTTCTTCTGGTAAAAGTCTCTCTTCAATATTTCCATCGGTTTGACGTGCAATAACGGGCGTCCTGCGGACGTAGTTATTCAAATAATCTAGGCTCATCTTTGTAAAATCAGCTGCTTCAAGTGCAATATCCCAATCTAGTCCAAGAGTCCCATCATTTTTGCCAAACGGATAGCCTTCCCATTCTGCCAATATATTCCAATCTGTCGGCTCTTGTGGTTCAAGTATGCAAAGCCCAGAACCAAGCGAATGGACAAAGCTATCTCGTAGGAATATAACATCTCCTACCTTTGGCTCTATCTCATGCATATGGGCTCGCATTGTTTGGACATCTTGGGCTTCAAGCCATTTCTTGAATTCTTCAATGTCTATATCTTCTTTCCAGCCGATCCATGCTTTTGCGCCGGGTCTTGTGCCGATAACTATCCATGCCTCGTTTTTGCCATAAGGCGAATTTAGATACTTTTTTGCAAATTCTGGTGATGGATGCCAATGGACTGGAATATGGGCATTATCTCCAACGTCAAATATCTTGACTAAAATGCCAAGATTTGCTCCGAACTTCTTGTAATGTGCTTCACCCAAAGTCTCGTTTGGAAATTCTTCAAGTAATTCTTTTAATAGCACTATTTCCCCATTAGGTAATTGGACCTTGCTAAAACCTTTATCCGGTGGATTTTCACGTCCGGGCGTTATGGCACGATTTGTTGAAAACATCCATTCTTCTGATCTATAATCATCCTTTGGATCGGGTTCGCCAACAAACTCAGCACGAAGTTTCCCGCCGTTATAAAAATGTAAATAGGTGTTCGGAGCCATGTATATTGGAGCATCAAGTAGCTTTTTCAATAACTCCCTAGAAGCCATAATAAATCCCTCCATAAATATTAATCTCCATAAATTTAAATAAATTCCCATCAAGTCTGGCTATTAAAAGTATAGCAAAACAAAAAGACATTTACAAGGCTTGATACCGATAAAGATATCACCCTAAATTATTAGATAGTCATCTCGTGAACAATTATTTAATTGACTATTGAAAAAAGTTTTTTATACTATTAGTGTTCCGATCATAAAACAATAAATCAGTGTTCAATAGGTTTATATTTTTTATTGCCGATTAATTCGGATGGGAGGGAGAGATGTCAAAACTTCTGTTACTTTCTATTGTGGCAATGGCAGTATTGATCGCGTCATACTCATGGGCGATTAACATCAAATCCGATCCTGCATTGATAGGTCTATGGCTTTTTGATGATGGCAGTGGAAAAACTGTCAAAGACTCCTCTGGAAACGGGAATAATGGGACTATAAATGGCGATTTCAAGTGGGATGCAAACGGGAAATTTGGCGGATGCATCGTATCTCCGGGTGCCGGATCAATAGAGGTCCCAAAGTCTGCAAGTCTGGATAAAGTAACTAAGGCGATGACTATTGCTGCATGGTTTCGTGTAGATTCTGCATCAGATACAGGTATTCGCCGACAAAATGCTTTCCTATTGGAGGATCAATCTGCTTCTGAACCAGTCCCTGATGGTTTTTCCTTCCGTATCTGGACAACTAGTGGTCTCAGTCCTGGCATTTATGGAAAGACAAAACTTGCACAAAAACAATGGTATCATGTGGCAGGGACTTATGATGGGACACAGATGAGCCTTTATATCAATGGTGTTATGGAGAAAGAATTATTAAGCGATGCCAATGCCCCCATCGATGGAAAATGGAGTGGAGATATTGGAACTCCTGCTGATCCACTTCAACTTAAATATTCATCAGAAACTTTTATTGGGGCAATTGACGAAGTAGTGTTATTAAATAGAGCATTGACAGAAAAAGAGATCAAAGAATTGATGTTGGGCGCTTTAACAACGACAACAGCAATTGATGCAAATGCAAAGCTTGCAATAACTTGGGCAAGGATCAAAAGATAATTAACATCCTTAAAAAGGCAACAATCAGAGGGAGGAAAGATCTATGCGGTATTTGTTGGTGGTTTTAAGTTTGCTATTGACACTTTTTCTCTGCTCCATCTCATATTCTGCCATAAGTCAGAAAGGTCTGGTAGGTCTTTGGCTTTGCGATGATGGAAAAGGCGATACTGTAACCGATTCTTCTGGAAACAAAAATCATGGTAAAATTAATGGAGCTTTTAAGTGGGATAAAGGTATATTTGATGGCTGTATAGTTGCCCCCGGTGGTGGAAGCATTGACGTTGAAAACTCGGACAGTATCAATAGCATAGTTGATGCAATAACTATTTCTGCTTGGTTTAGAGTTGACTCAGACTCCGATACAGGCATCAGACGTCAGAATGCTTATTTGTTAGAAGATCAATCTTCAAGTGAACCTGTGCCAGATGGTTGGTCTTTTAGAATATGGACTACCAGTGGGCTCAGTTCAGGTGCCTATGGGACAACCAAGTTGAAAAAGGGGGAATGGACACATGTCGCAGGAACCTATGACGGGAAAGTTATGAAACTCTATATTAATGGAGTTGAAGAAAAAGAACTTAAAACAGATGGAAATGCGAATTTCAATGGCGAATGGTCAGGTAAGATACAGACACCTGCTGATAAACTACAACTGAAATATGGGTCTGAATCCTATACCGGTGGTATGGACGAGATCATCCTATTTAATAGGGCTTTGAGTGCAGATGAGATCAAACAGCTATTAAAGGGATGGAAAAGCGCGTTATCCGTCGGTGCAAAAGATAAGCTAGCTGTTACTTGGGGACAGATAAAGCTTTAATAAAAATATGATAATACAAATGAGACTGTATTAATTTAGCGTTAAACAATTTTATATATCACTTTTTGAGCCAAAAAATTTTTTGATTTCACACTAAATTAAAACAGTCTCATATTTTATAAAATATAGTATTTGAAAGCTTCAGATTTTCATTTTTAATGTCTAATCAAGCACTTGTCCAAGCTGACCTACCGCCACTCCTGGATGATACTGTTGACCATAGTGAAGATGCCTTTCTCCTACAACTGTCTGCGTAGACATTATCTCCAATGTCCCTTGTGTATTTGCAGTATCTTCATCTCTCAATGTCCAAAACCCAAAAGGAGGAATTTGACCAGCGATCTGTTTGACAGCCCTACCATCAACATTACGGACAATCGCGTTAACAAAGGCAGTTTGGTCTGTTATATTAAGGATTCTGAAGAAATCATAGCTTCCTGCGATCAATTCGGGGAAGAAAAGCCTTCTTCCAGCAGTGCCGATCTCAGGTGCGGCACCAGGGAAAGGAAGCACTTCGGTTTTAAGGTGACAATGCCTTTCCCCTGCAACCTGTTTATTTGACATAACAGTAAGCGACAGGTCTTGTCTAGAAGCTACTGGATCGATTGGCACAACCCAATCCGAATAAGGTCGCAAGGATTTTTCACTTGTCCATACTGTCTGCCCATTTTGGTCTCGTGCGACAGCGACCAACTTTGCCTCTTCATTACTGACGTTGATAACCTTTACCCAATCGCCCCAAGCCCCAGCTGCTATCTGTGCAAAATAAATTTTATTTGGAACAGGGCTTACATCCAATGGCTGTCCTAACATCCCTATTGCAACGCCTTTGATATCCTCACCGTAATGTAAATGTCTTTCTGAAACTATTGTCTGTGTCGAGATCATCTCCATTGTCCCGTAGACGTCACCTATCTCTGTATCAACAAAGCTCCAGAAACATTGAGGATTTATCTGTGGACTACTGAACTGCTTTACAGGAATGCCATTGGTATCTCTCACTATGATATTAACCATTGTTGGATTAATGTCTATATTAAGAATTCTGAACCATTCACCTGTTTTCGGTCTTATTTCTGGAAAAAAGAGCCTTCTTCCGACGTTTTTTAACTCCGGAGCGGCACCGGGAAAAGCCAAAACCTGTGTCTGGTAATGACAGTGCCTTTCGCCTACAATGCCCCTATTTGATGAAACAGTGAGCGATAATTCCTGATTAACAGATACAGGGTCTATCGGTATAGACCAAGTTTGAAACGGTCTAAGCCTCCTCTCGCCTGACCAGACAGTTTCTCCTTTCTCATTACGAGCAACTGCCATTATATTAGCGACGTCATTATCAACATTGACAACTTGAACCCAATCTTTCCACTCCTTTGACGCCACTTGTGCAAAATATATCTTAGTTGGAGCTGGCATTTATGTCCCTCCTATATTTATTATCCTCTATCTTTGCCTTTGGAAGAATACTTGATGATATCAAAGCCACTATTATAGCCTTTATTAAATCAACAGTGATAAACGGAAGAATAGCAATTTTAATTGTGTCATAAAAACCTAACCGCATTAAAACTGCAACTTGTGCTGATCCAAAAATATAGATGATCAAGACACCGACCATCATCAACACTATTTGCAGATAAAATCTGCGAAATATAGAATATCTATTCGTCAGTAAACCTATGAATAACGCAGACGGAATAAATCCGATTAAGTATCCACCGGTTAGACCTTTGATCACTGCAAATCCGCCGATTCCTCCGCTGAACCAAGGGATAAAAGCGATCCCGAATATAACATAAAGTATCTGACTCAAAGCACCGAAATAGCCACCTAAAAATATCGCGCTAAGAAATACCGCAAAAACCTGTCCTGTAAGAGGTATCGGCGTAAACGGCAACGGTATCCTGATCTGTGCCATAATGCCTGTCAAAATCGCAAATCCCATTGACAAAGCTATCTTATGCCAAACTGTGCATTCTCCGATCCATTTGAAAACACTGTCAAATGTTCGTCTATAACTAATAATGATCTCCGTTAGATACAATTTTTTCTCCTTCCGTTTTGACTTTGTATAAATTAATAGTATAACAGGTAAAGGAAATTTGAAATCTACTTATCTTTTATAGATTATTGCGGAAAAGTATCCCACAACGCCACTGGATTTATCACCAGTTACATCGCCAGAATTTGCATACTTCAATATCTTTATCCCATCAGCGCCGAGCTTTTTTGCCGTTAACAAAGTCACTATAACTCCGCCAGCACCGCATAATTCAGCTTCCCCAGAAGCTAGATCATCTTCAAGTTGTTCTGTGTCCATACGTTCTATGCTAGTCAAAGCGATCCCATCTATGTTAACAGCATCACGATAGCTATGATAATGTGACATATCAGTGCTTGCGAGAAGCAATATATTTCTATCTTTCATAACCTCGCTTATGGCATTGCTAATTGAATAGCTTATCATTTCAGACCAATCACGCATAAGTATCGGAACGATCTTTGATTCAGGGGAGACCACTTGAAGAAAAGGGACTTGCACTTCAAGTGAATGTTCAACCGCATCTGCATTTGGATAGAATTCGAGAATATCAGTCTTTTCCATCAGTTCAGAAGCCAATGATTCATCAACTTCAACAATCCCCAAAGGTGTTTCATAAGCACCAGATTTGCGTATATAGGCGCCTCTAAAAGGCACTCTATGGCTTACTCCTATCATTATAACGCTGTCAAAGTTTATACCTTCAATCTGTTTATAAGCATAACCTGCGATCTGCCCAGAATACATATAACCTGCATGAGGCACTATAAGGGCGATTATTTTTCCATCAATAGGCACTTTTTTTGAATTTTCTAGGAATTCTTCGATCTCCGCCCTAAGTGCAGAAGCAGACCCCGGATAAAACATCCCAGCAACCGCAGGCTTTCGTATTCCGCCCTGATTTTTTTCAGAGAACATATCCATTCACCCCTTTTATATTTTTATGGATCGTCTCAATCCGATTGAGTTCATCTTTCTTCTTCAAATAATTGTGCAGTAAAAACTTCAAGAATCGTGTCCTTATCTTTCCAAGCATCTTTTGAAAGACCAGCTTTATCGGCACAGAGATGTTCAAGGAAAGTTACTTTATCCCAGCCCGTTTCAGTAGCAACTTGTGGGAGGAATACACCTTTTCTCATACCTTTACTGACGATGACCCCGTGTTTGCCAAGCTCAATCTCGTCTGCACTTTTAACACGGCGAGGGACAGATAATACTGATATTTCTATATCAATATCCTTCATCTCATCCAACGTAACTCTCCGGAATCTTGGATCTTCTGTTGCGGATGCTATTGCCATATCTATAATGGTATCGCAAAGCGGTTCAACAGGTAATATATGACCTATACAGCCCCTGAGGTTTCCGTGTTTTCTCAGTGTTACAAACGCACCTTGTTTTACTTTTAGCCTTTCGTCATCCGTTTCAAAGTTAATTCGCTTGCCAGTTTTTAAGTATGTTTCAATTGTATCACGAGCTAACTTTAATAGAATTTTTTGTTGTTCCTCATTTAAAGAGGTATCTATATCTGTTGTATTTTTCTTATCAGATTCATAAAATACCGCTGACATATATCCCACCACCCGATCTTTTGAGCCTTCGGGGACATCGCCCGAATTGGCATATTTTAAGACTTTAACAGAATTAGCACCCAGTTTTTTGGCTGTGTCCATTACTACAAAAACCGCACCTTCTCCACATAACATACAATGGAGTTCACTTATGCCTTTTTTCATATATTCGTTAAGACGTTTTCTCATCTCGTCAGAGTTCATAGTCTCAAGAGCGGTCATTGTAAACTTATCTGCTTTGACCGCTTGATCATAAACAGGATAATGAGTCATATCTGTGCTGGCAATTAAAAGCACATTTTTCCCTTTAAGGACATTAACCAAAGCATCTGAAAGCATATCACAATTTTGTTTTGATTGATCGCTTATAAGTATAGGGACAATTTTGAAGTTTTTTAATGTCCTCTGCAAAAAAGGAATTTGATTCTCCAAAGAATGTTCCGGGATATGGGGCGGAATATAGGATTTAATAGCAGGATTTTGCTTTATTAATTGGTTTGCGATTATGCTGTCAACCTCGACATCTCCCAAAGGATTACGAAAGACACCACTGTCATAGATAGCTACACCGGGAAAAGAATAATGATGGCTTGCACCTACTAACACAACTACATCGAATTTTTTTCCCTTGATCTGATTATATGAATGAGCCATAACCTGTCCACAATAGCGATAACCTGCGTGTGGAGATATCAATCCTATGATCTTTCCTGTCACAGTTTCATCCTTCACCTTTGCAAGATAGCCGTCAACAACTTCTGCAAGCTTTGCCGATGTGTTCGGATACCAAAGACCATCTGCGTGTGTTGCCTGACGCACCCTGACTTCGCTTTCAGCCCTGCTACATGATGAAAAAACAAGTAAAAACAATATCATAAATAATACAAAGACGTCTTTTTGCCTGTTTAATGACATATCTAATCACCTAATTTTATGATCTGCCCTTTAATTCCATCAGGAGAAGTTTCCAATATCCCATAGGATTTATAATGTGCATAAATAATATCCGTAGGGCTACCAGGGTTGAATAGCAATATACCATCAACAACTTCATTGAAAGCCTGATGCGAATGCCCAAAAACTATGCATTGAACGCCATCATTTTTAAACTCTTGAAGGACTGTTCTAGGCAATTTATGTGGATCGCCCCAGCCATGTATAATGCCGATCTTATGGTGGTCTACGTTAATTACCTCCTTATGCTTTAATTTATCTTTGACTTCTTTTGAATCCATATTTCCTGCAACGCCGATAACCCTGTTTATCTTTTGCAATTGGTTAAGTATATTTATATCTTCAAAATCGCCTGCATGAATTATGAAAGCTGACCTTGCCAATTCTTCAATAAGCGTATCCGGCAATTTATCAGACTGTCTAGGAATATGCGTGTCGGAGATAACCGCTATTTTCGTCTTTATTATCTGAGATTTTGATTTCATAAGGTTTTCTCCTTATATAACAATAAAAATTTAACTTTTTCAATGCAACAGATACTTTTTTAGCAATTATTATGTCTGACAAAAGAGAAAGACAGGCATTAAGACCTTGTCTTTCTTATAAACATTATATCATTTTAAAACATCAATTTCCAGATTAACTCTGTGGATTACTTTCCTCTTGATTTTGTGAATTATTTTCTTCTTTTTTTGTATCTTCCAAATTCAGTTCATTTTGAGATATGTTGAGGACTCTGAGATAGTTCATCCGCAATTCGTAAAGTAAATTTTCAATCATATTGCTCTCTGATGGTGTGAGATTACCTTTGGTTTTTTCCTCCAACATCCCAATTGTGTCTATTGTATGTTTCGCCATCGGGAGATTGCGGACAATTTTTCCGCTTTCAGGATCACGATATCCAAGATTTATTAAAGCAATGTTATAAAGGTATAATATATGGTCTTCAAATGTGACAGGGGGAAGTTCGTAAGTCTCTGATTTTTCCTTTTTTTCTTCAGTTATTTTTTCATTTTCATTTGTCATAAGTTACCTCCTAGGAAAAAGGGTTCTGGTTTTTAAAATTTTAATGTTTTAATGTCTGGAATTTCAAAACGCTTAATGATTCAGGAATATTTGAAGATGTCTTGTTAAACCAAGCTTCAACTCTCTGATCTGTCAATAATCTCGAGAAAATGAAATAATGCCAAAACATTAAAATTAGGGTATTACCTTATTCAAAGGATATTCGATTATATCTGTTGCGCCAACACGTTTGAGCTCAGGGATCAAATCTCTGACTATGGATTCATCTGTAACGGTATCTACCGCATACCATCCCTCATCACTCAGAGAAGATATAGTAGGATTTTTCATAGATGGGAGTATTTTAAGCAATGCAGGCAGGTCATCTTTTGACACATTCATTTTTAAACCAACCTTTGATTCTGCAACAATAGCACCCTGCAATAACAAGGCTATATTTTGCAGTTTAGTCCGTTTCCAATCATCTTGCCAAGCAGACCTATTTGCTATTAGTTTCGCTGTTGACGTCATAACAACATCAACTATTCTCAAATTGTTAGCGCGCAGCGAACTACCGGTTTCGGTTAATTCCACAATGGCATCAGCAAGATATGGGACCTTTGCTTCTGTTGCACCATAGGAAAATTCAACGATCGCATTAACCCCATTTTTTGCCAAATATGATTTTGTAACCTCAACAAGTTCGGTCGCTATTATCTTGCCATCAAGGTCTTTAACTGATTGAATATCTGAATCATTTTTAACAGCGAGAACCCATCTAACAGGTTTTGATAACTGTTTTGCATAGACGAGATCAGCGACTTCGACTACATCTGCGTTTCTCTCTCTAATCCAATCTTCACCGGTTACACCTGCGTCTAAAACCCCCCTTTGAACATATGGATAAGCCATCTCTTGCGGACGAACAAGCATAACTTCTATATCTTCGTCATCTATCTTAGCGCTATGTGATCTTTCACTTGTGCTTATATTATACCCTGCCTTGCCAAACCACTTTATTGTTGATTCTTCCATACTCCCTTTAGGTATTCCCAATTTCAGTTTGTTCATCATTTTCATCCTCTTTTATCATCAAACTTTAAAACACTATTTCCGTTAGACCATAATGGCTATTTGGACATTATTTTCCACCTGGTTTTTCAGATGGTTAGGTAAATATTTTATATATCATCTTAAGTAAGCTAATATTTATAGCTGACTTTTTTACAAGTATACCACATTTTCGAAGCTAATAACCCTTTGAATTGTCCACTGAATTAAAGCAATTCTTTGCAAAAATTTAGTATTGACTTTAATCAAAAGTTTTATTATAATTTAATACTGATTTCGGTTGGGCCTATAGCTCAGTTGGTAGAGCCACCGGCTCATAACCGGTTGGTCGTTGGTTCGAGTCCAACTAGGCCCACCATTTTATAAGTTCCCCCTTTCTGTAAGGGGCGTTAACTCAGTGGAAGAGTGCCATCCTCACACGGTGGAAGTCATTGGTTCAAGTCCAATACGCCCCACCATAACGAATTACATACGGTATTTACTGGACAATATTAGAACTTTCTTTGAACAAAATTCGGACACTGATTTCCTTTGTTGGCAAAAATTTTCATCCTACCTTGACCATCTCCAATTTTCGCCCACTCGCTAAAATTTTCTATGTTGTTTTTCATAAATCATTTTGGAAAATTTATTTACCAACCATAAAGGAATTTTAATGCTTTTCAAGTTTCTGATTAGATCAATAATATTTTTAATTAGACCATTGGTAATTTCATCAATAATTATACATTAAGTTCGTGTAATATGCAACAAAAAGGAAAAATGCCAAAATACATTCATAGGATTTATTTTTTTGTCCGAACTCTTGTCTGAAGCTCAGTTTCAGACCCGAGTTAGCTTAGGAGTATTGACAGTTTACTATTTCTGTGTTAAAATTTGTCTAAAATGGAGTTAGGATAGCAAGATTTTATCATAAGGTATTTTTATGAAATTCACTGGAAAATATAAGATATCTCAATTGCTTACCATCATAATAGGGCAAGCTCAGTATGCTATTATCAATATTATCATTATAATACGCTTGTTCCGCCGATGGTGGGCAAATGAGTTTTCAATTAATTAAAGCTCAAAAATAAATTTAAAGCCCATTCATCGGGGATACTCGATAATGGGCTTTTTTATTTCAGGAGGGAATATGTTTAGACCAGTTTCAACTGAATTAGCTTTTGTGAACAGAGAAAAACAGATTCTTGAATTTTGGAAAAAGAATGAGATATTCCAAAAAAGTGTGTCAAATCGCAGAAATTGTCCAGTATTTGTGTTTTACGAAGGACCCCCAACTGCCAATGGTATGCCGACAATTGCACATACACTTACAAGGATAATGAAAGACCTTGTCTGCCGATATAAAACTATGACAGGACATTATGTAAACAGAAAAGCAGGCTGGGATACCCACGGCTTGCCTGTGGAGCTAGAAATTGAAAAGGAGCTCGGCATAAACGGAAAAAAACAGATCGAAGAATATGGCGTCGAAAAATTCAATAAGAAATGCAAAGAAAGTGTTTTCAAATATGAAAGCGAATGGCGAAAACTTACCGAAAGGATAGGATTTTGGCTTGACCTTGACCATCCCTATATTACTCTTACAAATGATTATATCGAAAGCGTTTGGTGGTCATTAAAGAAATTCTGGGAGGCTGGGCTACTTTATAAAGCCTACAAGGTTGTCCCCTACTGTGCAAGATGTGGAACGCCATTATCAAGTCATGAGTTATCGCAAGGATATAAGGCTATTCAAGACCCATCCGTCTATGTCAAAATGAAACTACTAGACGATGAAAATACATCATTTCTGGTCTGGACGACAACGCCATGGACATTGCCTTCAAATGTCGCTTTGGCTGTCCGTGATTCTTATGATTATCTGACAGTTGAATATAACGGTGAAAAGTTAATTTTAGCGGAAAAACTAGCCGAAAAAGTGCTTGGAGGAGATATCAAAGTCGTCAATAAAATGAAAGGCGCTGATCTTCTTGGCAAGAGCTATAAACCGCTATTTGAGTTCGTCAAATCAGAAAAAAGAGCATATTACGTCGTTGCAGGTGATTTTGTAACATTAGACGAGGGAACAGGGATTGTCCACATAGCCCCTGCTTTTGGTCAAGATGACTATGAACTAAGTAAGGTTTATGATCTGCCTGTTATTCAACTTGTTGATCTAGATGGCAAATTTACCCAAGAAGTTAATAATTGGGCTGGGATGTTCGTCAAGGATGCTGATCCATTGATAACACAAAACCTTGATGAACGTGGGCTTCTATTCAAACAAGAGTTATATCTACATGATTATCCTTTTTGCTGGCGATGTGATTCACCATTGCTCTATTATGCTAGGTCCTCTTGGTTTATCAAAACTACCGCGTATAAAGATAAAATGATAGAGGAAAATCGCAAGATAAATTGGTATCCTGAACACGTCGGCGAAGGTATATTTGGCAATTGGCTAGAAAATAACGTCGATTGGGCAATTAGCAGAGACAGATATTGGGGAACTCCACTAAATATATGGATATGCCCCGAATGTAACACTGAACAAGCTATTGGCAGTATATCTGAATTGAAACAATTTGGAAAAAATGTCCCTGATGATATAGAGCTTCATAAGCCTTATGTTGACGAAATTGTCATACCTTGCCCAAAATGTAATGCGGATATGCAACGGACACCAGAAGTAATTGATTGCTGGTTTGATTCAGGCTCAATGCATACAGCACAATGGCACTATCCATTTGAAAATCAGGAAATTTTCCAAAAAAACTTTCCAGCTGACTTCATAACCGAAGCGATAGACCAGACAAGGGGCTGGTTTTATAGTTTACTCGCTACATCGGTATTTTTATACGGCAGAAACTCATACAAAAATTGCCTTGTTGTTGAGCATGTCTTAGGTCCTGACGGAAAAAAGATGAGCAAAAGCAAAGGTAACCGCATAGAACCTGATGAGATTCTCGAAGTTTTCGGTGCGGATGCGTTAAGATGGCATTTCTCAATCAGTCCGCCATGGATAAGACGTCCATTGAGCAAAGAAGGCGTGGAAGAAGTTATCAAAAAGTTTATGGGAACACTACACAATGTTTATAGCTTCTTTGTCCTTTATGCTAACATAGATAAAATTAACCCGAATGAATACGAATTAGCAGTCAAAAACCGAGCGATCATTGACAGGTGGATAATATCCAAATATGAAAGCCTTGTTGAAGGCGTTCGCGAGGATATGAATGGATACCAAATATATAGAGCTGCAAGGGCAATAGCCGATTTTGTTGATGATCTAAGCAACTGGTATGTCAGACGTTGCAGGGATAGATATTGGGGATCAGAGATGAACGATGATAAAATAGGTGCATACAAAACGCTTTATGAAGTCCTAGTCGGATTATCCAAATTATTGGCTCCATTTATCCCATTTATGGCTGAAGATATGTATCAAAATCTCGTCAGATCAGTAGACCAAAACGCTCCTGAAAGTGTTCATCTTTGCGATTATCCATTGTTCAATCCCGAATTAATAGACGAAGAACTTGAAAAGGATATGGACTATGTCCGTAAGGTCGTTGTATTAGCCAGAGCGGCAAGAAACCGTGCGGTTGTCAAGACAAGACAGCCTCTTGCTTTGATGATGGTCAACCCCAAAAATGATGAAGAGAAGAGATCAATCGAAAGGCTTAAAGACCTTATTTTAGATGAGATAAATGTAAAGGCTATTGAATATGTTAACGACATAAGCCAATTTGTTACGATGAGTATGAAGCCCGTTTTCAGTCTTATCGGCAAGAAATATGGCAAACTCGTCCCCAAAATAGCACAAAAACTCAATGAGATTGACACTTTGAAGGCGAAATCTGATCTTGATAACAATAAACTGCTGAAAATTGATGTAGACGGCGAAATAATTGAATTACTACCTGAGGAAATTGAGATCAGAGTCCAGGATAAAGAGGGATACGTAACAGAATCAGATAATGGCACATTTGCAACACTGTCAACTGTGCTAAATCAAGACTTAATTGACGAAGGGTTTGCAAGAGAGATAGTCAACAAAGTTCAATTTATGCGTAAAGAAGCTGATTTTAACGTAATTGATAGAATAGAGCTTTGCATTGTTTCTACATCCGCAGTTATCAACGCCTTTAATAGACATCAAGACTATATCAAGAATGAGACTTTAACCATCAAAGCTGACGTCTATGAGGGGACAGAGCTAAATCGTGACGATATGGTGGTCAAAGATTGGATATTAAACGGTGAGAATGCTATTATCGGCATAAAACAGATCAATAAACAAGGGAGCTAAAATTGAAAAGCTATCGTAAAGAAATATGGATTAATGTGCCTGAACGTAGAGGTTTTGTCAACATCACTCGTCAAGTAGAGGAATGTGTCCGTGAAAGTGGGATCAAAGAGGGACTTTGTCTCGTCAACTCTATGCATATCACTTCAAGCGTTTATATCAACGATAATGAATCCGGTCTGTTTGAGGATTATGAAAGATGGTTGGAAGGACTCGCTCCTCATGAACCTGTATCGCAATATATGCACAATAGGACAGGTGAGGATAACGCTGATGCACATCTCAAAAGGCAAATAATGGGACGTGAAGTTGTTGTAGCAATAACCAATGGTAAGCTTGATTTTGGGACATGGGAACAGATATTTTATGGTGAATTTGACGGTCGGAGAAGAAAACGTGTTCTCGTGAAGATCATCGGTGAGTAGGGACAAGATGTTGTAGTTGAATTAAAACTTCTAACGACTCATATGGGCAGGTTTTGCCTCCTATATTCCCTAATGTATGATGCAAATTATGAATGTGAGGGAAATTATATGCAAAAATTTAAAGGTGTTGGCGGGACTCCTGGGGGGCTTTGGACATTTATAGTCGGCGTTGTTATGATCATCGCCGGTGGGTTTCTTTTTGTTAATCATGTCAAAGTCGGTTATGGCTTCTTTCATTTTTTCGGTAGAGACACGCAAGGTCTGGTATTGATCCCATTGATCGCTGGAATTGCGTTTTTGTTTTTCAACGGTAAATCTGTCATCGGCTGGATATTGACTATTGCTGGAGCATTGATTATATTTTTAAGCGTAATCGTCTCGTTAAGATTTTATTTCCCCCAAACTAGCCTATTCAATCTATTGATTATGTTAGTTTTACTTGTCGGGGGAACCGGTCTTGTCTTACGATCATTGAGATCAGCTTAACAATATTATTAATATACTTTCAGCAAAAGCTTTATGAGGGAATTGATATGTATAAAGACATTATGAATCTAATAATAAACGAACTTCAAATAAAAAAATGTTTAAGGGATATAGCACAACATTGGTCTTATAGAAGCACTGTCCCGGGACCAGGGCTACGTAATGTCAGTAATTTCCTTTGTCAACGCCATCATGAAAATGGAATAAAAGCAGAAATAATACCATATCCAGCAGACGATAAAACAGAATGGCTAAATGGTCACAAAAATCCCCTAGAATGGGTCCCAAGATCGGCAAAATTAGAGATCATAAAACCTATAAATAAGGCAGGTCTGATCTGCTCTTATGCTGAAGAACCACTTTGTTTAATAAGCAATAGCACGTCAACTCCAAAAGGCGGAATTGATGCAGAAGTTTTAATCATCAATGATGGTGCAAAAGATGAAGATTACAATGGAATTGATGTATCAGGCAAGATAATATTTACAAACTTACCTGCTGGAAGCGTCGAAGGACAAGCGAGAAAACGAGATGCAATTGGAGTAATAAGTGATTGTGTATCTCCGCCTTGGTTGGTTTCATATCCTCCTGTCCGTGAACCTGAGGATGCCCCTGACTTGACGATGTGGAGCATATTCAGTGGGCGTCATAATGAAAAAGGTTTGTGGGGATTTAATCTTTCTGCAAGACAGGGACGAAGGTTGCGTAAAATTATACAAGAAAGCAATGAACCAGTAATACTTCGTGCTGAAGTGGACGCTGATCTCATAGAAGGGTCATCAGAGCTTGTCAATGCTATACTTCCAGGGACAGACCTTGCAGATGAAGAGATATGGGTTTTAGCTCATTCATCTGAGCCTGGTGCTAGGGACAATGCTTCTGGTTGTTGTTTATCTGTTGAGATTGCCAGAACTTTGAAAGCCCTCATTGAAAGTGGAAAACTGTCTCCTTTACGGAGAAGCATCAGGTTTTTAAATGCGGTTGAAGTGAGTGGTTTTCTGCCCTATATTGATTCAAGAAAAAATGATCTTGATAAAATTATCGCTGGGGTCTGCCTTGATTCAGTAGGACAGGATTTTAGCCTTTGTGGTGGAGAATTCATCCTGTTTCAATCGCCAGAGACTAACGCCTCGTTTATTGATGGACTGGTGGAGCATATTATCTCCGTAGTATCAGCAGAACCGATAGAGAAGTTTTCAACCGATAATTATGCCACATTTCCTTGGCATACCGAAAGATTTTGGGGAAATGATGCCTTTGTTTCAGATGGATTTTTTGATATTCCAACACCTCAAATATCAACTTGGCCCGATAGATTTTATCATAGCTCTATGGACAGACCAGAGCAGATGAGCGATAACACTCTTGGCAGGGTAGGCACAATAGTCGGAACTTGTCTATATCTTATGGCAAACGCAGATGCAAAGACTGCGTTGTGGTTTGCTGGACTTGCTATGAAGGATTGGAAAAAACGAATATCACAGAGCTTGATCGTAGAGGCAATGAGGGATGATGTAACTCCATTTTATCTGAGGTCACTTGGCAGACATCTTGGATTTCAAGCACAAGATGCGATAACACAAGTGAATAGATTCGCTAAAGATGACAAAAATCTTGATAAAACAATAAAAGACCTAACTGACGAAATGCAAACTTTTGCAGACCAAGAGTCAGAAAGTGCTGTTAAGCTTTCATCTATCATCTCTGGACAAGAAATACTCCCGTTGTCCGAGTTTCCAAAAGAAACTACTGACGACTTCGGATATAGTGTGCCAAAACGATTATGGTGGCAACATCCGCCTGATAGTGCGTTCTCTGAGTCAGGACGTAAATGTTTAAGCTCATTACGCGACCGTGGTAATGTGGGACGCATATGGAATTGGATCAATGGCAGACGAAATGTGAAAGAAATATACGACCGTTTGCAGTTCGGCGGCATAATGCCTTACGATCTAGTGAAAAAATATATAGAATTGCTTGTTGATGAAGGTTTTGTAGTTTTTAGATAATTTGTAATGAATTGACGGTTATTTTACCGCTATCATTTTTCCCATAGCAGAGAAGTTTTCAGATTTCAACCTGTAAAAATATATTCCGCTTGAAACCTGTTCGCCGTAGAAATTTTTTCCATCCCAATATCCTGCCTTGTTAGGGGAAATATATTTCCCCGACATCTTATAGCCGAGTTCAAGGACTCGGACAAGTTGACCAAACGCATTGTATATCTCAATAGTCACATTTCCATCTTTTTCTATATCAAAAGGTATCCATACATCTGGATTAAATGGATTGGGATATGCAGGATATATGCGATTTTTTATTTTATTATAATTTCCTTTCTGGAAGTTGTTGTTATCCGTAGATTCAACAGCATTTGATCGAACAAGATTTATTTCAGTTTCATAAATTATTTCTTCTTCTCCATAGCTCGCTGTTATTTTCATCCGTGCTGGTCCAGATTTCATATCCTGCGTATTAAGTAAAGCCTTATACTCGCCAAACTCGCCCTTCATCTCTTCCTTAATTGTTGTATCGCCCTGTTTAAGTATGACAATCGGAAGAGAATTAATATCCGCCATGATATTTACTTTAACTTCAATTACGGTTCCGACCTCAACTACTTTCGGCACAGTAACTCTGATCTCCGTTGGTTGCCAGGACAGCATTTCGCTTTCAACCTTTATAGGCTCTCCTATCTGCGGATTTAAGCTCATATCAACAAAAGAACCGATCCATATTGGCAAAGTTGGAGGATTTGTCTTTAAGATATTTTGCCATTCCTTATCGGTCAACCTATTGCTCATCTGCTGTTCAAATTCATAATAAGAGAAGATAGCACCTTGTGTTATTTTAAGTTCGCCGTTGACAGGCACGATGACGAAAATGTTCATCGGATAACCAACCGCAACTTCGAGCACCATTGAACCATTTGGGTCTGTGTGGACATCAGCAACTATTGCCATTTCCTCATCTTCCTGATTTTCTATCTCAGATGATACATCTGGCGGAAAGGTTGTTATAGATTGAAGAGTTTTCCCTATATTTAAGATGATCCCATATTGACTGTTGTTAAGCGGTTGGTTGGTAAGTTCAAGTTCTGATATTTCTTTTAGAGATAGGAGTAAATCTTCTAGTTGTTTGAATTTTGACGCAAATTCTGTCAGCAAAAGCCCCTTGTCTGAAAGCCCCTCTCTTGTATATTTTGCTAATGACGCAAGCCTTGCGTACAATTCTGGGTTAGGCTCAACATAGCCTTTGACAAGTTGTGGTATAGGTGGCAAAGAGGTTTTCATCGTATAGCTTTGTTTAGCATATAATATGGTATCGTGTCGTAATTCCGCCCACGACCCTAATGCTGTTGATAGGTCCTTGTCCAGCCAGGATTTATTTTGCATAAAGATCGGATAACCACTGCCTTTTTCAGTCAAAAGTGGCATAAGCACATAAAGCCAGTTCCAATAGAGATTCTGAGCCCAAACCTCCTCATCCATTTTGGCAAATGCACTGCGTATCTTCGTTATTTGATTAACATAATTTGGATATTTGTCCTGTTTATATATACTTGTGAGCAATTCATAAGCACGATCAGACCCCATAATAGCTAATATATCCAGTCCCATTGGGAACATTCTGCTATGCACTTTATCATGGACCAATTGCTGGAACATATAAGAATCAGGGATAAATCTCTGTCCCATAAACCTGAATCCCTTTGTCACGACTCCGATGTCCTCGCCTTCCCAAACTATCGTTGAGTTTATCATTGGGCTACGATATTGTTTAGCCTCTTGTATGAAATTCAGGACTTTGGCTGGGTCTGTAAGTTTGTCTGGGTCCATACTGGCATAATTAACGCCATAAACCTTCTCCATTATTTCCATATATTCGTATATATTTAGATCATCGGACTTTCCAACAAAGAATGCGGTTGGCTGATATATCCTATCCCATACAACCAAGGCAGGTTCAACGCCTACTTTGCTATTTTTTACCAAAGAAACTATAAGAATCGCCTGTGAGGTCTCTTCTATTCCCTTTTCAACGCCATCTCTTGGGGTGATCCTGAACATCATTCGTCCATACCACATCATAGATCTAAAATATCTGCTCAACTTTTCGTTTCTGGTATAATGTCCTCTTGGCACATACTGGCTATAATCCTCATCATATCCAAATATCGGCGATGGATCAAATCCTTTATGTGCCTCAATCAATTTTAATTCTTTGTCAACTATGTCTTTAACCTGAGAAGGGACAACGACTGATGGATTGTTAAGCACGCTTGCGACTGCAAAATAGGCTAGATTTTTCTTTGTGGCGGTCTTTGCAGAAGTGGTTGTAGCTGATTCATATTGTGAAATGGCATTTTTCAGTAATACTGCGTTGAGTTTATCCAAATCATCGCATAGTTTTCTCGTCTCCAATATCCGTAGTGTATAATCATAAAGAATATGGTAGACGTGTAGCACTGAATCTGTTGTTACAAATATCGGGATGTTTGATTTTTGGCAATAATTATATATGTCATATATCTGTTTATATTTTGTTGATGATGCGACAAAACCATTTCTCGCTAGTAACTTCTTCTCGTTATCAGTGAATTTAAACAACGACACATTTGATACATTAGACAGATCAGATTTGATAGTATACGGATTGGCATTTGGCACTATATTAACCAAATATGGGGTATAGATTCCAAATTCTGTCTCTATATTTGATGTTATCTGTGGAAGAGAAAATGCTGTTGAAACAACAAGAAATATCAATATAACAGTGATTAAAAAAGACTTAAACATCATTTTATGCCCCCTCTGCTTGTTTGATAATAAGAAATCCACGTTTGAGAAGTCTTTTAGAACTTATTATGTCATATCCATACTCTTTATGAAGAATAATTGCTGTCTCATAAAACAAATGTCTTTCAGAAGGTATTTTCAAACTCAAAGCCTTATAGAAACTCGCAGTCCAGTCATCAAAAAACTGGTATATCCATTCCCCTGGTATTATATGTTGAATATAGTTTCTCGGCAAAACGCTTTGAAAATCCCTTGGATGAAACGTCGAAATAAAATTCGTCCCGAAACCAAGCTTGCATTTTTTTATACCATCCCCCGATCTACTGAAAACATTAAACGCAGTTAATCTGCCATATTGGTCAGAAGTTCCTTCTAGTATTATCCCATCATCCGTGATATAATGACACAAGATCTTGATTGACGGTTCGAATTCCTTTTCTGGATATTGTCTTAATACGTTATAACATCTTATAATATTTGCAAATTCGCCCTCTTTTAATGGGAGATTAAATCCACCAAGTTTGAATTCCACATTTGGCTTTTCATATTGTTTGGCTTCTATAAGCCTATCCCTGTCAATCTCAACCCCGATAACTCTTATACTTGGATTGACAATTGATAACCTTCTATAAGTTTCAATGGTCGTGATTGGGTATTTTCCAAACCCTAGATCAACAAAGATGGCATTTTTCTTTTTTATCAGACAGTCATATTCTATACAGACGAAAATATCAGTCTGTCTTAGCCTATTTTCACAGGTTAAACCTTTGGTCTTTTGCCCAATTCTACCTTTTAATTTTCTATAATAGCCCATAGTGCAATAGTTATGCCAAAGTGTTATTAATAATTGAAGGTCGTATTCATCTATGGTTTGTTGATATACCTTATGATTTATAACCCATCAATATACAGAATTTTGAAACTGATACTCAGATTTCTGAGCTTGATGTTTGTTTGAATTTCTATATAATTATAGTATCAATATTCGTTACAGGTCAACTTTGTGTTAAATTACAATCACAGAAAGGGATATTTTATGCGTATAATAGATGATCATATACATTGCGGAAATAACAGACGCACGAAGGTATTTACTCCTGATGATATAAGGAGAGACCTAGCAGAGGCAAATGCACAGGGAGCTGTAATTTTCGCTTTTCCAGAGGATATATACAGAATTGAGTCAACATCAGAATCGAGAAACAAAGCCAATGAGTATATCCTTGAAGTCTCTAAAAACATAGACGACATAGTCCTATATCCATTTTATTTTGTTTGGAATGATTATATAATACCGGAAAATTTGAGTGATTATGCAGGTATAAAATGGCATAGACATTGGGATGAACCGAAGTATGATTATGACGACCCAAGATGCGGAATTATATTAGATGAAATAAAAAAACTCAATCTTCCAGTTGTCCTTGAAGAAGAATTTGAATATACATTTAGATTTGTTGATGAAAATCCAGAAATTAATGTAATAATACCACATATGGGCTTTTTGAACGGCGGATATGAGAAGATGTCAATATTCTTTGATAGGGCAAATGTTTATTTTGACACGGGGACAGCTACATTAGAGGCTATAAAAACTGTTTTAGATAACGTTGGTGCGGAAAGGGTTATCTTTGGATCAGATGTTTCGGGAACAAGTATGCCTTTCTTTAATTACACAAAGGTTGAGCTTGATAAAGTATTGAAACTTGATCTAGATGAAAACAGTATGTCGTTGATACTTTCTGACAATATAGAGAGACTAATTCCGCAGAGCTTCATCAGAAAGTAAATATTGGTTGTGTAAAAATGGGAATAAAGGGAATTATGAGAAAGATGAAAATAGAAAGACATTCTCCATTGTCACAAGGTCTTGAAATACTGAAATTCATAGGACCGGGTTTGCTTGTAACTGTTGGCTTCATTGATCCGGGAAATTGGGCGTCAAACCTTGCAGCAGGTGCAAATTACGGCTATAAATTGCTTTGGATGGTAACATTATCGACAATTATGCTTATAATATTACAACATAATGTAGCTCATCTTGGGATCGCAACTGGATTATGTCTGTCAGAGGCGACTACTATTTATATCAAGCCAAGATACTCAAAAGTGATCTTAAGTTCTGCTATGATGGCATCTATATCAACTTCTCTTGCAGAGATTCTCGGTGGTGCGATCGCTCTCAATATGCTTTTCAATGTCCCAATTAGAATTGGTGCTGTTTTAGTTATGATATTCGTATTCATAATGCTATACACGAATACATATAAGATAATTGAAAGATGGATAATAGCCTTTGTAGCGATGATCGGGCTATCATTTATTTACGAGCTTACGTTAGTAAATGTGGAATGGAATTCCGCTTTTATAGGCTGGGTTAAGCCTTCCATACCTACTGGATCACTGCCGATAGTAATGAGCGTACTTGGGGCTGTTGTGATGCCACACAATCTTTTTTTGCATTCAGAGATCATTCAAAGTAGACAATGGAATCTTGAAGATGAAAAGGTAAAGAGAAAGCAGTTACGATATGAATTCTTAGATACGATATCATCTATGGTCACTGGTTGGGCGATCAACAGTGCCATAATAATTTTAGCGATAACGACATTTTATAAGGCAAACATCGAGGTTACAGAATTACAACAAGCTAAGAATCTGCTGGAACCACTCTTAGGTAACCACGCTGCGGTGATCTTCGCGGTCGCTTTATTATTCTCTGGTTTCTCGTCTACGATCACTTCTGGGATGTCCGCAGGGACAATATTTGCTGGATTCTATAAAGAACCATATAATATAAAAGACAGTCATTCGCTCATAGGTGTAGCAATATCGCTTATATGTAGTTGTATGATAATATTTTTTATATCAAATCCATTTAACGGACTTATAATATCGCAGATGATCCTTAGCATACAGTTACCAATTACTATTTTCACACAGATTTACCTGACCTCGTCAGAAAAAGTTATGAAGGCTTATAAAAATAAAAGATCTACTGTTGCTTTATTGTGCGTCATAGGTGGTGTAGTTACAATATTGAACATCTTGTTATTTTTGAGCTTCTTAGGCATAGAAATCTAATTCATCAAAAAATTGAGAATCTTCATAGAAAACTAGATTTATTGGCTTTATCAATGATAGAAATAGTTTTAATATCCGAGGTCAATTAAAATTTGACTTTGACTAGATGCTATGTTATAATGACTATGGAACAAGATTCATAATTGATTTTTCTAAAATTGGGAGATTAAAATTTATGAAAAGTTTAATAAAATTGCCATTTTATTTTGCAATTATTTTATTTTTTATTGCAATATTGACTGGTTGCTCCGTAGGCATTAGACCAGCCTACTATGATCTGCCTCCATTAGATAGTAGCCAATATTACTACGGAGAACCAGTCAATAACCAATATTATAATGTCTCGCCGCCGTTGCCGAGTTATAGTTATAGTTACAGTTCTGGCTATGATCCGTGGAGTATGGGGACTTATTATGATTATATCCCTCTGAGGACAGGTTACAGTTCAGGTGTCTCAACAGGGACTAGCACATCTGCTTGGGATAGCAATAATCGTCCATCTATCAGAGAAAGAGGGGTATCGTCGAGTTCAGAATCAAAAGCTCCTGCTAATGATCAATCATATTTAAGAAGGGAACGAGTAGTCCAAGATTCTAGCACAAGTGATGCTAACCGAAAGGTTAGAAGAAATGCAGTTCAAAACTCGCCACAACCAGATCAAAGCCAACCGTCATCCAATCAATCGGATCAATCTAATGTTAAAAAACGTCCCCAACCATCAGATGCACAAAACAATCCCAGCACAGGAGAAAATAAAGACGACGAAAAAGAAAAGCAGAAACGGTCAACGGTAAACTAGATCATATGTCATCTTTCAATTTGTAGAGCTTTATAGCATTATCCCTGAGCATTTTATGGACGAGATCAATTGCAACCTTTTTGCTCAGAAAATCACGTTCAACTTTCTGCGAAAGCACATCTGCTATACATGATCTAGCCATTATCAGATGAGCATAGATAAACTCAGGGGTTCCAACATCTGATCCAAATCCCAAAATCCTTTCGCCTGGCACAAGGTCTATCCACTCATTCAAACTTTGTCTGCTACCTTCTATGGTGATAACATACATCCAACACATATTAAGCCATACATTTGGATAATGTTTTCCGAGCATTCCAATCTGTCTGCTATACGGATAACCTGCGTGGAAAAGGTCAAATTTGGTTGACGCATTCGCTTTAAGCAATGGTATCAGGTGAAGCGGATCAGAATCAGGAATATTCCCCCAATTACCTTGAACGCCAGTATGTATCTGAAAGACAAGGCTTAATTCACCAGCAAGCCCAGCCAAGAAGAATATAATGTGATCTTGTAATTGTTTCACTTCATCAGAAGTTAGCTCCATACCTATAAGCGCTTTGTTAAAGATGTTGCCTGCAACATGTTCGCGGACATTTTCAGAATAAAGTGTGCGACCATAAGCATGTGCCAGTTTGATCCCTACAATGCCTTTTTTGCGATATTCTTCTACAAGATCAGCAAGACCCTGTTTCAATGATTTGATGTTATCGAAGTTTTTATCAAGATGCTTCTCTAATGCAGACCTTGTATTTTGGTTATGCAGATCAAGTGCTGACTCCATTCTAAGGACGCCAGTAAAATATTCTGGTTCCCAGTCTTCAAACCATGGAATATTTCTGACTTGTGTAGAAAGTTTACAGACATTTTTCGTTACAAAATGATACCAATTAGGATCAGCGGTCTTTTGCCTAATAGTTTCATTTAGCTTTTCCCAGTTTGAATCTGTGACGTCATCTTCCTGCATATCAAACAGCTCGCGATACATAACTATTTGATGTCGCCAATACGAGACATTATGAGTTTTTTCGATAACCGACTTGAATATCTCCCATTTTTCTGCATCTGATTTCGCGCCTGTAAGTAGTTGCCCCAATGATCTTCCCGTTGTTGAATGAACGTCTCTATCATAATAGCTTAAAAGGTTAAACAAATCATACTTGTTTTTATAATATTCTCTTTTAAGCAATGTGTGTGAATGACAGTCAATAGTGTGTATCTGCCCCATTATTTCTAATAATTCTTGTTTAAGGTTATTGTTCATTATATAACTCCTTTTTTGGAAGCAAAGGTTATTTTCCCGAACTCATCCTCAAATTATACATATTATACCCAACTTCTCTACAAGCTTTTATAGTTTCCATATAAGGCGTATCAACAATATCGAGGAAGCCGATTTGATAATTTTCGCCATCTCCGCGCCCAGTGGTTGCTTGATCGCTATATTGGAACCAATGTGATCCGACAAATATAGGATTCATTAACGCGCCAGATACATAATTTTTGTATGCCCTTGCCCTATCCTCTTGGTCTTCGGTTGCCTGTAATCCTGTATGGAACATGCCCCTGTCTAATGCACCAAAATGAAATTCTCCTATGATCACAGGCATATCCAGTCCTTCAGGCAATCTGAAGTCTTTGACATCACGATAATAGAGATTATAGCTCACAACATCGCAATATTTAGCAGATGCTTTAACTGCGAGAGGATTTACCCATGCAAATCTACAACCAAGATACAAATTATTTGGCGCAACCTCTTTAACCGCTTCGCGACATAGTTTAAAATATCTTTCAGCAAATTTTGAATAGAACTCAGTTAAATCTGCATAAGCCTTTTTTCTATCAGGATATTCTCTGTTTTGCAACATAGCATCCCAAGATTCATACTTTGTTCCCCAGACTTGATTTAATCCCTCTATTGTCTGATATTTTGCCCTCAAATCGTCGATAAATACCTTCTTCGCAGGCTGATCTGGCGGAGATACCAAAGTAGCTAATGCCAAAGAGACCTCATCGCCCCAGCTAATTTCGTTATCTACAAAATATCCGATGCACCATGGGTCGCCTGCTGATCTCCCTTTTTGTCTAGCCATACTTTTTTTCAACTCTGTTGAAAAGCTCTCATCAAACACATCGCGGAATTTGCCCCAATATCCCTCGCTTCCCTCCAGTAACCGTCCACCGAAGCCGATGGATACGACGTATGGAGTCCTTCGCATACTATATATGTATTCGCTAGACCAATTTGCAATAGTGTTAATTCCCCAGCTTTTCAAACGTTTATGTGTTATATCAGCGAATATTTCTCTCCAAGCTTCGCCATACTTTCTATAAAGATTTGCAGCACTAAAGCTATATGTTTTATAGGTTTTTCCTTCATAATAATTATGTGGTGCCCATCTGCCTTCGCCGTAAAATTGAGCGAATGGAGAATCTTTATCTGGCAGGTTTTTGAAATAAAATTCGCGGTCAGTTATGGGTGTAACGCCGTTCCATTCGCCAACACAGTCTATACCGTGAGACCAGAAAAGATAGCCATCGGGGTCTACAAGCCACCATTTGCCATTGAATTTTTCTACTCTGAAATATCCTGTTGCCTCCAACTTTGGTCCTTTTTGCCAACCGCCATATTTATCCCAATCTTCGGGTCCAGGGTTTTCTGTTAAATCTTTTTGTTCCTCTTGCTTGTGTCTTTCTAAGTCCTGATCAGATTTTGTCTTGCCGAGCCAATCTTTATGAATGAATTGACCATATTCATCTATCATCGGGAAAAATTGGCTTTCATCCATCTCAATCCATTCAGGGGGCGTATAGATACCTCCTGCACGGATATTGCTTATCTCAAAGGCATGATCAACCTTGGGTTCATTGACAAATATTAAAAACTGGATGACATTACTAATATTTAGTGGTGAATCCTTCAATAAACCGCCGGGAAATCCTCTCATCCCGAACATCTTTGGAGCCAGCCAATCAGGCAGTTTTCTCGGAAGCTTGACCTTCAATGTCTTTTTCTCATTGGGCGATAAGTTAATGTTATGTGTGATACAATTTTTGATTCCATCTGCGTTCGGATTATCTACGCGCCAATGGACATTTACGTTCTGTATCCCTACATTCTTTACATCCATAGCAACATATTGAAACTTGGACAAGTCCTGATATTTTTCTGGATTCTTTATAGTTATTCCGGGCCAACGACCATTATGTCCTGTGTTAACTAATAGAGAATACCCGCCTTCGTCGCTTATTAAAGTGACTTTCGAATCACTTGTTTTAACGGTGTTGATATCAAAATCCCGATTAAGTTCGATGAGTATTTGCTCATCTTGGGAAAGTCCAAAGATCATATAACAAACGCTTATCGAACAGATAAATAAATCTGATAGAAACATAATATACTCCTTTTATAAATATATTATAACCGAATTACAGTTTAAAAATTAGTCTAGAGATTAGTCCAATCCATTATTACACCAAGATACTCATCTTTTTTGTCAACCAGACCGTCATAGGCAGATTTTGCATCTGCTGGGTCTATGACATGGGTTAACAGTTCCTTTGCTTTGAGTTTTCCTTCTTTGAAAAGATTATAGACAATTTGGGTATTACGTTCAATTGAATGTTTGCTTTCCCCCGAGTGCATCGTTGGAAAAACCCATTCATGGGCGCTTTTTAATGTGATAGCACCTTTATTTATTAGATGGACATAGTCAAGTATGTTTGTTATATCTGTGATATATTCTCCCCTTGGAGATCCAAGCAATATTACTTCTCCTTTTAGCTTGGTTAATTGGAAGGCCATTTCAATTAATCTGGGGTTTCCTATGGCTTCAACGGTTGTCTCTGTTCCTTGACCGTTTGTAAATTCTTTTACTCTTTCTAATGGATTTTCTATCTCTGGGTTAACCAGATATTTTATGCCGCATTTACTTGCACATTCGAGTCTTGATCTAACTTTTTCTATACTGATGACCCTCATTCCTGCGAGTGTGAAAAGTTGAGAGGCATAATTCCCTACAAGCCCAAGACCGATTATCGCAACTGTGTCGCCAAATTCTGCAGATGAAACTCGTAATGCGGTTATTGCAACAGTTGCCATCCTTACAAATGGTATCAGTTTTTCGTCAATTTCCAAAGGGCGTTTTAAGACTAGCATTATGCTATTTGTCTTTACTATTGAAGCATGCGGTGTGTAACAGAAAACTATATCCCCCGGTATACATTTTTTCACTCGTGCCCCAACTTTTAGGACTTCTCCAACAGCAGTATATCCAGAACCATGGGGAAATCTTGTTCCACTTTGTAGCGCGGTATATCCAGCACACTCTGTTCCTGGGCTAATCAAGCTATAATGTGTCTTCATCAGTATTTGATCTTCTGCGAGCGTCTCGTCTATCTCATAGTCCTCAAGCACAACGTTATACGCAGAAGGCATAATAATCCTTTTTCCTTTCATTACAAATCCCCCATCAATAATTATCGTTGAATTTTTTATTGATTATAAAACCAAAGATATAAAAGATGAACTTGTTCGTTAGTATATTAAACGTTTTTCAATATTTGTTCAATATACAAATTACTGAGCTTTAGACAAGAGTTCGGACAAAAAAATAAATCCTATGATTATTTTGCTATGTCTTTAACATTTAAAAAACAGATATTTTAACTGATTCAAAAATCTTTTTCATCTGTGCCCCAAATGGTGCATTATCGTTGTCATATTTGACCTATTTAGTGCTGTCTGATAAACCTTGCTTAAAAGGATAGTATGAAGGTGTCATTAACAAAAATTAAATATTACTTTGATTTTCAAGTCTCTATCGGGAAGTTTGGAATTGAAAAATTTTTCGGCATAAAAATTGCTCTACAATTTTATTGTCTTGGGTATTGATCAGATTGAAGGGCTAATAAACATTTAACTCTACAGACCGCAACCCGCAAAAGGCAACTTCAGGATTCAATACCCTTTTATTTTATCCAATTCTCGCCTAAGATCATTTTTTTCAAAGTGCCTGTCTTCCATTTTTTTCTTTTTTTATGATTGACTCTTTTGGTCAAAAAATGGGCTTGAAGGCTAGCTAAATCATATAATAAAATATATTATCTCTTGTTTAAGCTACTCATCTTTTTTGAAATGATTTTCAGAAACTATTAGAATAGGGAGGAAAATAATATGTCTGTAAGGTTAGGAGGTCCTGTTTTTTGTCAAACCGATGATCCAGCAGAATTAGCAAAAGCTCATCGGAAACTTGGTTATCGTTCTGCATATTGCCCTCCTGTGTCAATTGAGGATAAAAAGAAAATAAATGAGATAGAAAAGGCGTTTAAAGAAGAAGATGTCATTATAGCGGAAGTCGGGGCATGGGTTAATATAATGGATGTTGATGAAGCGAAACGCAAGAAAAACCTTGAAGTTGTCTGTCATGGTCTTGCATTAGCTGATGAAATTGGCGCTTTATGTTGTGTTGATATCGCAGGGTCGTTAAATCCTGAGAGATGGGATGGACCACATCCGGATAATATCTCGCAAAAAGCTTTCGATATGACAGTTGAGAATATAAGATATATCTTGAATTCAGTGAAACCTAAGAGGGCAAAGTTTGTCCTTGAAATGATGCCTTGGGTCATTCCAGATAGCCCTGATAGCTTTCTTGAATTAATAAACGCTGTAAATGATCACAGATTTGGTGTTCATCTTGATCCAGTAAATCTTATAAACTCACCGAGAAGATATTATGAAAATGCTAAATTGCTTGATGAATGTTTCACCAAACTTGGAAACTGGATTGTAAGTTGCCATGCGAAAGATACAAAGATGACCGATCAACTGACAACCCACATTAGCGAAACACGCCCAGGGACAGGAAATCTTGATTATGAGACATACCTCAGAGGATTAGAAAGACTTCCTCAAAATCCTCCGCTGATGATTGAACATTTAAACACAGAAGAAGAATATACATTAGCAAGAGAATACATAATGTCAGTTGGACAAAGAATAGGCATATCTTTTTAGAAAGGGGGGAAATAATATTGCTTAAAAGAAGGCTCGGAAAGACCGAGCTAATGGTTTCCGTGATTGGATTTGGCGGATTGATTATACCAAGAATAAGCACTGATGAGGCTGTTTCGGTCGTTCGCAGGGCATTAGAGTTAGGAGTCAATTTTATAGACACTGCAAAAAGCTATGGGGATAGCGAGGAAAAGATCGGAATAGCCATTGCGGATAGACGTGATCAGTGTATAATCACATCTAAATCGCTATCAGACAATCCAGAGAGTTTCATTGCAGATATTGATCTGGGATTAAAACGTCTTGGCACAAGTAAAATTGAGTTATACCAGATTCATAACCTCAGTTCAAAAGATAAACTAGAAAAAACTTTAAAGCCTGATGGGCTGCTAGATTGTTTGAAATCAGCAAGAAAATCAGGAAAAATAGATTTCATAGGTTTTTCTGGACATAAAAAGGATATACTGATAGAGGCGATCCGCACTGATGAATTTGATTTTGTTGAAATGCCAATAAATGTTGTTGATAGAAATGTTTGGTGCGATGTGCTTCCGTTAGCTATTGAACGTGATATGGGAGTTATTGCTATGAAACCGTTAGCAGGGGGAGCGCTTACAGACCTCTCCCCCGATGTAATATCGCTGTCGCTCAGATATGCAGTTCAGCAGAATATATCGACTGCGATAGTCGGTATGAAATCTCTGGCAGAAGTGGAACAAAATGTTAAAGCAGGGATAAATGTTCAGCCATTGTCAAAGGATGAAGAAAAGGTATTATTTGAGGCAGCAGATAGTCTGAGCAAAACATTTTGCCGACAATGTGAGTATTGCTTGCCGTGTGATCAGGGGTTAGACATCCCAACAATTTTCATCTTATACAAACACTTCACGAGATTTGGAGCGCATGAGATTTCAAGGCAAAGATATTCAAATCTCAAAGTTAAAGTTGACTCATGTATAAGTTGTGGAAAATGCGAACAACGATGCCCGTATCAATTGCCTATAAGGGAAATGCTAAAACTTGCAGAAGAGAAACTAGCCAGCACTTAACGTTTTATTTTCCGTATTTTTCCAATGCTTCAAGCAATTTCTTTATTTCTGCAAGCGTTTGTTTGGCATTTGGGTCGTTACTTTGTATTTGTGACTTGTATTGGTTCATCTTTTCATTAATAGTTTTGATAGCGGAAGTTAAAGGGTCTTGAACAGTAGGGGTTCCTGTATTAGGTTCTACTTTTATACCTACACCGAAGACCTTTTCCATAGCCATATCAAAATTCTCTGCCCATGCTATTCTATCACCCGCCGCTACAATAACCTGTTTAAGCAGAGGCATTGTTGCGATCTGTGCTTGTATATATATTGGTTCTACATAAAAAATAGCGTTATCAACAGGTAAAACTAGCATATTCCCCCTTATAACAGATGACCCACCTTCATCCCATAATGTAAGTTTTTCAGACATCTCAGGATTTGTGTCAATGCTAGATTCTATCTGTGCTGGACCTGGTATCGGTTGACCTTTGGGGAAAACATAAGCCAATATTTCACCGTAATAAGGAAGATCATTCCTAACTACCATCCATGCGACCATATTGGGTCTGTCTTTTGTTGGCCAGGGGGTAAAAGAAATTATACTGACAAATTCGGGGTCGTTTTTTTGACTGTTTGGAACCAATATATTAACATATAAAGGCTTCATAGCAACAGATATTCTATCCGCAGGCTTTGGGACTTCTTTACCGGAAGTTCCTGATTTATCCGTTTGCTCTATCCTTATCGGCTTAGGTTGATAGTATGCCTCGTGAGGGATATCCCATCTATCCGCCCTAGAAAAGAAAGCCTGGGGGTCCTCCATATGGTATAGAGCATACATTTCTGCTTGTATTTGGGTCAAGTCCGCAGGATAACGATTATGTTTTTCAAGTCCATCGGGTATCTCTCTTCTGCTTTTGAATATATCAGGGAAGGCTTTTTTATAAACTTTTGTAATTATCTCATCTTCATCCCAAATATAAAATGCCACAGTTCCATTATAAGCGTCGATAATAGCCTTAAAAGGATTTCTTATATAATTGAACTCCCTACTGATATACGGTTCAGAGTAAGGAAATCCCTTGCTAGATGTATAGACATCAATGATCCACCATAGTTTTCCTGATTCTCCGATCACGATATAAGGGTCATCATCATACAGTAAAAACGGGGCAATTCTCTTTACTCTGTCCACTATTTGTCTATTGAGAAGTGCTCTACTCTCTGGTTTTAGATATTCAGAAGTTATGACCCTAAAATCACGAAACCTCGTAGCCATCATAAACCGCCTTAAAGTGGAACTAACTAAAATTCCGCCGGTGCCTTCATAGGTTGAGTATTTGTCTTGCACTTCCTTATCTTTGCCCTCTTGGGCTGGGTAATCAAACTCCTTTTGTGAAGTATGGACAAATACATGTTCATCGACTACTTCGCCAAAATATATTTCTGGTCTTGTGATCTTAAATTCTGGATATGATAGACTTGGCGGGATTCCGCTAACCCAGAGATACGGTTCTCCCTTCGGTGTGAATTGGTTGACAGGACCTAAACAAACTCCGTAACCATGAGTAAATGTCAATCTTTTTGTGACCCATGTCTTTGATTTTGGGTCCAACTTTTTTATATCCATTTCCCTAGCAGTGATCATCACTTGACGATAATCTTTGTTTCCAGTTACTGGGTCTGTGATCCAATATCTATCTGCGTCAACGTCATAAAATCTATAATATGGTCGGAAAACTTGGTTTTGATTTAGATAATCTTTCGTCGCTCTACGGTCCCATAATTGAACGTTTTTAAGCACGCCGGGATAACTACTAACCTTTTCAAGCGTTGCCACTTCTGGAACTATCTCGCTAACCTTGATCCTGTTAAGATCATAGGCGAGGCGAGTATAATATATATTGCGATTGATGTATTCACGTTCAAGGATTGGTTCATTAGGGCTGACTTTTATATATTGAAATATTATTGGGATAATCCATAGCAAGACAACATAACTGCTAAACCATAGGACGATCGGAACAGTTACCATAAACTTTTTTTTCCAAAAACTGTTGATTATGACACATAAAGCGATTATGCCTATTATAATCATATAAATATGATAAGCAGGTATACGGACATTCACATCGGTATATCCTGCCCCAAAGGTAAATCCGTTTTCTGAATAGACAAGACGGTGGATATTTACATAGCTTCTCCATATAGAAGCATATAATACCAATAACCAAAGGAAAGAAAGATGAAAAACACCTCTTTTGCTCACATATATCCTCGACTGAGAATCACGTCGACGATATTGATCATATTGGAGACCAACAATAGCTAATGTAACCCAAAATAGACCTTTTGCCCATAAACTCGTGAAGTTTTTTATAGGCATATCAAAGAAATAGTAGCTCAGGTCCTTGCCAAACTGTGGGTCAATAGCGATCTCCTCCTTACCAGATTCATTCTTTATCAGATAGGGTTCTTTCTCCTCGTATCTTCTAAAATCATCCCAGTATGGAATAGAAAATGCCCCCATTATAAATGATATTATGACAATTAATAATATTAAAGACCTATTGATGATGCTCGTTTTTCCTGCTCCCCATCTTTGAAACGAACCAGGAATTGGGCAAAGTTTCCACGCCAAGAAGAAATTCACCAGCATAAAGACCAAAGCCAACAAGGTAAACTTGGCAAATAGCTTCCACGGGAGGTTGTTTAACTCCCAGAACATTTTTTCAAATCCTAAACTCTTAAACCAAAGAAACTCTATATAGAAATATGATAATCCTGGCCAGAAGATAATGCATCCGATAACTAAACCTAGAATTATCATAAATACGCCTTTAACCCTCGTCGCTTTTATCCTTCTTTTGAAGCCATTTATGATCATAATGACTCCCAAAAAAGCGAATAACAAAAATAAAAGCACCGCCAAAAACATAATTATTGAAGATACGAATAGCCCCACATGCATTAACGAACAACCTCTTTTTATCAAGAATTAAATATATCGCTTTCTTTAATCATCACATAAAGTATCCTGCTAATCAAAGAAGCGTCAAGATAAAACACAAAAACAACAAATAAAATGCGAAAGATCAGTGTTTTTCTTCTATCTTGTCTCCAAGATAACATCATAGTATAAGCTACAATGTTAGCGATGATCATTACGCCAGAGATCAGCCTTGAAATGAACTTTTCAAATGTATTTGGAGTTGTGAACTCGCTAGTTACTGGCACCCAAATAGTAAACGAAAGACTGATAAAGGCATAAAGCAGAAAATAGTATGCAATTATCATCTTCAAAGCACCGATGTTTTTATGTGTAAGAATAAACATAGATAAATATAAACGTAGAAAATCTGAAACTTTACTTGGAGCTTTGATTTCAGACAAGTTTTTCTTCTGATCTTTCCTTTTCATATTTTTCTCTTTTTTCTTTCAGATATGTCGGCACTGGAACATCCCACCAACCAGCTACTTTTCCGCCTGAAAATGGGAAATTTCTTTCTACCATCACCTCAATAACTGATGTTTGACCTGATTCAAAGGCTTTCTCTAGAGCAGGTTTTATATGATCACCGTTTTCAACCTTCTGTGCAAAACAACCAAAAGCAGATGCAATAGCGGTAAAATCTGGAGAATAGATACTTCCATTGGGCTTAACGAAATCAGTTGCAAATGTCCTATCTTCGCCATAAACAGCGGTTTGCAAATCCTTAATAGAGATCCAACCCATATTGTTCGCTATTACTATTACTATGGGGACGCCATATTGCACAGCGGTAGAGAGTTCTTGCATGGTCATCATAAAATCTCCATCGCCAAGTATTCCGATGACCTGTCTATCTGGATACGCCAATTTTGCGCCGATACTTGCAGGAACTGTAAATCCCATGGTTGAAAATCCACCTGTGGTCAGACAAGTCCTTGGTTTATAGAATGGAAATTCCTGCAATATCTGAGCCTGTGTATTGCCAGATGAACTAACGACTATGGCGTCATCGTCAAGAAAGTCCCTTATCTCCATCAGCATTCGTGATATTGTCGTTGGCGTGCCTTTGTATTCTCTGAATTCACGCATACTTTCAAACCATTCTGAAACTAATCTTTTGATTTCCATTGCATAGAAACGTCTATCGTCTATTGCCGTTGACTTTAAACCTTCAATTATTTGAGACAATGCGGATTTTGCATCAGCCACAATGCCAACTTTACAAGGATAATTCTTGCCGATCTCGTTTTCATCTATGTCTATATGTATAAGCTCTGTCGGAGGTATGGAGAAACTCACACCGTGTTTGTATGATGAAGCGGTCTCATCTGCAAACCTGCAACCAACAGCGAGTAAGACGTCTGCGGATGATGTAAGTTTATTACCACAAGTTGTGCCCTTCGAACCAGCATGCCAACCATAAAGCGGATGATTTTCTGGGAAGGCGCTTTTGCCCATCATAGTAGTTACAACAGCGGAATCTAAAAGCTCTGCAAGCTGTCGAAGCTCTTCGCAGGCATCAGAAGCTATAACACCTCCACCGGCTAAAATGACAGGACGTCTTGACTTCGCAAGCAGTTCAACTGCTTTATCTATTGCTTTTGGGTCAGGCAATATCCTGCCCATAGGTTTTCTCTCGGCTGGCTCGGGGATTTCCACATCTGCGGAATCGCACTGAACATCCATTGGCATACTGATCAAAACGGGACCTCTACGACCTGTCATCATATAACCAAAAGCCCTTTGCATAATATGAGGCAATTGGGCAACATCAGTAACTTGCCAATAACGTTTGACAATAGGCTCCATAATGCGGGGAAAATTTGAGTTATGCTGACGTTCAATCTCCTGAAGGACACCTTTGCCAAACATATGCGTGTGAGTGTCGCCAGTGATAACAAGCATCGCTGTTGAATCAACATATGCGGTAGCAACTCCAATAGCGGTATTGATAGCGCCGGGACCTATTGACGTGAATACCGCCAACGGTTGACCTGTAACACGATAATAACCATCAGCAAGATGAACTGCGCTTTGCTCATGCTTGACTGTAAGCGTCTTTATTTTATTTTGACGCTCTTTTAACGCATCAACTAGACCGAGAATACCATGTCCCGGTATGCCTATAATGTAAGGCACCTTTTCTTTGATAAGATATTCCGCGATGATTTCCCCGCCTGTTAATTGCATACTAATCTCCTTATCCAATTATTTATGCCCGTAGATTATGCCTATGTAATTTGATATAGTTAAACAACTATTAAGATTCTTCATATACCCCTACCTCTTCTATTGTAACACCTTCAGCGTCCAAAAGCTTATCTCTCTCACTTGCAGTTCCTTTAACGAGAGCCCAAAAGGTCTTCTCTCTATCAGCAAGATCATAACCGATATCAAGTAGTCTATTTTTTATTTCTAGGATCTTTGGAGAGCGCGTCGCAGCAAGACACGCGGCACCTGTCCCAAGACTATGGGCTCCTGAAAGGATTAAAACCATCCTCCCTTTGTGTTTTGGATGCGGACCTCTGACTATAATTCCATAATCCTCTTTCCAAATTCCTACTTTTGATTTGCCATCGCCGATAGAAACACCTTCAATACGACCTTTCACCTCTACCTTTTCACCTTCTATATCTCTATAAAGACATACTCTATAGTCCCCCTCTTCGGGAGCATCTAGCGGAAAGGCTCCCAAATACCAGTTCGGTGATCTTCCCCTTTGTAAAGCTTCTAGCATAACTCCGGATAATGGGTTTACTTTTTTTGATCCGATCAGGTATAAATTAACATCCTTATCTTTTAAGTTAGGATGGCAATATTGTGCAGAGACAAGTTCAATCCCAACACCTTCAAGCATAAATGAACCAAGTGCCGAGATCAAACCAAGTATTCCAAGGTTATCGCTAAATGTCCGCTCATCATAGACTTGTCCCAAGATTCTTGACTCTGATGCAGGATATTTCGGGCTTGACACAATATAGGCAGGAGCAGTTTTCTCTGCCATCAGCATATCTTTAAGTAAAGGTATGCGGTGCGAGTTCAGCCTCACCTTTAAATGTTCATAAAGCTGTTTATCAAAAGTTTCTAATCCGTTTCTATCTTCTTCATATTCTATAAATTCCCGTCCCTTGAGATCTGTTGGTATTGTTGTCCCTTTTTTAACAATAATTAGTATCTGTTTTTCAGACGCTACTGCGTAGCCCAACTCATAGAAAATATTGGGGCTAGTTTCGCTTATATCTGCAATTATTATTTCTGCTTTTTTTATCAACCGATGTATTTTTTCAAGCAGATCATCACCGGAGCTCAATACATCATCAGCTCTTATACATTTAAGTCCAGTGAGATTTTCTGTTATTCTTTTAATATGATTCTCGTAAAAATCCCATTTGGAATTGTAAGTCATAATAACAAAGACAAAAGACCTGCCATTTGTGATGTTTTGAATATAACCAATGGAATCTTGATCTTTTTGAGTTTCAGTGTTAATTTTTCCCATTGTTTGACTTCCCCTATCCCTTAATGAGATGATAATGCCACTAATGCAATATCCTCTCCTCTTTTAACATATTTATCGTCTTATCAAAAGCCTTAACAGTTTTTTCGACGTCTTTCTCTGTATGTGCAGAAGAGGTCAAAGCGAAAGACGGCATTATGTCGACGCCATTGATAAGCATCGCACACCTGAAATTAGCTTCAAGTTTAGGATCACCACCTTTTTTCAATTTCGCATGATCAATTCGCCAGATTTCGTTTTCAAAGCCTGGTTCTCTGTCACCGTCATAATCCATAAAAATCTTAAATCCTGAAAACTGTCCGTATACACACCAATTTATGCTATGTTTGTCGATAACCTTGTTTAATTCGTCTCTCAGATATTTTCCTATTGCATTAGCTTTTTTAATGTCCTCTCCGGAGGACACTATTTTCAACACTGTAACTCCTGCACTTGCGGAGAGCGGATTAGCGTTAAACGTGCCCGGATGATATATTTTTTTGTATCTGTTCCATTTCGGATCGTCCTTGAATTCTAAATATTCTATAATATCAGCACGACCAGCGACAGCACCACCGGGCAGACCACCAGCAAGGATTTTTGCTAACGCAGTCAGATCAGGCATAACGTTATAATATCCCTGAGCACCACCCGGAGAAACCCTAAACCCTGTAACCACTTCGTCAAAGATCAGTAAGACATTGTGTTTTTTTGTCACATCTCGTAGCGATTGGAGAAAACCCTCTTTTAATGGTAAAGCGACAAATGATCCGCCTGTTGGCTCAATTATAACACATGCGACGTCATCATTTTGTTCTAGTATGCGATCTAATGCCTCTATATCATTTGGAGGACATAAGACAGTATCTCTTAATATTGACTCCGGTATCCCTGATGATGCTACTATGTCATAAGGAGGTTTGACACCAGGCATAACGCTATCGTGCCAGCCGTGAAAATGTCCTTCAAATTTTACTATTTTGTCCTTTCCTGTAAATGACCTTGCGAGCCTTATCGCCATTATAGTCGCTTCTGTTCCAGAGTTTACAAACTTGACTTTTTCAGCAGAAGGGATGAGTTTTTTGACCATCTCTCCCCATTCCACTTCAAGTTCACTACAAGCACCGTAATGAGTGCCTTTTGTCATTTGTTCTGCTACAGCTTTCACTACTTCGGGTCTGCTATGACCTAATAACAACGCCCCATGTCCCATCCAATAATCTATATATTCATTTCCGTCAATATCCCATTTTTTTGATCCGAGAGCCCTATCTATATAAATAGGAAAAGGTTTTAGGAATCTTGAATCATGGGTTGCACCGCTTGGAAAAACTTCACAAGCCCGTTGATATAATTTTGATGACTTTTGACGTGAAGAAGAATACGTGTCAATTATGCTTTTTCCTTTTTTATTGTTCATAAGTTAATAATAAACTCCGATCTATTAATCTCCATATCTTTCTCTGAGCATTGGAGACAATCTTAATGCTATATGTGCCCTTTCAAAAATATCAACCCATTCTTGTGTTAATACCTTTAATTCTTCTTCTGCTGGCGGGATTATGCCTGTTGGACATGCTGCACCAAGCAGTTCGGTTGCCATTTTTCTATACGTAGAAAGTGTCCTATCACCAAATCTAGCAAACTCAAAGAAGTCTTCACTGAGGAATACCACAACAGGCACTCTTGCACCGCCCAGTATCCTCAATTTTTCTGAAAGATCGGGGTTTGAATCACGGTCAATGAATCTCAGATCAACCACTTTTGATGCCTCTGCGATCCGTTGAAGCACAGGTCCTTGTCTGACACAGTCTCCACAGAAAGAACCTGACATACATAGGACGTTCATTTTTCTGACAAAACTATTTAATAGTTCCTTTTGTGAATCAGTTAATATCACTCGATCGTAAACAGCTTGCCAGCGAGATCGCTCATTTTCTTTTGCAGTTGACATATAAGATTTGTAATCCAATCCTTGTTCAAACTTCTTTTTAAAAAAATCCTGATTTATATCCCAATATTTACCCTTATCCAATTTTTCAATGCCTCCCATTGTGTCATAATTTATGTAAGTATCATTAAATAATTCAGTTTGATAATTTGCTAACACAGGATTTCAGATAATTGACAAATTTTGGCATAGCAGTCATTGGGTCTTCTGCACCTTCATACTCTATTGAAAGACAACCTTTATAGCCTGCCCTGTGTAATATTTGAGTTATCCTTTCAAAATCTGCACTTTGCTTGCCTACGCCTTCAATAAATACGTCAGTCTTTGCATGAGTTGTTACAGCATAAGGAGCTGCCTTTTCTATATCTCCATAGGGATCGTTCCTATAATTGCCAAGGTCAAGATTAGTGCCGAGCCATCTATCTCTCAGATAATTTCCCCTGACGGATTCCAAGATCGATATGACTTGATCTGCGGTTGAGGTTATTCCCCCATGGTTTTCTAAAGCGATGATCACCCCTTTTGGTTTTGCATAGTCAAGGCATTCTTCAAGACATTGGACAGTCCAATCCTTAGCCTGTTCAAAGGAGACTCCTTCGGGGGCTCCGCCTGCGAAAACTCTGATGCATGGCGCTCCGAGTATGACAGAAAAATCAACCCATTTTTTAACTAAATCAACTGCTTCTGCCCGTTTTTCTGGTTCTGCATATGTGAAACGGTTACCAACAGCTGTTCCCGTTATATCCAAACCGCACAGATAAGCGTATTTTTTTATGTGATTTAGATATTCCAAATCAGTAGATTTAAAATAATAAGATGTCAGGTCAACACAGTCTAAACCTAATTCCACCGCCTTATCCAAAAATCCTTCTAATGTCATTTCGCCAGAGGTCAGGTATTTCCTATATGAGTAAGCAGTACTTCCTACTTTCATAGTGATTTTCCTTTCATTTATTATTTTGCCAAAAGGTCTTTCAAAGGCTCTGCTAAAAGCGTATTAAACATTATACAACACCATTTGACACCGACTTCATCGGTTTCCATACGATGCACGACACCAGGCGGATGTATTATAAAATCGTGTGATTTAACCTCATACATTACTTCCGCATTGCCTTCGCCCTGAAAAACTCTCGCTTTTCCTTCCAGAATATACCAGTATTCTTCCATATCGTCGTGCTTGTGTCCGGGTTTCCATATACGGTTCGGTTTCCAAGTATTTATATCCCAATGATCTAGATCACGTATGGATTTATCAGTGGGAAATCTTTGACAACCGTGTTCTTCCATCGGCGGAAGATCAGATGGGGTCAGTATAGTTTTGTTAATTGGTTTAACAAATCCGTTATGCTTGCCGTAGTTGCCTTTTTCTTCCCTTATTTTTCTCATTTTATCGGCAAATCTGTTGCTAAACGCCATACATAACCATTCACATCTGTTAGGACATTCCATCCTATGATAGACCCCTCGCTCGTGGATTATAAGTGTATCCTTACCGACGTCATGATAAGAATCACCCTGAAAGACTCTCATCTCTCCGTTTATCACAAACCAGTACTCTTCCATAGCATCGTGCTTGTGAGGGTCTTTCCATTGTATTTCGGAAGTAGAGATATTGTAATCAAGATGATCTAGATTAGTCTTGTCATAAGGTATTTCATAACGTTGAACCCAAAACGACCTAGGGGGCATTTTGTCATAGAAAATAACCATTTTTTCGCTCCTGACTATTTAAGTGATATTTTGTATGAGAAAGATTCATCGCTTATATCAATATTTATTTTATCTTCTCGTGCAAGCCAGCCTACTGCCATCATCAAAAGTGTTGCTGATGTTGGGACCTCTTTTTTTAGAGTATTGAGTGTTACTGGTTTCTCTTGTTTGCTAAGAAATTCCCACACCATACCTGCTGTTTTCCCAATGTCATCAATCATTTTAACCTCCTCTTCATTCATAACTGCTAAATGGAACCCATAGTCCCTTTTCTGTGCTAATAATTGTGCTATAAGAATGTAGCATACCATAGTTTGAGCACTTAACGGAATACCAAAGTATGTCAGTATTTCTGGCAAGTTCACCTTTTACCTCGTCGATCACCATAATGCTGTATTTTTCTTCGGAATGGACCCTCTGAATAATGTATGATTGATCTTCTTCTGACAAAAACGAATAGATAGGCGATAACGCATGCCTATCTACTAACTCAATCAGGTCCTCTGGAAACATATCTTCTTTTGACTCAATTTCAACTACCACTATGCTTAGTTGACCAAAAAGTCCACCTGATCTGTTTGGATCGGAACCGGGGTAGGTTGTGACAATCGGCACTTCAACCTTAAAAAGGACCTTTGGTTTGTCCTCTATCGCTGACAGTTTAGCAGAATAAGTGCAAAGATGCCTGACGAGACACTTTTGTTTTGATATCGGCGTAATTTTTTCAATAAAGAATGGATAATCAAAATCAATTTTCACTACGGTTGCTTGTAATTCGTTCATATAATCAAATATATTATTTCTAAGAGTTTTTGTGCCAATTCTATCACGATGCTCGTGGACAATCTGGATGAACTTATCTATCCATCGTGCTTCAAATTCTTGCATTATTCTTGTGGAAATTGATATATTTGCTATTGTATGTTGACCATCTGGGTTTGCTCTTGATATCACCTTCATTGGAAAAGGCAGATCTCTTATTCCTACATCAACCAGAAATCTTTTCTTTTCCTTCATTTTATCGTCCTTTCTTAAAAAACCTTTTGTGTTTCAAACATTTATAGCATATAAATTTTCAGTTTTCTGATCCTAAATATATGTTCAACCCTATTATAACGATCTTTTGTATTTTGTCAATGGTTTTACTGCTAGGAG
>FWPV01001053.1_pt1 | contig 79726 bp, 80 predicted proteins | sample 2228371 | NCBI WGS metagenome assembly FWPV01 (sample SAMEA103939776, study PRJEB20133) | metagenome
ACCAAACGCAAAATATTTTCTATCGTCGCTTTGCCGAGGGGCAGCTCCAACAGTTGTTCTTTGCCCACACGTTCGATGGTCGCGTTATGGGGGACGTTACGGTGCTGAACTTCCAAGCCGGGGAGTTACGGGAAATTCTCAAAGCCGAGGCTGCTGAGTGGCAAGGTAGGGATTGGCGGTTTCGCCAAGGTGCCCTCTATCGCCTGCGGACCAATCAAGACTATGACACCGTTGAGCCCTTTAGAGAACGCGCATTTGCCTATCCGCGTACTCCCCTTGATCTCGCCCGCGAGACGCGGGAGCCAGAGTTCATGACGAGCCGCGAAATGTACAACTACATCCAGATTCTGGCCGAGAGTGGCGATGTGAAGCGGCTGCGCCAATGGCAAGTGCAGTTGCAGGAAAAACTCTCCTTACCGTTTGTTTGCCTGAGCTTTAGCATGATTGGCGCTGTCCTTGGTATTAGCTCCCCCCGTCAAGGCCAAGGCCGTGCCTTTGGTTTAAGCGTGGCCATCATTTTTGGCTATTATGTGGTGAGCTTCATTTTTACAGCGTTTGGCGAAGGGGGGGCTGTCCACCCTATTGTGGCGAGTTGGTTACCCAAGGCCATTGTGACAGCGATCGCCCTCGGTATGCTTTGGCATGCAAACCAGCACTGAAGCACTAAGCCTTCCAGAACTGCAGCAGTTGAGTGGGGAGCCCATTAAAGCTGCTTACTCCGTGTGGCGAGCCAAAACAGCAGTGAGTTGATCATGGAAAACCACATGGTAGCCTGGCGGTTGACGCAAAAAATGAGCCAACTCCTCAGACACTTGACCTGTGAAAGGATCCACAGAAACGGCCATATAGTCGTATGGCATTAAATCTATAGACTGATGCTGCCAAGAGGCTGGTGAGCCACCGTCCGTCACCTTATTGCTAAAAGGGAAATTGACCAAACCGTATGGTCGCAACCCAAGACTATAGATGTGCTGGCTCCTGATATTTTTCTGTACCCATTCATAGACCTTACTTTGGTAATTAGAACCAGTAAAAAGAATGCCAGCATATCCCGGTAGCCCTACAGGAGGAGTATAGGCTAGAGTTTGACTGCTTAACAAGGTAAGAACAATCAGCAGTACAGCTAGTAGCGGTAAAGGAGTTGATAAGGAAGCTACTCGATGATTTTGAGGTTCTAACTGGTGCAACGTTTGCAGTAGTTGGCTAATGGTGTTAGATTGTGCATGAGGAAAACGACTAGCTAGCTCACTGAGTAAGTATAGGCATAGAATGACTGCCGTTACAATAGAAACTACTGCATAGCGTAGCTGGGGGTGCAGGTAGCTTTCATTACCCGCATAGTATCCTGCACTGTGAGGGGTCATTACCCATGCTAATAAGCTAACGATATAAAAACCTAAGAGAAGCACTGATTTGTTATTAAATAATTGAGGCTTCAAATTAATTAACGAAAGGAAAGAAACCAGCAATGACATTAGCAATACTAGAATGATTCCATTGGGTGCAGTATAAATTTCTCGATCCAGCAAGTGCCGAAGGATCGATAACTTAACACCATCTTGGACAATGTGCTTTTCAAAGAAGCTGCCTAAGATAAATAAGTTACGTAAGTACCAGAAACTTGATATTACAGCTATAGGAATTAACCAGAAGCAGATAATTTTGGTAAATACTTTCTTATCAGTTGAATCCCTATAGGTTTGATGAAAATAAATAAAAACAATGCCAATGATATAGTAAATAGCATTCGGCTTAGTACCCAGAGCACAACCAAACGAAATACCCGACCATAACAGCCAGAACTGCTGTGATCTTTTCTGTTTTACTTCTGTGAAATTTAGCCACGTCCATAATCCAACTAATAACCAAAAAGCAATAGTAACATCATTACGACCGAGATCAAAAAATAAAATTTGCAAATCTTCAATGCCAAAATATACAAGGAAATAGAAAAAGATAGTTGAGATAAGATTAAAAGAGTACTGCCATTGCTTTAAGTCTCTGAGAATAAGTACACTCATCAACAAAATTCCTAGATTCAGGCTTAAGTTGGTAACTCCCAACATTGAATCTAAGTTCAGTGGCACAAAGCTCCAGAGATTCAATAATTCATTACCGCCTGGATACTGACTAAAGCTATTACTAAAAGTCCACAAACTCTTACTTTGTAAGTAGCCAATAACATTAGGCAAGTGGTAGCTCACAACATCCCAACTTAAGGGATGCACTAATCTGATTTGTTGGAATAGACTCCCAATCAGTGGATAAAAAATCATGAGAAATATAACTGGCATGATTAACACAATCATCATGCCGCGACTTTTCAGAGGTAAGGTTTGAGGTGACGCTCTTACTGAGTCGAGTGAATAACTTTCTAGAAAATATCTGCAAAAATAAAACAAAGTTGCAGAGATAAAGCTGCCGATGATCAGGAAAGACGGTTCCAGTAAATTTGTGACACCTAAAACTAAGGTAATAAGAGTGATTTGAAAAAGAACCACGCTTAAAAACAAAGCAATAGCGTTTAGTACGTTATGGGGAAACACACGAATACTGACAAGGTAGGAACCAATACAAACAAACAGGGAGGATACAATGTAACTCATCACTGTTGTCGCTCGACTCGCTGGACAAGGCGGAATCTACCCGTTTGGCCATCCTCATTCATTTCAATTTGCCCCACATAAAAGTACCGTTGGAGCACTTCTCCTTCGGGTGTAAAGCGCAGTTCCCCTAGGGGGGTGTCATAGGTACCTTGTAGGAGTTGGTCATTCAGGGCTTGCCGCAACTGTGCCAAGGATAACTGACCCAAATCTTGGGTTTGAGCCAGCTTCCCCAGCGATTCCGCAAAGACTTGCACTGCGGTAAACGCCTGAGCGTTAAATTGGGAGGGCAATTGGCGATACTTCGCTTCAAAGGCCTCGCGGAACTTGACATTCATGGGAGCGGGGTTTTCCGGGTTGTAGACTTGCGCCACCAAAACACCGTTACAAAAGCGGCGACAAACGGGAAACACGTTAACGGTATTCACCCCATTCCCTCCTAAAATCAACCCCTGATAGCCCAGTTCCCGCAATTGGCGAATGAGGTTGCCGCCATCAGCAGCAAGGCCGGAGATGACGATGAGATCAGGGTTAACGCTGAGGGTAGCGTTAATTTGCGCTTGAAAATTCGTATCGGTCGTCTGGGTTTGCTGAACGGTGATCAGTTCAAGCTGGGGTTTCTTGCGAATCGCGTTCTGAAAAATCTCTGTTTCTGAGCGGCTAAACGCATCATCTTGGGCAAAGAAGACGGCAACGCGGCGAATGGTGGGGTCGATCGCTAGGGCTGCTTCAATCGCGGTGGGAGCGACAACTTCCACCCCCGCCGAGATGCGACTAATAAACGCTCCCAACTGGGGAATACCCCGCGCCGTATTTGAGGCGGCCACCACGGGTACCCCTGCTTGCTCGGCAATGGGATCGGCACTAAAGGCTTGCTGGGATAAAGTAGGACCAACAATGCCCACGACGTAATCGCGATTAATGAGGGTTTGAAAGGCATTGACCGCCCCCGCTTCATCGCTACCCGTATCTTGAAACACAAGACGGAGGGTGTAGTTGCCAAGGGTGCCTTGGTCATTAAAGAAAGTGGCGGCCACCTGCGCTCCTTGAACCAATTCTTGGCCGTAGAGAGCGGCATTACCGGTTTGAGCAAAGGCAATTCCCAAAGGCAGTGTCTCTTCACTGAGAGTTGGACGATCTGCTGTGGTACAGTTACTGAGGAGGAGGGCGATCGCCCCGATGCCCCAACACCACCATTGGCGAGTCCACAGCAATTAAACCCGTGCCTCCAACGATTTCAGGTATTCAGTATTGACCCCCGACTCCCGTACTAGAGCGATCTTACCAGTGCGGGCAATTTCCCGAATACCAAACTTGTTGAGCATTTGGATGATGGCCACCATCTTGCCCGGATCGCCCGAGACTTCAATAATCAGTGAGTCATCGGCCACATCCACCACCTTGGCGCGGAAGATTTGCACCAGTTCTAAAATCTCGGAGCGTGTGCTGGCCGTGGCATTCACTTTCAGGAGCATCAGTTCTCGCTCCACACAGGGGATGGTGGTAATGTCCTGAACCTTGAGAACGTTAATGAGTTTATAAAGCTGCTTGGTGAGCTGTTCAATAATGGCATCGTCCCCTGGCACCACCATGGTAATGCGAGAGATGCCAAGCTGTTCGGCAGGGCCAACCGCGAGACTTTCGATATTAAAGCCCCGACGGGCAAAGAGTCCGGCAATGCGGGTGAGCACCCCCGCCTCATCTTCTACCAGTACCGACAGCGTATGTTTCATAGATAATGTGGTTTGCAATCTTTTGAGCCTTGAGCTTGCTGCCATCAGTGTGGCACAGCCCCTGTTGTTTCAGTTTAACGGACAACACGACACTCTGCGAAGAGGCGCTCAGCAATGCGAAACAGCTCTTGACCGGTGTGCAAATAGCGATCATCGTAGCTAAAGCCAAACCGCTCAAACTCATCGAGGCCGTCCATGAGCTGATTCAAGCAATAGTAAAGATGGGCAGCAACATTGGCCACCACCCTTGGGTTGGGCTGAGCTTGGAAGGTATAGCGCGCCCGCGTGAGCGCACGGCGGCAGTCTTCTAGATAAGTGAGAAACTGCTGCATCAGATTGTCGTCAAAAGGATCGGCGGCAAGGGCTTCGAGCTGTTGTTGGTGCGATCGCAACACCAGTTGAATGATGCGACTCACGGGTCGATAGGTCAGCACCAGCCATTGCTCCAGTTCTAGATCCGCGTTCTGGGAGCGATGAACTTGCGGTGCAGCCGCGGGTTGGCGCAGTCGTTGTTGAGCATCGTAAGCTTGGCGGCACTGGACATCGCCTAAGACTTCGTAAGCGGCATTAATGGCCGCCATACGCTCATGCTTTTGGCGATCCTTGGGATGGTAGTCCGGGTGGTACTGTTTGACCAAGCGACGATAGGCCGCTTTAATGTCCGCTTGGCTCGCAGTAACAGGAACCTCGAGAGTTTTGTAGTGGTCGGGTTGAAACATCAGGGCTTCAAAAATGCCTATCTTTTAGGTTAAAGTGCTCGCTTGGTTCTGTCGATAAACGGTGTTCTATGGAACTGCAAGATCGCCTTGGGGGAGTCAATATCTACCTTGTGGGGATGATGGGATCCGGGAAAACAACCACGGGGAAGGTACTCGCCCAGCGGTTGGGCTATGGCTTTGTGGATACCGATGCGGTGATTACAGAAATTCGGCAGCAGCCGATACGCGACATTTTTGCCAATGATGGCGAAGCCTACTTCCGCCAGTTGGAACAACAGGTTTTGGCTCATGTCTCCAGCTACCACCACCTCGTTGTGGCGACCGGCGGTGGCATTGTCCTGAACTCGCTGAACTGGAGCTATTTACGTCACGGGATTGTTGTGTGGTTACACGTGCCTATTTCCGTCCTGTGTGCGCGCCTCGCTAGCGATGATCAGCGTCCTCTGCTACAGGAGCAGCCCCTTGAAGAGCGTTTGATGCAACTGATGGCGGAGCGCCAGTCTCTTTACGCTCAAGCGGATCTAGAGCTGTTGGTTTCAGCAACTGACACGCCTGCCACAGTGTGCGATCGCCTCTGGCAAACCCTGCCTAGCATTCTCAAACCCACGGCTTCACAAGCACCGCCCGAGCCATGTTAGAACTCCTTGCCATCCTTTCAGCCGCTGCTGCGGGGGGATTGCGTCTTGCCTTACCGCTGTTGTTGATTGGATTGCTACAGGGGCCACAACTGTGGTCAACGGTGCCCTTACTGCGCCATCTTTCCCCCTACTGGGTGGTGGGAATCCTTGCGGGTTGGTCGTTTCTCGAAATTTTTCTCACAGGGCAACGCTGGGGTTACCGCTTGATTGTTTTGGTGCAGCTCTGCTTTAGTCCCCTTGTAGGGGCGCTTTTGGGAATGACAGTGGCAACAGCAACTGCAACGCCCCAGTGGTTGGTGGGTGGCCTCAGCGCTATGTTTGCCTTTGTGGTGCAACTGGTGCAGGTGGGGTGGTTCTATCGCCTTGGCAAGCTACCCCGCTGGATTGTGGTGGGCCAAGATATTCTCTGTATTCTCCTCATTTTGTTTGCCCTGAGAGCACCCACCCAAGGGGGGCTGATTGCGCTACTATTGCTCTGGTTGGTGGTGCGGAGTGCGAAAGACTGGCGACAGCAGCAGCAACGGAACCGTGCCCCCCGTCGTCACCATCTCTAAGATGAGTCTTGTTAGGATGTCTGGAAAAACGAATGGCCATGTCTGTGCTACCTGTCCCGCTGCAAACGCTTTGGCATCGCCTGTCTGGGTTACCGATTTGGCAGCCTAGCCGGGTAGCGATCGCAGGCTCCATTGTTCTCCACGGCATTATTCTTGCCTTCGTACGGCTGCCCGACACCATCCCAGCCCCCATTGACCTCAATCAAACGGTTGAGTTAATGAGCATCCCAGCAGAGCTTGAGGCCGACTTGCCCTCCATTGAACCCCTCTTACCAACGGAACTGCCCAGCTTTGAGAGCCTGCCGCCACCACTACCTTTTACGGGCATTGAACCGCCACCCCTGAGCTTTAGCCCACTGGCACCGCTGCCCCCCTTACCCCCCCCGCCCCCTCCTTTGACGTTCCAGCCGTTACCGCCACCTTGGCAACTGCCGCCCCCCGTCCGCCCCCTGCCGGCGCCAAGTACACCAGAAGAGGATGTGGCTGTCGCCCCTGATTTAGTAGCTCCCCCTACGCCTGAACCTCCTGCTGAGCCGCCCTTGGCAACCACAGAAGGGGAAGCCGCAGCCGCCCTCTCCCGCTGGTTTAACCAAACCCGCTTGACACTCAATACAACGAACATTGGCGTGAACCTGAGTCAGCGGGTCACAGATCTGTATCCACGGGAAGCCTGCGCGGAGCGCCTGCAAGGGCAAACCATCGTAGCCGCCGTTATTACCCCCGATGGCCAACTCCTCCCTGCCAATGCTGCCCCCGAGACGGGATTGCTCACTCGTAACCCGCAAATTATTCGCACCAGTGGCTCCGCCCTGCTAGATCAAGTGGCGATCGCCACGGTGCAAGAGCAAACCTTTACCGCCACAGGACAATACCAAGCGTTGGCCATCACCTTTGACTTTCAGTACCGCCCTGAAGTCTGCACCGCTGCCGCCCCTTCCCCCCGCCCCACGCCAACGCCCCCGGCTCGTGAGCCAGCACCTGCCACCCCCCCTACCCCTTCTATGGCAACCCCAAGCCCTCAGCCCCCAAGGGACACGAACGAACCCCTTACCCGTGATCTGTCCCCAAGCGATGCAAACACCCCCCCTGCTGCTGATTTGCCCGCCGAGAACCAAGACACTGAGCCTACGGCAACTGAGTAATATTTCTTAATAAAGTTGGGTCTTACTAACAGGAATCTCGACAGGGATAGTATGGAAAATTACAATTTAGGAACACCATCAATGCCTTACGAGGTTGGCCTGTGCAAGCAACTGGAGCCTATATCTTAATAGACACCTTGTGCCGTCATGGCGTGAAGCATATTTTTGGCTATCCGGGTGGGGCAATTTTACCGATTTATGACGAGCTGTATCGTGCTGAATCTAGAGGTGTCATTGAGCATATCCTGGTCCGCCATGAACAAGGTGCTGCCCATGCTGCTGATGGCTATGCCCGCGCCACAGGCCAAGTGGGGGTCTGTTTTGGCACCTCTGGTCCTGGAGCTACCAACCTCGTGACTGGGATTGCCACCGCCCACATGGACTCGATACCGCTGCTGGTGATTACCGGCCAAGTATCCCGTTCTGCCATTGGTACCGATGCCTTTCAAGAAACCGACATTTTCGGAATTACGCTGCCGATTGTCAAGCACTCCTACGTTGTCCGCAACGCCAAGGATATGGCGCGCATTGTTGCCGAAGCCATCTACATTGCCACCACCGGTCGCCCAGGGCCGGTCTTGGTGGATGTTCCCAAAGACGTGGGCTTAGAGGTGTGTGAATACGAACCCGTTGAGCCCGGACAGGTGAAGCTGCCAGGTTATCGCCCGACCATCCGTGGCAATGTTCGCCAAATTGCCCAAGCGGTGCAGCTCATCCGTGAGGCCAAACGTCCCCTCCTCTACGTGGGGGGAGGTGCCATTACTGCCGGAGCGCACGCCGAAATTTACCAACTGGCGGAACTGTTTCAGATTCCGGTCACCACGACTCTAATGGGCAAAGGAGCCTTTCCCGAATCTCATCCCCTCTCAGTCGGGATGCTAGGAATGCATGGCACAGCCTACGCTAACTTTGCCGTCAGTGAGTGTGACCTGCTCATTGCCGTGGGGGCACGCTTTGATGATCGCGTCACAGGGAAGTTGGATGAATTTGCCTCCCGGGCTAAGGTAATTCACATTGACATTGACCCGGCGGAGGTGGGCAAAAATCGGGTGCCTGATGTGCCCATTGTGGGCAGTGTCAAAACGGTTTTGCAACAGATCCTCAGCCATATTCAAGAAAGTGGCATTTCTCCCGAACCTCTGACCCAAGCATGGTTGGCGCGCATTAACACTTGGAAAGAAGATTACCCCTTGGTGGTACCACAACCTAGTGGCGAGCTGTCGCCGCAGGAGGTGATTGTCGCCTTTGGTTGCCAAGCGCCGGATGCCTACTACACCACTGACGTGGGACAACACCAAATGTGGGCTGCCCAGTTCTTAAAAAATGGGCCGCGGCGTTGGATTTCCAGTGCGGGCTTGGGCACAATGGGCTTTGGTTTACCAGCGGCCATGGGCGTGAAGGTGGCCTTACCGGATCAACAGGTGATCTGCATTAGTGGCGATGCCAGCTTTCAAATGAATTCCCAAGAACTTGCTACCCTAGCCCAGTACGGCATTGCGGTCAAAACCGTCATTATTAATAACTTTTGGCAGGGGATGGTGCGGCAGTGGCAACAGGCCTTCTACGAAGAGCGCTACTCCCACTCCAATATGGCCAAGGGGATGCCGGATTTTGTTAAGTTAGCGGAGGCTTACGGCATTAAGGGTCTGCGAGTGAGCGATCGCCATAATTTAGAGGCAATTGTCGAAGAGGTGCTCGCCTACGAGGGGCCAGTGCTGTTGGATGCCCATGTCACCCGCGATGAAAACTGCTATCCAATGGTGGCGCCGGGTAAAAGTAATGCTCAGATGTTAGGGTTACCGGAGCGAGTCACGCTAGAGAAGGCTGCAGAGTTGGTTTACTGTACAAACTGCGGGGCTAAAACGATTTCCACCCATCGCTTTTGTCCCGAGTGCGGCAGTAAGCTCTAGCTAAAATAGCAATCACGGCTGCCCCAGATCGTGGTTCGCTCTTGGCGAATGATGTTCATATCCATTACTGCATCATTGGCGGCGGGAGGGATGTTGGCAAATCCTTGGCCAGTGAGCTGTTTTTGTTCGAGAATGGCTTGCAACCGTGAACGCATCGCTAAAGTCCTCAAAACTCTATAGCTTTAGGATGCCAAGAACCGCAAGCCCTAACAGTGACGGCACCCTGCTCTTAAGGTGATTTTCTCAATAGGTCTAGGTTGTTCCAGATCACAAGGGTAGGTCGCGCCGCAGGGCAACGGTAGGACTTTCAGCCCCTGTCGCCGGATCAATGGCGATCGCCATCAAGGCAATGGCCGTAACGGTGGCCGGGATATCAATATGCAGCACTGTTTGCCAAAGATCGCCATGGCGATAAAAGTCAAACTCCACCAGCCACCGCGGTCCGGCGATTAACTCCCCGGTGGCAGCATTCGTAATCCACACCTTCACCGAGCAGCCCCGTTGAGTCAGGGGCAAATTCACCTTGAGATGCAGCGGCGAAACGGCAGACTCTGGGGTCAGTGTTAACTCGGGGGGCTTGAGAAGGTAAGAGGGCGGCGTGGGGGCTGGGGGCTCTGGCGGGGTTACATCTGGTGGCGGGGCAAGCTCTGCTAACTGCTGTAAACGCGACCAAAAGCGTTCTTGCCGATCAATGGGCAGTTGGGCGGGCGGCGGCACCGTGACCATAGATAGAGGTTGACAAAAACTGGGCAGATCAACCGTCAAGGGGATCTTCGATGGTGCTAATTGCGGTGGCAGTTGAAACTCCGCTGCCGGAACAGGCGCCAAGGGAATATCCGCCAAAATCGGAAGCTGTGGGCCGGTGCTGATGAGAGAGGGTTTAGGGGGTACAGGCTGGTGAACCTCGGGTTCACAGGGGCGAGCAGGCGTCTCAACTGAATCTGTTACCGGCAGCACCGTTACCATAAAGGCTTGGACTTGGCGCAAATCACTGCGCTCTAGGGGTTCGCTGGGGATGAGCCTAGCTTCTCCCACCAGCACTGGGTAGGTGGATAAGTTGGGGAGGGTGTGCTCAAAACCCCAACCGGCCTCTTGCGGGGTTGCGGTAACAGTCTGCTCATGTACTACATCCCGCGTAACTGGGTTACGCAAGCGAATCAGAACCTGTCCCGGCACAGCAAGGCTACCGGAAAGCACAAGGGTTTCATCGGTAAAAATGGTGTAGGCACTCTGGGGAAGCTGGATCAGGGCTTGGGGCAAAGAATTGACAGCAACAGGGGTAGGAGTCGCAACCCTAGGCATCTCCATGGCTGACGTAGGGGAAGAATCTGTAGTTTCTGGTGCTGGCGTCGGGACCCAGTCCCACTCTTCAACTGGGGCAAGGACATCAAGGGCAATCGTAAAAGTCTCGGGGGTCAGTACCCCATCCCGCGCTGCCCGACACTGAAATTCCCAGCGTCCTCCCTGAAGATAGGTAAACGGTAAAATCCCCATTAAACCCGTAGAACTGCTGCGGTGGGTACGGCGTTGATAGCGCTGCTTGGGTACGCCCTGATCATCGTAGAGGTGAGTAATTTGGACTTCAACAGACGTATCGGGAATCGGACAGCGAGCCATCAAGCGATAGCTCCCCTCGAGTACTTCAGCCGCTGGCGGCTCAAGGGTCAACCACTCGCGATCGCCCTCCTTTTGTAACAAAAATTCCCAAGCACTCATAGTTGAACCATCACTCTCCCACTGCTTACGATATTGCATGGAAGACTCCAACTTATGCAATCTCCACTGCAAATTTACTGCGGTGTTGCAGCCATACAGAACTTCCCATATCAGCAATGGTGTAACTGTGCTTGAACCAGCGACACATCATCACTGCCAAAAGCATTAGGAGCAGCATATTCCCGAATTTGGCTAATTAACGTGGGCAGCGAGGGCACAGCCTCTTGCTGATGGGTCTGAAACAACAGTTCTGTAAAGGCTTCTAGGCCCCACACGGTGCTACTGGGGGTTTCAAACTCGTAGATGCCATCGCTGAAAAGGTATAGTACCGCTGGCTCGGGAACTGCAAGGGTTTCTTCACTAAAACTCATATCGTTAAACAGGCCAATGGGAATACCAGCGGTTTTGAGGGGCTGAATTCGGCAGGTCTCGTTGCTACCGATCACTAACAGCGCCGGTGGGTGGCCACCACTGGCATAGGTCAGGGTTTGGTTGTGGCAATCGTAAATGCCGTACCAAATGGTGAAGTACTTTTCGTGCTGGGCACTCATCTGAAAGCCATTGTTCAATGCTTCTAGGACTTTTGCCGGGTGTTGGTAGTCAACGGTTGCGCCTGCGGCCAGAGGGCTGGTGGTATTGCGCAAGAGGTTCAACACAGAAACAGAGGGTAACGCTGCCCCCAAACCATGGCCAGCAACATCCAAAATGTAAAGCACAAGGTAGCGATCGCCCACCCAAAAGAAATCAAAGCAGTCCCCCCCCAACTGACTTGACGGTAAGAAATAGTAATTAATTTTCAGCGGGCTATCTTGGGGAGCAGGCAACAGGGATCGCACGTAGGCAGCGGCTTCGTGGAGTTCGGCCTCCAACAGTTGCTTTTGCTTGAGCAGATCCTGATTCAGTTGATAGAGACGCAACCCCGCCTGAATTCGCGCCCGCAGCTCATTGGGATCAATGGGCTTGGCCAAAAATTCATCGGCACCGGCGTCCAGCCCTTGAATGCGATCTTCGAGTTCTCCCTTGGCCGTGAGGAGCACAAAAAAGATGCGGGATAGCTCTGGATCCTGTTTGATGTGGCGGCAGACCTCTAACCCATCTAAGCCCGGCATCATCCAGTCACAGATGATCAGCGCAGGTTTCTCGCTGTGGGCGATCGCCAACCCTTCTGCACCGTGACTGGCCACAGCCACCTGATAGCCCAAATCCCTGAGAGTTTTGCGCAGCAGTAAGCGGGTTGTGGGGTCATCGTCAATCACCAGAATGTGGTAGGGCTTTGGAGGTGAAGTGGGAGAATTGCCACGCATAAGAAGGCGCTGTGGGTAGGGTCAGTCTCTACCAGTTTACTGAGAGGATCTGTGTCTAAGTCTGTTATTTTTGCTCATGCTATCAATAGACGGAAGACGCTTGAGTTGCGCGTTGCAGTCTGTAGCAGGGGGATGCTCTATTGATCACGCCCCAGCCCGATTTCTCGGAGGATTTTTTGGATGAATGTATTTGTGCTCTGTACGGGTCGCTGTGGCTCGGTGACGTTTGCCAAAGCCTGTGGCCACATGACTAACTTCACCAGTGCCCATGAGTCCCGCACCCATAAGCTGGGGGGCGATCGCCTCGCTTATCCGGATCAGCACATCGAAGTGGATAACCGTCTGGCTTGGTTTCTCGGGCGCTTGGAGCAGGCCTATGGCGATCGCGCCTTCTACGTGCACCTGAAGCGGGATGATGCCAGTGTGGCGCGCAGTTATCGGCAACGCTATGGCATCTGGATCATGAAAGCCTATCGGGACGGCATTTTGTTGAATTTGCCGCCGAATGCCGATCCCATGGCGGTGTGCTTGGACTATTGCCACACCGTCAACAGCAACATTGAGTTCTTTTTGCGGGATAAAACCCACACCATGACGATTGACTTAGCCGACATTGAAACTGCTTTTCCCAAGTTTTGGCACTGGATTGGTGCCGAGGGAGATTTAGCGGCTGCTTTGGCATGTTTTCAAACCAAACACAATGCCTCTCACCTGATTCCAGCCACCACTATGGATGATCTGTGGCGGTGGTTGCGGCAGGTACCGGCGAAATTCACCAAATTAAAATTAAACAGAGCCTCAAGCGAACATCCCTAAACCTAGGAGGGTTGGCGTAACTGTAAAATAGCTTAATAGTTAGCCTCACAAGCCTAAAAAACAGCCATGACTCTTACCCTAACCCCCGAGTTGACATTGCAAGAGCGCACAGCGGCGATCGCCCAGCGTTTAGGCATTCGCAAATTTGATCTCGGGGGTAGCCATGTCGATGAAGTGAGCGTGCAGGTACAGCAGGGAGAACCCAAGCAAGTCAAGGCATCCCAGCGTTCGGGCATTACGGTACGGGTGTGGAATGCTGTCGGACGCTTGGGAGTTACCAGTACAACCCAACTGGATGACCAAGGCTTGGAAACGGCTCTCGGGATGGCTCTAGAGGCCAGTGAATTTGGCGTTAATGAGTATATTCCCGACTTCAGTCCCTTGGCCACTGCCCCCCTTGAGGCATCTCCCCCGCCAGCGGATTCTCCCCTTGCCCCCGCCAAAACTTTGCTAGATCAGTTGATTGCAGCAGAGCAAGAGCTGCTGAATCGTCATCCGGCGATCGCCAGCGTCCCCTACAACGGCCTCAGTCAGCGCCGTACTGAGCGGTTTTACCTGAATAGCGAGGGAGCGGCTCGCCAACAAACCACGACCACCACCACCCTGTACCTTTACAGTAAAACGGAGGAAACCGGTCGCAAGCCCCGCAGCGCCGGTGCTATTCGTTTGAGCCCCAGTCTAGAAGAGCTAGATATTGCCGGCTGTATTGAGGAAGTGGCGGAGAAAACCATTCGCCACCTTGCCTATGAACCTATTGCTTCTGGGCACTATCCCGTCGTGTTCTCGCCACAAGCCTTTTTGAGCCTCCTGAATGCGTTTGCCAATCTCTTTAATGCCCAGAACATTCTGGATCGCCAAAGTTTATCCACCCCGGAATCGCTGCAGCAGGCGATCGCCAGTTCCCTACTCACCGTTTACGACGATGCTCGCCATCCCCGCCACATTGGTCAACCCCTCTTTGATGGTGAGGGGACACCCACCCGTCGCATCCCCCTCATTGAAGCGGGACGGCTCACGGGGCTGTACCACAGTGCTGGCACTGCTCGGCGTTTTAACTGTCAACCCACCGGTCATGCCAATCTCGGTGCCAAGGTCACCGTTAGTGGTCATTTTTACGATGTCTTGCCCGGGCAAACCCTTGACCCCCAGTACCAGCGCGATCGCGCCGATGGCGTGGTTTGGATTGATGAACTCCATGCCCTGCACGCGGGGGTAAAAGCCTTACAAGGCTCGTTTTCTTTACCCTTTGATGGCTGGCTGCTGCGGGCTGGCGAAGCCATCAGCATCGAGTCAGCCACCGTTGCTGGGGATATTCGCACCCTCCTGCAGCAAATTCTTTACCTTGCCCCCACCTCAGAATTTACCCCCTACGGTATGTGCCCTGAAGTGTGGGTTGCCCCTTTAGCCATTACTGGTGAGTAGGGGCAGCAAAAAGGAGCCTCTGGTAAGACTCTTCTGAGTATCCTAAAATCTGCCGTTCTGCAATGGTTTGAGATGCATCACATTGCTTGTTCAACAGCTGCGCAAGAATCATCAGGTCAAGCGAGTTAAGAAGTTGTGCCGTAATTGGTCGCTTTGCATCCCAGAAAATCAAAGCTGACCAAAACTCTCTAGCAGGCTCAGATGTAACCAGTTCGTACAACAGATTGCACTCTTCTTCAGACTGACATGGAAAAAAATAACATGTGTCGTCGAGAACCACCGGTCTTCCCTGAAAGGGCGACACCCGGACGAACTCAAGTTTCTTGTGTAATCCTGAGACAGCAACCTTCCAAGGAGCAAATGAATATGATCCGACTCCAAAAACCGAGAAGCGTGGACGATTCCTGTATATCGAACTCTTTCGTTTGTCCAAAAGATGTACGTGCGCAGTGAGGTAGCTCCACGTCTTGGGAGCGTCCAGCCGAAGACGAACAGGGTCATCGTTCATTGTCCGCTGTGGAACGACCATCCACCGACGCGGCGTTCTGTGAGTTGCGAGATCGGAACTTTTCAACAGAGGATAGAGCGCTTCGGGTTCAATCTCAACGAGTTCTCCCAGACCATTCACAAGATTCCCGCGTTCAACGCGCAGCTCAAAGACGTTGCTGCAATCATGCTTTATTCCTGATCGCCAGCCCCTTAAATTTGCATCTCAACAACCACACTAGGCCTACTCTGATTCGGCTGATGGCTGCTCGGCAGTAATTTCTTCTACATTCGAGACTTGGAGCACAAGCTTAAAAGGACGGTTCATGCGCTGACTGATGTAGTCCTCTAAGAGTTCAACTTGCCGCGGCGTCACCGGTTCTTGCGCGCGCACGTTAAGTCGCACAATAGGGGGGTCACTCACCCAACTGGTTTCCATGCCCAAAAGGTCAAGGCGCTGAAATGTCACGGTGCCCCGTAGCAACGCTTGCCGCACCTGTTGTTGCAGGCGAGCTTGTTCCACTAGGCGGCTAAAACTCACCGCAAGGGGAATCACTAATAGCCCTGTGAGGGCAAAGGCAATAGTGAGGGCACGTCGCCCCTGATGCAAGGGGATGTAGCCAATCAGAACAAAAACCACCATGCAGGCCAAGGTAATGCCAAGGAGGTTGGTGAGGTACAGCAGTGTCGCACCGACACTCAAGCTGCTATTCAATTGCGCCAGCCCTAGACCAATGGTGCAAACCGGTGGCATGAGCGCCACAGCAATCGCTGTCCCGGCAAGGGTATTGGAGACCCTCGGTTCGGCAATGGCATAAGCACTGACGGCACCCGCAGCAACGGCAATGCCTAAATCCAGCAAGTTGGGTTGCGATCGCGCCATAATTTCACTGCCATAGACCTCTAGCCTCACAACCAATCCAATCAGCCACGACATCCCCACTGCCAAGAGGCTGCCAACACTCAAAGCAAGGATGGCTTCCCGAAACATCTTAATTTCACCAATCAAGGCCGCTAAGGCTAAGCCGCGAATGGGTAACATCAAGGGGGCAATCACCATCGCCCCAATAATCACTGCCGCGCTATTGGCAAGGAGGCCAAATGTGGCGATCGCGCAGGAGCTAACAATGAGCACCAAATAGGGAATGTTGATGTGAGATTCGTTGTAAAGCTGCTCCACTAGCAAGTTAAGGCTTTCATCGGTACGCCGTGTGTAGCGCAAAGCCTGTACCTGGTGAAACCAGTGGGTTAAACGCTCTTTCATCGGCCACCTGTTATTTTGCCTCAGCAGTGAATGAGATCAATGTTACAAGAATTGCCAATGGGCAAAGGTGGCGGCTTGGCCAATCCGTTCTCCAGCTTCATCAATGACGCTCCAAATCCAAGCATTTTGAATCTGAAAGCGCCGCCCGGAGCGGGAGATGCGCACACCGCTGTAATTGTTGGCATAGCCTTGGCGAGCGGCTTGTGTGAGCAACGCTGCCCGTTCAGCTTGTGCCATGGGTTCTGCTGTCAGGCGCGAAGGCATCTGCACTAACTCTGACCACGAAAGTTCCCACAGGGTGAGGGCAGCTTGGTTGCCGTAGTTGAAAATGGGATCCGCTTCAGTACCATGAGAGAGCACTGGCTGTGACCAATAAAACAACTGCTGCGCTAAGGCAAGGTCATCGGCAGCTAAATCTGGCAGGAGCGATCGCCCCGTCCAATGCTGAAAGCTCTGGCACACTCGCCGGGCATGACGCACGGCTGCCGGTTCTAGCCATGGTTCCATGGGTTAAGTGGTGGCAAACACGCGGCTGGCTGCCGCCACACCCGCACCGGGGGCAAAGTTCTCGTAGCCCAGCTCCCTAAGCACGGCTTCAAGGGCACTCACCGCGGCTAGAATGTCGCGATCGCCAACAAAACCTAAGTGACCAATCCGAAAGATCTGCCCTTTCAGATGATCCTGCCCGCCCGCAAGGGCAATGTCAAAGCGTTTTTTCATCAGGCTGCGAATTTTTTCCGCCTCTACTCCTTGGGGAGCCACCGCTGTAATGGCGGGGCTGGCACACTCATCCGCCGCATAAAGGGGCAAGTTGAGGGCTTTCATCGCCGCGCGGGTGGCTTGCATCAGGCGCTGGTGACGGCTAAAAATGGCTTCGAGGCCTTCCGCCTGCATCATCTCTAGGGCAGTGTGCAAGGCAAAGAAAAGGTTGACTGGCGGCGTAAACGGTGTGGTGTGTTTGGCGGCATCTTTACGGTATTTGCCTAAATCCAAGTAGAACTTCGGCAATGTCGCTGTTTCGTAGGCTTGCCATGCCTTGGCACTCACGCTAACAAAAGCCAGTCCCGGCGGAATCATGTAGCCTTTTTGGGAGCCTGAACCCACCACATCTAAGCCCCACGCATCAATGGGCACACTCACTGCCCCTAAACTGGTGACGGCATCGACAATAATCAGGGCTTGACCATGGGCTTTCACATGACGGTTAATGGCCTCAAGATCATTGATCACACCCGTGGACGTTTCACTGTGGGTAACGATCACCGCCTTGATGGTTTTAGCCGTGTCTGCCTCGAGTACCGCCTTGAAGTCATCCGGGTTGAGGGGCTGTCCCCACGGGGCAGTAATGCGCTCCGTCTTTAAGCCGTAGGCATCGCAAACTTCCCCCCAGCGATCGCCAAACTTACCATTGCAACCGACAACGACGCGATCGCCAGCACTGAGAAAGTTAATAATGCCCGCTTCCATTGCACCAGTGCCACTGGCTGCCAGAATGAGCACATCATTTTGGGTTTGGTGCAGCCACTTTAGCCCAGCAGTTACCGCTGCCATGATCTGACTAAAATCACCGCTGCGATGGCCAATGGGATGCTTAGCGAGGGACAGAAGAACTGATTCCGGTACGGGTGTTGGTCCCGGAATCATTAACATTGCTTTGTCTTGCATGCTGAATTGCGAACCAGTATGTAAAGTTTTAGAACCTAGCCCCAGTGAGCGGCCATGTGCTCTGCTAAATCCAAAACACGCTGGCTGTAGCCCCACTCGTTGTCGTACCAAGCAACAACCTTAATGAGGTTGCCCCCCAACACCATTGTCAGGGAAGCATCAACAATTGAAGAAGCCGAGTGACCGCGATAGTCGCAGGATACCAATTCTAGGTCACTGTAGTGGATAATGCCCTTCATCGTGGTTTCCGAGGCTTCCTTGAGCACTTGATTCACTTGCTCTGCAATAGTGGGTTTTTCCACTTGAGCGACAAAGTCCACCACAGAAACATTAGGGGTAGGTACCCGCAGGGCAATGCCGTTGAGTTTGCCCTGTAATTCGGGAATCACCAGCCCGACGGCTTTGGCGGCACCGGTAGAGGTAGGCACAATGTTCATGGCTGCTGCCCGTGCCCGTCGCAAATCCCGGTGGCTGGCATCTAGGAGCCGCTGATCGCCCGTGTAGCTGTGGGTGGTGGTCATCATCCCCTGCTGAATGCCAAAATGCTCGTGCAGCACTTTGACAATGGGTGCCAAGCAGTTAGTGGTGCAACTGGCATTGCTGACAATCGTTTCACTGGGATCGTAGGTGTGGTGATTGACCCCAACAACGTAGGTCGGAATATTCCCTTTGCCGGGCGCAGTAATTAAGACTTTCTTGGCACCCGCATTAAGGTGTTTGCTGGCACCGTCACGACTGGTGAAAACCCCCGTGGCTTCAATCACAAGGTCAATATCCCAAGCACTCCACGGCAGGTTTTCAGGATTCCGATCCGAGACGCACTTCACCGCTTGGCCATCGGCATAGATGCAGTCGTCATCGGCACTAATCTCGACATCGTGGAAAATGCCCAGCATGGAGTCATACTTGAGTAGGTGGGCGTTGGTGCGGGGATCGGAGGTATCGTTGATGCCAACAATATCCAGCTTGCTATTGGCTTTCCGCTGTAGCCAGCAACGCATAAAGTTCCGACCGATGCGCCCAAAACCATTGATAGCGACTCTAACCACCTGATCCCTTCCTCTGTTGACTAACTCATTGTTGCCAGAAACAATCTAGGGAACATTCTAACGGGGAATGGAGCTTTTATTTCCTTTTTTTTATCGGGGGGCGATCGCCACCGCCGTTGGCTCTGCTGTCAGGGGTGCCGAGAGGGCAGCTTCAAGGGGGGCTCGGCCAAACCGCTCCTCTAGTAAATCCATCACTGTGCGGCCAAAGTCATTGGGGTTCTGGCGCCAAGCCGCTAAACACACTTCACCGAAGATGCTGCCCATGGGTTCCGGGTTCCAGAGTAATTTCTTGGCTGTCCACGGCATGAGGCTCATAGGGTTGTAGCCGGGGCGCAGGATACCTTGGGCAAGGGCGTACTCCTCGAGGTGAGTATGGGGTTGTAACCCAATAAAGAAAATGGCTGGCTCTACCTTGTCAGCCCCAAAAATTTGCTCCAGTTCGCGATGGTAAGCAATGGTTTGGGCAATAGTCTCCGGGCGCTCGTCAATAACGTTAAAGGAATAGTTCACCGAGACTAAGTCTTGGAACCCTGCTGCTTTGAGATCGCGGCAGTTCTGCAGCACTGTGCGCAAGTTATAGCCCATGCGCATTTTGCGAACAAGCTCTTGGGAACCACTGGTAATGCCGATTTCAAAGTAGTTCATTCCCGTCTTGACCATCAGGTCACACAGTTCGGGGGTCAGGTTATCGGCACGAATGTAGGCGGCCCAGTGAATATCGGTCATGCCTGCGGCGAGGATTTCCCGCAGCAGAGCAATGGCATCAGGGATAAATTTACGGGCAGGAATAAACTGGGCATCGGTAAACCAAAAGTTGCGGACACCGCGATCATAGAGCTGGCGCATTTCTGCCACAACTTCCTGAGCCGGATTAATGCGCACCTGCTTGCCTTCCACAACGGTATAGACGCAGTAGCAACAGTTGTGGGGACAACCGCGCTTTGTTTGCACGCCAATGTAAAAATCTCCCCCTTGCAGGTAGTACGCCAATTCCGGCCAAATCTGCTCGATGTAGCTGTAGTTACAGGCGGTTTTTTCAATGGGGGTCGGCCATTCATGGATGAGACGATCGCGGGGTTTCTCGACACCGGCAATATAGCAGCGCTCCGCCTGAATCGATTGTCCAGTGAGTACTTTGTGCAGGAGGGTTTCCCCTTCTCCCACAGAAATAATTGTGCCCCGCGGCAGTTGGTGCCCCAGTTGTTCGTAAAAGACACTGACGGCACCGCCGCCGACAATCGTGGTCACCTCGGGCTGATGGCGCTTAGCATGGTGCAACCCTAAGCGAATAAGGCTGAGATTCCGCCACAGTTCGCCGTAGTAGGCACTCATCACTCGTAGCCCCCCGATCGCCCCGCGCAGCTTGACGAGGGGATTGCGGGCGTAATAGACCTCAAAGGCATTTTGTAGGGGGTTACCGCCCCGCCCGCCCACGGGAGCATAAATTTGAATATCGCGCCACGAAAAAACAAGGTGGGTGGGACGAAACTCATCAATGCAGCGACTCAGTGCCTGCCGGAAATCCAAAGGGGGAACCGTACCCAAATCAAAAATACGCTGTTCCACCTCGGGCAGTTGCTTGTGGATGTAGTCCGCCAAGTAAACGACCCCAATGGGGAAGATGGGGTTGCACGGCAAGCGAACGTATAGAACACGGGGACTCATGGGGTCAAGATCTATGAGCAGGATAAATTATTAAAAGATCGTTACATCTGTTCACGTTGTAGCACATTCCAGCCATGATGCTAGCGGGATCAGGCGAAGAGCGGGAGGGGATCAATAATTCATCTTGTAGTTGACTTTACAACTGTATCGAAAATCCAGTGTTAGGCTAATCAGAGTAAAGAGCCTTTTATAAAAACATCATTGTCGTATGCCGCAAATATTTGATCCCGTCCCTCACGATAACTGCGATCGCATCCTCTGCTGTTATGTCAACGCCACCAGCAAAATTCAGGTGGTGCGAATTACAAATATTGCTAATTGGTATTTTGAGCGGGTTGTCTTTCCGGGGCAGCGGCTCATCTTTGAATGCCCCCGCCAAGGTCAACTGGAAATTCACAGCGGCATGATGGCCAGTGCCATTCTTTCTGACACGATCCCTTGTGCAGAGTTGCTGGTACAGGAGGGGGATAATAATTTTTTTCCAAATGATCCAGTCATTCAGCAACGCTTAGAATTACTCAATGAAGGAACAGCGCAAGAAGAAGTTGTGAGTCCTTGAGTTTATCCTCCCGTCCTCAGACAATTGCTATCCTTGCCGTGAGCTTAGATGGCAAGTTAGCACGTGCTAATAAACGGGGCGATCGCATCGCTTCTGCCTATGACTTTCAACACTTGGAAGCTCAGGTGGCCAAGGTAGATGGGGTACTCTTTGGGGCAACCACTCTGCGCTTGGGGGGCACGGCGATGCGCCTGCAGTCGCCAGCGCTCATTGAAGAGCGTCTCAGTGCCGGGCGTCCTCCCCAGCCTTGGCAAATTGTCTGCTCCGCCAGTGGTGATCTGGACCCGGCGCTTCCCTTTTTCCGGCAGCCCATTCCGCGGGCGTTGGTGACGACAGAAGCGGGAGGTGCCCGCTGGCAGGATTCTGGCCACTTTGATCAGTGCTGGTATGGCGATCGCCCCCCGCCTTGGAACTGGCCGTCCGTCTTTACCCAGATTGCGGCGGCAGGTATTCGCTCCCTTGCCGTGCTCGGCGGCGGTCACCTGTTTACGGCGCTGCTGCAGGCGCAAGCCATTGATGAGCTGTGGTTGACCGTCTGCCCATTGCTATTGGGGGCAGAGGCACCGAGTTTGGTGCCCTTACCCTTGGTGGACTCCCCCAACATGCACTTGATTGAGACACTGTCGGTAGGGGATGAGGTCTATTTACACTACCGCCTGTGCTATGGCGAAAGCGAAGAAACTATGATAAGGATTTGAAGCCATCCCCCAAAGACCAATGACCCAAGATTTTCTTGCGGGGCTCAACCCCAGCCAAAAACAAGCGGTACAGCACTACTGTGGCCCCATGCTGGTGGTGGCGGGCGCTGGCTCGGGCAAAACCCGTACCCTTACCTATCGGATTGCCCATTTAATTCAACAGCATCAGGTGGCTCCGGCCAACATTTTGGCGGTGACGTTTACCAACAAAGCAGCCCGCGAAATGAAGGAGCGCCTTGAGCAGTTGTTTGCCCAACAGGTGGCCTACGAGCTGTGGGGGCGGGATTGGCTCGATTTGTCACCCCAAGAGCAACAACGGGTGCGATCGCAGGTCTATCACACCTATACCAAACCTTTGTGGATTGGCACGTTTCACAGCTTTTGTGCGCGGCTGCTGCGGCTGGACATTGAAACCTATGTTCACCCCCAAGGCTATCGCTGGAACCGCAATTTCACGATTTTTGATGAGTCCGACGTCCAAAGTTTGATTAAGGAAATTGTGATTGGCGAGCTCAATTTAGATGAGCGCCGCAATGACCCGCGAGGAATTCGCTACAAAATTAGCAACGCCAAAAACCAAGGGTTGACCCCCGACCAACTGGAGCAGCAGCGATCGCCCGCAGCCCAGACAGCGGCAGAAGTCTATCGTCGCTATGAAGCAGCCCTTGCCCGCAACAATGCTTTAGATTTTGATGACTTAATTTTGCTGACGGTGCGGCTGTTCCGGCAACAACCACAAGTTTTAGAACAGTGGCACCAGCAGTTTCAGCACATTTTAGTGGATGAGTACCAAGATACTAACCATACCCAGTACGAGTTGCTTCGCCTGTTGGCCACTAATGGTACGCCGCCTCAGCGCTTTCAGGGCTGGCACGAGCGTTCCATCTTTGTGGTGGGGGATGTGGATCAGTCGATTTACTCCTTCCGCTGTGCTGATTTTAGAATCCTCATGAACTTTCAGCGGGACTTTGGCGATGGCCAAGCGGACGATGATACCCGCACGATGATTAAACTCGAGGAAAACTATCGCTCGGTCGCTAATATCTTAGAGGCGGCCAATCACCTGATCGAACACAACAGCCAGCGCATTGATAAGGTGCTGCGCCCCACAAAAGGCAACGGTCAACCTATTTACTGCCAGTGCAATGACACGGAAACCGACGAAGCCTATTTTGTTGCCCAAAAAATTAAAAGCCTCGCTGGCGATCGCCTTGAACCGAACTGGGGGCGCTTTGCCATTTTGTACCGCACCAATGCCCAATCCCGTCCCTTTGAAGAAGCCCTGGTGCGAGCCAACATTCCCTACACCGTGGTGGGGGGCTTAAAATTCTACGAGCGTAAAGAAATTAAGGATATTCTGGCTTACCTACGGCTGCTCATCAATCTCAGTGACAGCGTTAGCTTACGCCGGATTATTAACGTGCCTCGCCGCGGGATTGGCAAAACAACGCTTGAGCGCTTCAGTGAAGCGGCTGCAACCTTAGGAATTCCCCTGTGGGATTTAATGAGCGATGTGGAGTCCAGGGCTGCCTTGGCGGGTCGAGCGGCGCCGGCACTGCAGCAGTTTGTTGAACTGATTTATCAGTTGCGAGCCCTTGTGGATGACATTGACCTGCCGGAACTGGTCAAGGCAGTCATTGAAAAGACGGGATACCGCCGTGAACTGGAGAATGATGGCACCGACGAGAGCCTTGATCGACTGCAAAACTTAGCCGAACTGGTGAACGCAGCGCAGCAGTTTAGTGAGGAAAATGCAGGTGCCACCTTGGCAGACTTCCTCAACAGTTCCGCCTTGACCTCGGATCTCGATACGGCTGATACGGAAGCGGGGGCGGTCTCCTTGATGACACTGCATGCGTCTAAGGGGCTGGAGTTTCCCGTGGTGTTTTTGGTCGGCCTTGAGCAGGGACTGTTCCCCAATTACCGCAGCCTCAACGATCCATTGGCGCTTGAAGAAGAGCGGCGCCTCTGCTATGTCGGCATTACTCGTGCCCAAGAACAGCTTTTCTTGAGTTTTGCCCAAAGCCGTCGCCTCTACGGCAGAAGTGAAGATGCCATTCCTTCCCAATTCCTCAGTGAGCTACCGCCCGAACTACTCACGGGTACCGTCCTACGGCGCAAACCCACCTCAGGCTCTCGCAGTGGGTCATTGCGATCTGTGGGCTCTCAGCAGTGGCGCGTGGGGGATCGCCTTGTGCATCCCCTTTATGGTGCGGGGGAAGTCAGTCATGTTTTCAAGATGGGGAACAAAGTTTCCCTTGCCATTCGCTTCCCCGGGCGGGGTCAAAAGGTTGTTGATCCCACGATTACTCCGCTGGAGCGGCTAGGCTGGGGGTAGCCATCTGTTCAGCCCTAGGCTTACTTTTGGGGAGGGTCGGCGCTCATCATGCGCTGCAGTGCCTGTAGGCCTTTTTTGATTTGGCGGGAGACGGTAACCGCACTTAACCCCAGCAATTCAGCTGTTTCCTTTTGACTGAGATCGTGCAAAAACACAAATTCTAAAATTTGGCAGGTGCGGCTTTCAAGTTTTTGCAGGCATTGCTGCAACCGTAGTTGATCTTCTTGCGCCAACTGGAAGCTTTGGTAGCGCTGATCCGGCACCACCTCACCAAGGGCAACGGCCTCTTCCTCGCCTTCGAGAGCGGGAGCATCTAAACTTACAGGGCTGGTGTGGTACGTGGCCAATTTGGCCGCTTGCCATTCCTCCAGCGGTACTTCAAGGGCATGGGCAATTTCCGCGTCAGTGGGCAGGCGGTTCAGCTTTTGCCGCAGTTGTTGCGTAACCCGCTTAGCTTGGTAATTCAGGCTCTGCCAGCGGCGGGGCACACGAATGTGAGGGCTTTTATCCCGCAAGTAATGCTGAATTTCACCCCGGATGTAGGGAATGGCAAAGGAGCTAAAGGCCACGCCTTTGGCTGGATCAAACCGCTCAATGGCACGGATTAAACCCATCACCCCAATTTGCATTAAGTCCTCAAAGCTTTCCTGCGAACACTGCACCCAGCGGTAAGCTTCTTTACGCACTAAGCCTAAATTGAGCTGCACCAAGCGATTCCGCAATTCCAGCGTTGGTGACCGCTGATACTCCTGTAACAACAACAGGGTTGAGGTTTTTAGTGTGGTGTTGAGGGTATGCGCTGGCATAGGGGACAGAAGCTCCGGTGTTGCATTCCTGAATCGCCCTGTTAGCAAGACCTGGGCGATCGCGAGTTTTCACCCATCCTAATTGCAGCTGATTTTCTACAATCCCATACACAGTATGGCAATACATCCGTAATTTCCCTGTGATCTCGGCCACAAGACCAATTAAATTTTGTGAATGCTGCTCCCTAGAGGGCACCAGTGGCGATCGCCCCCCACAGCGCCAGCCCCAAACCAATCCGATACCAGATAAACACCCAAGTGGAGTGGCGTTGCAGAAATTTGAGGAGCCAAGCAATGGCCAAATAGGAGAACACCATACTGGAGAGAATGGCAATGACCAAGGGAATAAAGAGAGTGCCCTCGTCAAAAACATCCTTGGCCTGTACCAGGGTGGCGATCGTCAGCGTGGGAATGCCCAACAAAAAGGAAAAACGCGCTGCTGTTTCCCGCTTCATCCCCAGAAACAGCGCCGTCGTCAACGTTGAGCCGGAGCGGGACGCCCCCGGCAACAGGGCAATCACTTGGCCGCACCCCACCAGAAGGCCATCCCAAATGCCAATGTCTTGATAGGTGCGCTTGCGGGCAGCAAACCGTTCGGCCAGTGCCAGCAAAATTGCCATCGTAATCGCCATTGTGGCAATCATCTGGGGGGAATCCAGTGCCACCTTGGCCTGCTTCAAGACAAATCCCACCGCCAAGGCCGGAAGGGTGCCCACACTAATACCAATAAATAACTTCCACTCCTCCCGCTGCCAGTCCTTTTGCTGCCACGCCTGCCATGCGCCTGTGGCAATTTGGCGGATATCCTGCCAAAAGTACCAAAACACGGCAATAACGCTGCCAAACTGCATCGCATCGAGGGCAGTTTTGTGCCACACCCCTTTCCAGCCCAAGAGGTCACTAAACAAAATTAAGTGCGCTGTACTACTAATGGGTAGAAATTCCGTGATGCCTTGCACCAACCCCAAAATAATTGCTTGGAGCCCGGTGATTAAATCCGTCACTCACACCTCCGATCCTCCCCTAGGCAGGCAGGATGTTCACTGGTCGTAGGTATTGTATCGGGATTAGGGGCCAGGACAGGTCTTAAAGTCGGGGGAGTTGACATCAAAATTGCACTGATAAACCACCGGTGCTTGCCAGCTCAAGGGGATTTCCAGCAGATCCCGCGTGCCCGTAATTCCCTGAAACAGGAACAGCACCAAAGCAAACGTATTCAGCCCAATGTGAATGCGCCGCCACGTTTGCGAGCGATCGGGATAAATTTCCCGCACAATGGCCACCGAGAAAATCATGAGCATCACGGCAGCCAAGCCAAAGTAAAAATGGGATACCCACCACTCATCATCGCGCCGGAAGACCCCCGGCTGAAAAGCCAGTACTACCACCCCCATACCGGATAGGGTGGCGAATACTCCCCGCCACAGCTTGGACTGGGCGCGATAGAGCAGCGCCGTTGCCGCAATCGTGACCCCAAACATCAGAACCACCAAAATCACCGCCAGTATGTCGAGGGTATTGTTTTCCGCCTGCATCAAAAAGCCCTGAAAACCAAAGACCACTGAATAGGCTAGAGCCACAAGGGTGATGCCCACGACCCCCGCTGCCAACAGATTGCCCCGCTTGACATGCAGGGTTCCCACCGTTGCTGGAATAGTGGATTTATTGGCCAGCCGCCGCTCCCGGGTTTGCAAGGCAAAAAACACCACCATGCCAAGGACCGGAAAAACAAATGTGCAGGCCAAGATTGGGTGCAACAGCAGAATAATATCTTTGAGGTTGAGAAACATGCTTGTGAACCCCTGACGCTAAAACGAATAGATGAAGTGCCTTTCGTTTGACGGTCGCAGTGTTCTAATGGTGCTAAGAATTTGATTTACTTGAGCAGTCTAGCGTGAGACAGGGGCCAGTAGCAGGCGATCGCCCGACCAATGACGTTTTCCATAGGTAAAAAACCCCAGATGTGGGAGTCATTACTGTGGTTGCGGTTATCCCCCATCACAAAAAGGGCGTTGGCGGGCACCGTGAGGGGGGGCATGGTATAAACTGGTGCTTCGGTGGTGTAGGGCTCCGTAAGGGGGCGATCGTTGACCCAAACTTGCCCATCGTGCACAGCCACCGTGTCCCCCGCTGTGGCAATCACTCGCTTGATCAGGGCTTGATCGTGACCATAGCCCATGCGCTCTAGCAGCGGCGGCGTATAAAAAACCACAATATCCCCGGCCTGAGGTGGACGCTGGCGGTAAGTTATTTTTTCAACAACGATGCGATCGCCCGGCCAGAGGGTCGGTTCCATGGACTCGGAAGGGATAAAACGTGACTCCGCTACAAAAAAACGCACCAGCAGGGTGAGGAGCACAGCAATTGCCATCAGGAGGAAATTGGCCTTTAGCGACTGCCAGCGGGTTGAGGCTTCAGGAGCGGACGAACTCATGAGCTAAGAGAAACAGAGCACTCCCCATTCTATCGGATGATCGTTAATACAAGCGCTCAAGAACGTACTCTGTAAGCTGACTCAACGCCTGACGCGGCTCGGAGGGGGGTAGCACCTCAAGGGCAGGGAGGGCAGCATCGGCATACTGTTTGGCGAGATCGCGAGCTTCTTCAATGGCACCACTTTGCCGCACAAGGTTCAGTGCCGTTTCTAGGTCTCCCTCTTCGCTAAATTCCCGCTCAATCAGGGTATGGAGGTAGGGGGCACGGGGGAGAGCAAACAGGACAGGAGCCGTTAAGTTGCCATCCCGTAGGTCAGAGCCAGCGGGTTTGCCAAGTTCACTGGTGGAGCGGGTAAAGTCGAGGATGTCATCTACAATTTGAAAGGCCAAGCCTAAATTTTTACCGTAGGTGTACATCGCCTGCACAGTGGCTGCCGGCGCTTCACTGAGGACTGCTGCGGCTTTGGCACTGTTGGCAATAAGGGAGGCGGTTTTGTAGTAGGTCTTGAGGAGATAGTCGTCAAGGGTGAGGCTTGTGTCAAAACGATTAAACCCTTGGCGGATTTCCCCCTCAGCAAAGTCTTTGATCACTTGGGAAAGGAGTTTGACCACTTCTAAGTTGTCGAGGTCAGCCAAATACCACGAGGCTTGGGCAAAGAGAAAGTCACCCGCTTGAATGGCCACCCGATTGCCAAACACACTGTTGACCGTGGGAACCCCCCGCCGCAGTTGGGCTTGATCCACCACATCATCGTGAAAGAGGCTGGCAGTGTGGATCATTTCGGTAATTTCGGCAAGGCGGCAGTGACGCGGGGTAATCGTCTGCTCGGGAAGCGTAGCGCGAGACACTAAAAAGACAATGGCCGGACGAATACGCTTGCCATTGGCAGCAAAAAGGTGTTCAGCAGCGGCAGACAAGACAGCGTGTTGTGCCCCAATGAGCGCCTTCAGATTCTCTGAGAGGACACAGAGATCTGCTTCAACGGGCGAGAAAAGAGAGGTTACCGAAGTCATGGACGGCCCAGCCGCAGAAGTTACGAAATTTTACAGAATCCTAGTTGTATTCTAAGCGAACCCTCCAATCTTGGGTAAGGGTGGGGATGAATTTTCAGGAGGGCGCGGCAGTGAGAGCCTTACCAGTGTTGGCCTCAAAGAGGTAAAGATAGGGCTCAGCAACACTAAACCGGAGGCGATCGCCCACGTGGGGAATACTGTCCTTGGAGGCAAGCCACAGAATCTCAGTCCCCCGTTCGAGTAGTTGGCACCGCACAATCGCTTCCCGCCCCAAGGGTTCCACAAGGGTGACCACCACGGCCAATCCCTCGCCCGCATCAAACGGTTGGGGCTGTAAATGCTCTGGTCGCAGACCAACCACAAGGGCTTGATTCGGCTGCAAGAGGGGTTTGTAGGCCCCCGGACAAGGCAGGTGCTGCTGGTCAATACAAATCTTCTCGCCATTCCAATAGCCCGGCAGCAAATTCATCGGCGGGCTGCCGAGGAACCGAGCCACCATAGTATTGGCAGGTTGTTCGTAGAGGGAAGCGGCACTGCCAATTTGCTGGACTTGTCCCCGATCCAAGACGACGAGCTGATCCCCAAGGGTCATGGCTTCCACTTGATCGTGGGTAACGTAGAGGGTGGTAATGCCCAGCCGTTGGTGCAGGTGTTTTAACTCGGCGCGCGTCTCCTCCCGCAACTGGGCATCGAGATTAGAGAGGGGCTCATCGAGGAGAAAAATCTGGGGCGATCGCGCCAAGGCTCGCCCAAGGGCAACTCGCTGTTGCTGCCCCCCAGATAGCTGCCGGGGTTTGCGCTGGAGCAGAGTCTCAATGCCCAACATTTTGGCGACCTGCTGCACCCGCTGCTGCCGGACAGCCACCGCCACGCCGCGCATTTTCAGGCCAAAAGCCAAATTTTCCGCCACGCTCATGTGGGGATAGAGGGCATAGTTTTGGAACACCATCGCTACATCGCGATCCCGCCCACTCACCCCATTGACGCAGCGATCGCCAATGTAAATCTGGCCACTGGTGGGTTGCTCAAGACCGGCAATGAGGCGCAAGAGGGTAGATTTGCCACAGCCGGAAGGTCCCACAATCACCCACAGTTCCCCAGCAGGTACCGTGAAGGAAATGGGGCCAATTTCTGCCGCCGCCCCAAATCGCCGACAGACAGCCTCTAAGCGGAGGGAAACGCTCATGGAACGCTCTCTAGCGCAGCCCCAGCCATGTGAAAAAGTCTTGGTGTGTTAGGAGTTCGAGCAGCAACAGGGCTACAAAGCCCACCATAGCAAAGCGGCCATTCATGAGTTCCGCATAGCGAGACCAGCCAAACTGGGGCGTCAAATCATCCGGTTCACTCATCAGCAGGATTATCCTTGAGGCACAACTTCTCTAGTGTACTAGGGGAGGGCTGTGGCGCTGTACCGCACTGATCACCGCTGCTATTTGGGCTTGACCGGCTGATTTCTCAAACCGCAGCGGAAACTTTCCCCGCCGCACCAGTCGCCACCCCAAGGGCACAATACTGATAACGCCAGCAAGATCCCGAAAGCGGTTGCCCACCACCCGCAGGCCAAACTTGCGCTCGTCAATCCAGCCCCCCTCTTTCACCAGTTCCAGCAGGACTTGGCGGTGCCGCACGGGTCGCTCTTCATTGCGCTTCGCCGCGGGAGCCGTGGCTAAAATTTCTTGCTTGATCTCACTAATGCGATCAAGGGGTGCCACACCAACCGGGCAGACGGTATTACAGTTAAAACAGCGGGTGCAGCCCCAGACGCCAGCGCTGGCATCGTTGTACTGGCTGAGGCGCTCACTGGTGCGATCGTCACGGCTATCCGCCACCAGCCGAGCCGCTTTGGCAAGGGCATGGGGACCGACAAATTCAGGGTTGACTTCTACTGCGTTGCAGGCACCATAGCAGGCGCCACAGAGAATGCAATTGCCGGCAGCATTGAGCTTTTCTCGATCTTGGGGAGATTGTAAAAATTCTCGTTCGGGAACTTGGCGCGCCGCTGTACTGACGTAGGGGTCAACAGCCGCCAGTTTTTGCCAAAAGGGCGTCATATCGACAACTAAATCCCGCAGAACGGGTAAATTACCCAAGGGGGCGATCGCAATCTGATCGGGCGTTGAACTGTTGGCTAACTCAGCCCGGATACTTTGCTGACAGGCCAAGGCAGAGCGACCATTGATCGTCATGGCACAACTGCCACAGATGGTATTCCGGCAGTTTTTCCGAAAGCTCAGGCTGCCATCGTGATACCACTTAATCTGGTTCAGGGCATCTAAAATGGTCTGGCTGGGGTCAATGTCGAGCACAAACGTTTGCCAGTAAGGCTCGCCTTGGGGAGCTTGGCGTCGGATCCTAAAGGTTGTAGCCATCGTGCAGCGAAAATAGGGGCGGAAGGTCGCTTTTTGGATCCTAGCGCAGCGGTTTCGCAACTGAACTGGCAGGCTCTCGTTGCCCCGTCAAGAGTGCCATTCTTCGAGAGACAATAGTTCTGCGAGCAAGTATTTGCGGGGTGAGAGCAGGTATGGGATTCAACGCAGCGGTATATTTTGTCGGCGCGGGTCCGGGGGATCCGGAACTGTTGACCGTTAAGGGGCAACGCCTCCTGCAGGCAGCCGATGTGATTCTCTACGCCGATTCCTTGGTGCCTAGGGGGATTTTGCAATTTGCGGCAGCAACGGCAACCTGTATTCCCACAGCGGCTCTCACGCTTGAAGAGATGCTACCGATCATGATCAATGCGGTGCGAGCAGGAAAGGTGGTGGTGCGGCTCCAGTCAGGGGATCCCAGCCTTTACAGCGCCATTCATGAGCAAATTCAAGGCTTAGCAGCGGCGGATATTCCCGTGGAAGTGGTGCCGGGCATCAGTGCTTATCAGTTGGCGGCAGCGCGCTTAAGTGCCGAATTGACGCTGCCCGAGTTGGTACAAACGATTATTCTTACCCGCGCTAGTGGTCGCACCCGGGTACCGGCGGCGGAGGAGCTCGCTAGTTTGGCAGCCCATCAAGCCAGTTTGTGCCTTTACTTAAGTGCGAATCGTGTCCGCTGGGCGCAGGAACAACTGCTGACCCACTACCCTGCCGATACGTTAGTGGCCATTGGCTATCGCTTGGGCTGGCCGGATGAGCAACTGTGGCTGGTGCCCCTGTCGGAAATGGCAACGGTGAGCCAGCAGCAGGGGTTGACCCGCACGACGCTTTACCTCATTAGTCCAGCCTTGACGGCGCAGCGGCGGCAGTCCTTTGGGGGGCGATCGTGTCTGTATAGCCCTGAACACCATCACCTCTTTCGCCCCCACCCAAGAGCCCCAATATAAAGTAAAGATAGGCTCACTTCCCAAGACGAACCATGGCTCACTGGCTGGGCACTGTTCTCATCCTCTTGATTCGCGCGTATCAGCGTTGGCTGTCGCCGCTATTTCTCCCTACCTGCCGCTATACCCCTACCTGCTCTAGCTATGCGATTGAGGCGATCGCCCGCTTTGGGGCTTTCAAGGGGAGCTATTTGGCGGTGCGGCGGATTCTGCGCTGCCACCCTTTCGCCGTCGGGGGCTATGATCCGGTTCCCCCTCTGGACTCGCGTAAGACCGCAGACGGCTCTTAAACGCATGTCGTTGACAAGCGAACCGAAAGACGTGGCGTGGCGGTTTATGATTGGGTGATGTTGGTTGGGCTCCTATCCCGTGAAAGAGCTGTTTACTGCGCTGCAGCAGCGCCTGAGTGAAGTTGTCATTGGTCAAGAGGCGATCGCCACCGGTCTTTTGGTGGCTCTCTTGGCAGAGGGACATGTCATTTTAGAAGGGGTTCCGGGAACCGCCAAGACCCTTTTGGTGAAGCTCCTAGCGCGGCTCATTCAAGCGGATTTTCGCCGCATTCAACTCACGCCCGATGTGTTGCCCACCGACATTCTGGGCACGAGTATTTTTGACTTTAACAGTCGCACGTTTCGCCTACGCAAAGGCCCCATTTTCACCCAAGTGCTGCTGGCGGATGAAATTAATCGCACACCGCCCAAAACCCAAGCCGCGCTGTTGGAAGCAATGGAAGAACGGCAAGTCACGCTGGATGGCACGACACTCCCTTTATCCGGTCTGTTTTGGGCGATCGCCACTCAAAATCCCCTCGAGTTTGAAGGCACCTACCCCCTGCCAGAAGCCCAACTGGATCGTTTTCTTTTCAAATTGGTGGTGCCCTACCCTAGGGCAACAGCGGAGCGACGGATGCTGGACAATGCCCTCAACGGCTTTGATGCGCGGGATCTCGATCAGCTCAATATAACGCCCCTCGTCAGTGTGAACCAAGTGCTGGCTGCCCGCCAACAGGTACGGCAAACTCATGTTGCCCCGCCGGTTCGGGACTACCTCCTAGCGCTGGTGCAGGCCAGTCGCCAACACCCAGAACTCTTGCTGGGAGCTTCCCCCCGGGCGGCCATTGGTTGGTTGCGCGCCACGCAAGCGCAAGCATGGTTAGAAGGCCGCGACTATGTGACCCCCGAAGACGTGAAGGCGATCGCCGTGCCCCTGTTGCAGCACCGCTTAATTCTGAAACCGGAAGCCCAACTCGATGGCACGACCGTCGAGCAGGTGATTCAGGGAATTCTGAAGAGCGTTGCTGTGCCGCGATGAGTTCCCCCGCCAGCTACCGTTTTGGTCGTCACCGCCCGCGGCTCATTCCCAGTGCCCCCTTTTATGGCCTGCTGCTGTTGGGAATGGGGTTCCCCATCCTGACCAGTTTCCTGCCGCCAGATTTACTGCCCCTCGCTGACCTGCCGCCCGGAACCCTGCGGCAATGGCTGCGCTACTGGCCCCTGGCCTTGGGGCTGATCCTCATGGGGCTCTACGATTTGATGATAGGGGCACTCACGCTTTGGGATTACCACCAATCAGGGCGGTGGCAAGTTCGCCTGCAACGGCAGTGTGAGTCACGCCTTTCCATCGGTCGCCCAAATGCAATTCACCTCATTGTCCAGACTGCGGGCACCCTGCCCTTAACCACAACCACTCGTATTGAACTCTACGACCACAGCCCAGACCAGATGCAAGGGAAGCCGCCTTCCTTCGCCTTCAAGGCTGTGCCGAATAGTGAACTCACCCTGCTCTACTACGTGTTTCCGCCGCGGCGCGGCACCTTTACATGGAGAGGGTGTGATGTGCGCCTGCGCAGTCCTTGGGGATTGGTCTGGCGACAGTGGTTTGCTCCTGTGGAAACCACCGTGGCGGTTTATCCTGATTTAATTGGGCTGCGCTCCCTTTCGATCCGCTTGAGCTTGGAGTCTAGCGGTAGCCTGCGGCGGCGGCGACATGCCCTTGGGGGGACGGAATTTGCTGAACTGCGGGAATACCACCTTGGCGATGACCTGCGGCTGATGGATTGGAAAGCGACGGCACGGCGGGGGCGCCCGTTAGTGCGGGCAATGGCGCCAGAGCGGGATCAACCCCTGATTATTTTGCTGGATCGGGGTCGCTTAATGACAGCCACCGTAGCTGGCTTAAAACGCTTTGACTGGGGCTTAAACGCCGCCTTGGCACTGGCGCTCACGGGCCTGCGGCGGGGAGACAAAGTCGGGTTGGGAATTTTTGACAAGCAACTGCACACTTGGATTGCCCCCCAAAGTGGCGATTCCCATTTGGGTCAGATTCTTAGCCAAGTTTATCAGTGCGAACCAGTTTTAGAAGAGTCGGACTACATCGGCACTGTTAGCACCATTTTGGGGCACTACACCCGCCGCGCCCTTGTGGTCGTGCTTACAGAAATTGTAGATGCAGTGGCCTCCCAAGAATTACTGGGCGCCATGGCACGGCTGACTCCTCGCTTTTTGCCCTTTTGTGTGGCGCTGCGCGATCGCCACATCGAGGAAATTGCTCACCAACCCTTAGCACCGTCAGCGATCAATTTGCCCGATCAAGTTAGTGCCCTTTACGAACAAGCTGTTGCCCTTGATCTGATTCAGCAACGCCAACGCGCCTTTGCCCAGCTCGAGCAACAAGGGGTGCTGGTGTTGGATGCTCCCGCTGACCAAATCAGCACCTTGCTCGTCGATCGCTACTTGCTCTTGAAGGCGCGCGGTCGCCTCTAGGGGGACTGGGGCTGATCGCGATGAGGTCGCGTCAACAGAGGCGAAAACTCTGCATTATTGGCTGTGGCCAAGGGCAAAGGAGACTCATCCGTCACGCTGAGGCCAGCAGTGGCTCTTAGGCGGGCGCGCAGGAGTTGACTGACCGCTTGACGTTGAATCACTTCTTGATCGATTTGAGCGATAAAGGGGGAAGGAGAAGATTGAAGATTCATAACCTGCCTGCGCTAAACCATCTGTTCTAGCGGTCAACTGCGCTTACCGTTCACTCCTGACAGGCATTTGTATGATTGGCTACCACTTTCGATCTTAAGGGCGATCGCCCCCAATTCATAGAGCGAAGACATTTTAGCGGTTCCTTTGTGTTCGTTCGCTAACAATGTTGCGGGTTTGAATTGTTCCCCAACCCACTAAGGCGACTCAGGACACACTGAAAGAACGGGGCACAGCACCTGACCCCTTGACAATTATTAACTACTTACTCATATAATCATATTAGTTCCCTTTGCGATGGGTTGCTGAGGGTCTCATTAAGGAGTTGCCGATGTTATTCCGTCAGTTATTTGACTACGCCACCTGGACCTATTCCTACCTCATTGCTGACCCGGCGACGGGTGAGGCAGCCTTGGTGGACAGTGTTCTTGAGCAAGTGGATCGGGATTTGCTGTTAATTGAGCAGTTGGGGTTAAACCTGCGCTATTGCTTGGAAACCCACGTCCATGCCGACCATATTACGGGTGCCGGCAAGCTGCGGGAGCGCACCGGCTGTCGCACCCTCGTGCCGGAAAAGGCAAACGTGGACTGTGCCGATGGTTTTTTGCAAGATCAAGAAACGATTCACGTCGGATCAATTCCCATTCAGGCGATCGCCACGCTGGGGCATACCGATAGCCACTTGGCTTTCTTGGTCAATGGAACCCATCTGCTGACTGGCGACTCGCTGTTTATTCGCGGCTGTGGCCGCACCGATTTCCAAAGTGGGGATGCGGGAGCGATGTACGATGCCGTAACGCAACGCCTCTTTACCCTGCCCGAGGAAACCCTAGTCTATCCGGGGCACGATTATCGCGGCCATACTGTTTCCACAATTGGGGAAGAAAAGCAGTTTAACCCCCGCTTTGTCGGGCGCGATCGCCAACAGTTTATTGAGTTCATGGCCAACCTCAACTTACCCAACCCCCAAAAAATGATGGAGGCCGTCCCGGCGAACGAACGCTGTGGCCTTGCCGCTGCTGCCCGTTAGTGACCGTAAACCCCAAGACACGGAGGACTAGCCCATGACCACCACCACTTCCCTGATGAGTGCTGCTGAACTGCAGCGAGCCCGTCAAACCCAAGAGCTGCTGCTCATTGATGTGCGCGAACCCAACGAGTACAGCAGTGGCCATATTCCCGGAGCGTTACTGTGTCCGCTGGGGGAAGTGCAAGACCTGCATCTGCCGGACATGGAGGTGCCAGTTGTCCTCTACTGCCAGTCGGGGCGCCGCTCCCAGATGGCGTGGGAAACCCTGCACGCTCAAGGGGTGCGTAACCTGAAGCACTTGCGGGGCGGCCTGCAGGCATGGCAGCAAGCGGGTTATCCCCTCAGTGGCGGTAGTAATGCTCCCATCAGCCTCCTGCGACAAGTGCAAATGGTTGCCGGCACACTGATCCTGACGGGGGTCATCCTCGGCTTTAGCCTAAGCCCCAACTTCTTCTTCCTGTCCGGTTTTGTCGGGGCAGGCTTGCTGTTTGCTGGCATTACGAATACTTGCGCCCTAGCCCGACTGCTGGCACTGCTGCCCTTTAACCGCCCGCGAGGAAAATAATCGATGCTAGCGTACTGGTTGGGGCATGGGTTGGCCATTGCCATTGGGCTAAGTTTAGGGCTCTTGGGGGGGGGAGGCTCTGTCTTGGCCTTGCCGGTGCTCGTCTATGTCATGGGCATTCCCACCAAGGTGGCGATCGCCATGACGTTGGTGATTGTGGGCAGTGTCAGCCTCTTGGCCGCTATCCCCCAGTGGCGCCGCGGCTATGTGAACTTACGCCTTGCCCTTGTTTTTGGCTCAGCAACGATGATTGGTGCTTATCTGGGAGCCCGTCTTGCCGCGCTGCCTTGGATTACCGATACGGTACAGTTATTCCTCTTTGCCACCACGATGATGGTGGCCGCTTTTTTGATGATTCGGCGACGGCAACCCTCACCAGACCTTATTCCCCCTGAAAGCGAGCGAACCCTCGAAAGTCAGCTCTATCGCCCACCGACTTGTAAATACTGCTGGCTGTGGTTGCCGACAGAAGGGTTGGGGGTCGGCATGCTCACTGGCCTCGTGGGGGTCGGCGGCGGTTTTGCCATTGTACCTGCCCTTGTTTTGCTCGGGAAAATTCCGATGCGGCAGGCGATCGGTACCTCACTACTCATTATTACCGCCAACTCTGTGGCTGGCGTGTGGGGCTACTTGGGCACCGTCACCCTCGATGCCCGCCTCACCCTCACCTTAACCTTGGCAGCTGCCCTTGGCTCCGTAGTCGGCAGTTACTGGGGACAGCGCGTTTCCACCCAGCTCCTGCAGAAAGCGTTTGGCTACTTTTTAGTGGCGATCGCCGGCCTAGTCATGCTCAAAACGGTGCTCTCACCCCCACCCGAAGCGCCTAGCCGTCAGCCTGCAAGCTTGGATCGACACCAGCGGCAGAGCGTTACTTGAACCCGTTAGTTATCCCGACAAGCGTTCCTTGCCCGTGGCGCAAAGATCCACAAGCTCACACCCCTCGCAGTGGGGTTGGCGAGCATGGCACACCGCCCGGCCATGGTAAATCAGGCGAATCGACCAGTTCTCCCAGTCAGGTTGGGGCACAAGGCGCATCAAATCCCGCTCAATTTTCAGCGGATCGGTTTCTCGCGTGAGCCCGAATCGCCGACTGAGGCGCTTCACATGGGTATCCACCGTCACCCCACCGAGGATACCAAAGCCATGGGCTAAAACAACGTTAGCGGTTTTGCGAGCAACCCCCGGCAACGAGAGCAGGTCTTCCATCACCTTTGGCACTTGGCCACCATAGACCTCGACAATCCGCCGACAAGCGCCTTGAATGTGCCGTGCCTTGTTGCGATAAAACCCCGTGGATCTGATATAGCGTTCTAATTCGCTCAGATCAGCTTCAGCAAAGGCGCGGGCATCGGGAAAGCGGGCAAAGAGAGCGGGGGTGACTTGATTCACCCGCTCATCGGTACATTGCGCCGAGAGAATCGTCGCCACCAGTAATTGCAGGGGCGTCTCGAAGTGCAAACTACAGGTGGCGTTGGGATAAAGCCGCTTCAGGCGAACGAGAATTTCCAGTGCCCGCTGCTGCTTTGCGCTTAAGCGTCGGGTAATTGCCATTCTTGCTGCCAACCTAAAAGAGTTGCTGTACCCAAGCCAAACCCGTGAGGTTGACCGTATCGCGGACAATGAGCACCATCCCCAGCCCCAACAGAAGGACTAAACCGGTCTGCATGACCCCTTCTTGAATGCGATTGGGCAGCGGGCGACCGCGCAGCGCTTCAATAAGGAGAAAGAGGAGTTGGCCACCATCTAGCGCGGGCAACGGCAAGATATTAATGATAGCCAAGTTAATGCTAATCAGCGCCGTAAACGTAAATAACTGTTCAGCATTAGAGCGGGCAATATCGGCGCCCATCGCCACGATTGCCACGGGGCCAGAGACTTGCTGAGCAGCTTGGTCAAAGTGCTGAAAGAGTTCGCGAAAACCATCAAACGTAAGGTTAATGACGTTTTGGAATTCTGTTGCCGCCGCAGTTGCCAAAGTAATGGGGTTCCAAGTTCGTTCGCGCCGCACATCCGCATGAGGCGCCAATTGTACCCCAATGCGGGCTTGGCCATCGGCATTGACTTCAGGGGTGAGGGTAATTGCCTGCCGTGTGCCTTGCCGCTCAATCTCTAGGGTCAACGGCTGATTAGGATGGTGCTGAATTGCTCGCATCAGCTTGGGCAAACTGTCAGCGCCCGCTCCCAGGGGTTCCCCATCCACAGCCAAGATGAGATCGCCGGGCTGAATTCCCGCTTTAGTGGCAACCAAACTACTTTCCGGGACAAGGGAGGGAACAAGCACACCCTCATAGTAGGTGGCATGAGTCACCCCTAGCACCCCTAGTTGCACCAAAAACAGGAAGTAGGCAAACAACAGGTTGGCAAGAACGCCAGCGATCATAACAATCGCTCGATCCAAAATCGGTCGATTTTTCAGCAGGTTCGGGTCAGTGTCTGGAATAGCGCTACTGGGATCATCATCCGGGAAACCCACATAGCCCCCAAGGGGAATCAACCGCAGGGCATACTCAGTTTCCTTGCCCTGGTATTTCCAAAGGACTGGACCAAAGCCGATGGAAAAGCGGTTGACGTGAATGCCTTGGGTACGAGCCGCCAGAAAGTGCCCCAACTCGTGCACGAAAATTAAGACACCCAAGATGGCGATCGCCACCACCACTGCAACCATCGACATGAACTTAACCTACTGCTACGCTTCAAAGTGAATTTCCCTCTATTGTGACATCAGACTTCCTTTCTTGGGCAGTTGCCGTTGCCTGTCAACCTGCATAACTTTTTCAATTTGTGCGATATATTGCAAAATTGCAACAAAGTGGGATGATAAGTAATTATTCTTAGCTGTTGCCCCCTGAGGAGCCATAATACACTCCCCCTATGACCTGTTTCCGTGCAGACCTTTAGCCAGAACGCACCGGGTTAGGTTGTACCCTCCCGCAAGTTCTTTTCTGCTCAGTGCAGGCGTCTATAAAAAATAACTCGCCGTTAAGTTTAGAGGGATTATTCAACAATGTCTTTATTTGACTGGTTTGCCAATCGCCGTAAAGAGCCTGCCCTCACGCCGATGCAACAGGAACGCGAGATTGCCGATGGCCTGTGGACCAAGTGCGAAGCCTGCGGCGTCATGATTTACAGCAAGGATCTCCAGAGTCATCAGCGCGTGTGCCCTGAATGTGGTCATCATCACCGTGTGAGTAGCCATGAACGGATTCAGCAGCTCATCGATGCCCAAACTTGGCGTCCCCTTGATGAGCATCTTGTCAGTTGCGATCCCCTGCAGTTCAAAGACCGTAAACCCTATAGCGATCGCCTGCGGGAATACCAAGAGAAAACCGGCCTCAAAGATGCGGTACAAACCGGCTTAGGACAGCTCCACGGCTTGCCCGTTGCTTTGGGCGTCATGGACTTTGCCTTTATGGGGGGCAGCATGGGCAGCGTCGTTGGTGAGAAAATCACCCGCCTCATTGAGCGTGCCACTTGGGAGCACATCCCCCTTGTGATCGTGTGTGCTTCAGGGGGTGCCCGGATGCAAGAAGGCATGCTCAGCTTGGTGCAAATGGCCAAAACCGCGGCAGCCCTTGAGCGCCATCGTGCCGCGGGTCTGCTGTACCTTCCTGTCCTCACCCATCCTACTGCCGGAGGGGTCACCGCCAGCTTTGCCATGCTGGGGGATATTATCCTTGCGGAGCCCAAAGCGACGATTGCCTTTGCTGGCCGACGGGTGATTGAGCAAACCCTGCGGGAAAAATTACCGGATGACTTCCAAACCGCTGAATTTGTCCAAAAGTGCGGCTTTGTGGATGTGATTGTGCCGCGCACCCAGCTAAAAGATACTCTCGCCCAACTGATTCGCCTGCATCAACCCGCTACAAACGCCGTTCCCTCCCATCTATTAGCCTCCTCACTGCCATTAGTCGGCGTCTCGGAAGAGTAGTTATAAATAAAAAGGGATTGAGAGGAAAAAGAGACCCCCCAATCCCTATTTTCAAACTCTAGTGCAGTGTGATCCAAGGGGAGTATCTCACTTTTGCAAATGTATAGCCCTCATCCCCCAACCCCTGCTTCGCGCGCCCTAAGTCCTTCGGACAGCAAGCAACCAACTACTCCCAAAAAAGGAGACTGGGAGCCGGATTCAAAGTCCCTTTCCCTCCTTGGGAGAGGGACTTAGGGTGGAGGGGTTACGAAAGTGGGATACACCCGAATCTAAGGCCGTAAAATTCGGTCTTGCACATTGGGTGGCATACTGTTCGGGCTCGGAGAGTACTGATAGCCAAAGCCCGCCGTTTGAGAATCATCCACAATTTTGGGCGTGACCATCACCACCAGCTCGTTGCGCTGCCGCTGGTTACTTTCGCGCCGGAAGAGCCGTCCCAACAGGGGAATATCACCCAAGACTGGGATTTTGGTGACCAGTGAACGATCTTGATCTTGGATAATCCCTGCCAAGAGCAGAGTTTGTCCATCCCGCAGACGGATCCGTCCCGATTCCATCCGCCGCTGTGACAATAGGGTACCGGTAGAGGGGTTGGCAACCCCCGGAAAGACCACGGAGTAGGTACCGCTAGGAGCACTCACCTCCGGCGACAATTGCAGCGTGACAAAGCCATTATCATCAATTTGATCCACCGTGACGTTAAAGATTACCCCTGCCGGACGAATAATGGGCGTAACGGTTGTTGCCGCAACCGCTGCTCCACTACCGGTACCTGTAGTACTGGCTTGCGACTGAATCCCCGAGAAAATCTCTTGGGTCAGGTTCACTTGAGCAGCACTCCCTTCTTGGATCACCAGTGTGGGGTTTGTGAGAATCGTGGCATTGCCGGTTTGAATCGCCAATTGTAACTGGGCAAAGAAGTCACTCAAGGCCTGACCTACACCTAAGCCCGGTACCGCTAGGCCAGAAGCACCAACCGCAGGAGCCACAAGTTGCACAGGTCCAGGGGCTAAAACAACTTGAGGTGGAAATATCACGGGTCCTTGAATAGCACGCCCTCCCGGTACACCAGTGGGTAATGTTCCCCGTTGTAGAGTCAAACCCGTTGCATCAAAAATTGCCCCAAACAGAGAATTGCCAAAGTTGGTAATTAAGTCAGCATTAGCAGTACGCCCTCGCAATAGGTTCACGTCAATGAACTTCACATTCACCATTACTTGCCGCTTGCGCACATCAAACTGCTGGATGAGCTGGGTGGCAATTTCTACTTTGCGGGGGGTTCCCACAAGCGTAATCGTGTTTGTACGGGGATCCCCCATCACTTCTAGACCGCGCAGCAAGGTGCCACGACAGACGCTATCAAGGCTCGTGCCCCCAGCTTTTAAATCAAGCGTTTGATCACAAGCAGGGTCAGTAGGAGGAATCGCTACATCCCGCAAGTTGGCGCCATACATTTCCAGAAGTTGCACAGCACTGAGCTGAACATCCTCATCACTGGTGGTGGACTGCCGCGCAATCGAGGTTTCCGCCGTCGCACCTGCACCACCGCCGCCGGTGCCCCCTGTACCAACCCCAGCCACTGAGCCACCGGTTTGGGCAAGGGAAGTCAGCTCTCGCTTCGTGCCTGTTCGGCCAAACACCCGCATTTGATTCAGGCGAATTGTACGCACAATGCGATTCTGGGCATCGGGAGGCAAAAACTGACCCACAAAGATGGTACGACCCTGACGATTTGCCTTGAGGTTGGCGACGCGCAGTACGTAGTTAAACACGTCTTGCACGGATTCGTTTTCAATGTCGAGGGAAATAGTTTTTCCTCCTGCCTCCCCATCGCCTTCGGGAAACACCACGTTCATATTGGCAGCACGCGCCAGTAGCGATAGGACTTCCCGCACAGGAGCTTCCCGCAGCAGTAGTCGCGGAATGCGCTCGTTAGTGGCTAACTGCACCACATCTGGATCCGCATTCACGGGGCTGATGAGCATATCCCCTACGGGGGGAGCAACCGCCCGCGGCAAAAAGGGAGGTACTGCACCCGCACTTGGCGGTGTGGCCATGGGCTGACCCCTAGGAGGCACTTGCGGACCGGCAGGACCTTCAGCGGTAATAAAGTTCATTTGCAGGCCATCGCGTCCTTCGCGGATCACTTCGCTAACCGGTGCCGCACTAATGCCGTTGACCAGCACACGGACAGTTTGGGCATCGAGTTGCACAACTTCGACCGAAGAAATACCAGGAGCGGGATTCTCTTGACGGAAGGCACCCCCTTGGGGCAGTCGCAACTGACTGTTGATAATATCCGCAACTGAGCTGTTGCCGCGATTAATTGTGAAAACCGCCGGACGCACATTGCCTTGGACATTAAATAACAGTTGAATGCCCTTAGGGGCAGTCACTAGGCGAACGCCAGTAATTTCGGTGCTGGTTGCCCAGCTTGGCGTTTGACTTGCGGCAATCATAGCCGTTGTGGCCACGCCTAAACCCAGACGATGTAATAGCTGACTCACGATGCTTGACTCCTCACAAATGCCACCAAAGTTTTTTTACCAATGCCTGTGAACTCACTCCTGAGAAAAAGTACGTCACCTCCTGCAACCCCATTCGCTACTGCTGCTGTTGCTGCTCCTGCTGCTGTTGACCTCCCTCCTGCGGTGGTGGTGCCAAGGCCGCAATTTCTTCGGGGGTGAGGGGAATATAAGCCGTTAGCTTAAAGGTGGAGATAACTTCTCCGGGCTTGTCAGCCACACGCTCCATGGTCAAGTTATTAATCATGAGGAAGTTTTGTTGTTGATCAATTTTTTGCATGACAGCAACAACATTGGCAAAATCACCCTGAATGGTAACGTTGGTAACCTGTCGTTTTAGTTTGGCATTTAATTCTGACCCAAGGGAGCCATCTTGGACAATTCCTGAAGCTGCACTATCCGGCTCAAAGCTGTTCAGCTGAGCACCGCTGGCAAGGATCAGGCGGTTGATATCTAGCAGCAGCGTGTCCAGCGCCTCTTGGGTGGCAAACAGAGATCGCACATCGGCGTTTTCTGTCCGTGCTTGCTCAAGCCTGCTCACCACTTCATTGAGTTGTTGCAGAATGACTTCCCGCTGCGAGAGATCGCTTTCCTGCTGGGTAATTTCTGTCTGCAGTTGCGCCGCTTCCTCCAGTTTCGGAGCAATTAGGAGGGTAGCCAAGTAAACGGCACCCCCTAAACCAAGGAGGGCAATCAGAATCCCACTGACAACTGGGGTAAGGGTGACCCCAAACACGGTGGGATAATTTGGGGCTGGCTCTTGAACCGGCGCCCCACCAAAATCACCCGTTAGGGTCATTGTTCCACTACTCCTTTTTCCTTGAGAAATTGAATTCGCGCCACGAGTCCTTCGACGCCGTTGGCTGCGAGTTCTTCTAGCAATTCCGAGGTCGGTACCGCGGCGATCGCTGTTTTGATGCTAAAAGACACCGTAATGGGTGAGTTTTCGTCGGGGTTGCCAATGCGATCAGCCTTGACCAACTGCGTGGCATCCCCATCAAAGAAAGGAGAGCGATTTTGCAACAGCAGCAGAAACTCGCTCACATCCTCAAACGAAACTGCAGCACCCTCAATTGTCAACTCGTTGCCCTTCTCTCCCCCTTGGGTGATGCGGTTAATTTGCATACCCGCAGGAATTTGCGTTGCTATGTTGCGCATGACCGCTGACCAAGGCTTGACTTGATTAAACACGGAAGCCAAGGCTTTGGTTTCGGCTTGAATTTGGTCTGTTTCTTTCTTGAGCTCATCCATGCGCTGGAGGTCAGGGGAAATGGCCGCCAGTCGATCTTGGATACTCTGCTGCCTGGCCTTGAGTTGCTGTAGCCACAAATTGGCACCCACTGAGCCGAGAAGCGCTAGACCGACAAAAAAGATGGCGGCGACACCACCAATAATGATCGGAATATTGTTGGCTCCCCCGACAGCAGGTGTTGTGGCAGCCATACCACCAATTTCGGGACGTTCTTTTAGGAGGTTAATCTCAACTGAATACATGGGGGATGCTCCTGACGCTAAGCTCCGCGTAAGCCCAAACCAATGGCGGTGCCAAGGGCAGGCCGCTTTTCTAAGGGTATCTCTTCAGGGGTTTGCAGGCCTAACAGGGAAATGGGATCAACCACAGTGGCTGAGTAGTTGAGTCGCTGGCTAAAAAACTCATCTACTTGCCCAATGCTGGCACCTGGGCCAGCCAGCAAGAGCTGGGAAACTTCGAGGCTTTCGCCTTGGTTGAGGTAAAAGTCAATGGAGCGGCGGATTTCATCTGCCAAGTCGCTCAGTACCCGCAGGATGGCAGCGCCACTCGGGTTCAGGGCACCCGTAACATCCATCGGTTCAAGGGGCACCGTCAAGTTTTCAATCAGGTCAACCCCCATGGAAGGTGGCAAGTTCATGGCGCGGCTAATAGCCTCTTGCATGCGATCTTTGCCAATGGGAACTTTGCGGTTGAACTGGGGAATGCCATCTTTGACAATGCTAATTTCAGTACCTTCATCACCAATATCGATAATGGCGGCGGCTTCACCCACAAACTGTTGCAGCGAATCTCTAAGGGTGCGCATGAGGGCAAAGCTGGTGACTTCTAGGGCAGTGAGTTGCAGTCCAGCTTGGGTAAAGGTGTTGATGTAGGCATCGGTGACTTCCCGGGGCGTGCCCACCAGTAAAATTTCCACTCGTTCAATGCCGTCTTCGTCAAGGGAACTGCCCAGTTTTTGGTAATCTACATCTGCTTCTTCGCGGGGAAAGGGCAAGTATAGGGGAGCTTCCTGCATGAGCACCACCTCCCGCAATTCGTAGTCGGGAAGTTCTGCCGGTAGGCGAATCAGGCGAATGACTGCCTCATTCATCGGGATGGCACTGACGACTTCTTTTTGTTTGATGCGCTTGTCTTCAATTCCTTGGCGAATGGCATCGGCAACCGCAACCGTGTCAATGATACGGCCGTCAACGATGGCACCTTCACTCAGGGGAACTGAGACAATGGCATTGGCTTTCAGGCCTTGCTTTTGCCGTTGCACTTGGACAATGTTGACCCGCTCTGGGGTCAGTTCAATCCCCAAGCCTTGCTTTGCTTTTGAAAATAAGTTCCCAAACACAATATCACCCACATTTGGACGCGAATGGTCAAGTTTGCGTCAATACGCTGTGTGAAGAGTGAGTTGCCACAGTTTACTCCCAAACCGCACCCATTGAGTCCCAGAAAATAAGGTTCCGAGGGGTGAGGGGCGAGACCTGACGCAATGGCATTGGTACGGATGGCTGGCTATGGTCATCATAACGAATGGGCATCGGGTCTTTCTAAGAGAGTGGTATGGTTTAGCAAGTGGTTTTATTCATAACTGAGCGATCGCCCAAGGGTTGAAATGGTAAGGGTTTGACCGCATTTCTTACTCTGGCAATCAGTGGCCTAGGGGCAACTTTTAACTTTTTGATCTGGCCTAGGTCACTTTCCAAAATGTCTCACCTCCTTTAGATTGTTAAGGGTTTTTTGCTCTTTATTGTGTAGGAGTGGTTTCGTCTGATGTCGCTGGTTTCCCCTAGTTTCGTGGCCGATCGCCCCGAGATTGACACAATTGCTGAGCTCCCTGAGATTGGGGAACGAGGACTCATTCCACGGGTGCTGGTGCCTGCTCTGCGCTGGTGGTTGCTGTCCCAATTGGAGGCAGCGGATGGCCTAGTCATTGATCTGAAGGTGGGCGATCGCCAACTGTTGCGAGGCCACTTACCCTACGTTGCCATTGCAGCAACGACGGCGCGGTATCGGGGCATACAACTGCGACAGCTGGCGCTGCAAGCTGAACAAATTCGCATTAACCTTGGCCAAGTGGTGCGGGGCAAACCCCTAAAACTTTTGGCACCGGTTCCGGTTCGGGGTCAACTGGTGCTCACCCAAGCAGACCTACAGACCTCTTGGGACTCGCCCCTCTTGCAGTCGGGCTTGCGCTCGCTTCTAACGCTCCTAGAGCAGCAGGGACTGGGGAAAGCCGCCGTTGAGCCGCAGGAATGGCAAATGCTGAAGGCGGCGGTCACCCTTGGGGCGGGCTGCATTGAGATGGTCTTCACGATGGAAAACAGGCAACAAGAGCAGGAACATTGGGTGTGCACCTGTGGCATTTCCCTAGCAGATAACCGTACCCTGTGCCTGCACAACCTCCAGTGGCAAGGGGAGAGCACGATTCACGCTCCGGTTCAGATTGATTTAGGCGCAGGTGTGGCTCTAGAGGAACTCTCCCTCAGTGCTGAAGCATTAGGAGTGCAGGGAGTGATCTGCATTTACCCCTAGGGCTTGCAAAAGAGCGGTGACCCGGCCTAAGTCTTTGATGCCCGGACTCACTTCCACCCCACTGGACAGATCAATCCCGTGGGGATGGGTTTGAGCAACGGCTTGGCGACAGTTTTCTGGGGTAATGCCCCCGGCCAGCCACCATCGACAGGGCATCGGCCAGTCCTGCAGGAGTGTCCAGTCAAATGGGGCACCCGTCCCCCCCAACTGCTGGGGATGGTAAGCATCGAGGAGCAACCAGTGCACGTAGGGGGCATAAGCAGGAATGCTCTCCAAGGTCTGGCGCGACTGAACTCGCAATGCTTTGATCACTTTTAGAGCTGGCCATTGCTGCTGCACCTGCTGACAAAAGGCCGGAGACTCATCGCCATGGAGCTGAATGGCCTTGACTTGGCTGAGGCGGATGATTGTCTGTAACTCTTCAAGGGTCGGATTGGCAACGACGGCAACGGTTAAGAGGCGCTCCGGCAACTGCTGACAAATGGTGCCAATCTCTGGCGGGGCAATGTAGCGGCGGGAACTGGGGACGCAAATAAAGCCCAAGGCGGTTACCCCCATCTGGGCGATCGCCACCGCTTGGCTGGCTTGGGTAAGGCCACAAATTTTGACAGCAATAGCATCACGATCATTGAACATTTGTAACAGGATGCACCGTTTTGTGAACAATTGCGAGGGGGGATCCGCTGGTTCCGTATAATTCATGGGCAATTGTACCCATCTTAGGAGGAACGGTTCCGATGGTGTTAGCCACACTCCCCGATACTTCATGGTCTCCGGCGGTCGGCTTAGTGGTCATTGTGTGCAACTTGTTTGCGATCGCCATTGGTCGCTATGCCATCCAATCCCGCGGCAAAGGTCCCGGCTTGCCCATCTCGCTGCCCGCTTTGTTTGAAGGCTTTGGGTTGCCAGAATTACTGGCCACCACCAGCTTTGGTCACCTCTTAGCGGCTGGTGTTGTCAGCGGCCTACAGTACTCCGGTGCCCTCTAGGGGAGGAATACCCGCCGCAATCTGACGGGAAATGAAGGGTAATACCTCAAGGTTGGTACTGGCGGTACGGTTTTCGATAAACACGACTAGCGTGTAAGGACACCGCTCCGGCAATTCAATGTAGGCGGCATCATGGCGCACCCAACTGGTGAGACCCGCCTTTGACCAGAGCTTCGCTCCTTGGGGTAGCCCTTCCCCTAAAAAACCCTGCACTTGGTTTTCAGGGTCTTGAGCCAGCACCGCCGGATCAAGGGAGCGGTGCATCAGGTTCATCATGGCCTGACTGGCAGCGGCTGAAACTGCCACCCCGCCAACAATACTGTGGATCAGCTTGGCGGTAGCATCAGTGGTCAAGCGATTCCGATTTTGGCGATCGCGCCCGACAAACTCCTGTTCACGCCCATAGGGGCCGTCGCACCACGTTTTTTGGTTGACGTTAATTGTCGCCAGTTCTGGCCAGCCCAAGGATTGAAAATAACGATTGACGATATTGCGCTGATACTGCCAAGTGCGAAAGGGCTCCGGCGGTAAACACGGGCCGCTGGTGGTGCCAGTGAGCATATCCACCACAAGACTCGTGGCATCATTGCTGGAATCCACAATCATATCCCGCATTGCCCGCTCAAGTTCGGCATCGGGTTTGAGCATGCCATTGTGCAACCATTCATGGCAGGCGACCAAGTAGAAGAGCTTAACCACACTGGCGGGGTACATGGGCACATCCCCGCGATAGTTGGCACCCGGCACCGCGTACCGCCAAAACTCGGCTGCCGTTAAGGCACCGCCCGTATTGACCGGAATAGGAGGAGGATAAACCAGAAGGGTAAGGGCAATCTCTTGCTGCCCCAGCCATGGAAATTGCCGCCATGTAGCTTGTAGGGTGCTGGTCACAAGCTCGGTGAGATACGTGCTGGCTTGAAAGAAGAGCATGGTTACCCCCTACTCCGGGGATCGCTGTGCCACACCCACAGCGCCCGAATAGACCAGCCCCCGCTCTACATCCATCGTCAAAATGGTTCCCTCACGAATTAAGTGGGTGGCATTTTTGACCCCGACAATGACCGGAATCCCTAAGCGCAAGCCTAAAACCGCTGCATGGCTGGTGAGGCTGTCATCTTCAGTAATGATCCCAGCCGCCTTGCGAATCGCCTCGATTAAATCCGCACTGGTACGGGGTGCCACTAAAATTTCGCCGCTATTAAACGTGCGAACCGGCTTGCCATCGTGTACCACCCGCGCTGGCCCACTCACACATCCGTGGCCAATACCACAGCCGCGACCCATCACCGAAGTCACCAACTCCACCTTGATCATGTCGGTGGAACCAGACACCCCTTGCAATGTGCCCGCCGTCATGACGACTAAGTCCCCTTCCGCTAAAAACCCCCGCTCTTGGGCAACATTGATAGCCGCTTGGAATGATTGCCGCAGGGAGGGGTGATCCAGGGTGAGCAACGGTTCAACTCCCCACACCAGTTGCAGGCGCCGTGCCACCTCAATGTGGGGGGTCGCCGCCAAAATAGGAATCTGAGGTCGAAACTTCGAGACATTGCGAGCTGTGGCGCCACTTTTGGTTTGGGTAATAATGGCTTTGGCTTGCAGTTGCGCCGCAATTTGCCCGACCGCCTGGCTAATGGCATTGGGAATAGAGCGCCCCCCAAGGGGCTCCGCGCTGGCTTGGCGCAGTTGCGGCTCGTTATCAATACGGGCAGCAATCGTGGCCATTATCTTCACCGCCTCGACAGGGTAATCCCCCATGGCGGTTTCATTGGAGAGCATCACCGCATCGGTGCCGTCGAGAATAGCGTTGGCCACATCGGAAATTTCCGCCCGGGTCGGACGCGGGCTTTTCACCATGCTATCGAGCATCTGGGTGGCCGTAATTACCGGAATGCCGAGGCGATTGGCCGCAGCAATCAGCCGTTTTTGCAGGATAGGGACATCTTCTGCCGGTAGTTCCACCCCTAAATCCCCCCGCGCCACCATCACGCCATCGCAGAGGGAGAGAATCGCATCCATTTGCTCAATGGCTTCGTGCTTCTCAATTTTGGCAATGACGGGCACCTGCTTGCCGGTGCTAGCAATCAGTTCCTTAATTTCCAGCACGTCTTGGGGGTTGCGCACAAAACTCAGCGCCACCCAGTCCACCCCCTGATTGAGGCCAAACATGAGATCATCGCGATCTTTTTCCGTCAGCGCCTTAATGGAAAGATACACCCCCGGAAAATTGACCCCTTTGGAATTAGAGAGCGGCCCCCCCACCACAACGCGACAGTGTAACTCTCCGGCCTCTTTATCAACTTCCTCGACCACCATTTCGACGCGGCCATCGTCTAGGAGAATCGTTGCGCCAACCGGCACTTCTTGGGCAAGGGGAGGGTAGGTAATGGAGCTAATCTGCTGGTTGCCCATGAGAACGCGACTGGTCAACGTGAAGCGATCGCCCCGCTTTAGGGAAATGGAGCCGTTTTCAAACCGGCCGAGGCGGATTTTTGGGCCTTGCAGATCCTGTAGGATGCCAACCGGTTGCCCCAATTCGTAGGAAATCTGGCGAATCAGGCGAATACTGCGCTGATGATCCTCGTGGGTACCGTGGGAAAAGTTGAGGCGCAGGGTCGTAGCGCCCGCTTGGATGAGGGCACGGAGCTTATCGGGCTGGCTAACGGCAGGGCCAATCGTGGCAACAATTTTCGTGCGACGTTTCAACGGCTGGTTAGACATAGTCACTTCATGATTTAAGCCTCAACAGATTACCCTATTTTGCCGAGCGCTAACGGGCGATCGCTCCTGCTGGCCTCTGTTGAGCTAGGGGATTCTTTTATGCTAATGCCATTTTGCCGCTATCCCAACCCAAGCCCCCAGCAACGGCAAGGGCTGCTAGGGGACTGACATCCAAATGTTACGGTTTGCTACCGACGGCACACCGCTCGGGCAATATCGCCACCGACCGTGCCCGGAGGATAACTCTTCGTGCCGGTCCAATCCCAGCCGTAGTACTCACTTTTGACATCGTAGGGATTGCAGGAGGCCGTGGCTTTGTGCCAGTAGTCATCGCCACGGGTAGAGAGGCGAAAGTCCACTTGGGTGATGCCGTTACTATTGGTATAAAAGCGGCGGGAGTCCATATCCGCCGTATAAACACGACCACGGCTATCACGGGCAACTTCCACTTCCCGCTCTGCCAGCACGGGCGGGGCGATCGCCACCGTTAGACTCAGGGTGGCAGTTCCAAAGAGAATCAACGAAGGACGCAGCATGATCAATCGTTCCTTGATCGAATGGGCGACAGGTGTTGCGATCCTAGCAATTCCACCCAATAATCGTTGCGGTCGGTAATAAATCGTTTATAAGATTGCTAAACTATGACTTCTCCCTCGGCTCCCCGCGACTCGGATCAGTTAACAGAACTCGCTACTCGCATTCGCGGGGCAGCCCAGCAGGCAGCGGGAGACGTGAGTCGCTTACTGGCACTACTGCGGTTACTGGAGGAGCTACACCGCGAGATTTGTAACAATGAGTTTCAAGCGGCATTGCCCACCAATCGCCAAGCCCTGTACAAGCTACTGCGGGAAATTGAAGCTCAGGGGGGCTGGCCCTATATTCCTCGGAAGAAGTTAGAAGCCTTTTTGGCCGCCATAGACGAGACCGCCGATGAATGTTGAACGCTGGTTAATGCGACAGGAGGAGCAGTGGTTGGAGCTCGAGCAACTGCTCAACCGCGCTGAAACGAAAGGGATTGGATCGCTTTCGGCTACGGAAATTTGTCGCCTCAGTCAGCTCTACCGCTTAGTGAGTGCGGATCTGGCGCGGGCTAAAACCCGCCAGTTGGGCAGCCATTTGATCAACTATTTGCAAGACCTGACGCTGCGCAGCTACAGCCAAGTGTATCAGGGCAAGCAGCCGGAAGACTGGCGCAAGGTGCTTGCTTTTTTTCAGCGGGGCTTTCCCCAAGTGGTGCAACAAACGTGGCCGCAAACGGCGGTGGCCTTTGGCATTTTTATGGTGGGCGTCGCCATGGGCTGGTGGTACACCTGGGGCGATCGCCAATTTATGGAGTTGGTGGTGCCACCGGAAATTATGACCTTGGTGGAAGAAGAAGGCAAGCTTTGGATGGGCTCCATTGTTGGTGTCGAGCCCCTCGCTTCCAGCGCCATCATGACCAATAACATGAGTGTGGCCTTTGCCACCCTTGCTGGCGGCATCTTTGGCGGGTTAGGCACCTTCTACATCCTTTGGAAGAATGGCATTCACATTGGGGCGATCGCCGCCTTGGTTGCCCAAAATGATCTCTCCTATCCTTTTTGGGCGTTTGTCAGCCCCCACGGTGCGCTAGAGTTACCGGCCATCTTTCTGGCGGGAGCCGCCGGGTTACTTTTGGGGCAGGCATTACTTTTCCCAGGGCGCTACCATCGCTTGCATGCCCTCAAGCGCAATGGCACCTTGGCCGCACAACTGATGTTTGGGGTAGTGCCCCTGTTGGTGATTGCTGGGATTATTGAGGGCTTTTGGTCACCCAGTCCCCTCATTCCCAATAGCCTCAAGTACCTCTCAGGGTTGGGGCTATTGGCCGCCTTAATCGTTTATTTAGCATGGCCACTGGAGCGATCGCCCACCTCTGGGGGACAATAGAAAAATAGCTATTTAATGTTGCAGGCCGATTACAGGAACACCATGGCAGAAAACTGGCGCAGTCGCATTATCACCGAAGGCGTTCAACGCACCCCTAACCGCGCAATGCTGCGAGCCGTTGGCTTTGGCGATGAGGATTTTAACAAGCCCATTGTTGGGGTTGCCAGTGCCCACAGCACCATTACCCCCTGCAATATGGGCATTGCTGCCCTTGCCAGTCGCGCCGAAGCAGGCATTCGAGCGGCAGGCGGGATGCCGCAACTTTTTGGCACCATTACCGTCAGTGATGGCATTTCCATGGGCACCGAAGGCATGAAGTACTCCTTAGTGTCGCGGGATGTCATTGCCGATTCCATTGAAACCGCCTGTAATGCCCAAAGTATGGACGGGGTGTTGGCGATCGGCGGCTGCGACAAAAATATGCCCGGCGCGATGATTGCCATGGCACGGATGAATATCCCCGCTATTTTTGTCTATGGCGGCACGATTAAACCCGGTCAGTGGGACGGCAAGGATCTAACAGTGGTGAGTGCCTTTGAAGCGGTGGGGCAGTACAGTGCTGGCAAAATCAGTGATGCCACCCTGCACGCCATTGAACAGCACGCCTGTCCGGGAGCGGGCTCCTGCGGCGGTATGTTTACGGCTAATACGATGTCGTCGGCTTTTGAAGCCATGGGAATGAGCTTGATGTATTCCTCTACCATGAGCGCCGAGGATGCTGAGAAAGCCGAAAATACAGAACTGGCTGGCAAAGTGCTTGTGGAAGCGATCCGGCAAAACCTGCGTCCCCGCGACATTATTACCCGCAAATCCATTGAAAATGCCTTGAGCGTGATTATGGCCGTGGGGGGATCCACCAATGCCGTGCTCCACTTTTTGGCGATCGCCCACAGTGCCGAGGTTCCCCTCACGATTGACGACTTCGAGACGATTCGCCAGCGAGTGCCCGTTCTATGTGACCTCAAACCTTCTGGGAAATACGTCACCGCTGATTTACACCGGGCGGGGGGCATTCCCCAAGTGATGAAAATTCTTCTGAACCACGGCCTACTGCACGGCGATTGCCTCACCATCACTGGCGAAACCATTGCCGAACGCCTGCGCGACGTGCCCGATACCCCCGACCCCAACCAAGATGTCATCCGCCCCTTTGAGAACCCCCTCTACTCTACCGGTCACCTAGCTATTCTGAAAGGGAACTTAGCCACTGAAGGAGCCGTGGCCAAAATCTCCGGTGTTAAGAACCCCAGCATTACGGGTCCAGCGCGCGTTTTCGACTCGGAAGAAGCCTGTCTCGAGGCCATCCTTGCAGGTAACATCAATCCTGGTGACATTGTGGTGATTCGCTATGAAGGACCGGTGGGTGGCCCCGGCATGCGGGAAATGCTGGCGCCGACGTCTGCCATCATTGGTGCCGGTTTAGGCGATAGCGTTGGCCTGATTACCGATGGCCGTTTTTCCGGTGGCACTTATGGGATGGTAGTGGGTCACGTTGCTCCGGAAGCTGCTGTGGGCGGTACGATTGCCCTTGTGGAAGAGGGTGACTCGATTACGATTGATGCCCACCAGCGCCTGCTACAACTGAATGTCAGTGAAGCGGAACTAGCGGCACGGCGCGCCAAATGGCAGCCCCCCGCACCCCGTTATACCCGCGGTGTCCTCGCAAAATATGCCAAGCTGGTGTCTTCCAGTAGCTTAGGGGCAGTCACTGATCGCTTCGATTGAAAATAGGCTGCATAAAGCGGCAGCGCGGGTCGTAGGATTTATTGCCACTTCCCCTTTGTTGCTATGTCTTATACCCTACTGCAGCGCCTTGTGAGTCTTAGCCTCCTCATGGCCGGTGTGGGTTTTTCCCCCGGCGCTTTTGCCCAACGCTTACCACGTCTCCGCCAAGGGATGAGCTATCCAGATGCGCGGGAGCTGCTAATTGCCCGGGGGTGGCAACCGGTGGTCAATCCAGAAATGCTCGAGGTGACCAACACTACCCCTACCGTGGCCTATCTGATTAGCCAAGGGTTTAGTGAGTTAATCGGTTGCCAACCTTTTGGTGTGGATGTCTGTGCCTTTCAGTTTCGCAATCGCCGTGGCCATCTCTTGGAAATTGCAACAGTGCATTTAGGGGTCACACCGGGCGGGACAATTACGAGTTGGGTCGTACGCAAAAATAATTCTAATTAGGAAAAGTAAAGGGCGTGATTCGCCAAAGGTTCCTTTTTTGCCTGAGAAAATAGTGGTTCAGCCCCACAGCCCCTACTTGATTCTGCGGACGAAGCAAGGTGAAGCCAGAGGTCAGTCCCACATTCAACGGCCTAGGCGGCGCGTTTCACCAAGGAGCGAATGACGTTGTCTTTCATCATCAACAGCCGCGAGGCTTGCAGGAGGAGCTCCCGCGTTTGCTGCAAACTCATGGTGCCGACTTGCTCTTCCATCACTCGCATTTGGAACTCCTGCTCGAAGCTGAGATCAACGTTCAGCTCAGGGAATCGTTGTTCCATAGGACGTAACTCCTTACTCCATTAAACATGGTACATGCGTGTTAAAAAATATAACAAATGCATTGACAAAGTTGCCACTCAATGAATAGCACTCCCCAATTTAAGAAAGTGTCCAAAATGAACAATTTGCCCAATTTTTAAGGGCTAAGGCTGGCTGGCCCACGATCGCTTGGGCACCACAGACCTGATAGACTGAGCAACAGCGGCAGAGGTCAGGAAGAAGGAATGCAGCTAAAAGAACTGGCACAGCACTTTGGCGCATCTTTGGATGGGGCGGAGGAGGGCGATCGCCCCGTGTTGGGGGTAGCACCGCTTGAGGCAGCCACCGCCACCGATGTGTCCTTTTTAGCCAACCCAAAGTACACCCCACTCCTAGAACAGACCCAAGCCGCAGCCGTCTTTGTCCGGTCTGATTTTCAAGGGACAGCCGCTTGTCCGTTACTGCGGGTTGAGAATCCCTACCTTGCCTTTGCCCAGTGTATTGGCTTGTTTTATCCGCCGCCACCGCTCTCGGGCAAAATTCATCCCACGGCAATCATTGGCGCCGAGGTGGAACTTGGCTCAGAGGTGACGATTGGTGCCTACACAGTCATTGGCGATCGCGTCCGGATTGGCGATCGCACCGTCATTCACAGTCACTGCACGCTCTACGACCACGTGGTGGTAGGCTCCGACTGCCTCATCCACAGTCACTGCGCCCTGCGCGAAGGCGTCAAACTGGGCGATCGGGTCATTTTACAAAACAGTGTTGTCGTCGGTGGCGATGGTTTTGGTTATGTGCCGCTGCCGGATGGTCGTCACTATAAAATCCCGCAGGTGGGAACGGTGGTCATTGAAGATGATGTGGAAATCGGCGCCGGTACCACGATTGATCGAGCGACCCTCGGAGCCACCAAAGTGGGAGCTGGTAGCAAAATTGACAACCTGACGATGGTGGCGCACAACTGCACGATTGGGGAAAATACCATTCTCTGTGCCCAAGTGGGCTTGGCGGGTTCCACCCATGTGGGGAACCAGGTCACTTTAGCGGGGCAAGTGGGGGTAGCCGGACACCTCCGTATTGGCGATCGCGTCGTTGTTTCGGCCAAATCCGGCATCAGTAGCTCAGTACCCGCCGATGCTCGCATGGGGGGGATTCCCGCCATGGAACAATCCCTTTATTTACGGGTTTCAGCGGCGGTTAAGCAGTTACCGGCACTGCTGAAGCGAGTACGGGCACTGGAAGCCAAACTTGAGAATCGTCCCTAGGTTTTACGCGCGCTAGGTTTGAGCACACGGCAGCCTAAATAACGACCAATGCCATCGGCCAGCCACTCCAACTCCTGCGGTGTCAGGAGAGACTGCACTTCCTCCAATTCAATGGTTTGGGTGCCGGCTCGAATCACTAACTTCGCGGTGACTTGTTCTCGCTCCCCGTCCCGATTGCGATAGAATCCCCGCGGCTGCACTTCCACCTGTTCAATGGCCGCAACCGGTAGCACTTTGGGGGGCTGCCAACGGATTCCCAAAATGTGTTGATGCAACCGCACCCCCTGAGGGCTAAGGGTCAGCACTTGCGTGCCAAACAGAATAAATAAAATTGTGGCAATCAGGCCAACGCCCACTGCCAGATGACCCGTGGCAAAAATAACCATCATCCAGTTCCCGGCGGCGATCGCCAAGCTGTACCAGACCACCAAAAAACCATTCCAAGCAATAGCAAAGGGAATCAAAAAAAACAGACTCACATTAAATCCTATGGGCGGCACTTGCACCACCAGCCCTTGGGCACTTTCCCGAATCCGTAAGCGACTGCCATAAGGGGGCTCCGCCAGTGTGGCGGGAAGGGTTGTTGTCACCTCTTGCAATCGTTGCAGGGCAGAGCGGGCAGCCATCGCGGTGTCAAAGCGATGCTCAAGGGAGGGCTCCACCATTTTTTCCAGCCAGCGAAGGAGGGGTGGACTCAGGTGAACCAGCGATTGAAATTGCACCCGCAGGTCTTTTTGGGGCAGTTGATCCGGCGGGGTGCCACTGGCAAGGTAAATGAGAGTCATGCCCAAGGCGTAGAGATCGGTTGCTGGCACAGTGTTACCGCCAAATTGCTCTGGAGGCATATAGCCATAGGTACCTACGACGGTGCGGGTGGCACCCGCGATCGCAGTTTGCACCGCACCAAAATCAATGAGATAAACCTCTCCTAGTTCATGACCGGAGCGATCGCCCAAGAGAATGTTGGTAGGCTGGATGTCACGGTGGATAACCGGCGGCTGACGGCTGTGGAGATACACCAAAATATCCAATAGCCGATTGGCTAAGGTCACCAGATCGGCTTCATTGAACACCCGCCCTGCCGCTAGCCATGCGGCCAAGGACTTTGCTTCAATATAGGTTTGTACCAAGGCAAAGCCGCGCCAAGGGGGAGTTTCCACCTCAAAAAAGTCAAGGTAACGGGGAATGGCAGGATGATCCAGATCTTGCAAAACCGCCGCTTCTCGCTCAAAGAGTTTTACGTCATCCCATGTGAGGTCAACACCAAACAACAGCAGTTTCAGGATGACCTGCTCATAACGCCGCCGATCCAGCGCTAAATAGGTACGTCGCCCCGGATTGCACCCCAGTTCCTGCAGCAACTCGTAGCGGTCTGCCAAAACTTGCCCAATTAGTTCTGCCACCGTGAAGCTCCCGTCGGCGTGATTCTGCCTCTATACTAATCAACCGCCTGCAGCGCCAAGATGGAGTTCAGTTTATATTGTTATAGTTTGTTATAGTAATTCTGGAGGAGTCCCCTAGCTCCCCCCGATTGCGCACAGACAACAGGAGATGTTAGATGCGGGCAACAAACTTGCCTGCTGAGGTGGCAACGGCAGTACCTTCCTATGTGGAACTCAGCTTTGGCTTAGTGGGCAAAACCTTACCAGCGGATCATGGCTATGCCCTGTACAGTGCCTTGAAAAAATTGCTGCAAGCGTCAGCAACACTACCAGAAGACTTACCGCCTGAGGTACGGCTGTGCACCATTCTTGGCATCCCCAATCAGGCCGGCATCATTTACCTGCATCGCCACTCTCGCTTGCGGCTCCGCTGCCCCTCTGAGCAAATGCAACTCTGGTATCGATGCTTGCAGAATCAGGTTTTAGAGATTCGCGGCCATCTTGTACGGCTAGTGCAGTCCAGAATTACATTGCCAGAAGCCAGTAGCACATTGGCCGCTTGGCTCGTGACATTTAAGCTGGAGGCGGTTGATCACGCAGAAGTACCGCGATATTTTCTGGAGTCGTGCCAAAAGGGATTAGAACGTCTGGGAATTAGGGGCCAGGTCTTTATCCCCAGCGATCGCCATGGGGACTTGGCACGGCGTACTTTACAGGTCAAAAACAAGAAAATTGTCGGCTATGGCGTTGTGGTGGAAGGACTGAGTCCAGAGGATTCTCTGAAACTACAGTGGTACGGCCTTGGCGGGCGGCAGCACTTTGGCTGTGGTTGGTTTTATCCTGTCCAAGGGGCAAAAAATGCCAGCTAAACACCCAATTTGGCCGCCCAAGCTGCTATTGGCAAAATCCAAGGGCAAGCACCTGCACCTTGACAGGGCATACAGCGGCTGTGGTGACCGCAGTGACAACGCTACTTGATGAATTCGGGGATGGCCTCATTCAGCAGTTTGGCCTCTCGCAGGATTTTGCAACGCTGTGGGCAACGGCTCGGTTAGCCGCTTTTTTGCATGATTTAGGGAAAGCCAATGACCATTTCCAAGCGGTTGTTCATCAGCTCAAGCAGCCGCGGCAACAGCCACAACTCATGCGGCATGAGGTGGTGTCCGTCTTATTGGCATGGGAACTGCGACCGTGGTTATCCAGAGGCGCGGGGGATGTGCTGGTGGCGATCGCGGCAGCAGGGGGGCATCATTTACAGCTGGGTGGCCAAGCAGGAAAGCCCACAGAAGAGGTCGGTGAGATTCGCCAATCCGGTGTGGATCGGTGGACGCGGGGCGATCGCCTCTTGCTGTACACCCAGCACCGACACTTTATCGGCTTGCTGCGGTATGGGCAAAAAGCCTGTGGGCTGGCACCTAATCTTCCCGAAGGTTTACCAACCACTTGGACGATTGCAGATCTAAAACAGCGGCGGGGAGCCTTAGAAATTAGCCGTGCCATTAGCCTTGACCCCTATTGGGGTGATATTGCTTTTGGGTCGAAGGGCGGCGAAAAAGGGAAGACCTTGATCCACAGCACCGAGGTGCACTGCACTGCTTATCAATACACCCTTGCCCTGACTCCCAATAGTTTGAAAAAGCCACAGCGGGCACTGCTGCTCCTCGATGCCGTTGGGGCAATTCGCCACGTGGGGGGTAACCACGCCCGCTTCTTGTACGACTTTCGGCCAGAGTCAATTGTCATTCGCCTCACGGAGGATCCTAGTCCATGGATTATGGATGTGTTCAAGCGGATTGGAGAGACTGTCGGCTGTCCACGACTGGTGTGGTTACTAGAGGTGGGGGATGTTAAGCCAGAGGAGCTGCTGGTTGGCGGTGAAATTGCTGATACCCCCTATGATCAACAATTGAGGGAATTGGGGGTCAATATGTTTCGCGGCGTGAAGGAAGCGATCGCCACCGCTAAAACACTTCTGGCCGCAGAGGTGGCGGCCTAATGGAGTTGTATCTGGAGTGTCCCTGCACCAGTTTTCCCCGCAGCTTTGCCCGAGACTATAGGGAAACTTATCCCTATCCACCCCCCTCCACCCTTTATGGGTTGCTGTTGTCGCTGGGGTTCCAATTACCCCATGGTGCGATTCGCTCGCCCGATGTCGCTTGGGTCGCTAAAGAACGCTGGCGATCGCTCTCCCCAAAAGAACGTCGAGGGTTTGCTCCCCTGTGTCCCGACTTTGTCATTGAACTCGTGTCCCCCACCGCTGCCCTAGACACCCTACAAACCAAAATGCACGAATATATTGCGAACGGCTGCCGCCTTGGCTGGCTCATTGCATCCGAGCAACGGTTTGTGGAAATTTATCGACCCAATTGCCCTGTTGAGCATCGCTCATTGCCCACAGAACTGTCAGGCGAAGCAGTTTTAGTTAATTTCACATTAAAAATCGATTAACAAATAATTCATCTGCTAGATTCAAAGCAGCGAACTCTCCTCCGTGAACCCAAACGATGGCGACGGGTTTACAAGCACCTAGAAGGCTATGGTCAGCGCCTGCAGTACTCTATTTTTCGCTGCCGACTGACGGCTAGAGAGCGAGAGAAACTTCGCTGCGAACTCGAATGATGCCGTAAGGCGTTGAGCACTCACAAATAAGGCATTAAACCCCTTTCTCGATCAAGGGAGTACTGGGGCGTAACTGTGCCGATTCCATACTGCTAGAAACTTTCAACGCTTGCATTAGGTTGGCCATTTCAAGCGCATTGAGGGCGTATTCCCACCCTTTGTTGCTTTTAATGCCCGCTCGCTCTAGTGCCTGCTGCATTGTATCGGTCGTGAGGATGCCATAGACAATTGGCACTCCCGTTTGCATGGCAGCAGTGGCAATGCCTTTGGTGACTTCGGCTGCAACGTAGTCAAAGTGGGGGGTCTGCCCGCGGATGACGGCGCCAAGGCAAATTACGGCGGCATAACGGCGACTAGCGGCCATTTGGGCTGCCACAAGGGGAATTTCAAAGCTACCGGGCACCCAAGCGTAATCCACTTGGGTACCGTTGGGATTTGGATCCACGCCATGGCGGCGGAGGCAGTCTTGGCAACCCTCCAACAGCTTGGTGGTAATGAGATCGTTAAAGCGGGAGATGACGATGCCAAATCGCGGTGCGCCAAGAACTTGATAAGTGCCTTCAAAAACAGCCATAGGTGGAGTGCAGCGAATAACACACAGAACAGTTGCCCTCACCAGTATATCCTGCCCCGCGAGCGCAACTGGAGACAATGTCAACCTCATGGGAATTGTACGGTCACGGTTGTCTCCAAGTCTGGTAGGTCAATGTCGCGGTTAATGGTCTGGCCGTTGGCGGTCACCGTGAGGCGATAGCGCCCAGCATAGCCGCGGGTCTGCCAGCGCCCATCGGCATTGGTTGTGCCGTTGCTGATGGTCCACCACTCTTGAAAAAGGAGTTGTCGATAAGCTTCGGCAGCAGGTTTGGCGGAAAAGTCGCGACGGTACAGTCCTGCTTGGGGTCGCCAATGGTTACCTTCCCAAAATCCCCAGAGGAGGATCTCTTTGACGGCTGGATGGGCAAAGGCAATGCGGTAGATCTGGCGCAGTGTCTCCGCCTGCTGCTGCTCGTCGGCTAGGCTGACACTGACTTCGGTGATTTTTAGGGGCAGGTTGAATTGGGCAAGGGTATCAAGGGCGCGTTTCATCTTGGCTGCATCCAAGGGATATTCCAAATGGGCTTGAATGCCAATGCCGCCAATGGGAACCCCTTGGCTGAGTAAATCACGAATCTGCTGCACGTAGTCGTCGAGGCGATCGCCCTCGATAATGCCGTAGTCGTTTACATAGAGGACGGCATCGGGGTTGCCCTCGCGGCACCACTCAAACATCTCTTTAACAATGCCCTCCCCCAAACGGCTGCGAAAAAAGTTGCCGTGGAGCATTTCATTATTGACATCAAATTCATTGATTCGCCCCCGGTAATGACGACACACGGTCATGGCATGGTTCTTGACAGCAGCCCGCAGTTGCTCTGGCGGCAGCGTTTTCAGCCATGGGGGATTAAATTGCTCAACTTCCCAAAAGAGGGTGTGCCCCCGCATCGGCCAGCCTTGGGCTTCACTCCAAGCGAGGATGCGATCCGCCATCGTAAAGTCCAGCTTGCCCTGCTGCGGTTCAAGGGCATACCACTTGAGGGCATTTTCATGGACAGCGGCATTAAAATTTTGGCGGGCGGTGTCGCGGTACCAGTTGGCCGCAGCCGGAGGGGATGGCTCAAACATTGCCGTATCTAAGGCAACCCCAAAGGGGAAGGCATGGGTTTGCTGAGCAGCCACCACCTTAGCGTTGGCAATGGGTTGCCCTTGGGCATTCTGGACAAGGACAGTGAGGGTTCCTTGGCGCAGGAGCCTAATTTGCTCGCTGAGCCCGTCGGTTGGGGCGGTCACAGACCGTGGCGCACAGGCAAAGACTAGTCCCGCACTCAGGCACAGCAACAGCAAATAGCGCAACCCCTTGAACACCGAGCACCTCCAGCAGATCTCTTAAGGGCTTTGACGCAAAACAGCAAGAATGTATCCCCTAGTGGGTCACATAGATGCCCCGCTGCCGCAGTTGCTCCACAAAAAACTCTTCAAGGGTGGGGCGGGCAAGGCGCAACTGTAAGATGTTGCCCCCCATTTCTTCCACAAGGGTTAAAAAGCGCTGGGGTGGAATGTTGATCACCCCCCGCCAGCGATCGCCCTGAATTTCGAGGGGATACAGCCACTCTTGCAAGCCATCCACATGACCGCCCCTGCCTTCTACATGATAGGTTTCACTGCTGCCGAGCAACTCATCGACCCCGCCGATGCAGATCAGCTCCCCTTGCGCCAAAATGCCGATGCGATCGCAAATGGCTTCCACATCCGCCAAGACATGGCTATTGAAGAAAATGGTTTTTCCTTGCTTTTTCAGGGAAAGAATGATCTCACGAATTTGGTAGCGCCCCAAGGGATCTAAGCCGGACATCGGCTCATCAAGAAAGACCACCTCGGGATCGTTAATGAGGGCTTGAGCTAAGCCAACCCGCTGCACCATCCCTTTGGAGTAGCGGCGCATTTGTTTTTTGCGGGCATCCTTCAGGTTCAGGCCCACCATTTCTAAAAGTAGAGGAATTCGCTCCTGCCGTTGGGCTTTCGTGAGGCCAAACAACCCTGCCGTGAATTCTAGGAACTCCCAAGCGGTTAGATAATCGTAAAAGTAAGGATTCTCGGGCAGGTAACCAACCCGCTGCCGCATGGCGCGATCGCCCAAGGGTTTTCCTAAAAGCACCCCCTGACCTGCACTAGGCTGCACTAGCCCCAACAGAGTTTTCAGGAGGGTGGTTTTGCCCGCACCGTTGGGACCGAGGAGACCAAACGTTTCCCCTTCATACACCTGTAGGGAAACGGATTTCAGGGGCGTGAGCACCGTCCGCAACCAAAATCCGGTGCGGTAAGATTTTTGCAGGTTTTCGACCACCACAACGGCGGGGCGATCGGTGCTGAGGGCAACCACCATAGAACACCTTAGGCAGGAGGTGATGTCTTAGACTCTGAGACCGGAGTAGAGCGATGAAAGTGCAGCCCCACAAGGGCATCGTACAAAAAGGGCAGGAAGTTTCCCGGCTCTAATATACCAAGGGTTTGCTTACAGCCGTGAGCATCCAAAAGGGGCTTAACGGCATGGTAGGCGGGCTGCAACTTGTACCAAGGAATATTTGGCCAAAGGTGGTGGATGAGATGATAGTTTTGCCCCAAGATCAGCAGGTTCAAAATGGGACCGGGATAAACCCTAGCATTGTGCCAGCGATCGCGCTCAGTGTGGGGTCGGTGCGGAAAATAGTCAAAGAACAGCCCTAACATCAGCCCAACAACCCCAGCGGGCAAAAACCAATAATTCAGAACGTAGTCCAAATGGCCCTGCCGCGCCGCCAAAACCACAATGGCAACCAGGACAAGGCGGCTAATCGCCCACTCCCATAATTCATGATTGCGCCAGAGTTTGCGCTTAAAAAAGAAAATTTCATGGTAGAAAAAACGCGGGGCAATGAGCCACAGAGGGCCGCCCTTCGAGACGTAGTGGTCGGGATCGTTTTCGGGATCATTCACATTGGCGTGGTGTTGCATGTGCACCCGCGTAAACACTGGAAAAACAAACCCCAGCAGTAAGGCGCTGCCGTGTCCCATGATGGCATTGACGAGGCGATCGCTGTGAGCAACATTGTGGGAGGCATCGTGAATGACCGTTCCCATCAGGTGCAGTGCTAGCATATTGGCACCAAAGGTGATCCAACCCGGCCAGTGCCACTGGAGATAGCCCCATGTCGAAAGGAGAGCGATCGCAAATGCGGCAAAGAACATAACCAAGGTTGGATTGAACCCCACCGGCGGCCCTAAAAACTCCTTGGGCACTGTGGCAGGGATCGCTGCGGCCTCCGTCATCATCCGAGCAGTTGCTCCTCAAAATGTTGCAAAATATTACCTTCTACTATGTAGGCTGATCTGCGGTACAAAATCAAGTCGCACTCTTGCCAACGTACCCTGTCCTCGTCGCTGCCAAAGGGAATAGTGTCACAATAGAGTCGCCTAGGCACCGGAGTTCCCACAGGAATGCTGCAAACACTGCGGATTGAAAACTTTGCCCTGATCTCGTCACTGGAGGTGACCTTCCACCCCGGGTTGAATGTGCTAACAGGGGAAACGGGGGCGGGGAAGTCAATTCTCTTAGATGCTATTGATGCGCTGTTGGGAGGCAAGCTTACGGCACGGCACCTGCGGACTGATACCTGCCAAGGACGCATCGAAGCCGTGTTTAGCCTCACTCCCGACGTCCAGGCGTGGTTAGAGCGCCAAGCCATTGAGGATCTAAATGGCGAACTGCTGTGCTCTCGGGAATTTAGTCTCAAGGGAGAGATGTTTCGCAGCCGTAGTCGCGTGAATGGCGTGCTGGTGAATCGGCAGCAACTACAGGAGTTGCGTCCCTATCTAGTGCGTTTAACCGCCCAAGGACAAGCCGTGCAACTGGCCAGCCCAAGCCAGCAACGGGAGTGGCTGGATCACTATGGCGGTGCCGAACTCTTGGCTCAACGGCAACAAGTGGCAGCGCACTATCGCGCTTGGCAGGACAATCAGCGCCAATTAGCAACGCTGACCCAAGCAGAACAACAGCGGCTGCAACGGCTGGATCTCCTGCAATTTCAACTGCGGGAACTAGCTGCCGCCAACCTTGAGCATCCTCATGAGCTAGAGCAACTTCAACAAGACTATCAGCGGCTCAGCCACACTCATGAATTACAGGCCCAAAGTCAACTCGCCTATGACTGGCTGTACGAGGGCGATCCCAGTGCGACGGGATTATTGGGACAAGCACAGCAGACCATCTCCACCTTGTTATCCTTAGACCCCTCCCTAGCACCGGTGGCAGAACTCCTTGAGGGGGCGATCGCCCAAACCGAGGAGGCGGCACGGCAACTACGAAGCTACGCCGATAGTCTTGAGGCAGATCCGGAAGTCTTAGATCACATCGGCAGCCGCATTCATCTGTTGCAACGGTTGTGCCGCAAGTATGGCCCGGACTTGGCCAGTGTCATTACTTACCGCGATCGCATTGCCGCAGAGATCCAGCAACTTCAAAACCATGAGGCTACCTACGAACAGCTACAGCAACGCGGTCAGGAACTAGAGGCAGCGTTGACAACTGCCAATGACTATCTGCATCATCTGCGTTTGGCGGCGGCAGAACGTTTACAGGCAGAACTGCTGGAGCACTTGCACCCCCTCGGCCTGCCCCACGCTCGCTTTCAAGTGGCGTTGACCCCCACACCCCCCAGCAGCTACGGCAGCGATCAAGTGACATTTTTGTGGAGCGCTAACCCCGGACAGCCTCTACAGCCCCTCGCGGAGATGGCCTCTGGGGGGGAAATGAGTCGGTTTTTACTGGCATTAGAAACTTGCTTAACCACCCAACAAACGGCAAAAACACTTATTTTTGATGAAATTGACGCGGGGGTTTCCGGTCGCATTGCCGGTGCGATCGCCGACAGTTTGCACCACCTCAGTCGCCATCATCAAACCCTGTGTGTCACCCACCAATCCTTGATAGCCGCTGCCGCCGATCAGCATTATCATGTTCAGAAGTTCAGTGGCAACGAAATAACAACGGTTGCAGTCCATCTGCTGCAGGGTGAAGAACGCCTCCATGCCCTAGCAGATTTGGCCGGGGGCGATCGCTCCACCGCTACTCTTACGTTTGCGAGTCGGTTACTGGAGCAACAGCAACAGCGACAAATACAGCAATCAAATCAGAAGATTCGCATTAAATCTTGACAGTTGACTCTCATAGACAGAAAATCTAGCTTGGTAGTGCGGGGAGTGTCAAGTTGAAATTCAAACTCTGCCCGAAGATCTAGCCGAAGAACTTTTTCGCAACATTTTGGTGGAACTACAAAAGATTCGCCAACTTTTAGAACAGTTTGCCAGCCATTTTGAATCAAAGACCTAGGCACCGACGGCTTCCTTAGCAGCGTAGAGCACTTCAACAGTGATCTCTGTAATCCCTTGGTCGCGGGCAAACTTTTCGGTGTTGCGTTTGACCTTACCACGGACAAAACCCGGAATTTTATTAAGCTCCGCTAAGCCATCGGGCGTCCAGGTTAAATCTGCCTCGGCGGACAAGCCTTTGTGAATCACCTCCTTGGTGTCGTGGCCGCCAAAAATTTCTAGGAGGTGGTCTTCCATGCCAAGGGTAAAGGAGTTGTAAATTAGATCCACCAGTTGATTCGTGCCTTCATAGCCTAAAAAAGGACGGTAGCCGACGGGGAAATCTTGAATGTGGATGGGAGCCGCAATGACCCCGCAGGGAATGCTCAGGCGTTTGCCCACGTGGCGTTCCATTTGGGTGCCAAAAATCGCCGCTGGTTCTACTCGGGCAATGGCATCCCCCACCACCGTGTGGTCATCGGTAATCAACACTTCATCACAAAACCCCGCCACTTCGGAGCGAAACCAATCGGCATCGTAGGTGCAGTAGGTACCAGCCCACACCACATGAATGCCCATCTCTCGAGCGAGAATTTTGGTCATGGCAGCCGCATGGGTGTTGTCGCCAAAAACTACCGCTTTTTTACCCGTCAAGTTTTGGCAGTCAATGGAGCGGGAGAACCAGGCCGCTTGCGACACCTCCCGTGTTTGCCGCTCGATAAAGGGCTCGTAATTAACCTCGGCACCTTGGGAACGCAGGATCTCTTGGATGGCACGAATACAGCGGGCAGTTTCCACCACCCCCATCGGCGTAATCCTCACGCTGGGCATCCCAAATTCTTGGGCGAGGTACTGGGCACTGAGGCCGCCAATTTCACGGTAGGGGATCAAGTTAAACCACGCTTGGGGCAGTCGCGCCAAATCGTGGACTGATGCCCCCGCCGGAAGAACAAGGTTGACCTGAATGCCTAAATCCGCCATCAGTTGCTTCAGTTCGCGGCAGTCGTGCTGGTTGTGGAAGCCCAACGTGGTGATGCCAATGATGTTAACGCTGGGGGTTGGGGTTTTGTTGGTTTGCAATGTACCTTGGCGCCGTGCTTTCTCAATATAGAACTGAATAATTTGGTCAAGGGTGCGATCAGCGGCTTGCAGTTCATTGACGCGGTAGTGGTTGACATCCGCCAGAATCACATCCGCTGTGGTGCTGAGGCTGGCGCGCTGGACAAAGTTTTGCAGGTCTTCTTGGAGAATACTGGAGGTGCAGGTGGGGGTGAGGACAATTAAGTCAGGATGTTCTTCGCGGTCTTTGCGGGTAATGTTATCGACGACTTTTTCCTGCGACCCCCGCGCCAAGACGTGGCGATCCACAATACTGGCAGTCACGGGTGTAAAGTTGCGCTCCCGCTCCAGCATGGATCGCATGACGTTGAAATAATCATCACCAAGGGGGGCGTGCATAATGCCATGGACGTTTTGAAACGAACTGGCAATACGGAGGGTACCGATGTGAGCCGGACCAGCATACATCCAATAGGCAAGTTTCATAAGTCACAAGTCCTATGAGGAGTCAACCACTGATGGCGATCGTAACAGGGGCATTTTCGTTCACGGCGGAACTTAGCAAAACTTTGGAGGAATCGCGGTAGGCAACCTAACATGCAAACATTTCTCCTGCGTCCTCTAGAATTGATAGAGACTTGTTGCCAGTAAGGACACCTCAGCATGGTTGCTTGTGAATTTAGCCCCGGTCTTGATGGTATTCCCGTCGCTCAGTCGGCCATTAGCTATGTTGATGGTCAAGCGGGTGTACTAGAATACCGCGGTGTCCCCATCGAGGAGCTGGCGGAAAAAAGCACATTTCTGGAAACTTCGTTCCTGCTGATTTGGGGCTATTGGCCGACCCAAGAGGAGTTGGCCGCCTTTGAGCACGATATTACCTACCATCGTCGGGTGAAGTACCGCATCCGCGACATGATGAAATGCTTTCCCGAGAGCGGTCATCCCATGGATGCTTTACAGGCGTCAGCAGGGGCGCTGGGGCTGTTTTACTCACGGCGGGCGTTAGATGATCCGGCCTACATTCGGGCGGCGGTAATTCGACTGTTGGCCAAGATTCCCACGATGGTGGCAGCGTTTCAGCTCATCCGCAAGGGGAATGATCCGGTGATGCCCTGTGACGATCTCGACTATGCGGCTAACTTTCTCTATATGCTCAACGAGCAGCGACCGGATCCCTTTGCGGCACGGGTCTTTGACATCTGCCTCATTCTCCATGCCGAACACACCATGAATGCCTCGACCTTTTCGGCGCGGGTGACCGCCTCAACCTTGACAGACCCCTACGCGGTGGTGGCTTCAGCGGTGGGTACGTTGGCAGGACCGCTGCACGGCGGTGCTAACGAGGATGTCATCAATATGCTTGAGGAAATCGGCAGTGTCGAGAATGTGCGTCCCTACGTGGAAAAGTGCATCAAAAATAAAATTAAAATCGCGGGTTTTGGCCACCGTGTCTATAAGGTGAAAGACCCCCGTGCCACGATTTTGCAAAAATTAGCCGAGCAGTTATTTGATAAGTTTGGCGGCGATCGCTACTACGACATTGCCCTGAAGTTAGAGGAAGTGGTGGGCGAGTACCTCAGCTACAAGGGCATTTACCCGAATGTGGACTTTTACTCCGGCTTGGTCTATCGGCGCTTAGGTATTCCCAGTGATCTCTTTACACCGGTGTTTGCGATCGCCCGTGTGGCCGGTTGGCTGGCGCACTGGAAAGAACAACTGGAAGCCAACCGCATTTACCGTCCCACCCAAGTTTATACCGGTGCCCATCAGCAGCCCTACGTGCCCATGAGCGAACGCGGCTCAAAATCCCTGGGCTAGAAATGCCCTAACCCCTGCCCAATCAGTGGCAACGAGAGGATAGGGAACATCGGGTCGCTTGAGCGTAATCAGGCGTACCCCCAACTCTTGGGCAAGGTCATATTTTATTCGCTCACTCTCAGTGCCCGAGGCTTTGGTGACAACGGTGGTAATCTGCCACTGCTGCCATAGGGCGCGTTCAAGCTCCCGCGAGACGGGGGGAAAGATAGCCACAATCCGCTCCCGAGCAAACCCCGCCTCTAAAGCTGCCTCAAGAGCAGCAGGCGTAGGTAAAATGCGGGCAAAGAGGGTAGAACGGGGTTGTAAGGGGGCAAAGGCACTCAGGTGTTTACGGCCAAGAGTCAGCAGCACCCGTTCGCCTACTAAGCACTCACTCTGAAGCAGGGTCTCTAGATCCATGCAGTGGGAAGCATTGAGGCTGTAATCGGGACGCTCAAAGCGTAAGTAGGGAAGCCGCAGTTCCTGACTCAGATGAATGGCGAGGGCAGAAATTTCGGCGGCAAAGGGGTGGGAGGCGTCGATAATGGCTTGAATCTGCTGCTGCTGAACCCGTTCCAAAGCCGTGGTGGGGGTTAAGCACTCCACATGGCAAGTGAGGTGAGGATGCTGGGGATAAAGGCAACGGGCTTCCGGGGTGGTCACCGTTACCCAGCAGGTGTGACCCGCCGTGAGCAGGTGGCTGGCCAGCCAACGACTGTCACTGGTGCCGCCAATCAGCCAAATTCGCAGCCTCACCCTTAGCTGAGCAGCGCCCGCCGGAAGTTTTCGCGGTAGGACTTATTGATGAGCAGCGGCAGCCACAAAGCACTCAGCCAAAAGCGGGATTGACTGTAATAGGTGCGATCAAAGCGTTGCCAAAACCGAATGGCGACAAAGAGGTAGAGGGCGATCGCCCCGAGAATGAGTAGCGTTCCCATAGCTTAGACTTTCTTAGATCTTTTCTTTCTTAGATCTTTGATCTTTAGATGCTTTCAGATTACCATTTCCACATAACAGGATTGGTTGGGTCAAGGGTGGCAATGACGGGTTGGCTAATCTCATCTAGCATTGCCAGAATCGAGTCATCCAGCTTAAGGTCTGCGGCTTTCAGGTTTTCTAGCGCCTGCCCGGGATGGCGCGCCCCGACAATCGCGCAGGTTTGCGGTTGATGCAGCAGCCAAGCCAAAGCCAAGTTCCCCACCGTGGTGCCCAAACTAGCGGCAATAGGCTTCATGAGCTCAATGGCTTCAAGGGCACGGGCATAGGTTTCCCCTTGGAACAGTTGATTTTTAGCGCGATTATCTTGCGGATCAAAGCGGTGCTCAGGGCCAAACCGCCCCGTCAGCAAGCCTTGGGCAAGGGAGGAGTAAGCCAAAATAGTAATGTCATGCTCTATGCAAAAGGGCACAAGCTCGGTTTCCGCCCAGCGCCAAAAGAGGGAGTAGGGGGGCTGCACACTGTCAATCCGCCCGTACTGCATCGCCTCCAGCAGTTGCGCCCGCGAAAAGTTCGATACGCCAATGGCGCGAATTTTGCCCGCCTGTTGCAGTTCCACCATTGCCTGCATCGTTTCTGCAATCGGCACAACCTCGGTGCCAAAGGAGCCACTGGGCCAGTGAATTTGGTAGAGATCGATGTAGTCCGTCTTCAGGTTCCGCAGCGATCGCTCACAGGCGGCAATGACATCGTTGTAGTGTAGATGGTTCGCAAAGACCTTAGTCGCATAGACGCACTGATGCCGCAGATCACTGACAGCAGCCGCCACAATTCGCTCCGAGTGGCCATCGCCATACACTTCGGCAGTATCAATCGTGGTCATTCCCGCCTCAACCGCCGCCCGGATCGTGCGGATTGATTCTTCATCCTCAATGCCGACCCACCAGCGTTTCCCAGCCTGCCAAGTCCCTAGGATCAGGGGCGTAATTTTAATGTCAGTGCGACCAAGTGAACGGGTTTCCATAGGACTTAGCAAGGAACAGTAGGGGATTTGTTAATCACATTTACAACAATACAATTGCGTCCTTGGCGTTTGGCATCGTAGAGGGCTTTATCCGCCGCATTAAACAACTCGAGGGGGGAATCAACCCCCACCGGTATCAGGGATGACACCCCCAGACTCACGGTTAGACAGGGACTCACGGGGGAATGTTCATGGACAATGTGGCGATCGCCCAAGGCTTGCTGTACTTGCCGCGCAACCAGCTCTGCCCCGCCAAGGTCAGTATTGGGCAAGACAATCACAAATTCCTCGCCACCGTAGCGAGCAACAAAATCCCGTGGTCGCTGTACCGCTTGCCGCAACACCTGAGCCACTTGCTGGAGGCACAGATCCCCCGCGTGATGACCATAGTGGTCGTTGTAGGCCTTGAAGCAATCCACATCCACCAAAATGAGGGCGAGGGGTTGGCGATCGCGAATGGCCGCGAGCCACTCTTGGCGCAGGTAAGCGTCAAAATAGCGGCGATTAGGCAATTCCGTCAGCGGATCAGTTACCGACAGGTGCATTAACTCCTGATTCGCTGCCTGTAGTTCGGCAGTACGAGCCGCAATAATCGCCGCCTGCTGATTGACGACTCGCTCCAGTTCCATGTTGGCCTGCCGCAGTTGCTCATTGAGCAGCTGTAGGCGATAGTTTTGCTCGTCCAGCTTGCGATCTTGCAGGTAACTGTGGACAGCCTCTAGAACGGTCACTTTTAAGTCTTCAGGAGACCAAGGCTTGGCCATATAGCGGTAGAGCTTTGCCAGTTTGAGGGCATTGCCTACCGCCTCGAGATTCGCTTGACCAGTCAGCATAATTTTTAGGGTATGGGGGGACATTTCATGCATCCGCGCCAATAACTCATCCCCTTTGATGTTGGGCATGATGTAATCCGAGAGCACAAGAGCAATTTCGTAATCCTCTTCCTGTAGCTCACTCATTAGGGTCAAGGCATCCTCGCCATCCTCTGCGGTCTCAATGAGGCACTTTTCCCCCAAGGCACGCCGTAGCTCAATTCGCAAACTTTCTAAGACGGCTGGTTCATCATCCACGCAGATGACGACGGGCTTGCGCTTAGGCCCTCCTGATTGGGGACTCACTAGATTATCCAAGGCAGTGTCCACCCAGCTAAGAAGAAAAACAGGGACGTTCTTTCGGTTTCAGTGCAGTTTTATTAACCATAACCGATGAAACAACCATAACCGATGAAACCAAAATTTTTCCGATGCTGCAGCAATGATGTTAGGTTCTAAACATGAAGTTTTATAAACAAACATCACCGGTAATCCTCTGGCGCTGCTCAATCCTTGGGTAATCCTTGTGAAGGATGGAATCTTGCCAGCAACGAACTAAGCTAGAGGTAGGGCGAGATTGCTAATGCCAAAGGAGCGTGATTCATCATGTACAAAAAAATTCTGGTTGCGGTGGATGATACAGAATTGGGTGAGTTAGCATTTCAAACGGCCTTAGATTTAGCCTTGCACTATCAGGCGCAGATGATGCTCATCCATGTCCTCTCGCCGACCAATGAGTCCTATCCGGATCCCATTTTTACAACCCCACTGGCTTCGGGGGTCTATGTAGGCCTCCACGAGGAAGTGATGCGCGCCTATGCCGAACAGTGGGAGAGCTTTGAGCAAAAAGGGTTAGAGATGCTACGGCATTTAACCCAAGTGGCCACGGATAAGGGGGTAACAACCGAGTTTACCCAAGCCTTGGGGGATGCGGGTCGCGCCATCTGCGACATGGCTAGGGATTGGAAGAGTGATCTCATTGTGATGGGACGGCGGGGCTTAAAGGGTCTGAGTGAGTTTTTCTTGGGCAGTGTCAGTAACTATGTGTTGCACAACGCTAACTGTTCTGTCCTTGCTGTACAACGGCGCAATTCCTAGGGGCGCTGAGTATGGGACCAAGTTGGCAGGTTGGCAAGGTTTTCGGAATTCCCCTGCGCATTGATCGCTCTTGGTTTTTAGTGATCTTGCTCTTTACCTTTCTCAATGGCAGTGACTGGTATGCCACCTATCCAGAATGGGGGGCGATCGCTTGGTTGATGGGGTTGCTCATCTCGCTGCTGTTGTTTGGCTCGGTGCTGTTGCATGAGCTGGGGCACAGTTTGGCGGCACGGGCGCAAGGGATTACGGTACGCTCCATTACCCTCTTTTTGTTTGGCGGCATGGCCGCTATTGAGCGGGAATCGGCAACGCCGGGTCAAGCCTTTCAGGTGGCGATCGCTGGCCCGCTGGTCAGCTTTGGTTTGTTTGTTGTTCTGCGCCTAGGAGCTGTAGCGGTTCCGGCGGAAAGTCCCTTCCGTGAGCTATTACTTTACCTTGCCAGCATTAACTTGGTGTTGGGGTTGTTCAACCTCTTACCCGGCCTGCCCCTCGATGGCGGTCAAATCCTCAAGGCGGGGGTATGGAAACTGACGGGCAATCGTTTTCAGGGCATTCGCTGGGCGGCGCGATCCGGGCAGGTGCTGGGCTGGTTTGCCATTAGTCTCGGCTTGGCGGGAGTCCTCTTAGGTAGTGGTAACGGCCTCTGGATTGGCTTACTGGGGTGGTTTGCCCTCCAGAATGCCACGCTTTACAGTCGTCTCAGTCGTCTCCAAGAAGGGTTGCTGAAGCTCACGGCAGCAGCAGCGATGTCTAGGGACTACCGCGTTGTTGAGGGAACCCTCTCTTTGCGGGAGTTTGCCGATCGCTATCTTCTGTTGGCCGAGCGCCAACCCACCGCCTATTTTGTGGCAACCGATGGCCGTTATCGCGGCTGGCTGGATCCCCACGCCCTCAACTATATTGAGCGCAGCCAGTGGGAGCACACCCCCATTGAGGCCTTGGCAGTGCCGCTGACGGCAATTCCCACCGTGCGCGAGGCCGATTCCTTAGCAACCGTGGTGTGTACCCTTGAAGAAAAAGAGCAACGCTTTGTCACGGTACTTTCTCCGGCGGACGCCGTGGCTGGGGTGATTGATCGCGCCGATGTCTTAGCCGCACTGGCACGGCAGTTGGGCTGGCAATTGGGTAAGCAAGAGTTGCAAATGCTCAAGAAACAAACCCATTACCCTCCTGAGTTACAGCTTCTTGAAGTGGCACGCACCGCCTTGCAATTACAGGGGAGCGATCTACCAAACGCCGCATAAACCTTTTGCTAGGCACAAAAGAGGGTATGATCCTCTTTCAGTGCTTCCCGTAGCGACGAACACGGTTGTTGAGGCAACACTATGATTCAGGTTGAGCACCTGACGAAAGTGTATGGCACAACAGTTGCCCTGCGCGATGTCAGCTTTACGGCGGCAACAGGTGAAATTTTAGGACTTCTCGGTCCCAACGGTGCGGGTAAAACCACCACCATGCGCATTTTGGCAGGCTATCTACCGGCCACCAGTGGCACAGCAGCGATCGCGGGGTATGAGGTGCACTCCGACCCCATGGCTGTGCGCCAACGTATTGGCTATCTGCCGGAAAATCCTCCCCTCTACACGGAAATGACCGTAGCGGGCTATCTCCATTTTGTCGCCCGCATTAAGGGAGTCAGTGCTGGCGATCGCCCCGCTCGGGTCAACTACGCCCTCAAAAGCTGTGGCCTTTTGGATCGCCAACACACAATTATTCGTAAACTCTCGAAAGGGTATCGGCAGCGGGTGGGCATTGCCCAAGCCATTGTCCATGATCCCCCCGCCATTATTCTGGATGAACCCACCGTGGGCTTGGATCCGCGCCAAATTATTGAGGTGCGCAACCTCATTCAAAGCCTTGCCGGTCAGCACACGGTCATTCTTTCCACCCACATTTTGGCGGAAGTGAGCATGACCTGCGATCGCGCCGTCATTATCAACAAAGGCGAAGTAGCAGGTGTCGGCAAACTCGATGAGTTAATGCAGCAACTGAGCAGTAGCTACACTTACGATCTAGAACTCGTGGGCGATCGCCAGCACGCAGAAACCCTCCTCAGCCAAATTCCCCACCTACAACACATCCATTGGCTCAACAACAGCGGGCAACCCCGCCAGCAACTGCGCGTCAGCAGTCCCGAAGAAATTGGCGCCGATCTGGCCACTCTCCTCGTCCAAAATGGGGTGCAACTTTACGAAATGCGCCGCAGCCGCGCCAACCTTGAAGAGGTGTTCCTCAAGCTCACCACCGATGATGTTATCGCACCGGCAGAGACCCCTAACGTGGAGGATGCCAATGCTTAGCCGCTTGCTCTACCCTAGCCGCGTGATCATCGCCAACATTCTGGCTATCTACCGTCGGGAACTGCAAAGCTACTTCAGCGCTCCTTTTTACTACGTCATTGCGGGCGTGTTCTGGCTCCTCAGTGGCCTCTTTTTTATTGTGGTGATGACCACCATCATCAGCCAAGTGGCGCAGCAGGACTTACTGCAACAGCAATTTGGTGCGCCGGCGCAAGCGGTGGACGTACCGAAGCTTATTCTCGAAAGTTTCTTGGGGTTGCTAGGCTCCATCTCCCAAGTGATTTTGCCCATGCTCTCCATGGGACTTTACACCGAAGAGCGTAAGCGTGGCACCCTTGAACTGCTGGCAACGTCCCCCATTACCAACTGGTGTGTTGCCACGGGCAAACTTCTCGCAGTGCTCACCTTCTATGCCACCCTGCTATTGCCCTTGGTGGTCTATCAGTTTGTAACGCTCCAGAGTACCACCCCACCCCTCTCGCCATGGCTGATTTTGGCGGGCAATGGAGGCTTGCTCCTGTTGGCAGCAGCCATCTTGGCGTTGGGAATGTTTTTGTCTTCCCTCACCGACAGCACCATCTTGGCGGCCATTCTGGGGTTTGCGGTGCTCCTCATCCTGTGGACGCTGGATCTTTTGGCTAAGAATACTGGCGGTACCCTGAGTGAGGTGCTCACCTACCTTTCCCCCATCGAGCACTTTTCAACGCTGACGCGGGGAGTCTTTCGCACCAGTAGCCTCGTGGTCTTCGGTAGTTATATCTTCCTAGGCATTTTCCTGACGGCACAGTCCATTGATGCCTTCCGCTATCAACGGAATTAGGGAGTCAAACCCATGAAACGCTTTGCCCTTGGTTCCACGGTACCCTTCACCACTGCCCTGCTCTGGGCAGCACCTTTATTCATCATTGCTGGCACCACCGCTGGCCTCGTCAGCGATCGCTGGGATTGGCTCCCTGTCACCCTCCTAAGTTTGGGTGGGGTGGCACTCTTACTGTGGCTGATCATCCAAAGCCGCGTCTCCGGTAGCTTTTGGGGGCGGCGCTCTACCCAGACCAGTACCAATGCCATCCTCACCGTGGTGGCGGTTATTGTGCTGCTAGGGGTGGTCAACTTTCTCGGCAATCGCTACAGTGTTGAAATTGATCTGACGGAAAACCAAGCCTTTACCCTAGCCGCCGAAACCCGCGATGTTCTGCAAAATCTCGAGGAACCCGTAGAGGTGCTGGTGTTTGACACCAATGCCGCCAGTCGCGATCGCCTCCTGCTCGAGCAATATCGGCGCCAGTCTAATGACCGCTTCTCCTTCGAGTTTGTAGATCCCCAAGCCCAACCCAGCCTCGCCCGTGAATACAACGTCACCCAAGTGGGTCAGGTGATTGTTAAGGCGGGCAGCAAAACCCAGCGCATTGATGAGGATCTGGCAGAGCGGAACCTCACCCCTGCCATCATTCGTGTCACCAGCGATCGCACCGTCACCGCCTACTTCACCACTGGCCACAATGAGCTTCCCCTGACAGGGGGATCCGCCAGCTTGGGGGAAGTGGCCAAGCTTCTTGAGCAGCGGGATGTGGAACTGTTGCCCCTGAACCTTTTGGAAAAAGGCAGGGTGCCCGAAGATGCCGACGTGATTGTGGTGGCAGGCCCACGGCAGCCGTTTTTGCGCCTTGAGGAAGAGCTACTGAAGCGCTACTTGAACAACGGCGGCAGCCTCCTGCTGATGCTGGATGTAGATGTGAACATTGGTCTCGAGGATCTCCTGAAGGACTGGGGGCTCACCCTCGATAACCGCTGGGTGATCGATGGCTCTGGGGTGGGGCAACAGGTGGGGCTAGGGCCTGACACGATTATTGTCACCACCTATGGCAATCACCCCATTACCCAACGCTTTGCCCAAGGGCCAAGCCTCTTCCCTCGCGCCCAAGCCATTCGCATTGAACCGGTAAAGGATGACGATATTGTGGAGCTGGCGCTTTCGGGTTCCCAAACCTGGGCGGAAACCGATTGGCGCTCAGGAGATCTCGAGTTTACGGAAGGCGTGGATACCCTTGGACCGTTGCCCGTTGGGGTAGCGGTGACCCGCACCCTCAGTAAAGAACCGCTCAAGCAGGCACGCCTCGTGGTTTTTGGGGATTCGGAATTTGCCACCAACGGTGTCATTGCCTACCAAGGCATTAACAGCGATTTATTGGTGAACTCCGTTCTTTGGTTGGGCGATCGCGCTCAAGAGGAACTGTCCTTGCGTCCGCGGGAAGCTACGAATCGTCGTCTGCAGCTCAACGTGACTACCAAGCGGTGGATTGAGATGACCGCCGTGTTTCTCCTGCCGCTGCTGGCCTTCGGCTTGGCTGTGGTAGTGTGGTGGCGGCGACGCTAACCCACCACTAATGACTTGCCTTGACCTGCCCTATCCACGCCTGCTCCTCTACGCACTGCTGGTGGGTATCATGGGTGGTCTGGTTTCCACCGCCTTTTACCAAATCCTTGCACTGGGTTTTGTGCTGTTTTGGGGCACCGAGCCTAACTTAGTGAGTATTAGCACTTGGGCACACCTGTACCCCTACATTCCCCTGATTACCGCCACTGGGGGACTATTGGTCGGGTTGTCGGTCAAGTTTTTTGGTGCCACGGGTGGCCTTGCTGATGCCGTTGCTGAGTTACATCCCGATGGCAAACTCAGCTATCGCTACCTCCCCGGGATGGCCTTAGCCTCGTGGCTCTCCCTCCTCTTTGGTAGCAGTGCCGGCCCTGAAAGCCCAATTATTGACATTAACGGCGGCTTAGCCAGTTGGATCGCTACCCGTTTAAGGGTATCTCCTAGCGTGGCGCGCATCCTCACCCTTTGCGGCATGGCAGCAGGGATGGGGGTCTTTTTTAGTGCTCCTTTAGGGGCTGCCCTCTTTGTGCTGGAGGTGCCCCACCGCCGTAGTCTGGAATTTTATGAGGCAATTATTCCCACCCTAATTGCGGCCTTTTGCGGTTTTACGATTTTTCGGGTGAGCACAGGCACCAGTATTGGCGGGATTTATCGCCTGCCCACCTATGACGCGCTGCGGCCTGAAGATATTGGCATTGCGATCGCCATTGGCCTGCTGGGGGGTGCTGTCGGAGTGCTGTTTATCCTTGTGCATCGCCTGCTCGGACAGTGGCTCAGACCCTTCCAAGGACATTCCCTCCTTCTCATTGTTGCGGTCGGCCTCCTCATTGGCCTCATTGCTCTCATACATCCCATTACCCTTTTTTATGGTGAGCGCCAAATTGAGCAAGTCATTCAGATGGGCACCCGCGACAGTCCATACATCCTAGTGAAAGCCACCTTCTTTAAGATCCTGGCGCTCAGCCTCTGTCTCCACGGTGGCTTTCGCGGTGGCGTGGTCTTTCCCTTACTCTTTGTTGGCTCTTGTGTAGGCATGGCAGTGCATCAATGGTGGCTAGGGATCCCAGTAAGTGTGGCTCTTGTGACCGCCATGGCAGGGGTTATGGTCGCTGCTACCAAAACGCCCCTTAGCTTGGTGATGATTCTGGCGGTGATCTCCCATACCGCAATGCTGCCCCTGATTACAACGGCGGCGCTGGCGAGCCACCTGTGCACCCTAGGGATCGCATGGATTCCTAGCCAGCAATCCCGCAACGATGATTGATCCGCCAGAGAATCATTAATAAAAACAAAAATCTGGATACAACCCTTTACAATATACTCAGGATTTGATTAATATAAAGTTACATTCCGGCTCATAAAGGTGAGCGGCAAGGCTAGAAACCTTTTCTGGTCTAAGGTTCACCCATGAGACTGGTTTGTAACATTCATTCATCTTGTTCAACAGGACTTATCATTATGACGACTGTTTTACAACGTCGCGAGCAGTTGAACCTGTGGGAGCAATTCTGTGCTTGGGTCACCAGCACCAACAACCGCCTCTATGTGGGCTGGTTCGGCGTGCTGATGATCCCCACCCTGCTCGCTGCTACTGCTTGCTTTGTGATTGCCTTTATCGCTGCTCCTCCTGTCGATATCGACGGGATTCGTGAGCCTGTTGCTGGTTCCTTGATTTACGGCAACAACATCATCACCGGTGCCGTGGTGCCCTCCAGCAATGCCATTGGTCTGCACTTCTACCCCATCTGGGAAGCAGCTTCCCTTGATGAGTGGCTCTACAACGGTGGCCCTTACCAGTTAATTATCTTCCACTTCTTGATCGGTGTTTTCTGCTACATGGGTCGGGAGTGGGAACTCAGCTACCGTCTCGGTATGCGTCCTTGGATTTGCGTGGCCTACTCCGCTCCTGTGGCCGCTGCTACCGCTGTGTTCTTGATCTACCCCATTGGTCAAGGCAGCTTCTCCGATGGTATGCCCCTCGGCATCTCTGGTACCTTCAACTTCATGTTGGTGTTCCAAGCAGAGCACAACATCCTCATGCACCCCTTCCACCAACTGGGTGTGGCGGGCGTCTTTGGTGGGGCGCTGTTCTCCGCCATGCACGGTTCCTTGGTGACCTCCAGCTTGATCCGTGAGACCACCGAAACCGAGTCGCAAAACTACGGTTACAAATTTGGCCAAGAAGAAGAGACCTACAATATCGTGGCTGCCCACGGTTACTTTGGTCGCCTGATCTTCCAATATGCCAGCTTCAACAACAGCCGTGCATTGCACTTCTTCTTGGCGGCTTGGCCGGTGATCGGTATCTGGTTCACCGCCCTTGGGATCAGCACCATGGCCTTCAACCTGAACGGGTTCAACTTCAACCACTCTGTGGTTGATGCTCAAGGCAACGTGATCAACACGTGGGCTGACATCATCAACCGTGCCAACTTGGGTA
>FWPV01001054.1_pt1 | contig 79623 bp, 70 predicted proteins | sample 2228371 | NCBI WGS metagenome assembly FWPV01 (sample SAMEA103939776, study PRJEB20133) | metagenome
AGCGATAGTTTTAGCAAAATCCGGAGTGTGATGTGTCTGTAGCAGCGTTTTTCCCCTTAAGAGCCTTAGGCAATATTCTGTTGGTATGCAGTGCCTTGTTCAGCCTGAAATTACACAGTGCGCCAACAGCTTTTGTGTTTTTACCCGAGCAGCAGGTGCTGCAACAGCTGAGCCAGCTGGAGCAACAAGCAGTTGCTGAAAAAAAACTGTTATTGCTGGTGCTGGGCGCAACCTGGTGCCATGACAGTGTGGCCTTGTTGGACAAATTTAACCAGCCAGCCATGGCCAGTGCGCTGCAGCAACGTTATCAGCTGGCTTTTGTGGATGTGGGTTATCTCGAATTTGGCGCAGCCACTATGGCACGTTATCAGCAGCCTTTGTATTACGGTACGCCCACAGTGTTGATGATTGACCCGCTGAATCGTCAGCTGCTGAATAAATCCACTGTAATGCACTGGACCAATGCCGCTAAGCTCGCGCTTGCTGAGTATCAGCAGTATTTTTTAACAGACAAAGTGCCGCTGCAATATGCCAAAGCGCAGCAGCAAAAAGCCGGTATAGCTGCGGCTGTACAACAACAAATCCGCGATTTTGAGCAACAGCAGGCCAAAACCCTGGCGCAGGCTTATCTGCAAGTCGGGCCTTTATTAAAAGCTTATAAAGAGTCGGGCAAACCGGCCAGTGATGAATTTAAGCAGCGTTGGGATAAGGTAAAAGCCTTTCGCAGCAATATTTTACCTCAAGTTGCAAAGCTGCAGCAGCAGGCCATCAAGCTCGCACCCGGTGAGATGCTGACATTGCCAGCGCCTGTGGCAAGCTTCTGAAACCACAGGCTTTGGAGTGAATGGGGGTGTGCAGACGCCGGAACTCTTTGACGCTCCATGCTGACCTCAACAGTCTGAGTTAAGGGGTATCGGCCTGAGCGCCCGCTGTTTTGGCTGGTTGGCCCAGCAAAAACTGCAGCGGTATATCCAGGCGTTTCGCCCAGGCTTGTTCTGAATGATCAGCCCCTTGAAAAAAGTGGCTTTGCCAGAGCGGCGCCCGGTAACCCAGTTGTTGCATCAGTTGGTCGACCTGGTGTTGCAGTGGCGGATACATGGCATCCAGCGTCTGGTCGCCATAATCAAAATAAATTTTATGTTTGCCGGGGCGCGGTAGTTTGTTTTTCAGGTACGACAGGAAAGCCGCAGGTATAGGGTTGTTGTCACTGTGAAACACACCAGGCCAATGGCTGGATAAACAGGCCGCACCACCAAACACCTGCGGATATTCAGCCAAAGCATAAGCCGAAATTAATCCACCCATACTGGAGCCCATCACAAAAGTATGGTTGCTGTCGCTGTACACCGGATAATGGTGGTCGATATAAGGTTTTAATTCAGTCACCAGAAATTTCAGATACTGATCTGAATACACCTGACGTTGAAACAGTTTCTGGCCTGGCTCACGGTCGAGCTGATACAGCGCCTGCTGAGTGTCGGCTGGCAAAGCCTGAAAGGGCGCCTGCGGGAAATATTCGGCATGGCGGTTCAGGCCGGCATTATGCACAGCCACCACAATAAAAGGCATGACTTTACCGGCACTTATCAGTTGTTGTGCTACTTCATCGACCCGCCATTCCTGCTTGTTCCAGCTGCTGCTGGCGTCAAACAACATCTGACCGTCGTGCATATAAAGCACAGCATATTTCTGCTTGTTGTTGCTGCCAAAACCTTGTGGCAGCCAGATATCCACAGTGCGTGGCGGCACCAGTGCTGATGGAAATTGCTCCAGCCGCTCTATGCTGCCGGCACTGACTTTGGGCAGCGCAGCCACACAACCACTAAAAAGTGCTGCTGCCAACCATAAAGCACTGCGTAATAACATCAGATTTGTCCCCGCTTTTGGCAAAAAGGGCAGTATAGGCGAAAAAAATTGCACTCAGGCCCGCATACGTTTGCAGTGTGAGTGCAAGTTAACATTGTCAGCGATAAGCCAGAGCCGGCCGCGGTGCTGTTGTTTCAGTGGCATGACAATACGCCAGTTGTTGCTGCGCTTGCCGGCTTAAAAAACCACCCTGGATCTGGGCAAATCCGGCTGGCATAGCAGTGACTAAATAACGCTGCAGCAACAACAGCATCAGCTGCTGATAGGCAGGCGAAGTTAACATCTGCTGCGCGTCCTGCTGCTGATGCCAGTAGCTGACACACTGGAATTGTTGGCCCTGTTGCAAAAAGCTAACACCAAGACAACCCTGTTGTTGCTGAAAAAACTGCAGCAACCCGGTGTTGGCAAAAAACTCAAGCTCCTGTTCCTGCCCAGGTAACACTGCGGCCTGCCATAACAAAATATTCATCGTCGCCCACTCCATTTGTTCCACTTTCAAGCAGGGTAAAGCTTGCCGTTATGGTAAGGTCAAGGGTATTTGTTGGTGGTGTTGGGTTTATGGCTGTAATAACCACTTTTTTCAGCAGGTACCGGCTATAAATCTGCTACATAGGTGCTACATGGGGAAAGTGACAGGCATAAAAAAACACTTGAGCTGATTCTAAGTGGTTGATTGTTGGCGCAATCCGGCCATATGCAGAGCATATGGCGTTCGCCCGGCAGCAAGTCAGATTGCTGACTTGCTGAAAGACCTTGCTCACCCACCAGGATTCACTCGTCGCATCCTGCGACTCGCCCTACGGGCAGCGCGTTGTGCTGTGCCAAAACGCTCCAGGCGTTTTGGTCGAAGAAGGTTCAAATCTGTGGGAACCCCAAACAATCAAACCACCGCAAGGGTGGTTTGATTGTTTGGCGCACCCTTCGAACCTGAGACCTCTGCCTCCGGAGAGTCAGGTTCGAACAAAATGCGAAGCATAGAAAAATCCTAATAAAATAGCGTCATTGTAGCGTTTTCAAGGCTTGCCAGCAAAAATTTCTTTCTTCACGAAAGGTCTGCTGACGTCTTTTTACCCCAATTATGATACGCAATGTCTTTATAAATTGTCACATTTGCTTATTGCGTTTTTTGACACTTGCACCGTCCTCATTAGCTCGTTCAGCCAGTCCATTTGGCACAGCAATCCGATAGGGTCACTCAGAGGCGGTTTGTGAGCCATACGTGCAAATTGTTCTCGTTTGAATGCGACGGGGGGAGAGAGACAATGCACGGGATAAATGCCATCTGGACGGTGGAAGCATTCAAACGAGTACAATTTGTGCGTCTGGTTTGGAAGCTGGCTCGAGTGAGCCTATCGCACGAGAGTCGCCTGCGCCGATGCCTGATGGCGCAGTTCACGTCCAGTTGCGCCAAAACTGCGCCAAAAATTGGCGCCATTTGAAAAACTGCGCCATAATGGTGCCAAACCTCCCAACTCCAAAAGCATCGATGTCGACGACACAGCAGGCATTACAACAAAGTATTCAACACGCCGACAACGGACTGACACTGGCTGACTTGCTTCGACAACATCCGGCATTAGCCCGGCGAACTGCACAGCGTCTAATCGCAGCGCTATTGGAAGAGGGGCTGATTATCGCCACAGGCCAAGGTCGGGCACGACGCTATTTCGCAAAGCAGTTGCTCCACACCAACAACCTGCAGACAACGGACCGTTTCCCGGCATTTATACCACTTTCTGCCGATAGTCTGGATATTCTGGCGTACATTGAAAAACCGACCGAAGCCCGTATTCCTGTCGGTTATCAATCTGACTTTCTGGATGCATATCAACCAAATAAAGATGCCTATTTATCGGTATCGCTGCGCCGGCAGCTACATAAAATCGGCCAGACCGCGGAACAATCACAACCTGCAGGCACCTATAGCAGGGCTATCCTCAATCGGTTATTGATTGATTTATCCTGGGCATCAAGCCATCTTGAGGGGAACACTTATTCCAGACTCGATACCCTGCAACTCATCGAGCATGGCAAAGCGGCCCCAGGCAAAGCCGCACTCGAAACCCAGATGATCCTCAACCACAAAACCGCGATTGAGTTACTTGTCGAAAACATCGATACCGCTGAGCTAAACCGTTATACCCTCATGAACTTGCACAGTGCCCTGGCGGAAAATCTGTTGCCCAATCCGGCGGATGAAGGGCGGATCAGACAACATGCGGTTGATATCGGCAAAAGCGTTTACCGGCCAATTTCAACACCTCAGCTGCTTGAGCAGCAATTCGATCTGCTGCTGGCGAAAGCTAACCAAATTACCGATCCCTTTGAGCAATCCTTTTTTATGATGGTCCACTTGCCCTATCTGCAGCCGTTTGCTGATATGAACAAACGGACCTCCAGATTGGCAGCAAACTTGCCGTTGTTTCGGGCCAATCTGTGTCCGCTGACTTTTTTGGATGTTCCTGAGCAAGCTTATAGCAGAGCCACCTTAGGCGTATATGAGATGACCCGCGTCGAACTGCTGCGCGATCTTTATGTCTGGGCCTATGAGCGTTCCGCACAAGAATATCTGGTGCTTCGTCAGGAACTGGCAGAGCCGGATCCGCTCCGTCTAGCTTGGCGCGATCTGGTGAAGAAAACTATTTATCAGGTCGTCAGCTCTCCAACCACTGACGCATTAACCATCATCAGGCATCAAATAGACGCAGCGGTTCCCGAGCCACAACACCCGGCAGTACAAGCCCTGATATTAGAAGAATTACGTCGTATCCATGAGGGCGTTCTGGCGCGCTACGGTCTGCGCCCCTCTGAATTTGCATTATGGAAGACGACTCAGGCGAAACGAGATTAGGTACCAGAAACCATTCATACTCGGCCATCCCGCAATCTGACGGGCGTCGCCATCCCCCACAGGGGGTAAAATCACTTTATCCTCTATAGGGGTTAGGAAATCTGAGGTTAAAACCACAATTCATCCAGTGTATTTTTTGACTACCACTACCGAGTCTGTCACGATGAATGTGCTATGAAACAGTTGAAATCAAAAGAAAACATGACGCTTGTCGATGTTCGCCTCAGCGATATCCAGGGGATACATCCGGCTATCCAATACATCGCTGGTACAACGGCCGACATCATGTATGCGTCAGCTCCAGACGACTATTCGGAATTGACTTTACGCTATTTACTCGCTTTTCATCCCATCCATGCGGTCGAGTTGAATACCCAACTCTTTGTGGTTGCCGGTTTTAGGAGCCTTGAACTGGCACGACTGCGGTTACCCACAGAAAGTGTCGTTCCATGTCTTTTGCATACTGTCATAGAAAACGATGAACTCATGCAGATCGCGATGACTGATATCGCAGGTTCGCCCATCATGCATTCACTTGGCCCCAAGTTTGTTCAGCAGTTACAAAATTTAGTACAAGCATTCGGTGAGCCTCTGTTGAAACTCTTCCCCAGACTGCAATCCATCAGGCGTATTCGTGGACCGAAAAAAACAGCTCTTTAAAGCATTGGCGCCGCTGGGTATCCAGGGACAGGAGGCCGAGGGGTTAATCGGCCTATTGGATTTTATTAATGCCCCCGAGGATCTCTTTTGTTTGGCTGCTGTACTGGAAAATGTCACCGCAGCATTAGAATTACCCCTCATAAAAGAGGTTGCCAGCGATACCAAACTTGTCCAGCAAGCGCTTGAATATCGTTCAAAGGCCTACTTTCTCATTGATAGATTACAGAAGCATCGGGAAAAAGGGCGCTTGTTCCGGCCGTTGGAAACCAACGTTAGACTGGCAATGCACACCTATATAGGCAGACGAAGGGTGTACGTTTTGCTGTTTATGAATAGCGAAAAAAATCAGCACCTCTATCGCGCATTTCAACAGATCCTGTTATTTCTGCCTGCGCTGATTGCCAAGCAGACCGCACAAAATACTGCGGTGTGTCTGACAGATGGTGACCTAAAACAGTTGAGTGAAATTTTCCGGGAGTTCAGCCAGGAGACTCCAATCACGGATTGGTATAGCACCCTCTCCAGAGACACATATCAGTCGTTATCTCATTTTATTGAGCGTATGAAGCCGCTAAAAGCGCACTTGAAAAAGCTCAATTACAACAAAAAACTCCGGTAAATTATCCGCCTTGATATCTTTATCAGAATACTTGGACTGGGGTTGGGGATCCCAAGGCCGCGGAAAAGTTCGAAAGGTCGCGAACGTGGCTCATCACCACACAAAGCATCAGAAATTGACGGCTACACAGCCCTGACCGGCGAGATGCTGGTGGCACTTACGCTCCCGGATATTCATGATGATGAAGATCTAGTTTATGCACTTTGGGAAAGTCCCGTCGATACGACTGATTACGAGTCGATCTACTCCGGTGAAGATGAGCAAGAGCAGGAAACCGGTGATGTTTACATTTTCCAGACGGCGCAGCCACTGGAGTCTTATGTGCAAGCTTTTCACGGGAAACTTGTCTCCAGAGCCATCCTCAATCGCATCAGTCGCCAGAACAACTATCTGCCACTATCACTGCAGATGCTTTCTCCATATGAATATCAATTATTGCTGAAAACCCTTTCTACGCCGCCAGATACCAAAGACACCCTCATTTTACAGCTCATTCTGCTGACCATGTTGTACACCGCATCGCCGTTTGAGCGGGCGCGTGAAGTCTTGTTTGCCAACCGGTTTAGCGATAACGAGATCCCGGTAAATATTGGCTATGAGTACAGCACGCATAGCTGGGTCATCCCTGCTCTCAATCTGCATTACAAAACACCAGGTGATATTCCCAGTGCGCCAAAAGCCACCAACATCCTGCGATTACCTGCTTCTAGCCTCTGTCGATTGCGCTTTGAAGAGCTTGCGACAAAACAAATGCCGACTGAAACGCCGCAGAGTCCATGTAATAAAACCAATGTTTTGGTCCATGAGATCCATGACTACATAAAAAACATCGGTATCGGCACACTGACCAAAGGACGGATCAGCAACCATCTGCTGATCCATTGTTGTGCCATATATGGTCAGGCAACAACTGCACTGTTATTTAACCGGGAGCCGCCTGGTAGCATGGCGCGCAGCTATTACACTTCTCTGCACATCACGCTTTTGCAGCAACGCTACAACAAACTGATGGATATCTTGATTGCAACCTTGGGGCGGCCATTCGATGCACCTCAACTTACGGAGCATCCGGGATGGATTGGTGCACGATACCGTCCGGAAATGGAACAGGTCGCGGCAGCTATCGCGACGATGAAAACAAATCTTGCGCACTTACAGACCAGACTGATTGAGCCGGGGACATGGATTGAGTTTCACAACCTATATGTCACCTATCAGGTTTTGTGCCAAACGCTTTTAACCGGTATGCGTCCCATCCAAATCCCTTTGGTAAAACGTGAGCAACTCATTTTGTCAGTCGGAGTTTTTGTCCGAAAAGAGAAAACGCGGGAGGACGAATTTAATACCCGCCATATTCCCATCTGCCAGACCATGTTGGAATTACTCAATGACTACGACCGTCACATGCTGATTGTGAAAAGCCGTTTGCTTCGTAAAAACTTTCAACTGTCATCGTTACCGGAACTGTTTTATTTAGAGGCAAATGGTCAGCCGCAGCAGTTTCAACCTTTACTCTATCAGCGAGAGCTCAACCGGTACATTGAGCTGCCTCCCAATCTGAATCGGCGGTTATTGCGCAATTATCTGGAAGAGCAGGCCGTATCCCATGAAGTGATTGACGTCGCACTCGGACATGCCAATATTGGCGAACAGTATTGGGAAGCTCATTCTACGCTCTCGATGCGAGAGATCCGGGAACAATTAGCATCTCCTATGGCTCTATTGGCGAAGCGTCTTGGAATTAAAACCATGGCAGGACTTCCGGCATGACGTTCTGTGATTTGCATGAGGAAATTCGCCTGCGACTGCAGCGCCTGCGGGATGAGGCCACAATCCAACAGGATGCAGTGATCCTGACTAAACAGGAATACAACGACCTATTCTGGCAATTAATACACACCCAGCAAAGTCAGCGCTTTAAAAATGCCGAAATTAATCTGGTAGAGCAGCTGAACAGCTACATAGCCCACACCGATTTGCCTATCCGGCAACCTTTTCTATTCGGGCACCGGTGAAACTAAAACGGCCAACACCGCCTGCAGCCCAGCAAAGGGTGAGTGACATTCATCTCATCGAAAAGTTGGACCGCTATTTTAACGACAGTCTGATTAACGCCTGTGGCAATGATCGGCAGCAGTTAGGACGGTTACTTTACTGCGCGATGCGCTATGGTGGACTGTTACGCCAAGACCTCATCAATAGCCTGACGTCACAGCTCATAAGCGCTCAGCCGATGTGTTATGAAAAGTTGATTTGGTTTGAACTGAAGGGGGACGCTGGCGAAATACAAATTTGGCAACCAGATAAAATCACAGTGCAATTGCTTCATCACTGGTACGTTTTGCACCAACCAAGCCAGCCCCTGCAAAATCTGGATGCCGACTTTTATCTCAAGGGGTTTGTAAGGCAAAGTCAGATAACACTGCCAAATGGTCCACGGTTTACCTGGTTGGCTCAGGCCATCACGGCCTTGCTCAGCTTGGAGATCTCCCCATATTCGCTGCCAGTGCTGAGCGGTATACAACCCAATCTCACACTAAAACAGCAGGTGTTTTACCGGTTGATTAGTCAAAAATCGCCACCACAACCACTGGTCGAGACGACCACTACCACACCTGAGGGTAAAGACCAGAGGCTGTATATCGCACCTGTTAAATATGCACCTAACACCCGTCAATACAACGACCGAATGGCGCTACTTTGTGTCAAAGACATCAGCAATATGCTTCGACAACACAAAAGGGGCAAAGACAAGGCTAATCAGCCACGACAACAGCTCCACTCCATGCTGGCGAGAGACGTCGAGGCAAAAATAAAAAGCACAGCCTTTTTACCGCCCGCACTGCATTATCTGTTGCATTGGGCCAGCGTCCGTCTTACTTCGCAAAGTCGTTGGTCAGGCAAATTATCGCCGGGCACTTTAGCGACTTATCTGGATAGCATTGCTGCACCACTGCTCACAACATTTGCCGAGCGCGACTTGGTCGGCATGGGCGCAGAAGAGCTGTCCGAGCTGTATATGCAGCTAATCGACGCAGGGGTTAGTCTAGCCGCCCAAACCAAAAGGGCGAGAATTTTACGGGATTTCCATATTTATTTGGAAATCACCTATCAAGTGTCACCTTGTTATCTGTTTCAACAATACATCGCAAAAGGCCAACGACTGGAGGCTCTCACGGTCGATGCGAATATCCTGATGCCGTGGGAATACCGCAAAGCCTGTGATTATTTACTTGAGAGTACAGAGCAGCGTTCAGGCCTCTTTTTTTTGCAAGCAAGAGCAGTACTGGTGCTGTTAATGCTCGGTTTTCGCTGCGGGTTACGTCGGCGTGAAGCTCTCTTTTTGCGATTGCAGGATGTAGAAATACCTGTCACTAAAGATTCCGTCGGACTCAGTGACTACACCACAATTTATATCACACCACATGAGCAGCGCTCGCTGAAAACAACCTCAGCGGAGCGGCGAATTCCTATTGGGTTACTGTTAAATGATTTAGAAAAAAGTATCTTTGCGGAGTATCTGCAAGCAAGGCAAGTATTCGGTAGCGAGCATTCTCCCTATCTGTTTTATTTTGGCGATACACCGCCATTAGGGGCGACAGGCCGGCCGGTGGCATCTGAAAATCTCTTATTTGACCCACTGACGACACTGCTGCAACGAATTACCGGTGACAATAGTTTCCGTTTTCATCATCTGCGCCACTCTTTTGCTACCTGGATGTTGTGGGCCTGGCAGCGCAAACCAAACGATGTTGCTCCGTTGCCTTTTCCTACACTGGCTGATACCAGAGAGTTTTCACACTTGGCAAAGGCCAGGGCGACACTGCTACAGCTCACAGATACACAACCAACCAGAACAGTACTTCACGCTATCAGTGCAATGATTGGGCATGCCGCGCCGAGCATGACGCTGTTTCATTACATTCACAGTGCAAGTTGGCTGATCTGGGGCGAGCTCAATCACTGCGCTCCCTATATAATCCGCGATGCTGAAGCTACCCTTGCAGCTGTCGATGTGCGCACTGCAAGCAGGGCCCGGCTTATTCCGGTGTCTCCGGATTCGCAGTATCAGGGGATGGCTGAATACGCAGCTCAAAAATTGTTAAAGCACTGCACTAAAGTTCTTCTTGAGCAGTGGCGACCCCCTGCAGAAAGACAGCTTGGTGCGCTTAACTCAGCGGTGACACATCGCGACTTGGTGCTGGACATTTATTGTGCTTTGCTTCGCCATATTAACTATGGGATCCCGATTGAAGTGTGCGCGCAGGACGTGAATATTGAGCTGGAACTCTTGGTAAAGGCTCGTGAAAACGCTAGATATTTTTTCAGACAGCAGTTTAATGAATACTCGAAATTCGAATACAAAAAACGTCCACGGAATCACAAGCGATTTATCTATGAGGATAGTCTCAGAGTGAAAATTGCACCGGTTGCTGCACTCCCTGCACTGCCAGCAAACCCAAAGAGTCTGAATATCGCTCTGCGTATGTTGAAGGAGTTTAATGAGCTTCCTGAGCACGAAAAAGCAGATATCTTATGGGCAGCACGCTACGCAGTGACCTCCTGCTCTGTCACCTGGCCACATTTTCGCTGTTATACAAAATCAACATTACATCGTTTTATCGATGCCATGCTGCTGTTCAAAAAAGCGTTTGCATCTGCCCAGAGAATGCGATTTACGCTGGTATCCAGTGCACCGCTCGAATCTGAAGAGCGCATCGCGCGTTGGCAGCGCTGGTCATTAGATAATTGGCCCAATCAGATAAGGGATAATCGAGCCGATAAGGACTATTCCATAAAAGGTCATATCGCGATTGATTTTATCGCCAGTAGTGGTTCCCCAAAATTTCGTCAACGAAAAATGTTAGCTCGGGGGAAAAGCCAGGTTCAGTATCGCCGCAGGCTCAGCGAGTATGGTGTCAGGTTTGGGCTGTATTTGCTGTTTATGGTGGCAAACTCAGAATATCCGTGAGCTTTCCAAAAATTTAAAGCAACGGCATCTCAGGTAGGTGACATGGCAGGGTAGTTATGTGCGTTTATTACTTATACGAAAACTAGTTGACCATTGTAGTTGCATCGGAATACAGTCTATTTAACACAGTTTTTGCGAAATCGAGTCAATGAATCCCGCAACGCGATGACTTGCGTGTTAGCTATTTTGACCAGATGTTTATTTGGAAGGTGTAATGAAAGATTTTTCAATCCCGGGCTATCGCCTTATCAGAGAGCTTGGACACGGAGGTATGGCGACTGTCTTTCTGGCTATTCAGGAGAGTTTTGGCAGAGAAGTAGCAGTCAAAATAATGTCTGAGCAGTTGTCAGCTGATCCGACCTTCGGTGAACGGTTCCTGCGCGAAGCAAAGATTGTCAGTAGCCTAGTACATCCTCACATTGTAACTGTATATGACGTTGGAACGGCGGACGGTAAACATTTTTTGTCAATGGAATACGTGCCGGGCGAAGATCTCAAGGCAACTCTCAATAGACTGCCTTTGCAACAGATCGTTCGGGTCATCAAAGAAGTTGCTTCTGCTCTCGATTACGCTGGGAAAAAGGGCTACGTACATCGCGATATTAAACCTGAAAACATCATGCTGAAAAACGACGATGGTCGTGCCATTTTAATGGATTTTGGTATTGCCAGAGCGTGCGACACTTTAAACGGGATGACTCAAACTGGCACGGCGATAGGTACGCCATATTATATGAGTCCTGAGCAAGCGAAAGGTGCTGACGTAGATAGTAGGTCAGACCTCTACAGCTTAGGTGTAGTCCTTTTTCAATTACTATCGGGTAAAGTGCCTTATAGTGGCGATTCAGCAATTTCTGTCGGAATCAAGCATATTTCAGAACCCATTCCGCAATTGCCTGAGTACTTGGCTCAAATTTTTCAGCCAATTATTGACAAACTCATGGCTAAATCGCCTGACGATAGGTTTCAGAGTGGTGCCAGCCTCATTTCTTCCCTAAACAACCTTGATCCTGAACTTTTCAATAAGATATCAACAGTTTTTAATCAGCAGTTTGAGAGTAATTCAGACGAAACAGTATTCCAACCAGCCATTTCTGCGGAGTTTTGGTCACAATCTTCGCAATTTTATTTATCGCAAACAGGTAATTTAAGCGATCCGATGTCCCGAAGTGGTGATAACTTAAAGCTCCACGTAACTTCTCAAACCAGACAGACAAATCAAAGTGATGAAACAAAAAAATCTAAAACGAAGGTTTTTCTAATCGGAATCGTTGCTTTTGCGATAGTTCTAATCAGCTTGATTGTCGAGAAGTTGATGATTGTTCCAGAGACGCCTCCGCCACAAGTCATTGTCGAGCAAGCTCCAAAACCAACTCCTGAAGAAATAAAAGCACTTGTAGAAGCCGAGAAGAAAGAGCAGCGGCTTTCAGAAATCAAACTAATCGTTGGTCAAATCAGTAAGCTTGAAGATCAACTGCTTACCGATATAACTGTTCATAAAGAACTTTATGATAAATATTTAACTTTGGGAAATCTTCAGGCATCTCACCCTGCAGTTTCAGAGGGGCGTAATAAGCTAAAAAACGCTCTATTAGCACATTTAAATGCAATGATTGTCTCCGGCAACTACAAGGAAGCTAATGTCTTTTTGGATGAAATAGTGGTTCAGTTTCCGGAGCTTACTGAATCACAAGCGGCGATTAAAATTACTAAAGAAACGAATCAGAATAAAGATATTGATTTGTGGCTTGTAAAAGGAAAAAAACTGCTTCGTTCAGATAGGCTAACAGGCAGTGGATCAGAGAATGCATATTCTTACTTCTCAAAGGTTTTGGCGGTCGATCCAACGAACAAAGATGCCATCAAGGGTATTGATGACATCGCTAGTCGATTTTTAGTTCTGGCAAATAAATCAAAGCTTTCGGGAGACTTTGATACTGCTAAAAGCAATATTCAGAAAGCTCGTGATCTAAACTCAGGAGCTACATCTGATATAGACAAAGCACAAAAAGAGTTAGATTTAGAAATTGAGAAACAGGTTGCTTCCCGCCATCCGCAACAATCAAAAATAGATAATTTAATATCTAGAGCGCAGAGTCTGAGAAACCAAGGAATTAATATTTTCCCGGTAGGAGACAGCGCATTGGATATATACAGGTCTATTTTGGAGTTAAACCCCAGTGATAAAAAAGCATTATCGGGAATTGAGGATATTGAAAAGTTTTACCGTAATGAGGTAATGCAACGAATTATCGCCCGTAACTATTCTGATGCCAAACAAGCATTGAATGAGGTTGTATCGAGGCTTGGCGTTACACCTGGTGTACGTAAAATTGCTGCCATCCTGAACGATGAGCTTTCTCAAGCGGGGGAGGAGCGCTACGTCTTAGAGGAAAGTAGTGCAACTTATATTCGTCAACCTATTTCAACCCCACAATCAAACACTGCAGTGTCTGATCCAGTAAAACCTAGTGGTGAAATAGTTGTGCCTTCAACTACTAGCGAAAGTCCACTAGGTCTAGTTAATCAACTGACTCCGTCGACAGGGTCTGTGATTATGAAGCTGGTGATACAAAGCGAAAATTTCAGTAGTGTAGATTTACCAAGGTTCAAAGCTCTCAGTTCCGGAAGGGTTGTTTATGTTGGTTTCAAGTATGCAAATTTTGAATCAGATACTACGCTGTTGACTGCAGATCTTTACGATGGTGGAAAAACATTAAAAATCTCCACTGTGCCTGTAGTTGTTAAAGGAGAATCTGGACAAGCCTTCTTCAAGTTAGCACGACCAGTCACTGGTTTTTCGCTGGGAAGTTATCATTTAGATATAAGCCTTTCTGGGACGAAAATAGGTAGCTATCAATTTATGATTGAAAAGTAATGAATATATAAGGATATCATATGAAGAGAAAATTTAATGTTAAGTTGATCGCTGTGGTTGCATCTTTAACAATCGCAGGTTGTCAATCAACCGGTAATCAAAATGAACTTCAAAAAGAAAACACTGATCTAAAGAGCAGGCTCCAATCAGCAGAGTCAGAAATAGGACAGCTGAAGGGTACGAACGCACTGTTAAAGCGGGATATTGAAAACTTGAATCATGTCGTATCTGTATTAGATACAGAGAAAACCTCAAGAGTTGCTGAATCTTCAACTTTACGTGAGAAAGTTAGGTTTTTCGTTCAAAATCAGACTGATGTATTCAAAAAATTTTTAGTGGAAGGAGATTTACTTGATTACATCGGAGGAGAACTGGTTCAACGTCCCAATACCGAAGACAAACCGCATACAATTGTTGATTTGAATAATAAAATCAGAGCCAGTGGGGTATTAACAGGGGTTGGAGCTTATGTCATTAAACCATCTCAAGTGAAAGTTTTGGTCTTGAGAGAGCTTGAAGGCGACTTAGTTGTCTTGTGGCAAAGTCCAATAATTAAATTTGCCAATACAGGCAAGATCAGCTATCAATTTTCGAATAGTGTAAGTGTCGAAGCTGGTGATCTAATCGCTTATCAATTTGTCGATGTGGCTGGTGTTGGTTTCGATACCGGTACCGGTAACACCCGATACACTGAAAAAGAGTTGATACAAGGTAAAACAATACCAACTAGCAGTTTACTCGGGGAAAAAGATAAGCGCGCTTATGCAATTGGTGTTTATGGATTGCTGAACCAATGACTTTTTCAAGCCGTTGAGGAGTGAGTTTGTATGCCATTAGCAGCTAGAATCGGTGACATGCACACTTGTCCGATGGTTAATCCTGGCCCGGCAGCTATCCCCCATGTTGGAGGACCTATTGCAGGGCCTGGATCCCCTACTGTATTAATAGGAAATATGCCTGCAGCTCTTTTAGGAGACTCATGTGTATGTGTAGGTCCCCCAGACACAATAGTGAAAGGCTCTTCGACAGTCTTAATAAACGGTAAACCTGCAGCTAGGATGGGTGATACTACAGCACACGGTGGGGTTGTTGTCGTAGGGTGCCCCACAGTATTAATTGGCGGGTAATATGTTAAATATTACAAAAAGTATGACTGATTTTAGTTAAGTAATTCAAGCTGCCTAAGCGGTTTCAGTCAGTACAAATGCATACCGATGGAATTAATAAGAACATGGATTACTCAAGTGCAATCTCAACCCCCCTTACCGAAAGCAGCCCATGCGGCGAGAATTTGGATGACGATAACTTATTTTACAATTTCCTCCTCTCGTCAGAAGGAACTCAAGAACGTTCTCGTGGAGATGATATTATTCCGGCGTCTCCACCTGATTGGCGAGTGATAAAAAAAGACGCTGAGGTATTTCTTAAGTCCACCAAGCATCTCTGGCTAATATCCGTGTTTGCGCAGTCTGTGTTGAATTTAGAAGGTGTAGCTTCTTTTGCCTCTTGCTTGAAAGGACTTGCAACGTTACTTGAAGAACAGTGGGATTTTGTATATCCACTAGTTGATCACGATGCTGACAGCAGTATAGAAAAAGTCATGGAAAGAATCTCGGCGTTAAGCCATCTTACCCATGACAAGTTTGTGATAGATACACTAAAAGACATTCCTCTTGCGCGAAACAAGGTCACAGGACCAATTAGTCTGAGGATTATATTTGCCTGTGCCAATTCGACTGCGGATGCAAAACCTGAGTTTGACCATGGGCAAATCTCGTTGATTTTTCGTGACGATAATCAAGAAACGCTTAAGGAACTCCTTGAAAATTTAGTTTCTTGCCAGAATTCTCTATGTCGTATTCAAAATAGCTTTTCAAGTTTTGATGCACTTTTAGGAGTGGATTTTACCACCCTAAGCAAAATCCTGCAGGCAATGATAGGTTCATTAGAAAAGTATGGAAATCTATCAACAAAAGAACAAAAAGACGTTATTGAGCCTGTCGACTCACAAAATGAAAAAATGCTTAATCAATCGGGGGGGCAACCCTCTACATTACAGACTGATGGTATTAATTTTAGTAAAACGATAGCTTCCCGCGAAGATGTCGAGGTTGCTATAGACACAATTTGCGCTTATTACAAAAAATTCGAACCGTCAAGTCCCTTGCCTATCTTATTGTTAAGAGCTAAAAAATTAGTTCATTTGGGCTTTATTGAAATTTTAAAAAATATGGCACCCGAATCACTCGAGTCTGTGTACAAGATTGGCGGGATTACTGAAGATTCAGAAGACAATGATAATTAAGGAGAATAACGATGTCTGGTAGTAGTCAAAAATTTATTGCTCGGAATCGGGCACCTAGGGTTCAGATAGAATACGATGTTGAACTTTATGGAGCTCAAAAGAAGGTGCAAATTCCTTTTGTTATGGGAGTTATGGCGGACTTATCTGGAAATCCGGAAGAGCCGCTGCCATCAATTGCTAAACGAGAGCTTGTAGAAATAGATGTTGATAAATTTGATGACAGTTTAAAAGCCGCAAAACCGCGTGTTCAGTTTTCAGTCCCAAATACTATTTCTGGTGAAGGAAATCTTGCTGTTGAAATCAAATTCGAGAGTATGGACGATTTTTCCCCTGCAGCTATTGCTGCGAAGACAGAAGGTTTGAAACAACTCTTAGAAGCTCGCACGCAACTGGCAAATTTGGTGACGTACATGGATGGTAAAGAAGGTGCAGAAGAGCTTATTGCGAAGGTGTTAAAGGACCCCGCTTTACTCGCCTCTTTAAGCAAGGCTCCAAAACCAGAAGATCAAAAAGAAGGGGAATAAAAGATGTCGAGTCAGTCACTTCAGAATGTTGACCAAAATAGCTCGGTCAAATTTGAAAGTTCCAGTTTTCAGGATTTATTGTCAAAAGAATTTAAACCTAAATCAGAGCGCGCTAAGACTGAGGTTGAGTCTGCAGTTTCGACGCTTGCAAGCTATGCCTTGAAAAACGCTAACTTAATTTCTGAAGATACGGTGAGATCGATTGAAGATCTAATTGCTGCCATAGATGAAAAGTTAACAACTCAAGTGAATTTGATTTTGCATCATCCTGACTTTCAAAAGTTAGAAGGTACATGGCGAGGCCTCCATTATTTAGTAAATAACACCGAAACAGACGAATTTCTGAAAATCAGGGTGTTGAATATATCAAAAAGTGAACTTGCGAAAAATTTGAAGACGTTTCGAGGGACTAATTGGGATCAAAGTCCTGTATTTAAAAAATTGTATGAAGAGGAATATGGCCAATTTGGTGGTGAGCCTTTTGGGTGTATTGTAGGCGATTATTACTTTGATACAAGCCCATCAGACGTTGGACTTCTGAGCGACCTTTCAAAGGTCTGTGCTGCAATGCATTCTCCGTTTATCTCAGCAGCGTCACCATCGTTATTACAGATGGACTCGTGGAGTGAACTCACTAATCCAAGAGATTTGACTAAAATTTTCTCCACTCCGGATTATGCGGCTTTCCGCTCCTTGCGCGAAACAGAAGATGCTAAATATCTAGCCCTGACGATGCCAAGAGTTCTCTCCCGATTACCATATGGTGAGAAAACAGAGCCTGTTGAGGAATTTGCATTTGAAGAGGACACCTCAGGTGCTGATTCGAGTAAATATACGTGGACTAATGCAGCGTATTCTATGGCGGTTAATATTAACCGTTCATTCAAGGAGTACGGCTGGTGTTCAAGAATCCGCGGCATTGAATCCGGTGGATTAGTGCAGAACTTACCGGTGCATTCTTTCCCAACTGATGATGGCGGTGTTGATATGAAATGCCCGACAGAAATTGCTATCAGTGACAGGAGAGAGGCGGAACTTTCAAAATGTGGCTTGTTACCATTAATTCATAAGAAAAATAGTGATATGGCTGCATTTATTGGTGCTCAAACACTGCAAAAAACGGCTGAGTATGATGATCCTGATGCGACGTCAAACGCGGAGTTGGCAGCAAGATTACCATACTTGTTCGCGACATGCCGTTTTGCACACTATTTGAAATGTATAGTCCGAGATAAAGTAGGTTCTTTTAAAGAAAGGGAAGACATGCAGCGTTGGCTCCAAAATTGGATTAACAATTATGTCGACGGTGATCCGCAAAATTCAACAGAAGAGACTAAGGCGCGTAAGCCGATGTCTGCTGCTGAAGTTGTAGTAGAAGAGGTTGAAGGAAGTCCTGGTTATTATAACGCTCGATTCTTTTTACGACCTCATTATCAACTTGAAGGCTTAACAGCGTCACTTCGACTAGTGTCTAAATTGCCTTCAGAGAAGAACGGCTAGCCGTTTATTAACAGAAAAGGAGAATTGTAATGGCTTTTGATATGTTCTTAAAGCTTGAGGGAATTGAAGGCGAGTCTGCTGACAAAACCCATGGTAAGGAAATTGATATACTTGCCTGGAGTTGGGGTTTAAGTCAAAGCGGATCTTTCCATGTCGGTGGCGGTGGTGGCGCTGGTAAAGCTAATTTCCAAGATCTTAGTTTTACAAAGTGGGTCGACAGATCAACTCCAACACTTATGAATAAGATTGCAACAGGTACTCATATTCCTAAAGCTACATTGGTTGTCCGTAAAGCCGGTAAAACGCCTTTAGAGTACTATATAGTCGAAATGGAACAAGTAATGGTTACTTCGCTGTCTACAGGCGGTTCTGGTGGTGAGGATAAACTAACTGAAAATGTAACTTTGAACTTTGCTAAAGTAAAAGTGAGCTATGTTCCGCAAAAACAAGATGGTTCAGGCGCACCAAAAGTTGAGTTCGGTTTTGATATCGCTCAAAACACAACAGTCTAAAAAAATAGCCAGCTTAAATGCTGGCTTTTTTATTTCCCCGTTTGATGGCCAGGTAACTTTATGGATTCAAAGACCTATTTAAAAAGTGCAGATCTAGCAGGATGCAGAGCTCAACTTTTCGAAGAAATAAAGAAGTCACCTCAAGAAACGAATTTACGAGTTTTTCTTTTCCAGTTGAGCTGTGTGTTAACTGATTGGCAGAAAGCCAGGGCTCAACTTGAGTTTCTGCGGGATTGTAACAGTCAATTATTTGAACCATTGCGACTAACTTACTTACAGCTGCTTGATGGTGAAGAGAAGCGACTCAATATTCTTGCAGGTGATGCTGAATTGAAATGTTCTGGCCCTCCACCTTCTTGGTTTGAGCATTTCAAACTTGCTTTACCGCTATTTGCCACACAAAATTTTGAGCAAGCATCCGAAAAAGTTGCAACGGCTTTAGATATAGCGCCTGCTATAAAAGGCAGAATCGACGGTCAGCCCTTCAAAATGCTGATTGATGGTGACAGTCGGTTTGGATTATCACTTGAAATAATGCTCCGTGGATCGTATTCCTGGTTACCGTTTGAGTCTATAGAAAAACTCACTTTTGAACCAATTGAAGACTTGAGAGACTTGGTTTGGCGTGCTGTAAATATTAGACTAAAAAATAAAGCTGAGTTTATCGCCTTTGTTCCCATGAGATACCCGATTGATTCGTTGACTAAAGACACCGAAAAGTTGTGTCGAGAAACTAGTTGGTCGGAAACAATGAGGGGAGTCTTTATTGGACAAGGGCAGCGTATGTTGTTGACTGAAAACGCAGAGTTTCTTTTGTCCGAAATAAATGTTGTTGAGTTTGAGTAGCATACATGCCTGAGCTTACTCAAAAAGAACGACTGCAACCATCTCTGCTTGATAGATTGGCTGATTCAGATCCTTCCAGTTCACAAGATAGAAAGGAAGATGTGGTTTTTAATATAGCTAAGTTAAGAGAGCAGGTTCAACGAGATCTGACTTGGTTATTTAATACGGTGTCTGCACAGAGTGCGCTAGATATCACCGGATACAAGGAAGTAAGCAGTTCGTGTCTTAATTACGGAATTGTTGATTTATCTTCTTTTTCAGGTAATGCATTAGGAATTAAGAATCTTGAACGGGAACTTCTTAAAGCAGTAAAATCATTCGAACCAAGAATTATAGAAAATACTTTAAAAATCAAAGTTGAATATAATGAAAGCGTAATGAACAAAAATAGAGTTACATTTGAAGTATCCGGAGATTTATGGGCACAACCTGTCCCTATCCAGTTGTTTTTAAAAACAGAATTTAATTTAGATGATGGCTCTGTAAGTCTAATTAATTGGAGCTAGTCATATCATGGATAAGAAATTTCTAGAGTTTTACAATCAAGAGTTAAAGTTCATCCGTGAAAGTGCAGCAGAGTTTGCCGCAGAATATCCCAAAATTGCAGGTCGTCTAGCTATAGATGGATTTGATTGTGCAGATCCCTATGTTGAACGTCTGCTCGAAGGATTTGCTTTCCTTTCCGCTAGGATACATCTAAAACTCGACGCATCATTCCCGACCTTTACTCAGCACTTACTTGAGTTAATATACCCTGGGTTTTTGATTCCCTCTCCTTCCGTTCTTTTAGCACAGTTTACCCCTGATTTGGGAGAAGGAACCTTAGCGCAAGGAATAACGATTCCAAAGGGGACACTGTTACATAGCAGTTTTACAAGAGATGAAACGACTAGTTGTAAGTATAGTTTGACGCAAGATGTTGTTCTATGGCCTTTAGACATTATCTCAGCTGAATACGTGCCATATCAGACTATATCTCAAATAACTACCGGGACAGAATTTAATAAGACTGCAAAGTCTGGCATATCACTGACTCTACAGTTACCAGAAACGATAACATTTCAAGATTTGTCTTTAAGAAAACTTCCAATTTCTTTACGTGGTTCAGAGGCGCTTCCATCTATTTTGTATGAGAGTTTGTTGAAGAACTTTTGCGGAGTTGTTTTTGGGAGTAATGGAAAAAATTGGGTAAGTGATAATGGGAAAGTTGGTATAGTAGCTAATGGATTTAGCGATGATGAGTCTTTGCTTCCAAAGTTTAATAAGCAGTTTGATGGAATTAGACTCCTCAGAGAGTATTTTCTTTTTGATAGAAAATTTCTATCGGTCAGCCTCTGTGGTTTAGATAGTATTTTTAAAGGGGTGAATAGTTCAACCATAGAAATAATTATATTAATGCGAGAGGTGGAAAATAAAATAGAGAATAGAGTTAATAAGGATAATTTCCAGCTATTTTGTAGTCCCGCAATAAATTTGTTTAATAAAAAAGCGGAAAGGGTTCTGATATCAAACTTAGAATCCAGTTTTCATATCGTAGCAGATAGAATACGCCCAATGGATTATGAGGTTTGTTTTTTAACCTCGGTCGAGGGTATATCATCTAGTAACGAACGTACATTCGATTTTTTGCCGTTATATAGTTATGATCAGTTCCTGAGTGAGTCATCCAGCGGTTTTTACACTGTCGCACGAGAACGAAAAAAACGTAATAATAACCAAGTAAAATTTGGGCATCGTTCTAGTTACATAGGGTCTGAAGTTTACATTTCATTGGTTGATCCAAGGAACGCCCCGTATTCAAGTAAGCTGAAGCAACTCATCGTAGAAGTGATGTGTAGCAACAGAGATCTTCCATTGATGATGCCGCTTGGTAAGGGCATAACGGATTTTACAATCGAGACCGGAGCTCCATGTATTTCGGTCAGGTGTCTTGGTGAGCCGACTCGTCCTCAGGAACCTTTAGCTCAAGGTAGTTTTTGTTGGGATTTGGTTCAGCAACTCGCAATTAACTTTCTTGGGTTTGCCTCTTCAGAACCTGAATCGACTTCTGTTTTGAAAAGATTGCTTTCTCTTCTGCTGGATTCATCAGATGCTATCGGTAAAAAACAAATCGATGGCATATTGTCTGTAAATGTATCAAAGATAACGAAACGTCTTCCCATCAATGGGCCTATATCTTTTGGCCGAGGTGTAGAGGTCAGAATGACTGTTGATAAACAGGCTTTTGAAGGTGGAAACGCGTATGTGTTAGCCACTGTTTTGGACAAATTTTTCTCGCAATATGTCAGCGTAAATTCTTTTAGTCAGTTTGTATTGTGCTCAAGCCAAGATGGAGAAATATATAGATGGCCAATCAGAACGGGCTTGCAAGAGATTATCTAAATGAACTGATGAGTTCACCGGATAAGTTGTTCGAGTATGGATTTACACCACTTATGCGGCACCTAGATGCAAGCTCTGATAGCCCTTACCGGCTAGGCTACAGTATTTCACCTAAGTATGATGTATGTCGGTTTGGTCAGTCTGCAATGCTGAAGTTCTTTCCATCAGCGTTTGTCGATGTTACATATTCTCGAAACATATCTGCTTTTAAAGTCAATAATAGTTACTTTGGTCTATTCGGCTGTTATGGTCCCTTACCTTCTCATCTTACAGAATATGCCATAGAACGTAGCGAACAGTACAAAGACTCTTCATTTACAGCGTTTGCGGATGTTTTTCATCATCGTCTTATCACTTTATTCTATCGTGCTTGGGCAGATAGCGAGCCTGTAGTTGGTTTAGATAGAAGTGATGATCGATTTAGCTTTTTTTTACAAGCGATCAGCGGCGCAGCAGGGGATAGATCATCTAATCTTAACAAACTGCAGCAATCGTTTGCTGGTTTGCATAGCTATAAAAACAAAAGCAAAGGTGCATTGAAACAAATTCTATCTAGCTTTTTACATTTACCAGTCTATATTGAAGAGTTTAGCGGCGCGTGGTATGAAATTGAAAGTGGAGAACGTAGTGAACTCGGAGCTGCCACTTCTCTGCTTGGAAGAAACGCTATCGCAGGGAAGAGAACCTTCCAAAGAAGTTATTGTTTCACAGTGATAATAGGCCCCCTTAATTTTGAAGAATACATTTCTTTCTTTTCAAATGATGCCTTATTTGATACATGCAGAAAAATTTGTGAATCTTTTATTGGTAGTGAGTTTGATGTCAGGTTTTCATTGGTTCTTAAGGCATGCCAAAGAAAGCCAACGCAATTAGGGAAAACTGCTCTAGGCCAGACCTCATGGTTACTCTCCGGTAGCGACAGTGCATATAAAAAAGAAACAGTGTTAGCGTATAGAAATTAAAACAATAATGGAGGTATTGTATGACAGAGATTAGCCGTTTGAGTTTATTTGGGAAATTAAACAGTATTGCATATAAAAGCATTGAGAGCGCAACAGTATTCTGTAAACTAAGAGGTAATCCTTATGTTGAACTAATTCATTGGATTCAACAAATTGTGAGTTTACCAGACTCAGATCTCCATAGATTAATTCAATATTTCAATCTTGATCTTTCTGTTTTATCCAGAGATTTAACAAATTCACTAGACTCCTTACCAAGAGGAGCTTCTTCTATTTCTGATTTCTCCGCGCATATTGAAGACTGCATTGAGCGCGGCTGGCTTTATGGAAGCCTTGTTTACGGTGATTCAAGTGTACGGGTTGGTTACCTGATCTTAGGCGCGTTGAAAACGCGTGATTTAAAGAACGTGTTTTTTCAATTATCGCCAGAATTTAAAAAGATCAAATTAGACGAACTTTCCGATAGATTGTTAGACATCGTTGCCGGTTCGGTAGAGGATAAACTCCCGCCGCAAGATGGCAGCGCCGTTACGCATCAAGGAGTTCCTGGTCAACACAGTGATGCGGTTTCGCCTGCTCTGATGGGGCGCAGTCAGGCTCTTGATCAGTACACTACTGATTTAACCGATCAGGCGCGACAAGGAAAGTTAGATCCTATTCTTGGCAGGGATGATGAAATTAGACAGTTAATCGACATTCTAATGCGTCGTCGTCAAAACAATCCAATCCTGACCGGCGAAGCTGGTGTTGGGAAAACCGCTGTTGTCGAAGGTTTTGCGCACCGCATAGTGAAGGGCGATATTCCTCCAGCGTTGCAGGGGGTTAAGTTGAAGGTCCTTGACATCGGGCTCCTACAGGCTGGCGCCAGCATGAAGGGAGAATTCGAAAACCGGCTAAAACAAGTCATTGAAGAGGTTAAGGCGTCAACAACCCCGATTATCATGTTCATTGACGAGACACATACATTAGTAGGTGCTGGCGGCACAGCAGGTACCGGCGACGCGGCCAATTTATTGAAACCCGCATTAGCCCGAGGCGAGTTAAGAACGATTGGAGCGACAACTTGGGCAGAATATAAAAAACATATTGAAAAGGATCCTGCTCTTACAAGACGTTTCCAAGTAGTAAAAGTTGAAGAGCCATCGGAAGAAAAAGCTATCATGATGCTCAGAAACATGAGTGTGATGTTGGAAAAGCACCATCATGTTGAAATTTTGGATGAAGCAGTAGCTGCAGCTGTGAGATTGTCTCATCGATACATCCCTGCTAGGCAGTTACCTGATAAAGCAGTTAGTTTGCTTGATACAGCTGCAGCTCGAGTAGCTGTCAGTCAGTTCGCGACCCCAGCTGAATTAGAGTCAATAATCAATACAATCAGAAATTTAGAACATGAGCTTGCGACTATACAGCGCGAAGTTGCCGTAGGTGTTGAACATTCCGAACGAATTAGTGCTATCGAGCATCATATCTCTGTACTTCAGGCCGAGAAGTCAGTTCTTGAAGCAAAATGGCAACAGGAAAAAACGTTAATCGACAAGCTTATTACGTTGAAGCGCAAGCTGCGAGAGGGTTCGCAGGAGAAATCGGGCACTACTGAGTCATCAGCTGATTTGATTGGGGAGGCTTCGGATAATGAAACTGCTCAAATTGAAATGATTCAGTCCGAACTGAGTTCTGTCATAGCGCAGCTTGCTGCGTTACAGGGGGAGACTCCATTAGTTTTTCCATGCTGCGATGAACAGGCTGTTGCTGCCGTCGTTGCCGATTGGACAGGGATACCTGTAGGTCGGATGGTGAGCAATGAACTCAATACCGTACTGAATTTAACAGAGATTCTCAATAAAAGAGTCATTGGTCAAGACCATGCGATGGCAATGATCGCCAAACGCATACAGACATCCCGAGCAGGGTTGGATAATCCCAATAAGCCGATTGGTGTTTTTATGCTTTGTGGCCCATCTGGGGTTGGGAAAACAGAAACGGCGTTGGCATTGGGTGAGGCTTTGTATGGAGGAGAACAAAACGTCATCACCATCAATATGAGCGAGTTTCAGGAGGCTCATACTGTATCAACATTGAAAGGCGCTCCCCCAGGTTATGTTGGTTATGGTGAAGGTGGAATTCTCACCGAAGCGGTTCGGCGTAAACCTTATTCGGTTGTGCTGTTGGATGAGGTTGAAAAAGCACACCCTGATGTCCATGAAATCTTCTTCCAAGTGTTCGATAAGGGGATTATGGAGGATGGTGAGGGACGCTTAATAGACTTCAAAAACACTTTGATTCTTCTGACATCGAATGTCGGCAGCGATTTGATTACAAGTCTGTGTAAGGATCCTGATCTTTGCCCTGAGCCGGAAGAAATTTCTAAAGCGCTCAGAACTCCACTCCTGCAGGTGTTCCCTGCCGCGTTGTTGGGACGAATTGTAACGATCCCATACTACCCACTATCTGATGACATGCTCGGCGCAATTATAAGACTGCAGCTTGATAGAATTAAAAAACGTATTGATGTTACTCATTGTATTAAATTCACCTATGGTGATGCTGTAGTTAACTTGATTCGCAGTCGTTGTACAGAAATGGATAGTGGAGGTCGGATGATTGATTCAATATTAACGAACACGTTACTCCCTGAAATTAGTAATAAATTCTTGAATAGCATCATTAAGAATGAAACTATTTCTGCGATAGAAGTGGGCGTAGTAGAGAACGATTTCTCGTACAATTTTTTATCGTAGTAGAATTTATTGGTGAGGGTGGTGCCCACCCTCACATCTTTCCATGTTTCGTATGTGAGGATACGCATGCCAGTAATCGGTATAAAAATTGTTGCTGGGATCCACCCTGAACAAGAGCTCTACAAAACCTTCGATGATCGAGGTGGAGTTATCGGTCGAGCGGAAGAGTGTGATTGGGTGCTTCGGGATCTCACTCGAGTAGTCTCGAAACAACACGCTGTAATTAGTTATGAACAAGGCCAGTTTTGGTTAGAGGATATCAGTACTAATGGTATCCTGGTCGGTACCGAATTAGCTCCTCTTGGCCGCGGCAACAGGCGTTGTTTGTTATCAAAAGACCAATTTAAAATTGGTGATTTTGTGTTCCAAACAGAACAATCTGAGGAAAATGCTGCAAATTTACTGGATGTCACTCAAGGACACAGCAGCAGCGAACTCTTGGCAATCCTCAACAATACCAGTTCGGAACAAGGTCAATTCGAAGTAGATAATAGTCCAGCGCCAGTTCATCAAGTATTTGAATTTGACGCTGATGAGTTCAAAGGTGCTTTTGGTCTATCTGACGAGATTAACAGTGGAAGTGTTAACCCTCCATTCCGCAGTTCACCACAGCCGCAAGTGAATGCCTTACCAGACGACTGGGAATTATCGGGATTTTTTAATGCAGCACCTTTATCAGCGATAGAGATCCAAAAGTCGCCAGCTAGTCTAAATGACGGTAATGCATTGGATCTTCGTTCTTTACACGAACCTGACTCGCTTGCAATAACCGATGATTTGATACCAGATTTGCCGGCAATTGATGAATTGGAGATTCCCCCTGTTTTTAACAATCAAGAGATGGCCGCAGAACCGCAAATTACCCCTCCGGTGATACCAGTCGCTCATGTGCGCAATCAAGAAAAAAATGAGAGTGATTCTTCGAAGAAGATATACGAGGCACTCGGACTGCCACCTGAGCTATATGGCAGAGTTTCTTCTGGTAACTTCGATACCGAAATAGCGGACATTGTACATAAAACAACCTCTGGCTTAATGAACCTGCTGCAAGCAAGAGCCCAGTTTAAACACGATACTAGGATGTCGCTGACACAGGTAAGCGCACGCTCCAATAATCCGCTTAAATTTTGCATTGAAGCTGGTGATGCATTGGAATTAATGCTGGTGAAAAAGAAACCTGGCTATTTGACAGCTTCGGAGGCATTTGAAGAGGCTATTCAAGATCTCAAAACTCATCAAGCTGCATTCATCTGTGGTTTGCAGGCTGCTCTGACAGGTGTTTTGGCAGAGCTTGCGCCTGAGCGGATCGAACAAGAACTAAAATCTGGTATGTTAGGGAAAGTCGAGATGGTCGCTCATGCTCAAGCGTGGAAGCTATACAAAGACCGACAACATGAACTGAACCAAGCCGTCATTCATAATTTTAGCGAAGTGATGGGTAAATATTTTTCAGATGCGTATTCGAGGTTTGTTGCTGAGAGTAAGCTAGATGAGGAATAAAACAATGTATCGCCAAACCTTTCTTTTTTTAATATGTTTTGTGCTTATGTCATGTTCTGCTGTAGAGAAAACAACCGGTATATCTCTTGGTGATAAAAGTACAACAGTTGAAATTAAATTGATTGCAGCAAAAGATATTAATCCTGATTTAAATAATTCTCCTGCACCGGTACTTGTTCGATTATTTTTCCTCAGCGCCCGCTCGAATTTTAACAACGCATCCTATGATGTCCTGTTTAGCAAGCAGGATGGCGGCCTTGCAAGCGAATTCATCACCGTCCGCGACATTTTGTTGGCTCCAGGTTCGGAGCAAAGAGTTCAGTTAGAGAAAAGCGAACAAGTTATGTTTATCGGTGCTGTTGCTGGGTATCGGAAACTCGATGCGATTCGATGGAAAGATGCTGTTGTCGCGGAAGATGCTCTGTTGGGTAAAACAAAAATACAAATTCAAGTTGATGCCCAGGCCGTAAGAATTTTAAAGTAAATAGTTTACTAAAGGATATCGTATGAGCTCGTTCGAGAAGCGTGTTGTTTGGACGGAAGGGATGATGTTGATGCCGCAGCATTTCCAACAGCAATCCCGTTATTTTGAATCTCAGATCAGAGGTCAGGTCGCTTTCACTCGTGAGCATCACTGGGGGTTTTATGACTTAGTCATTGATAAATCTCTTTTAAAAACTGGTAAGTTTAGAGTTTCATCGGCGTCAGGGATTTTACCTGATGGCAGTTATTTCAGTTTGCCAGAGACTGATTGTGCTCCAGCTGCGATTGATATTGATGAGAGTCTGTTGGGCAAAAAGATTTATCTGGCCGTTGCGTTGACATCATCTTCTCAAATTGAAGTCGCCAGAAGTGGCATGCAGGAGCGGGTTGTTCGCTTTATGCTGGAGGAAATCGAAGTTCATGACGCGACTGATTCATCCAGCCTGAAAACTCCACTGGAAGTAGCAGGGTTAAAATTTTATTTATTGAGTGATAATGATAGTTTAGGAGCATTTGCGTGCCTTCCGATCGCGGTGATTCAAGATATTACGCGGAATAAAGAAGTTGTTGTCGACGAGGAATTTGTTCCTCCAACGATTAATGTTCTCTGTAGTAGTTTTGTGCGGGGATTCCTTTCTGAGTTAAATCACCTGATCACCAATAGGGTTCAAGCTCTTGCATCACGAGTGTCTGTTGCTGGTAAAGCTTCGACGTTTGAAGTGCAGGATTTCTTGATGCTCCAATCATTAAATCGTTGCTTGCCACAAGTCAGACACATCAGCGCTGCAGGGGTGCTTCAACCAGAACCGCTGTATGTCTTTTTGACTTCTTTAATCGGTGAAATGTCAGTCTTTACAAACGCAAGTAAGCTTTACGCAGAGCAACCAGCTTATGAGCATAACAATTTGACCGTGGTGTTCCGTATTTTGTTTGAGCAGTTGCGGCAGGTTTTCAGCACTGTCCTGGAGCAAAACGCTATTCAAGTTCCACTCATCGAGAAGAAGTACGGTGTTCGAGTCGGCGTCGTATCAGACAAGACAATGTTTGGAACTTGTGGTTTTGTTCTAGCAGTCAATGCAGACCTTCCTCCCGATGAGATCCGACAATACCTTCCCCCTCAATTAAAAATCGGCTCGGTAGAACAAATAAAAGAATTGGTCAATTTGCAACTGCCAGGGATCTCTATCAACACACTGGCGGTTGCACCGCGGGAAATTCCTTATAAACGAAACTGTGTCTATTTTGAACTGATACCAAAAGGCTCGTATTGGCAATCGTTAAGCCAATCCGGTGGCATAGCACTTCACATTGGCGCTAACATTCCGGGTCTGGTCGTGGAATTATGGGCCATTCGAAATGGTGAAAAATGAGCAACGATTCACTTAGCAGTACGATGATCCTCCCTAATCCCGGGGGACGAAGAAGTACGTCTTCGGAGCAGTTACCACCGCAACCGCCTGCAGGAATTCGTCCTAGCGGTGGAATTGGTGCTCTGACGGAGTTTAACAGCGAAAATCAGCTCCTGTTAAATTCAGTTGAATTGCTGCTTTTAGCCGGGAATTTAAGGTCTTTGGAGCCAGTCGGTACTATCGAAAGGCTAAGGACTGATGTTGAGAAAATGATTAGTCAGTTGGTGATGAAGCTGACTGATGCTGCGGTGCCAAAAGACATTATTATTACCTGCCGTTATATCGTTTGTTGTTTGATGGATGAATTGGTGTTATCCACCCCATGGGGGGTAGATAGCGTATGGAGTCAACAAACTTTGCTGAGTAAGTTTCATAATGAAACTTGGGGTGGCGAGAAATTCTTCCTGATAGTCAATAAACTGCTCGAACGGCCTGAGCAAAACATTGATTTATTGGAATTATGCTATGTCTGTTTGTCGCTCGGTTTTAAAGGAAAGTACAGGGTGAGTAATAGCGGCGAAGCCGAGATCACCAAGCTATCACATCACATTGTACAAAAAATCATTCAGTGCCGGCCCATAGGCCGTGAGCTCTCTCCCGCTTGGGAGAGTCTGCTGCCAGATGCATCAAAAAGCCGCTTCTTGCTCCCGCGTTGGCTACAATTTTCAATACTCAGCTTGCTGGTGATGCTGGCTTATGTGCTGTATCTGACCAATCTCCATACGCAAATAGACCCTGTTTACCAAAAACTAGACGCTATTAATTATGCTCAGTTTAGCCCTGTTTCCTCTCATGTTCGGCAGACCGACAATGCCACTATTATCAAAACGTTACGTACAGAGCTCGCGGAAGAGTTGACGAGAAAACAACTGACAATCACCGAAGAAGACGGGGATGTCTATATCCGATTTACCGATCCTGCCATGTTCTTACCGGGGGCAGTTGAGTTACAGCAATCAAAGATGCCGGATGTCAACAAATTAGTTAATGCAATCAAGCAGTTTGCAAAAAATGTTACCCTACTTGGGCACACAGACTCCAGTGGCGCTCAGCAATCGAATTGGGTCATCTCCAAAAAACGAGCTGAAGCAGTTGCGCTCTGGCTGAAATCCGCGAACGAACCTTTATATTACATCACGACTCGGGGATTGGCGGATACGAAACCCTTAGCAGCGAACGATACAGCTGCCAATAGAAGCCTGAATCGCCGTGTAGAAATCGTCTTGCAGTTAAAGGATTAACAGATGAAACCATTCCTTGATTTTTTGCGGCATCCCGATGTAAAGCTTGCAGGTTATCTGTTGGTTTTTGCGCTTTTTGTTTGGTTTTTAGGCCCGTATATTGCTTTTGCGGGTTATTCGCCTCTGCTTGAAACCTTCAATCGTATCGTGGTTATTGCGGTCGTTTTACTGATTGTTTTTTTTGTAAAAGTGCTGAAGTTCATGTTGGCAATCAGAGCGCGCCAGCAATTGATTGATGGTATGTCGGAAGAGCATGACATTAACAGAATGATTGATGCGGAAGCGGCTGAATTACAGAAAAAATTTCAGTATGCGTTTTCTCACCTGAAAAGTAAGCATGGTAAATCTTCGTTACTGCAATTGCCGTGGTTTATGATCATCGGCCAACCAGGCAGTGGCAAAACAACCTTGTTTGCCAATTCTGGTCTCAAATTCCCATTGGCCGAATTTTTCCAAAACCGGGCAATTCAGGGCGTTGGTGGCACCAAGAATTGTGACTGGTGGATCGCACAAGATGCAGTATTGCTCGATACCGCAGGGCGTTACACCTCTAGAGATAGTCATGCCCAAGTCGACGATGCCGGCTGGAATAAGTTTTTGTCGTTGATCGCCAAATATCGGCGCAAGCCAGTCAATGGGTTATTAATTAGTATCAGCATTGCTGACTTACTGTCCCAAAGTGAAACTGAATTTCGTGCTCAGATACAAGTGATCAAACGCCGTATCACGGAGCTCAACAATCGTTTTGACACCCGGTTTCCACTGTATGTGTTTTTAACGAAAACAGACCTGCTATCAGGTTTTAGTCAGTTTTTTGAAGACCTGACACAACAGGAGCGGGAACAAGTTTTAGGTGCGACTTTTCAGTTAGATAGCGCCTCAAATGATAATGTTGCCGACGAATTCAGCCAGAAATTTACTCAGCTGTTGCGTTCATTAGAAAGACGTCAATGGAGCCGCTTAGATGCCGAGCGGGACCCAGGCAGAAAGGCGCAGATTTTTGGTTTTGTCCGGCAATTGGCAACCCTGGGTGACAACCTTCGTGAAATTGTGGCGACTTTAGCGGCAGAAGACGCAGGCCATGTGCCGGGGATCGTCCGTGGCGTCTATTTTACCAGCGGCACGCAAAGTGGTTCGCCGGTTGACCGTTTGCTTGACAAAATTAGCCGGACTTTTGGTGTTAAAAATAAGTCCCAACTGTCCTGGAACAACAGCGGCAGAAGTTATTTTGTCAGAGAACTATTGCAAAAAGTTGTCTTTGCAGAGGCGGGGGCTTCCGGTGTATTTGACCGTTATGAGCGCAGGCGCCGTCTGGTGTTTCGTTCGTTGTTGGGGGTGTTTGGGGTTAGTTGTATTTGTCTACTTATAGCCTGGACCTATATTTTTAAACAAAATCAGACAGTGATCAGTCAAGCCAGTATGGTGGTACAGCGCTGGGATGATAAAACTCTTTCAGAATACAAAAATCGTGATCTCAAAACTTTGCTGGCATTACTTAATGATTTCAGACAGCAATATATCCAACTTGAAGCATTAAACACCTTGCCTTTTGGTTTGGGGTTGTCACAAACGTCGGATTTACTGCTTCGTTTTGAACAGCATTATCAGCAAGCTCTCAACGCTGCATTAGTCCCGGCTTTGCAACAAGCCTTAATGATAAAGCTGGATAATTCAGATGACGCGCAAAGCTATAACTATCTGAAAACTTATTTGATGCTGGCTTTGCCACAGCGCAGGGATCAGCAGTTCTTGTCAGTGTTCTTCAATGAAAACGCAGTGCTTGCCGCCGGGCTAAATGATGTTGAGCAAGTGCAGATGAATGAGCATCTGCAGAGTTTATTGCAAAGCGATTTCGCTGTAGTGCCTCTAGATGATGCTCTCGTTGCAAAAGCCCGACGAGCGATTTTGGCGTCGTCGTTACAAAATTTTTATTACCAACAGTTTAAAAAACGACAGCTAGATGCTGTGGCGACGCAGATCACTCTTGATCAATTAGCAGGTGTTGATTGGCGAAGTTTGTTTGCGGCGACCGATGAATCTGGCCCCACAATTTCATCAATTTATATGCCCGATTTCTACACCCGGTTAAAGGAGGAGTTACTACCAGATTTTCTGAAAACCGTCGTGAACGAAACCTGGGTACTTGGAGTGGAAAATACCTTCAATAGCCAGCAATCGGAACTTCAACTCTTGACCTTTTATGCCAGAGATTATCAAACGGCGTGGCAGCAATTACTGAACAGTCTGCAGGTTATTCATTCTGTAGGGAAGAATGATGTAATGCGGCAACTGGATGTTGCAGGTGCATACAATTCGCCGCTCATTCAGCTGGTCGATAGTGTTATCGCATCGACGACATTAAATACTTTAAGCGAAACAGAACAGCAGGCACGCCAACTGGCAGAAAAAAATGCCAAAGCAAAATTGGTTGCAAATCGATTATCTACTGCGGATGCAACCGCAACTCTGATTGCAGGGCCCTTTACCCGATTGCATCTGTTAGGGCAGCCAGAGATTAAAGCGAACTGGCAAAAACAGCTGACAACACAGCTGCAAGACCTGGCGTTTAACCTTGCTCAGCCACTGAACGAAGAAAATTCGCAACTCATCAAAGGCTCGGTGCGTTCATTAAAGGCTTTTGCCTTTGCTCAACCACAGCCGCTGAAGAATTGGCTGAATCAGTTGGTAGAGAATTCTATTCAAGTGACGGACGCTATTGCTGCCAGTGAACTTGCTGCATTGGCGCAAGAGAGTAAAAATCAGCTTAGGCTTGCGTGGCAGCAGGAGATTGGACCGGTTTGTCAGTCGGTACTGGGGTTGTACCCTTTTACACCAACAGCCGACACTGACGCCAATTTACAGCAAATTTCAGATTTGTTTGCCAATGAAGGTGTCTTGCAGCAGTTTTTTACCACGAACGTGTTACCACTTTTGGCATCACCTAATCGGCCATTCAGATTTAAACCAGAAATCCAGGCGCAATATCAGCTTGCAGATGATGTCCTGAAGTTTTATGAGCAGGTATATCAGATCAGGCAGTTGCTGTTTCCTAAAGGCAGTAACCAGCCATTCTTGAGCTATGGGTTTACACCATTAATTTTGGATAGCAAAGCGGCAAAGTTCCGTTTAAATGCGCAAGGTCAGGAAATGGTCTATCAGTTTGGTAAAGCGAGCACCACGTCAGTGCAGTGGCCAGGGCTTCAACCTGAACTTCCAGTTGAATTTTCCTTTGTGCGCGCGGATGGAAGTGAACTCGCCGAAAGTTTTAATGGTCTTTTTGCGCTCTATCGTTTGTTTGATCAAAGTGATCTTCAAGTGAAAAACGCTAAAACGATTGAAATTACCTTCACGAAGGACAGTTATCAGGCGAAATATCAGGTCACGGGGCAGGGTGTCAGTTCCGCTTTGTTGTTCCGTGATTTGCGCAGTTTTCGTTGCCCGGCGGCTATATAGGTACAGTGTATAGCGAAAATCGAATGTAAAATGGATGAGGCGAGCAGTGGATGGAAGTTGGCTTTTTCGGTAAGTTGCCCGGCTTAGGGGATTTCTTGCAAAGGAATGTCGCGCCGGAATTGGTGCAAGCAGTAGAAAACTGGATTTACCCGGGATTTGAAGCTGCGATTGCAGCAACTGGTTCCAGTTGGCAGCAGCACTATTTTAAAAGCCCGATTTGGCGTTTTATGCTACCTGCTGGCTTATGGCACCATCAGGCTGTGACTGGTTTTATGATGCCGAGTATTGATAAAGCCAGCCGTTGCTTTCCATTTATTGTGATCTGTCAGGCATCGTCTGAAGTGGACCCGTTGCTGTGGTCGATGCAGCTAGACACCCAGCACCGCCAGGCGGAAGACTTTGCGATTAGTTTATTGGAAGTTGCCGACCCTGATCTGGCATCACTGTTAAACTGCCTGGCGCAGTTTTACCCGAATGACTTTGAGCTGCAAAGCCAGCCAACGGTCGTGCACAATGGTGAGCATTCTATACCGACTCTGCGGGCTGAGGTAGTCGCGGCGGGCTTGATGGCAAGCCATTTCTCTGCACTAAACCATGCCTATGCGCAACAGCTATGTTGTTGGTGGACCGCTGGTGGGCCAGATAATCCGCCTGAGCTGCATTATTCACAAGGTTTACCGCAGCCTGAGCTATTCAAACTTCTGTTTTGTCATGAGACTTCCGAATGCACAATCAATGGCGAAGTGTAGCCCTCACTGATGTAGGGCGTAAACGCAGTGAGAATCAGGACGCTGTTTACGCGGACGACAACCAGCGGGTGTGGCTGGTGTCTGACGGCATGGGCGGGCATGCCGAAGGCGCAGCGGCCAGTCGCGCAATAGTCAACGCAGTCGCCGCTTTAACACTCAGCGATAACTTAACTGAGCGTTTAGTCCAATTGCAAAAGGCACTTCGAGACGTGAATGCGCAATTACAGCAGCACGCCGCTTTGCAATTGCATGGCCAACAAACCGGTGCAACGGTAGTTTTGCTGACAGAATGCCATGGGCTCATGGCATTGTTATGGGCTGGCGATTCCAGATGCTACCGTAAAGAGCGTCAAAAGATAGAGCAAATCAGCTGGGACCATAGCCACCTGCGCGAAATGGTCCGTGATGGTCATATGACAGAACAAGAAGCGGCGGTGAGTAAGCTTTCTAATGTGATCACCAGGGCAATTGGGCCGCATGTTGATGTGATGTTTGACATAGTAGTGTTTCGCCTACACCCGGAAGATTGTTTTGTGCTTTGCAGTGACGGTTTAACCAATGAACTGACCGATCGCCAAATCCTCGGCGAAATAAACAAACATGCACAGTTAACAGATGCAGCACAAGGGCTTATCAATGAAACCTTAAATAAAGGCGCCAGAGATAATGTGTCTGTTGTATTGGTTCAATTGCAAGGTGCAGAGTACGCCGATGTACCTAACGACGCCCCCGTCGCGGGCTGGAACCATCATATTCAAGAGTTGGACCAGGCGCTGTTTCATCGCGAATTAGTGATTGACACTTACTACGAGCATCTTCAGAACGTTATTTCAGACTACCATACGGCGAAAGTGAGAAACAAAGCTGAAAAGATAGCAACTAATGACTTGGCTAGGGCTTCAACCCTAGAGGTTAAAGCAGTTGGAGCCCAAGGGAATGAAAACAAGCAATTTGGAGGGGGAATATTTTGGTATTTTATTTTGATACTAGTGTGTATGATTTTTATTTTCAATTTTAATTGAAATGATAGTGTGTGGCTCTATGTTGTCGGGCTGTTTTTATTAAACTGACCGCAATTTGCAAGATATATGCAAAGGGCCTAGATTATAATGGGCGTGGCTTGTATGTTGGGTTAGGTAGTCATTACCTAACAATATTTCTAGGACGTAAAATTAATAAAGTATGATGTTGTATTATTAATGTGTCTGCTGGAAATTGTTTAGTGGTGCACTTGAAAGTGTTAGTGGTTGTAATGATTTATGAATATTAATCTGTATTATTCGAACGTTTTTTATGTAAGTTATCATCAGAGGATAAAGCATTATGCGGAACCACATTTTTGTACAACCAGGTCAAGAACTTCGCATTCGTTGGCGTGAAGCTAAACAGAACCATGCAGATGTCTATAAGATTTTAACTGCTATGAAATTAACTTCAGATAACAATGGAAACCCATATGCATCTGCATATTGTACATATGTATCGGATGAAGGTTTGTCAGTGTATATCTGCCGTGGTTACAACTACGGCGGGGACATGGAGATTTATGTTCCATCTAAAAATGTGAACTGGAGAGTTTACTTTGAGCCACTGAATAATTTTGTGATGGCTTATTCTGGTAACACAAAAAAACACTATTCAAAAATATTTCCACAAGATTTTTTGTGAATTTAAGAGTCATTTAATGAGAGCTATGTAGTTTTTTATATCGTGGAATTTTAATAATTCTATGAGTATAAGAAGGTTTTTGTTCTCTAGTGTGTTCCAATTTTTATACTGTTTATTGAAGTTGAGCGATGCAGGTGCAACTGATCTAGGTCACGTAGCCCAAAAACACGAGTCTGTCCCAGACTGAAGGTGGTTAATCTTATATAGGTTATGCCTAAATGATAAAATTTTCTCAAAAGCAGTTTGATCAGATATCTAAAAATTGCGTAGGTCGAGATGTAGACGATATTTGCAATATTATTTTTAATAATCTTGAAATTGAGCGGACTGAAATGCTCTATAGTTTTGTTGAGGAAGCTGTATATTTGCTTTTTTCGAATGATATACTGATTAAATCTAGAATCGTTTCTTTGATTCAGAAATCTATAGTTTTACAAGTTTCCTTTGATTGTGATGTTGTGCATGAGATCTTGAAATCTCAGGATCCTGGATTTGTTAAATATGTAAAGATTGATAGTTTTTTTGAATCTATGGAAATGGACCAATATGAATAAATCAGTTCCAAAAACGACAGGTAGTCAAGCTAATGTAGGGCCTGTTCAGGGATGCCCTCGGTGCAACTTGTCGAAATATTCTGTTTCGTGTTCTCATGATAGAAAAATTGATTTTATATCCAATTATTCTGGTTTCCAAATCTTAGAATTAGTTGCGGACAAGACAAACACAGAAAACAGGGGGCTGTATTTTGATGAAATATCTATAGTTTCCGAACTTCTAGATGGCTGCAAAAATGGAAAGGTTGATAAATGTCCAAGTTATACGTTTGAAAGTGCCGATTTATCAAAAAAGATTTCCTTGAAGGAAAAAATTAAAATAAATGCTCCTGATTTAAATCCTAAAAAAGTCTCGTGGGACCTTTTTTTTGAATTGCTAAAGGACCCAAAAGCAAAATATTCCAAGGCTAAAATCACCGCTCATACGTGTTCAGGTCCGGCTCACGGAGTTGAGATTCGTGTTTACAATAAAGTTGAATATGGTGGAAAACTATCTCTTTCTTTCGATCGTGAGAAACTAAGAAATGGAAAACCAGGTAGACCCCAAGAAGGCTTTTGGAAGTTTGGTGTTGGTTTATACTTGGTGATTGGCGGTTACAAACATCAGTTTGATGCTAATAGTTTTCCATTAAAACTCACAAAGCTTCGTGACCTATTAAAAGATGTGATAGATAAGATTGGCCCAAGCCTTTGGAAAGCTGCTGACGATAAAAAGTATTCAGTCATTTGGCCTAACTTTTCAGTAACGGGCTCAACCGGAATTAAAGAGAGTGCCGGAAAAAATTTAGAGACTTATGGTCAAGTGAAGTTAGATGCCGCGCCGTTCATGGGGGCTGACTTCAAAGCCAACATTATGCCCTGGGTTACAAAGGGCATAATGACTCTATATTTCGGCCCTGCAGGTAAACTATTAGCAGAAATGCTAAATAGTTATATTGATCCCGATAGTGGTTCTGTAAAGGTCGCTTTGTACCTAGGTTTTAAAGGTGAGATTGGAACTGGCACAAAAGGCATCTATATACAGTCACGTGATGTTGAGTGGGATATTGGCGGTTCTTTTGACGGGGCATTTACTGTCTATTTAGAAGGAGAAGCAAGCGCTGACATTAGCTTCTGGATCATCAAAGTTCAAGCTGGAGCGAAAGTTGGAGCAAACGCAAAGTTTGGTTTAGAGCTTAAAGGTGAAAGGATTGGGGGGAAGGAAATTACGTTACAAGGATATGGATATTTCGATGGTCTTAAAATAGTTTATGAAGCGTATATGAACAAAGGAGGACCCAAAAAGGGGATGAAGCCAACTACCCCTCGCGGCAAAGGTCAAACAGGTGGCGAGTATGTGGTTTTCGACTCTGTCGAGACTGAGAAATTTAGCATCATTTAATCGGAGTTTCAGAAAATATTTATGATTAATAAAATTCAAAAACCTGTCTATGAATTATTTATTGAAACTGAAAATTGTGAGTTCATTCTAAAACTTAATGATTTTGTTCTATATGAACAAGATGACCTTGGTCCCATGAGATTCGCATACCCGATAAATGATAACTTAGATAAAAAAAATATTTTAGAAATCGTTTACAAGGGAGATATGGCAACATTTGAGTTTTCTTTAACTGTTAAGGACAGTGGTCAAAGTTCTGCTGAATCTGCTGTGAAAATCCTCAGTGTTACCAAAAATAAATTAGATATCGTTTCTACTTCAAAAGGGAAATACTCTATGTTCGATGGAGCATTTCTTTTGTCAAATGGCCGTACATTTGATGTTGAAGTGGATGAGCATAAAGAGTCTGCAAAAAATGAATTGAAGACATTGACTAAATCGTTTCAGTTGATGGATCTTGGATACAATATTCCTTGGCATAATTCAATTGATTTGTCTGGTTTTGAATTGAAGAGACTACATGTAGACTTATTTGAATTTTATAAAACATTATGGTTCGATTTAAATTCTCATAATGTCCCTAGAGTTCAACAAAAGTTGTCTAGCCGTACTGCAACGTACGCCAGCGCATTCTATATGAGTATAAGTGACGCTTGGAAATCTACAGAACTAGAGAATGTTTTAGTCAATCCGATTTACAGACTCGGTACTCTATTAGAATATGAGAAAACAGAGTTGCAATTTGCCGCAAATAATAGGCTAGTGAGGTTAGTCGGCAGCGAATCATCTCAGGATATAATTTTTTTCGTAAATTCAGAAGATGACTACCCGTATTTTTATGAATTTTGGTTTGGACAAATTGCAGGAAAATGGCTAATACTCAAATGATCTCTGTTTTGCTTAAAATATCAGCATTTTTAGTTGGAATCGTATCAGTTTTTTCATTTGTTCTACTGGTTTCAATTACCTATTTGCTAATTGTCTCAAGAGAGTGGGAGACAACTACAGCTTCATTGACGAGCTATAAAATTTATGCTGCTCAAACTAATAATACTGGCAGATCGGCAATGAGAGTCTCAAGTAAATCCGGCCTTTTTTTGGACGTGACTTACGAATTCGAGGTCGGTTCGACTATCTTTACAGGCAATAAGGTTGATGTCAAACAAAAGAGTCTATCTCTTGGAGAAATTGGAGAGGAGTATTTGGACTTAACTGTTGGGCAAAAAATTATAGTGAAGTACGACAAGGAAAATCCAAAGAACAATTATATGTGGACTAATCGAGACGATTCAGTTTTTAACTCGATAATTAAGACGATATCAGCGTTTATAATTTCGTTATTGTGTACTTGGTATGTATTCTTTAGGTCTTAATGCCTTGTTATTTTTGTTCAATCAATGCCTGCGTTATCCTGGCGTTTTTTGTTATTATTGTAATTGCGCCTGATTGTTGTAAGTGAGATGGGGAAACCGGACGTCCGGAACTGCACACCCGTCGGACCGACAACACTGAATCCGGAAAAAGAAATAGTGAAGAAAGTAGAAAAGCAGGTAGCTTAAAGCGGTCAATGGTTACCACTAGCTTGAAAAAACGACGAAGTTTGGTCTGCTTTGTATGTTTTATAGATCATAATAACTGTGTGTAATCAAGCGTTTTTCATGACAAAAACTAGTTTTGACTATTCGTAAATCAGTATCGAAATAGAAGTAAATAGCCTTAATATTGGTATACATATCTTCGCCTTGTTCAGCATTACATGTAGGCAGGACTATTTGCAAGACACGGGGATCGTAAAATCGGAACACCATAGGGGATCCGTCTGGTGATCGAATAAGTAATAGTTTACGAATTTGTTTGCGAAACGCTCTAGGATCCAATGGCGAATGAACAAAAATATTCCAATTATTCCCCCACCCCTCAGTAATCAACCATTGGGTAAATAAACTATCCCGCTCAAGCAACACCATATAAGGTGCTACTTCTTCCAAGTCTGGTTCTAACTCGCCACTCCAAAGGCAGCTACTTACAGGCTCCCAGTCATAGATTTTAAAACGGAGTTCTGGGCAGGCTGCGCCGTCGATGACCGCATATACATATTGTTCAGGGTCAGAAAATAGTATGTCTTGAATTTGGTTCAGTTGGCTGCTGTTTAGCATTGTTATTTCTTCCCAGCCTCACATTGTTCGCAAAATGGCGTGCCGGCTTCAGCCGCATATTTCATCACTTTAGCTTGTGAACTATAGGATGCCGGTTTCACAGGTTTTTTCTTTGGCGTTGTTGAGAGCGTTTTCCCTGCTTCGGACTTGGCAGCTTCTTTCGCTTTTGTTGGCAGTGTAACGCTTGAAGGCTGAGCAGGGGCGGCAGGTGATGCAGCTGCAGCGGAACCGCCGCTATTAATCATTACCATAGGCCCTGAAATCTGTACACCTGCAGGGCCGATACTGATAAAGCTGGAACCCGCTTTTAAATTGATGGTGACACCGGCTTGCAGGTTTAACGTCACACCGGATTTGATATCGACTTGAGTTCCGGTTTTTAGGCCAAAATTCATCCCAGCGTCGAGATTAATATCCATGGTTGCTTTAACGTTTTCGGACGAAGCAATTTTAGTTTTGCGATCGCCATTGATGGTGTAGCTTTCTGAACCAACGGTTTTTTGGTTTAAATCACCATCCACAGTGCGGTGTAGGTCACCTTTAACTTGTTGGATGGCATCGTTGCCAATCAGTTGATGGTCGTTGTTGTCTATTGCAGTAAAACGGTCATTTTTCACCATCTGGTGATGGTCATGGCCAACAAACTCAAAGTCATCATTTTTTATCCGAACGTCTCTATTGCGTTCGGCGTGCATAAAAATCTGTTCTTTGCCCTTGCTATCATTAAACATCAACTCATTGAAACCATTGCCACCTTTAGATGACATGGTTTTAATGCCGCTTTGTAATGCCTCACCTGGTAGATTGTAGGGTGGCATGTTGCTGCCGTTGTAGACGCAGCCGATGACAATAGGTTTATCTGGGTCGCCGTCAATAAAGTCGATGATGACTTCTTGTCCAATCCGCGGAATATACAGAGTGCCCCAGCTTTTGCCTGCCCAAGATTGGGCAACCCGGATCCAGCATGATGCGGTTTCATGATTGCGGTCGGTTTGGTCCCAGTGAAACTTCACCTTAATCCGGCCATATTTATCGGTCCAGATTTCTTCGCCGTCTTTACCAACCACTATTGCCGTTTGTGGGCCGGTCATTCTTGGCTTTTGTGCGGTAGCCTGCGGCCGGAACGTTACCTTGGCCGGAATTGCTTGTAACATGCATTGATAGAGCTCTGCGGCATAAGGGCTGGCTGCGGAGGTATAGCTATCCGCCGCTAAGATGATTTCACTGGCGACCGTCAGATACTGCTGGTTATCACTGTCGATATAAAAATCAGTGAGCGTAAACAAAGTACCGACAAAGCTTTCAATTGAGTTGGTCTGGCAAATCCGGGTTTCAAAAAAAGTGTTCTCCCGTTCCTGTAGCAACCGGCTTTGTAAGCTACCTTGGTCACGCTGATCATACTTCCCGGGGTATTGATAGCGACTTAACGATTTTAATGACATCGTCGTCGGGTTTTCGGTCAGGCAAAACAAATTTTTAGATGGAGCCAGATAATCGAAATCGTCGAGCTTTGCCGCTGCAGATCTTGCAACTTTTTTACTTTGCCAGCTGGTTGCTGCGTGCAGCGGCACCGCGGTATGGTGAAGATCTGGTACGTAATAAGTTAACGATGCGGCTTCATCTAAAATGTGGCTGTCATCGTGCAGCACAAGAACATGTCGGCCATTTTCGTGCCGGAAGTAGTAGAAAATGCCTTGGTCTTCCATCAAGCGCGAGACGAAATTAAAGTCGGTTTCGTTAAACTGCACAACGTAATCTAATTTTGGATAGCTGGCTGTGCAGTTCAACTCGAAATCGGTAAAGGCAGAGACTTCAAAGACGTCTTTAATGATATCGAGGTAAGATTTGTTCTGAAAAATTCTGCAGTTTTCGGCCAATGTTAATAGCCATAACCAGGGGCGAATGGTTGTCAGGTAGCGAGAGTAACCATCCATGGTTGGGAGTTGTTCAACTTCGGTGATGACGCCATTAAAGTAGCGCACATAGTCATGGTCGGGTAACTGGACGCGGATAGTGGCATTGGTCGCCAGCAAGTCTTCAATTGGGATATTGTCTTGCTCGCTAATGAGTTCTACATTCAGTTCGAACGGGCGTGACAGCTGCTCTGAAATGCGGCCATGATGAAATGCAAGCGCCTCTTCACCTAAAACAGTCGAAATCCCAATGAGGCGATGTGCTTGAATAGGCATGTCCAATTATCCTTAATTAGTCGGTCTTGCCGCATTGCTGAACCAAGCCTGAAGACTCAACAGGTAATTTAGAGGTTGACAGGTCGATTTGTCAATTTCGTTGTCATCCTCCGGGGCCACATATGCTAGCCGTTTGACTTTTAGGCGACGATGATCAAACTGTTACAGGAGCGATTAGGGGCTTGTTTATTAGCTAAGTCACACAATGGACACCCCGCATACATTACCACTAACGTTCTACATTTTTTGTGTTTTCACGTTTGTAGAAATATACCAAGACTCGTGGGCAGCGAGTGTTTGTGTTGGTTTATCTACAGTGTGATTGTATGTCATGAGCGTGCAGAGTTCTTAAAAAGCACATAGCAAGGAGGAGTTAATTATGGCAACGTCATCGTCGATCCCTTTTCATACAAGTGGCATAAAAAATGTGGAAGAAAAAGAAGTTAAGGTTGGTGATATTTTTTATCGGGCATATGGAGGACACTCTAAAATGTGGGGTAGGTCCTTTTTTGTGCCAGCCGTAACCCAAAATGGAAATCACCAGCTTATTAATTACTGGACTGCAGAACTTCTGGAAAAAGAGCTAAATGCCGCTTTTTGGGGGAATGGCTTCAAATTTCTGTTAGTTGTAAAGGCAAATAATTCTACGCCCCCTCTTAAATATAAGATTGGTACAGTAGTGCAAGGGGATTATCATGGTTTTGAAGGAAAAGATACTTCCCCTTTTACACAACATGACTTCATTACTCCCTCGGGCATTTTTAAAGAAGTGCAGTTCGATTCTTTCGGCGTAGAAGATTTAAAGCTTTGTCTAGATATCGTCGATGCAGCTAGACCAATAAAAGCTGGTAACTATGCGCAGAAGCATTATATCGAGAAAGAATATATTGAGAAAAATAATTTACGCAAAAATAATGGTTGATTTGTGTTAGCCTCGACTGGAGCTGACATTTACCACAGTTTTGTGCTGGTGTCTGTCAGCCAGATTAAATGTAAGTAAGACTAATTCATTTAATTGTATATTTCAGCCGTTTTCATGTTTTTGCTGTATATTCTTTTTGTTCAATGTTGGGCCTCAAATCAACTTCCTTCCCGGAGCACGAACCATGAGTAATCCAGTTATATCCTCTAGAGATGCGCAACGAGTTTGCACGCTAAGTGGACTTGAGCAAAAGCGTCTTTCCGGCAAGCTGATTGAGCTACGAGACTTAGAAAAAACGCTTGATGTAGCAATTGCCGAGGTCACCCAAGCATCGAAAGACGAGTATTTTTGGAGGGCAATGGAGGTTTCAACGAAGCTCATTCAAGTGTCGTGCGACCTTTTCATTGCAATTCTTGAAGAGGGTGCTGAGAAAGTCGGTGCAGGTATGGGAGCTAAAGCAGTATCAATAATGTACGACGTCGCCAAAATGGTGGTTGACGCCCTGAACGGAGATATCGGCGCTAAGAAGGCTCTGATTTTCAGTACCAACGCGAAGCTGGACGGAGTTGCTGAGATCTTATCTAACCGAGGAAGCAGCTATGGAAAAGCGGTGAGTAGGGCAAAGGTTTTGGCAAATATGACAAACGATCTTTACGAGTATTGGACTGGTGACGGAAAAGAGACGTTGACGGCAAAAAGCAGTCTCTTTGACGCTCGAAAAACGGCTCAAGGTCAGCTTATTAGAATCCGCCAGCAGATTAGACAAACAAGCGAGTCTTTGGCAGCTTGCGGGCTATAGAATCTGAACTAAATAACTGATTTTAATAGTGCTACACCAAAACAGAGCATTGGACAGAAAATTGGTTTTCGGCGGAATAGGCTACTGCCCAAGGAAATGTGGGAATCCGAATTCAATATTCCAGCAATCGCCACGTTGCATAGCCTCGGCATGAATGTAGCGGTATTTTGCACAGTTATTTAGGGCGTTAGGCACTACCAATTGCTCTGAGCAGCTAACAAAGGATAGGCACCAAGTGAAATGGCTCAATCAAACCGATGTTGAGAATTATCTTAAGGTGAACGGCATGTCGTCCCCGCAACAGATAGCCGACGTAGTGAGTGGATTCGATCTGTCATTGCCGATATATGAGCAGATGCAGGAAGAGGGACAAGAATTCTTTCAGTTTATACGCAATCCGTCATCGGCCAATATGAGCCCATCGACCGGTTCGTGGTTCACCCTTCCAGGTGCGACTACACGGTCCGTTGCAATCATTGACGGTGGCTCCGGCCGCCGCTTTCATCGTTTTCAGGTTGTGCGCTCATTTACCGCATTGGAAGGCACAGCAAAAAACTTCCCTCTCACATGGAAGTTCGAGATAGGGGGAAAAGGCGGCGGCACACAAATATATATTCCTCCAATTTACATTGGGCATCTGAGTGCCGTCGCGGCAGCAGACCGCAGGTAACCACATAACCCAATAGCAGCGTCCTGACAATACGTGAAGGAATCTGTCGCTTGCCTTTGATTGAACCGCTTTACTGATATTTGTTTTCGTTGCTCTTTGTAAACTGATCTGAGTGAGGATTGTGGCTGCGAGTTCAGAAGATTTTTGTTCAAAGATTTTGGGCTGACAATTTCGAGAGAATTGGCGAGCATGGCCCTAAAAAAATTTGAATGCCCGACTGTCGAATCTCTTTTCAAAATTAGTCATAAAATCTGAAAAGGCGTGCAATTAACAAGTCCAGAATTGCTCATAGTCGATATACGAGGGACGGCAAGTTGTAAATTGAAGTTCAGAACCAGTAAAGAAATAGAAATTTCTGGTGTACGTTGAAAACCATGATTTGTCGACTAAATTTATTCAGTTAAATCGGCTTATCAGAGGAAATATCAACACGTGAACTAGAGAATGCTTTTTTAATGCCCAAGATAGTTTTAATGATAACAAGCGTTTAAACATGGAGATAAAAATGCGAAACAACAAGATTAATATATTTACAGTTTGTGTATTCATTTGCAATTGGCTGGGTTTTTCGGTGTTTGCACAGAGTAATAACCTCATAGTTGCACCGATGGTAAGTGTTGCAAAGAATAAACTGGAAATAACAACCAACCAATTTGGTGGTGACAATTTATCATACACATCGGTTAAAGCTGGCTTTGTGACCCAATTTGATGATCTGACAGTAAAGTTTTCAAATGAACGTTCTATCTCAGATGTAGATGTAAAATTCAATCCAATATTTGCTCAAAACGATCTGGATGTAAAAAGTATTGATATAAATGCTGCGTACTCTCTTAATAATGGAGGCACAGTATTCGTGGGATATCTGAACACAGATTTTAGTTTCAAAAACGATGAAACTTTTAAAATGTTTGGAGGTTCAGGGACACATATGACCTCATATGCCGAGTTGGGGTTTTATGCCGGTCTTGGTTATACCTTCAAAATTGCCCAAGGGTCGGTAAACACTTCTGTGGCATATGCAAACCTTGACGCGTCTTATACTGACAATTTTTACGTCGTTGGATTACCCGGCTTAATCACAGAAGGCGATACCACAGGGTTTAGCTACAGTATCTCTTGGCAGTCATCGATCACTCAGCAACTCGCATATTCCATAGGCCTGTTCTTCAGAAATTTTGAGTACGATAGTAACCTGGTTGCAGGGATCTCAGAATTCCCCGGGCTTGGTAAAGCGACGGACTCTTCATTTGACTCCAAGTGGGACATTTCCTCAGCAGCTTTAACCGTTATTTATGTATTCTAAAATCCATTCTAAATAGCTTCTGAGAGGTAAAGTAGTTCAGAAGCTTAGTATTTTTACTTCCTTTTCTCTCAACTGCTTAATTTTATGTTCCCTTGACAGCAATTCAGAGTTCTTAGGAAACAACAGCAGTCCTTTTTTAAAGAGTGCTTCGGCAGATTTTTTATCATTATCGACGATTAACTGGTCAAGACGATTACATAGCAAGGCAAAAAAAGACTTCTCTCTTTGTTCAAGAGAAATCAAATAATTTTGGTTGTCACTTCCTCCATATTTTGCTTTCAATTCTATAAACAAAGCCCAAGCAGTATCTAAATCTCCATTTTTTATGTGAACTTCGAATGTACCTATCGCATTTTCAAACTGCTTTAAATCGACCGCAAGCGCTTTTTTTATTTCATTGTTTCTATTTTGGAGAGCTCTTAACCGAGCCTGCGCTTCTGATGAAGGAGAAAGCTTGTCAAAGTAACTTTCAACGACCGAATAGAGTTGTTGGAAATCTTGTACTTTTTTCTGCGCAATTAATACTGACAGTTGTTTACTCACCTGTTCAAAGAGATTTTCAGTTGCAATTTGAATTTCAGAACTGCTCAATGTACCTTTTCCCTTTTGAACCATAAGATATTCGGCAGCAGAAGAACCAGCAGGAGTAAAATATGCACCGTCTTTAACATATCGCGAAAATTTAGTAAGGATTTCCTTTGAAACCCGCTGTTGGTTAATTTCTATCTTTTGTATATCCTGTTCAATGTTTTGAATCTTGGTTAGTATTTTATCTACTTCCGATGTGGGCAAGTAAAGCTTTGCTATGGTGGCTAAATGTTTGACTTGCAATGAGTTTTTCTCGCCTATTGCTCTGTCGATAGCATTCTTCAAAATATCCCCTACCTCATTTCTCAGATTACTGACCGCTGCAGGCGATAGTTTCATTTTTGCAACTTTATTCAAATTTAGTGAAAACGATTCAATCCAAGAGTCGCCTAAAGGGAGGGATTTTTTTATTGACTCTAGAGAAGACATGAAATTGCTATAGGCTGAAGATTCTTTGCGGATCGAAGCTATCAAAGATGTCATTTCCCGATAAGGATTTTTCAATTCTTTATGTTGCGCGATAAATTCGTATTGGTGTTGATTTAAACCAGCATCTAGATCAAAAGAATCTATGTACACTGAATTCAGTTCATCAACGACTATATTAATATCCTGAATAACCATACTGATAACTTTAAGGTTGCTACCTCCTAATCTTATGTATGAATCCACGTACTTAAAGTATTCAAGTCCCTTATAGCTAGCTCGAACATAAGATTCCGTATTTAGAATTAACAGCTCTAACTCTGAGAGTTCTGAAGCTATTTTCTGCTCTGTGAGCTTCAGATTTCGATTCTTTTTCTCTTCTATTTCATGAGCCTGAATTACCTGAAATTGAACTTCCTCATAGTCTTTATTTACATCGAAATAAACTGAGAATGCTTCTACTAACTTTTTTGCTTCCTTAGCTCCAAGCACCCTAAAAACATCTTTTATCTGTTCTATTGTTTTTACACTTAGGGTTTTCTTTTGCTCAAGATAGTACACATCATCCGGATTCAACTTAATTATCTGCTCCAAATAGTGCGCAGCACTTTTATTCTCAGGCACAACAAGCATTTCGTTTTCAATGGCCTGATTGTAAAGTGCAACAAGTTTATCGAGTTCGCCTGCTATCTTTTCTCTATTTTCTTTTTTTGCTTTCAGGATTTGATAATTAATCAGAAACTCAGAAAAATCAGGTTCTTCCAAAAAATCACTTGTTAGAACTTTCAGCTTGTTTTCAACATAATTAAAATCATTATTAGCTAAATGCTTATTAAGATCTTCGATAAGCAATTTTCTGCCGATACCAATTGACTTCTTTGCAACCTCATTATCTTTATCGACATCAAGTACACTTCTGAAATTAATCAGTGATTCTGCTAAGTTACTCTTTTGAAGGTTGTTATATGCAGAAGACAGTTGTGTATTTATATACTGTTGTTTTTCTATATCTTTAACTGAGCTTACGTAGTATACCGATGAAGCGATAGCAATCACGGCAGCAATCGAGACAATTAATTTTTTCTTCTCTGACAGGTGATTATGTTTAGGTAACGATTTACTGATCTGTGAAACCTTACTTAAGAGACTATTGCTATAAATTTCGGTCACTCGGTTTCCACTATTGGCTGTTAGTGTAATCTCACTGACATTCGCCTGATGCAGCCACTTTAGGAACTCATCGACAATTTCTTGTCCGTTTTTAAATCGCTCTTCTGGTCTTTTCGCTAAAATCTTGCGAAAAAACGGGTTTAGTTCCGCGAAGCTCTCCGGCAATGCCGGGACATCCTCATTCATATGCTTAAGTGCAAGTGCAACAGACGAGTCTGCGCTAAACGGTACATGTCCAGTTAATACTTCATATAACACCACTCCCAGACTGTAAAAATCTGAACGTCCGTCGACCTGGAGCCCCTGTGCCTGCTCAGGACTCATATATTTTGGAGAGCCGATCGTGGTGCCAACTACAGTCATTTGAGTTTCCATATCGCTGGATTTTGCAATGCCAAAATCAGCCAATACAAAAGAACCATTTGAACGAACTAGGATGTTTTTAGGTTTGACATCTCGGTGAATAATATTCTTAGAATGCGCATAATCTAATGCACTGCACATTTCTTTGACTAGTTGATAAACCGTGACGATTTCTATTGGGTGCTTGAGCAACTCATCCAGATCACCAGCATCAATAAACTCGATAGACAGGTAACTTCCGTCTTCTTTTACCATTACGTCATAAATCTGGACAATGTTGGGATGGGATAACTTTGCGCAGATCTTCGCTTCCCGAGCAAAACGTTCCCTAAATGATGGATCTTTATATAAAGTCGGGCTGAGCTCTTTTATAACAACTAATCTATCAAGTTTGATTTGTTTAGCTTTATAAACCTTGGCCATACCTCCAAAGCCCAACTGCTCGACAATTTCATAGTCATTCAAGCTAAACTCTGCCATTTCCAACCTTCTGACCAACTCAAAGATAAAGAAGTTAAGCTAATAATTTTACATATACAGTCACAACTATTAGCTTTAAATTTTAAATTTCATACGAAACAACCCCAACATTACTGTGTTGAGTAATCGGGGGTTTCTACAGACTCACATGCGGACTTTACCTAGCGAAATCAAAAAACACTAACTACAGGAACGACACTGTAAGCTTACAGATTAGCTGGGTTGATAAGAAGTCGCCAAGGAACTTTAACAGTATGCTTCCTACTATCAGAGCTTTAATCGAAGCCACCCGCACAGCTCTGATAATAATCGATTTGACGGCTCTTTATTGTGACAAAATCTGTCTAAAAATCAAACGATTCTGTAAGCGTCTTTACCGCGTTTTATCATGCGCTCTTCCAAAAAATGCTATACCAAACGTTGGAAGAACTGCAAAAAGATCTGGACGAGTGGCTGTCTTACTACAACAATTAACGAGCTCATCGGGGCAAAATGTGCAACGGCAGAATCTCAATTGAAACATCACATCACTCATCAGAATCCAACAAAATCGTCATTTAAAATAGCCAGCCCGCGCAAGATTTAACAAGGATACGCCATGGATAAACGTGTATTCACTGAGATTGAAACCGCTGCTTATCTTGGTATGAGCCGCTCTTATTTGCGTCAGTCGCGGATGGACGGAAATAGAGAAAACCGTACGCCAGCACCACCTTTTATCCGGATTGGTCGTTCGATTCGTTATTTAAAAGAGGATTTAGATTTATGGCTGGATGCGTTACCGAAATACCAGCAACTAAATCAGGTGACTGCTGGCAAACATGTCCAACACTGCACAGCTTTGGATGAGACGGACCAGAAAAGCTCCGAGAGCTGAGCATAATTATTTAGCTTCATACTTCGGAAAAATTAAAACTAAAAGCCCTCCAATAAAAAGCCCCGACTGTTATCTGAACAACCGGGGCTTACTATGCCTAAGCAATTACAGTCAGTCTAACCCAGCCATACCTGGTAGCTGGATGTAAGAGATTGCAGTGCAGGCAATGCCTTCGTTGCAAAAAATCAGCTTTTGCCAGGGCATCAGGCAAAGGTTGTGACCCAGTACTGCAATCACATCCAAAGCGCCGCTGCTGCTACCCACAACATCAGACCCAATCAGCCACTCGTAACAGCCGTTTTCGTGCAAGTAAAGGCTCCAGCCTGCGGCATGGTTGCCATAGATGGTGGTTTTGCAAAGCACCTTCGGCGAGTTTCTATCAACCCCATGCCAGTCTGCGAGACGTGCAGGGTCGAGCAAAACAATTTCATTGTCGCTTTTGCCGGAGTGTGCCGGCACCGGTATTAAAGTTTGCATATCAGGCCTCCTCTGGCTCACGAGTCCAACCGCGGGCAATTCAGGCTATCGCTGGTGACCATACGACAGAACTGTATTACCGGAAGCTCACCGTGGTCTAACCCCAAGGGTTCATAACTTCTGAGTAAGTACCAGCAAATATCAAGTAAAAGCCTATCGTGAAAGAACAGCTGCACTTCATCGTAAAAGCCAGGTTCAAGATAGTGTTGCAGGATGCCCTCAATGCCAAAGTACGCGTACTGGTACCCACTGACTTCGCAAATCACCCGGCCAGTGTCACCATACTCCCGGGTGAGGCTATACCCCAGTAATAGCGATGCGGGGATGCAGCCCATGTGCGCTAGCTTTTGACAAAAAGCCTGCTCTGTCAGCGTATTCAGGCGCTGTAAGCCACGTTGACCAAGCCTGGTGTATGGGTAGAAAAAGCGTGGATGTTTACGTGGCACATTGCGCAGCTGCATTGCTTCCCAACCCTGCTCGGCAGTGACAAAATTGCCCAGCCACACCTGATAAATACCATAAAAACCATGTGGTTCGTTCATTGCAGCTCTCCTACCGGAATATCATGACTGAGTAACCAGCGCACAAAATCACGCTGTAACGCTTTAAAATCGACTTCCTGCATACAACTGGCGCAGCACACCTGTTGGCGCACCCAATCAAGTACCAACTCTGCGTTATCCTGCTGTATCGCAGGCTGAATAGCCGCAGCCAACTGGGTGCTGTGTGGGTCGATAAACAGTGTGGTCATCAGGTAGACTGCCATTCGCTTCACCTGCTGATTCAACGATTTATTCAGCAAGTAAGTTTTGTATTCACGGGTCTGTTCAATCTGGATCATGATTGCGCTCCTCCATTAAAACCTTTGAGTAACCGGTCGGCCGCAGAGCCATCCTGACGAGTCAGGTTTGGTACAAAACGGCTGTACACACGAAACAGCATTTCGGTGGTGGTATGGCCCATTTGCCGGGCTATCCACTCCGGGTTCTCGCCTGCAGCTAACCATAAGGTGGCCGTGGTATGCCGCGTCTGGTAAGGCGTTCGTGCTCGAAGCCCAGCAGCTTCCAGTGCCGGGTACCAAACGCGCTGTGCGAGGTTGCGGTGGCTGTATGGCGTGTCATTCCGGGTAGCAAACACATACTTGCCGCCGCCGGTTCGCTCCAACTGACGGCGCAGTGCCTGATAGACCGGTTCTGTCATATTGATTTCGCGCTGACTGCCATCGTTTTTGGTGTATTCCACGCGGTTCTTCACCCAGGTTTCACGCACCAGAATGCGTCTGTTGTCCCAGTCGATATAACGCCACTGCAGGCCATCTATTTCAGCGGTACGCATACCGGAGAAAAACCGAACTATGTAATAATCGCGAAATTTTGCGTCGACATGGCGCAAAAACAGTTCAACGTCCTCCAGTGTCATAGGGTCGACATCCGACTTCGGGGTTTTCAGTGGTTTTAAACGCTCGGGCGCAGTAAACTGATAGCGATCGGCGGCTTCATTGAGGATCATAAAAAGTACTTTTATGTTCCGGTTGATATGGCCAGCAGACAGCCCTCGTCCATCTTCGCGACGTACTTTGCCGAGTGAGGCGCGAAATTGGATGATGTCCGCTTTAGTGATGCTGCTGATCACCTTGTTGCCAAAGTAAGGTTTCAGCCGGTTTTTGACGATGACCTTCATCGTTTCCTGATAAGAAATTCGCCAGCTCACCGCCATTTCATCCAGCCAGATGTCAGCAAACTCAGTAAACTTTGGTTCTCTACCCGCCGTATTCACCGCCAGACATTGCTGTGCCATCTTTTCAAACTTGCCAACCAGCTTGCTGTTCGGAAAGTAATTGCTGTAAACGAAGGTGCCCAACAGGATCTCCGCTTCAATTTTCTGCATCAGCCGCGCCAGCGTTTTGCGGTTAGCAGGCGTATCCGGCAGCGCTGTTTGCTCGCGGCAACGCACGCCCATGTAAGCGAAGTCAAGCAGCAAATTGGGCGAACCGGAACGAACTCTGATACTACCCATGAGCACGTCCTCCATTGGCCATCGGGATCAGCATGGCAGGGAGCGCTTTTGCCATATCACGTTCAATTGCATCCCAAATAAACAGTATTTTCCGGCCTCCAAAAGGTCGGATGTAATGCACGCCCTCCATTAATACCTTGTCTTTCAAAGTTTCACGGATGGTTCGTACGTCGTACTTAATCAAAGACGCCAATTCTTCGGTCGTCAGATAGGTAGCCGTTGTTGCCATGGTATAAACTCCTCGATTGAGTTATCCTAAATAACAGAATCACATTTAAAGAGTTAAAATGTCATCCTGAGTGCAATTTAGCATCGAAAAATGACATTTGCAACAGTTTTTTGCCATTTAAAATGGCATTTTGTCGTTTGAGGTGAATTTTGATTAGATGCCACTTAGCTAAACTGATGGGCGAACACAAGCTGAAAATCGTCGATGTGGCCCGGGAAACCGGCCTGAATCGCAATACAATCACGCTGCTTTACAAAGAAACCGCTCAGCGGGTTGACTTTGAAACCATGGACAAGCTTTGCGAGCTGTTTAACTGTCGCGTTGAAGATTTGTTTGAAAAGGTTTGAGTGTCAGAGATTGAATTGAGGGGCTGTACTGTGGTACTTCTGCGAATGCCGCAAAGGTTCTGAATATTAAGGCATTAATGAAAACTGAAACGTACCAGAAGGAACTGGAAAAGCTGCTACCACGCAGCTTTGAGATGTATGACTTTATGGCTGATCATATTAGCAAGCTCGAGCCATATCCAACACTAAAACACCAACTCGCATTCCAATCCGGCATGTTGTGTTTCGAACACGGTCTGGCCATGTGGAGATTAATCAACGAAGGGTTAATGTCTTCGGGATTTGGTTTGATGCGACTGCAATATGAGAGCTTAGTCCGGGGTTTTTGGATGATGTATGCCGAAAATAACGCATGGTTTAACAAGTTGACTGCTGCCGGCAAAGTTGGTCCGTCCGAACTGAAAAAGTTAGAGACCCCGATGCTTGCAGATATGTTAAAGAGTCTTGATAACACCCAAGCGCCACAACATATCCTTGCACAGCTGAACGATTTCAGAGCTCTGAACAATACTCCGTTTAACAGTTTTACTCATGGCGGTGTGCTCGCACTTCTCACTAACGGCGTTGGTTTTGAGGCTAAACTCGTCTACGACTCAATTCGAAATGCAAACGCTGTGGCGGCAATCAATATGCAGATGATGTCGATTCTTACTGAGGTACCTGAAGCAATCGAACCTATCAGAGGCATGCATTACAAGTTCGTGGATTGTTTGCCAATCATTCATGCTTAGTGAACACCAATCTTTCGAACTTTGCATCCAGCTTAATTCCATTGGATTTGGCTTTCTCTGACAGTTCACCCTTTCCAGCAAATTCTACTGCTTGAGTTTATGTGGCTCACTTCATCAGGTAAGTTGATGAAGTCGCCATCTCTAAACAATTCAAGAGCATGCCCGGTTAACAATCTGTTGAGCCGCTGCTGTGCAGGCGCATCGGCAAATGTGGCTAACGCCCTCAACCTGCGTTCGAGTAGTAAATAAGTAGGTTTACTGTATAGCCACCAGGTATTTAGTCGGGTATCCGGTAACAGATAAAAAATACTGTATTGCAACATAGCTTGGGTGCAGTGGAGCTGTCGATTGTTTGCTTGCAGAAAGCTCATGTTTAGTACCTTGCCAGAATAACTTCTACTAAGCCCAGTTTAAAACCCGGTGCGACATGTCCTGTCGCGCTGACGCTTGATAATAACCACAAGCAGATATTTCTGAGGGCAAGCTGATGTGTGGTTATTGTATTGAACGAAATCTGGTTCTGGATATGTGGCAACGAGGTGAATTCTCAAGCGCTCCCGGCATTGAAGACATTTTCTGCGACAGTTACAGCATAGAATGTCCGGATTTTACTGCTTTGCTTATGCTGCATCAGTCCGGGCAACTGCTGTGGCCTGCGATTGTATTAGTGCGCCTTGCGGCACATTCATTGGTAAAACACCTGACTGAGGCTGAGCAGCAACTCCAGGTTGCGATGTTAAAAGATGGCAAAGAATGTCACCAAAAATCGGATTGGCCTTTGGTTGACGAGCTGTTATCGGCAATTTATACCGGTCAACAATTACCCTTTGCTGCGATTGACGATTTACCGGCCGAGATAGAGCAACAGCTGCTTGCAGTGCTGCACTGGGCTGTGCCACGTTTTTACCCTGAGGAGTTGGCATGGACTGCAACCGACGATGTTGACGAAGCTTTATTGCTGCAGTATCACCAGCAATATCAGGCTCTGACGGATGAGTTCTACCTTTATTTGCCACAAATCTCTCTGGCACTGGAATTTGTGCGGCATTTACAGCCACAACATCCAATCTGGCAGCAGATAGCCTTAAACCCAATCGCCTGTAATATCACTTTTAATGCTTATGAGCTTGCATTTAAACGTTATGCTCAGGCTCATTGTATTGAACAATATGGTATCGATTGGTTTTGGCAGCATTGGCAAACTCTGCCCACAGTGAATGTTTTTTATCTCGCTGCACGACTGCGCTTCACTCCTGCACAGATTATTGTTTTGCAACTTAAACTGGAGAAAGAACATCTTGGCTGTGACATGCAGCTCACCCGCACCGAGTGTATTTCAGCCCTGAATGAGCTGAGCCTGGCGATTGAATTTAATTCTTAATGCACAGCGTGCCGTGGTCATTTAGATTTTAATTTTATTAATCATATCGATAGGTCGTTTTGTCTGTTGAATTTATGATATGTTAAAAGTTTGAGTGATAATGGGTACAAAATAATATACCGCTGGAGTAAGGGGTAAGTGATGACTGAAACTAGAACAGATTTCGTTAATCGCATCATGGGTCTTAGCTTAGGTGGGATCCAAGGGATGTATTCATATTGTAATGATCAAACTCGTCGAGTGTTGTTTAGTTTAAACCAGGCGCATGGTGAAGATAGTCATTTAATTTTAAGCCCCGACTGGGCTCACAACGGTTTTCAACATTCTCTAAAGCATATTGGTAAAATCCTTGATCAGGGCTATGACTTGTATGTGTTTAAAACCATGACCAAAAAGAATGCGAAGGGACGAACCGTGTCTGTTGAATTTGAGCCCCAAATTGAAAAGAGGCAGTTGCATTTTGATGGCAAGTGTTATTTTGCGCTCCCTTTTAATATTACACTTAAACAGCAACATGAAGAGTTTGAGAAAGCTGTTGTTCGTTCCTCAAATGATGATGTGAAAGCACGGCGGGAACGCTTAAAAGTTGCTCCCGCAAAACCAGAAACCCGCGTTGTTACTACGACAGTATTCGTTAGAAACCCCGACGTTGTTGCAGAAGTTCTATATCAGGCAAAGGGCTGTTGCCAGAGGTGCAAGAAGCCAGCTCCATTTCAGCGGATCTCCGATGGAACTCCTTATTTGGAGGTGCATCATAAGCTACCGCTCGCACTTGATGGTGAGGATAATGTTGGAAATGCAATTGCATTATGTCCAAATTGTCATCGTGAAATGCACTTTGGTATGTAAGAAGGCGCCAATCTAAATGTGTGCTCATGTGAATAGCTGCTTGATTTTTCATCTGTGATGTTTGGGTGATTTTAATCCACAGCTGCCATAGCAAACTTCATCAGTAGCGGCTTAAAGCCGCTGTTAGTTTTTTCTTGATCATATCTCTAAGCTCAATTGGTGCCAGTACTGTCAAATCATTGGCATGCGCTAATAGCCAGTGATTCAGTTGCCAGCCCTTATGCACAGTTGCTGCGATATAAGTCTTACCGTTTTGCTGAGGTTCCAACTTCATATCAGGAGACAAAGGGGTTTCCGTCAGCAGGTTGGCCAGTACTGGCTCCACCTCAAGCTCCAGATACAGTGTCTGACCATTGCTAAATGCCATGGCGCCATCAGCCAGATATTGCTGAAGGTTAAAGTTTTCCGGTACCTGTGAGGGGGCGTCTGTCTGCACAACCTGCAAAAACCTGTGCACGGCAAAACGTCTTGGTTCGTTATAGCCTTCCGCCGTTGCAATCAGATAACAAACCTGGCCTCGTTGCACCATCGCCAAAGGGTTTAGCCTATAGCCTTTAATACTGTTTTTATGCAGCGAATGGTATCGGACATCCAACTGCTTTTCATCGAGCAGGGCCTGTTGTAGCTGGCGAAATATTTGTTCATCTAAAGCAGGGGGTTGCAAGGGCATGGTGGGCGTTACTGAAACAAATTTATCCGGGATCTTTGTGTTTGCCACACTTTGTTTTAATGCATTCAATTTTTGGCTGGCCTGAGCAAAAAGCGGGGCCATGCTACTTAATAATGGGGCGGGTAATAACTGACGTACCTGACTTTCGACTAAAGCCAGGCTCAAAGCTTCAGTAATCGTCAACGCGGAAAAATGAAGCCCAGCCCCTGCAAGCCAATGCCAGCCATAGGGAATGCTTTTGTCATTACACTGGATGGGAAAAATTGCCGACAACTCCTGCAAATCTCTTTCGACTGAGCGTTTGGAAATCTGAAAGCCGGCATCGGCCAGTTGCTGTGTCAACACTTTTGACTCAAGTCCAGGCCCATGTGATGGCAACAGTTTTAATAACTCCCAGTGCCGGGCTATAGTGGTTTGGCTCGATGACGCCGACATAAAACTCCTTTTTTCATTGCCTTGGGATGCACTTTCAGGACAGAGGTTAGTGATGCCTGATACCGCAGGCCAATAGCAAAACACTGCTGCGCCTGGCACTGTCAGATCTGAGGGTTAAACCCTGCAATATCAGATTGGCCGAAGGTATCTGCTGCGCCAGATAGCTGCCAGTTGCTTCAAACTGTTCAAGCTTAAATCTGTTATCAGCGGCAAGGTGGAGCAGAACTGCCTGTGCAGAATGAACCGACTGACATTTGATTAAGGGGTTATTTAACAAACGCTGTAAAATCATCGGTATTGAGTCCTCTGCTGCTATATCAGCAATACCAACAACAGCCAGTCCATTGTGTGAAATTACCTGCACAAAGTCATTAAAATCAAGGTTAATAAGACCCAGCTCAGACAGCATTTCCAACAGGGCACATAACAACTGATACAAAACCTGATGAATTGCCGAAAAAGCCTGTTGCAGACTAAAGCCTGCACCCAGTGCTGCTGAAAGCTGATCATTTGGCAGCACCACCACGGCACATCCGGTTTGCAACAGCGCAGCTATACCTTGTTCACTCAATTGGTTACGGCGTTTTCCTTCAAAATTGAAGGGGGTGGCCACAAAAGCCAGGACAGGAATTTTTAATTCAGCCAGCATGGTTGCAATGGCGGGGGCGGCGCCAAGACCATGTCCACCGCCCATGCCTGCAATCATCAGAACTAAATCAGTGTCAGCCAGGGTTTCGAGCAGATTCTGCTTCGACAACATAGTTGCCTCACGAGCCTGGTCACTATTGCCGCCACAACCTTCGCCGCCAGCGAGTTCAAAACCCAATAAAACTCTATGCTCTGCACTGGCCGCCTGTAATTCAGCTGCTGAGGTGCTCGCCGCCACAGTTCGGACATTACCCTGTAAAACAAACTGCCCTAAATGTTCCAGCGCGGCACAACCCAGCCCACCGACACCCAGAATTACAATCTTCGCTTCAGCCATAAGCCCTCCTTTATTATCTTCAATAGATTAAAGAAGGGCGCGACATGATGTGTCGCAGTGCTGCTGCAGCTTCAGTTTTAAAACAGTGTCAGTGCACCATCAAAGCCTTGCTTTGAGGTGAACAAGCTCGTTATTCGGACACTTTAATATTTCTAAGAGCAAACCCCAAAGCTGGACAAATCAGGTTCACTTTCTTGTCTGCGCGTTTACGATAGTCATCTCCTGCCCAAACATAAGCCTTCACCCAGAGTGTCAGATTATCGTATTGAAAACGAATACAGCTTAAATCGTCCATCCACTGATCTGCTCGTTTTGTTGGCTCATCACGCTGATAGACAGTGACAACTAAACCCACCCGGTAATCTTTGTTATTTTCTTCCTGCTCATACTTCACCGAATTAAAATCTCCGGTCGAGAAGTGGTATAACTGCTGACGTTCGAGATCTAACTCGGTCTTTACGTTGTCCTGTGCAAAACTGTATGGATGGCTGTGATAATCACCTAAGTATTTGAGCTCAGGAAAAAAATAATTGATGAAGTTACTTTTTAATGCATAAGCCTCATCTTTGGGGGTAACCATCGTTTTTTCACGGGATGCCGAAGTGGATACATCAGCACTAGTGACGTGATAGACAACAGCGCCGTTATTTAATGCAGTCTCGTGGCCCCATAAGTTACCAAAAGTCTCCAGATGAATTTCTGTACCGTCTTCCAGTTTCGAATGGTCAACTTGAAAAGCTTCGAGTGCTGCTGTGATGATGGTAAAAAATGCCTGTTCAGACAGCGAAACGATTGAATTACTCATGAACTTCTCCTTTGTTCCTATTTTAGTTTGATGTTGCCATAGTTCTGCTAGACATCACAATACTGATTTGTAGTCTTTTAATTCAGAGTTTTATAAACCGAAAATGCAAGTGAAGTGTCCGGAGGCATGTAATACCAGTTCGTCAATTTTTTGCCAATCATTGATGCTTCGTGAACAAAAGCAGTTAAACAATACTGCATTAGTGCCCAGGGGGAACTTTCACCACACCAACCTTCCTACCCTTTGCATCCAGCTTTACGCCATTGGGTCTAACAGTGCCCTGATAGCGGCCTTTGGCGTCGTAACTGCGACCATTGCTGGTGGTTCTTGCCTGAAATTTGCCTTTGGCATCGTATTCTCTGCTGCCATGCTGCAGCTGTACTGTTTTGCCTAAATAACGGCCTTTAGCGTCATGGTGTTTGCCTTGAGTGGTGGTTTTACCCAGATATTTGCCTTTTGCATCATAGTGTTGCCCAGTGGCTGATGTTCTGCTGACGAGCTTGCCTTTGGCGTCGTACGTTTTGCTGGCAAGGGTGTTTGTAGTGCCGTTTGGTTGGGTGTTGGCCGCCAGTGCACCAAAGTTCAGCGCCAGTAGCAGCGCAACGAAGATGTATGTTTTACGCATCAGCAAAACTCCAAAAAGTGTTTACCCAATTAACTGCCAGCAAGGCTGAAATTTGCCTGAACAAAAAGTTGCCTGAACAAAAAGTGACCTGAACAATAAAAAACCTGAAGTGATTGTGCAGCCTTTTGTGCCGAAAAACACCGTGGCAGCAGATGCTGGCAAAAAGTGATGTATGGGAACAATACATGTATCTTCATCCAGTCTTTGTTTTCTGCAGATTTGCTTTAGGCTAAGCGCATTAAAAGCTTGCAGGGAGTAAACAATATATGTGGTTTGAAGAACTCACAGGTTTTGCCGAAGATGCGGCAACAATCTACTCTCAGCTGTTTTATTCAAATGGGCAGCTATACAACAACATGAATGGCCGCGCTTTTGTCTGTGGGGAGCTCAGCACGCCAAAGCTTGCCGAGTTGCGACAAATGGTGAAGCGGTTGGAGCAAGAGCTGGCAGGTAGACTCAGGCTGTCGGAAACAGTCGCAGATGTGCAGGCACTACATCGCGATCCTAGCAACGCCGGTGCTTTTTTTCAGGTGGCTTCACAGTTTAATTTGCTGGAAATGGTGTCACCAGATAAAAATCCCGAGCATGGTATCAGCAATTACCAGTACGACCGCACCCAGGGCCCGGCCTGCGCTATTGCTTGTGGCGCTGGTGCTATTTATCGCAATTATTTTGTTGAGGTAGGGGGCAAGGTTGGCCAAAGCAAAGGCCGGCAACTTGATATGCTGGCGGACTTCGCCGCAGCAGTTGGCAATACCGAAACACAATATTGGCGTATGCAAAATGGTTATGTGCTGCCAACAGCACAAGGCTTAAAGGTGCTGGATCTGCGGCTAAGCCAATGCAGTGAAGCGGCTTTAGATGAGCTAAGGTCACAACTTCGTATCGGCATTCAGGCCAATACACAAGTAACTTTGCCGCACTGTCAGCATCTGGTCACCCAGGCTTATTGTTCTGCTGTACCGGTGGCTTATTGCACTTTTGAAAGCCAGCAATGGGCGCGGTTTGCACAATTAATACTGGATGCCGCTTACGAAGCCACATTCGCTGCAGCCGTTATCAATGCCGTTGCCACCGGCAATAACAAAGTGTTTTTAACTTTGCTGGGAGGTGGCGCTTTTGGCAATAAAACCGAATGGATTGTGGCAGCCATTCAAAGGGCGATTCGGCTGTATCAGCATTGTGCACTCGATGTGCAGATTGTTAGCTACGGCAGTGCCAGGCCTGAAGTCAGGCAACTTATTGCAGACTTAAACCAACCCTAAATGCAGGAACAAACCATGGCAGAGCAGCAACAGTGGCAAATTGCAGCAGCACAGGCATACGGTGCTGTGCTGATAAATGCGCGGGGTGAAATACTGCTGCGTGAACCCAGCAATCATTTTGACGGTTATGTATGGACCTTTGCCAAAGGTAAACCCGACGCCAACGAACAGCCAGCCGATACTGCGCTACACGAGCTTTATGAAGAAACAGGTTATCGCGCGCGCATTATCGGGGTATTACCGGGAGTATTTGAAAGTGGCAACAGCAGCTCGGCATTTTTTCTGATGCGTGCAGAAGAAGGCCAACGGCAAGAAGCGTTCAGTTGGGAAACACAGCAAATTCAATGGTTTTCATTTGGTCAGGCCAAAGCCAGAGTTGGGCTTTCTACCAACAAACTGGGCCGGCAGCGCGACCTCGCCATACTGGACGCAGCAGAACGTTGGTTTTTAACCTGCTTACCGCTTTGTTTGTTGAGCAAGTTTCCGGCTGTAAAAACCGACTGGCAAACCGAAGCGCTACCAGGTGCCCACAGCCGTATTGAGCTTAATCTTACTTTTAGCCGGATGCATGCTGCGGCGCTGATGTTGGGGGCAATTCCAGAGGAAATGGAAGAAAAGTGGTTCAGCTACTTTGACAACAACGTGCTGTACCAGCACCGCAGCTGGACAGGCATTTGTATCGACGAAATACATTTTACCGAGCTTGCCGACGGCAGCTTTAAAGCCACTCACGCTTTAGTAAACCGAAACCCAGAGCAGTATGCTGCAGTGGATGATAAAGAAGACAAAAAGCGGATTAAAAGCATGTTGGAAAGTGCTGTTCATATCAGGTTTGAATGAATATGGCTTGGTTCGTGATAGGCTATTGGCATTAAATATTGCCAGGTTTCAGCTATTTATCATTCGCGAAATTCAATTTTTTCGGTACATTAGCCCGCAAACTAATTAGACGGCAGCAATAGCCTTCACCACATTTGCCGCAACGGGCCTAAACAAGGATTTTCCATGCTCCAAGACATCAAAAAAACACTCTGGTCGACCGCAGACAAACTACGCGCCAATGTCGATGCAGCCGAATACAAACACATTGCCCTTGGCCTGATTTTCTTAAAGTTTATCTCTGACTCATTCTCAAGCCGTCAGGCGGAACTGCGTAAGCGTTTGGCCGATGAGAGCGATGAACTCTACTTTGCTGATGCAAGCTCTGATGATATCGATGCTGAGCTGGAAGACCGCGACTACTACAAATCGGCCAACGTGTTTTGGGTGCCAGAAACGGCCCGCTGGGAAGCCTTACGTGCCAATGCCAAACAAGCCGATATCGGCAAGCGCATTGACGATGCGTTAGCCGCCATTGAGCTGGAGAACCCAAGCCTCAAAGGCATTTTGGATAAACGCTACGCCCGCGCCCCGCTGCCAGATGGCAAGCTCGGAGAGCTCGTTGACTTAATCTCCACCATCGGCTTTGGCGAAGACCAATCCAAAGCCCGCGATATTTTGGGCCAGGTGTACGAATACTTCTTAGGCCAGTTCGCCAGTGCCGAAGGCAAAAAAGGCGGTCAGTTCTATACGCCACAGTCCATCGTTAACACCTTAGTAGCCGTACTCGACCCGCACCAAGGCAAAGTGTACGACCCATGTTGCGGCTCGGGCGGTATGTTCGTGCAGTCGGAAAAATTTATCGAAGCACACGGCGGTAAACTGGGTGATGTGTCGATTTATGGTCAGGAATCCAACCCGACTACATGGCGCTTGGCGGCGATGAACCTCGCCATTCGCGGTATCGACTTTAACTTAGGCCGTGAACCAGGCGACACCTTTACCAAAAACCAACACAGCGATTTACGCGCCGACTATATCCTCGCCAACCCGCCATTTAACATCAGCGACTGGTGGCATGGCAGCTTAGAAGGCGACCCGCGCTGGGTGTATGGCACCCCGCCACAAGGTAACGCCAACTATGCATGGTTACAGCATATGTTGTATCACTTAAATCCCACTGGCCGCGCCGGTATTGTGCTGGCCAATGGCTCGATGTCATCCAGCCAAAACTCTGAAGGCGATATTCGCCGCGCCATGGTCGATGCCGACGTGGTGGAAGTGATGGTCGCCCTGCCAGGCCAGCTATTTTTTAACACCCAAATCCCCGCCTGTTTGTGGTTTTTAACCAAACAAAAAACTGCCCGCAAAGGCGAAGTGCTATTTATCGACGCCCGTAAACTAGGCCGCATGATTAGCCGCGTACAAAGTGAGCTGGACCAAGCCGCTATTGACCGCATCGCCAACACAGCCAAAGCGTGGCGTGGTGAAGATATGACCGGCGTTGAAGGTTTTGAACAAGGTTATCAAGACATCGCCGGTTTCTGCCGCAGCGTACCGCTCAGTGAAATTGCCGAACATGGCCATGTGCTGACGCCAGGCCGTTATGTCGGCGCAGAAGAAGTGGACGATTGCGATGACGCCTTTGCTGACAAGATGACCATGCTTACTGAAAAGCTGGCCGAGCAAATGGCTAAAGGTGCAGAACTGGACCAGTTAATCCGGCAGAAGTTAGGAGGGCTGGGTTATGAGTTCTGAATGGAAATCGGCAACATTAGGTGAAACGTGCCTAAAGATTACGGATGGTGCGCACAACAGTCCTGCTTCAGTGACTGATGGCAAGCCCATGGCTTCCGTTAAAGATTTAACTCGGTTTGGCGTCAATCTAAAATCCGCAAGACTAATTTCACAAGAAGACTTCGAGTTGTTGGTGAAACAAGGGTGCAAACCATCATTGGGTGACGTGCTGATCGCTAAAGATGGTAATTCTGCACTAGATACTGTTTGTTCAGTTGATTCTGAACTTGATGCTGTACTCTTATCGTCCGTCGCAATTTTAAGACCAAATCCTGAGCTGTTGGATTCACATTTTCTTAAGTTCTATCTGTCTTCACCAGATGTAATTGATTACTTAAAAGCTAATTTTATATCTGGCGCTGCGATCCCAAGAGTTGTGTTGAGAGACTTTAAAAAGGCAGAGATTAGTCTTCCGCCACTTGGGGAACAGAAGAAAATTGCTTCGGTCTTTCAGGCGCTCGACGACCGTATAGCTTTACTCCGCGAAACCAACGCCACTTTAGAGGCGATTGCGCAGGCGTTGTTTAAGTCGTGGTTTGTTGATTTTGATCCGGTGCACGCCAACGCAGGTACCCAAGCCCCAAGCCTGCCCCCAGAAATTCAGGCCCTATTCCCAGCCACCTTCACCGACTCCCCCCAAGGCCCAATCCCTGAGGGGTGGGAATGGCGAGATTTAGCTGATGTGACCGAAATATTGAATGGATTCGCTTTCAAAAGCGAAGACTATGTTTCAAAGGAAGATGGTATTTTTGTTCTCAGAACGACAAATTTCTCCGATTCAGGTTTTGCGGTGAAGCTTGAGAAAGATGTGTATTTACCAGAAAACTTTCTGGAATCACATAAGAAATATCTATGCCAACCTTTTGACTTTCATCTTGTAATGGTTGGCGCCAGTGTTGGTCATACGTCATTACTCCTGCCTCACCTATTGCCAGCATTCCGCAACCAAAACATGTGGTGCTTTAGGGAGAAAACAGGATTTCCATCAAAATTTTTCATTCACGAAGTAGTTAAAGCAAATATCACAGATGCTCTACGGTCTACTTCAGGCAGTGCAAGAGAGTTCTTCCGCAAAGGTGATTTTGGTGCAAGAAAGGTGTTAGTTCCGAATAACTCAGTTCTTTCAATATTTGAGGAACACGTTTCCTTGCTGAAAGGGCGTCTAGCCGTTAATTCAGAAAAAATTGAATATTTGTCTGAAACTCGTGACACCTTGCTCCCGCGACTAATCTCAGGCCAGTTGCGTCTCCCCGAAGCCATCACGGATTAACGAACAAAGCTCAAGGAATAAAATGACAGAAGATCAGTTACAGAAGATCAGTTAGAGCTAGAAGCAATCAACTGGCTGAACGACACTGCTGCATCCGACTCATCGGTAACGCAAATGTGTGATTTAATATTGAAAAACAGAGTGATACACTCGGAAAATACAATTAAATAGGTGCCACTATGATCAACGCATTGCAACTAGAAAACTTTGGGCCAACCCATAGCCTGCAGTGGTCTGGCTTAAGTCATATTAATTTGATTATTGGTGGTAACGGCGCAGGCAAAACTTTTTTATTAAAGTCCATGTATAGCGCCATTCGCACGCTTGAGATTTACCGCCGTGGCCAAGAGCAGCGCAATGCAGCAGAGATTTTGGCAGACAAGTTATATTGGACTTTTCAACAAGACAAAATCGGCGACTTGGTGAGCAAGGGGGCCTCGACCTTAAGTTGTAAACTTACTGTCGATCAACGGGACTTTTCATACAGTTTTGGTAAAGAGACAACCAAAAGTATCGGTACTATTGAAAATCATGTTGCCCCCCGAAGCACAAACTCAGTGTTTTTACCGCCAAAAGAAGTGCTCAGCCTGCAACACATTATTGTAAAAAGTCGAGAACAAGATCAGGCGTTTGGTTTTGACGATACTTATTATGATTTGGCCAAAGCATTATCGTATCCACCGCTGCAAGGCAAGAATTACAAAGAGTTTGCGGCCTCTCGCACTAAGCTTGAAGATATTCTGGATGGCAAAATTGAATTTGATGCAACCAGCCAATCATGGAAGTTTAAAAATAAACGAAATCAAAAGTTTCAAATTGGTGCGACTGCCGAAGGCATTAAAAAAATCGCAATTCTGGATACTCTGCTAGGCAACCGCCATTTGTCCCCTGATTCAGTCGTGTTTATTGATGAACCTGAATCAGCATTACACCCGATTGCGATAGAGCAGCTGCTTGAAATTATTAGTTTGCTCGCGGCCACAGGGATTCAGTTTTTTATCGCCAGCCATTCGTATTTTGTTATCAAGAAACTTTATCTATTAGCTCAGCAAAAACAGCTGTCTGTACCAGTGCTGTCGGCTGTTGCAAATTCATGGCAGCAAGCTGATTTGTTACAAGGAATGCCGGACAACCCTATTATTCAAGCATCCATCGACTTGTATCGTAAAGAAGTGGAGCAGAGTTTAGGATGATAACCATTGTTGAGTCAGGGATGAGCTTTGGTCCGTTTTCAGCCGACGATTGCTTGGAACTAGAAAAATGCCAGACGTACAAGCGTATTGAAACAGGTATAAAAATAGCTGAGTTTGCAGTGATTAAGCAGCAAGGCGGATTACCTGTGATCTGGATTGTCGAGGCCAAAAGCTCAGCACCTCAACCTGGAAATCATCAGGACTTCGATGTGTATATTGATGAAATCCGGCAAAAACTCGCCAACGCCTTACAGCTGCTTTTTGCTGGCAAATTAAACCGGCATCCTGATTGGCCTATCAATTTACCCGCAAACTTTAGGGACTTAACTTATCAGGAAGATTTTAAGCTGGTATTGGTTATTCGTCGTCAATTGGATGCTTGGTTACCGCCAGTGCAAGACGCTTTAAAATTGGCGCTGTTACCTACCGTAAAAACCATGGGTTTGAAACCAAACGCCGTAGTGGTTATAAACGAGCAAGAGGCTGCCAGATTAAGATTAATTGCCCAAGTCGCGTAGACAATACGCCTCAAGCGCAACAAAGCTATTTCTTATTTTCTGATTATTGTTGATTTTAAAAGGATTTGAAGTGGCGTTAACAAAAGACTGTTTTAAAGCATATTTGGCGAGTAAAACATGGAACATCTCGTCACCTCTTAAAATTGCGCCTGCCACATTAATTGATATGTATTGCTCTGAACTGGACATAATATCGTCACAATTTGAAATCGATATTTGGAACCTTACCGAGCAGATAAAGCTTACTAAATTTATCCGCGCTTACATCAACTCTTCAGAATATGCGGCGATAAAAAATCAAAGTAATACGCCCTTGCTTGCATTAAAAGCTTGGGCGGAATTTGTCTCACACGAAACCATGCCAGCTAAACACAACTCTTACTTGTTAACTTGGAACCCTGAACATTTTAAAGACGGCGGTGATGCAGGCGTTACGCCGCACATAAACAACCGCTGGACTTGCCATAGTCAACAACCGAAGTTAGGCGACCGTGTGTATTTGGTTCGGGTCGGTGTGGAGCCAAGAGGCATTGTGGCAAGCGGTGTTGTAAGCCGAGAATCCTTTGAGGGTGCCGACTGGCGCGACCCAACACAAACACGCCGTTACATCGAGTTTATCCCAGATGATATTCGCCCGACGTTGGCTGACGGCTTGCTGCCGCTACAACAACTTGAGCTGTTAAATACAGCGCCCCATGAAAGTTTTCGTTGGAACCCGCAGAGTTCTGGCATCGCCATTCCTGCGCCAATTGCTTCAGCACTCAATGACAAATGGAATAACACCAAGCCTTCAAGGAACACTATGCTCACGTCAATCCCCCAAAACCAAATCCTGTTTGGCCCGCCAGGCACTGGCAAAACTTATCAGGTGATTGACAAAGCCTTGGCAATTTTGGCGCCGGAACTGCTGCACCAAGCTGGTGTCGACCGTGCCGCATTACAAACCAAATTCGCAGAATTTGAAAAAGCAGGACAGGTCGCGTTTGTGACCTTCCATCAGAGCTTTAGTTATGAAGATTTTGTCGAAGGCTTGCGTGCGGAAACCTTAGAAACTGGCGACCTGAACTATCGGGTGGTGGACGGGGTGTTTTTGACGATGTGTAAGCGCGCTCAAAGCGGGCGCGTTGCCAAAGATGATCCGTTTGACCAAGCGGTGATGAAGCTTGAACAACAAATAGAGCAAAGCGAAGATAGTTTGTTGGCAATGCAGACCATTAAAGGTAATAAATTCGACGTTTCCTACACTGGGGGTGATACTTTTTTATGTTATCCGGCGAGTAATCCAGACCTAAAAAATGGCTACACCGCCAATTTGAAACTGGTGAGAGAGTTTTATGAGACGAGGAAAACTACCAGTTATAATCCGTCTTACGTCAAAGGCATGCTGCAATATTTAAAAAAACACTGTGGTTTACCAGAGCAATACCAACCGCTTGTGGACACGCAACGTAAACCGTTTGTCCTTATCATCGACGAGATCAACCGTGGCAATATTTCTCGGATCTTCGGCGAGCTGATTACATTGCTTGAATCATCCAAGCGTGAAGGTGCGGCTGAGCCGCTGTCTGTCACCTTACCTTATTCGCGTAGCAGTTTTGCCGTTCCCGACAACCTCTACATTATTGGTACTATGAACACTGCGGATCGCTCATTAGCTGGCCTTGATTTAGCGCTTCGTCGGCGTTTTACCTTTATTGAGATGCCACCTCGGCCGGAATTGCTAGATGATGTCGATGTGGAAGGCGTGAACATTGGCGCACTGCTGCGGGTGATGAACCAGCGCATTGCTGTGCTGCTTGACCGCGATCATTGCATTGGGCACGCCTATTTTATGTCGCTGCTGGAAGACAATGGCTTGCCTGCGCTTCGCGAAATCTTTAAACAAAAAATCATCCCGCTGCTGCAAGAATACTTTTTTGAGGATTGGCAGCGCATTCGCTGGGTGCTGAACGACCAAAACAAAGCGGATACGGCCGCTTTTGTGGTGGAAGACGACCAACTTTCTGTTGAAACATTATTTCGCGGTATCGAAAGCGGCCTGCCGAACAGGACGGTTTGGCAATTAAACGAAGTAGCGTTTGATAACATTGCGGCATACCAAGGGATCTTGTGAGTCCACGTAAGCACGTGATTGTGCGCGAGTACGCTCGGCTAACCTGCAGCGCATTGACAGAGCAAAGTTTGGACCGGGCACAAATCAGTGACACGGCGTTTGATTGGTTGTGCCAATTGGCCGCTAGTTTCACCACTGCCGGGGCTAAGCTGTTACAGCTGGATAACCGCAAGTGGCTGCGCTTAGACAGTTATGTCGGCGTATTGGAAAGCCCGTGTGGTCAAATCATCGAAGTGTTGCCGAAAATTCATGACACCGAAGATTGTGAAGTGCGATCACGTGAGCTGCTGTGTAAGTTAATTTCTGAGGCCATGGAGTTACCGACACGCCAAGCAGAAAACGCGAGCTTAGCGCTTAAGCACAACTGCCTTTCGGAATGGGTGATTGCCCAATTTCTCGCTGAACTGGATTATCTGTTGAAACGCGGTCTGCGTTTTGACTACCTGCGTGTTGAAGAAGAACAGCGCTACCTGCGCGGTCAATTGAACGTGGTGCTACAACTTAGGCAAGCGCCTGGGCGCCAGCACCATTTTCAGCTCCGCCATGACATTTATGTGCCGAACCGTGCGGAAAACCGTTTGTTGATGTCCGCACTGCAGCTGGTGTGTAAAGCGACCCTAGATGCCGAAAATTGGCGCTTGGCGCATGAATTACGCAGCCAGCTGTCGGAATTGCCCGCCAGTACTGACATTACAGCCGACTTCAAAGCATGGCGCGATGACCGCTTGATGGCGCATTACCAAGCGATTAAACCTTGGTTAGAGCTGATTTTGTATCAACGCATGCCGCTAGCAACTGTAGGGAATTACCGTGGGATCAGTATGCTGTTTCCAATGGAGCGGTTGTTTGAAGTGACAGTAGCCAAAGCGCTAAAAAATGCGGCTGTAGCGGTAACAGGTAGTAATAAGGCGATTAAAACCCAACGCAGAACCGCGTTTTTGTGCAGCCATCAACAGCAAGAATGGTTTCAATTAAAGCCAGATCTCAGTGCCGAACTCGATGGGCGGCATTGGATTATGGATACCAAATGGAAACGCTTAGATCTGAAAGACTCAGCGGCAAAGTTTGGATTGAGTCAGCAGGACTTCTATCAGATGTTTGCTTACGGTCATAAATATCTGGCTGGCAAAGGTAGTTTGGTACTGATTTATCCTGCATGGCAAGGCTTCCCGGCAAGCACGTCGCCATTGTATTTCAGCTATTCTGATGACCTCTGTTTGTATGTGCTTCCTTATGATTTAGAAGACAAAAATGCGGCGAAAAACTTGATTTCATGGCTGCAACAAGGTAAGAAACAACAGGTAACTGCGGTAGCGTAAATTAGGGACAATGGATGACCGAAGATCAGCTCGAGCAGGAAGTTTTGCAGTGGTTCACTGAAACTGGCTACACCCATATCTGTGGCTACGACATCGCGCCTGATGGCCCCTCACCTGAGCGGGCCGATTATGTGCAACCGGTGTTGGTCGAACGCTTGCGGTATGCCATTGCCCGCATTAACCCACAAATCCCATTGGTGGCCCGAGAAGATGCCATCAAGCAAGTGCTGGATCTAGGTATCCCCTCGCTGTTAACGGCCAACCGGCATTTTCATAACTTGCTGGTGAATGGTGTTCCTGTTCAATACCAAAAAGACGGCGAAACCCGTGGTGATTTTGTTTACCTGATTGATTGGGAAAACCGCCAAGGCCTCAATGAGTTTTTAGCAGTTAATCAATACACCTTAAAAGGCCCAAAACATTCGCGCAGGCCCGACATTATTCTGTTTATCAACGGCCTGCCATTGGTGCTGTTAGAGCTGAAAAACCCAGCCGATGTCAACGCGGATATCTGGAAAGCTTACGACCAAATTCAGACCTATAAAGAACAAATACCTGATGTATTCCAGTACAACGAAATTCTGGTGATTTCCGATGGCTCGGAAGCGCGGATGGGGTCGCTTTCCAGTAACGCTGAACGTTATATGCAGTGGCGTACCATCGATGGGGTGACGCTTGACCCGCTTGGTCAGTTTAACGAGCTGGAAACTATGGTGCGCGGCGTATTTGCGCCTGAGTATTTCCTCGATTATTTGCGCTTCTTCGTGCTGTTTGAAGACGACGGTACTTTGGTGAAAAAGATCGCCGGTTATCACCAATTCCATGCGGTGCGAGCCGCCATTACGCAAGTCGTTACCGCTTCGCGGGCTGATAATCAATCCGCGAAAAAAGGCAAAGGCGGTGTGGTGTGGCATACCCAAGGCAGTGGTAAAAGTATCACCATGACCTGCTTTGCCGCCCGCGTGATGCGGGAAGCCGCGATGCAAAACCCGACCATTGTGGTCATTACCGACCGCAACGATCTGGATGGCCAATTGTTTGGCGTGTTCTCACTGGCCCAAGACTTATTACGTGAACAGCCGGTACAAGTAGAAACACGGCAAGACTTGCGGGCAAAACTAAGTAACCGGCCTTCAGGTGGTATCGTTTTCGCCACTATTCAAAAGTTTGCCCCTGGCGAAGATGAGGATGTGTTTCCTGTTTTGTCTGACCGCCATAACATTGTGGTTATTGCCGACGAAGCCCACCGTACCCAGTATGGTTTTGAAGCCAAGCTCAAAGAGAAAGCTTCGCCTGCGAAAGTCGGCGAAGCGTCCGGTAAATATGTCTACCAAGTCGGCTACGCCCAGCATTTACGCGACGCATTGCCCAACGCTACCTTTGTGGCCTTTACCGGCACGCCGGTTTCCAGTGAAGACCGCGACACTCGCGCTGTCTTTGGTGATTACATCCACATCTACGACATGCAGCAAGCGAAAGAAGATGGCGCGACTGTTGCCATTTATTACGAATCACGCTTGGCCAAGCTCAGCTTAAAAGCCGATGAGTTGCCGCATATCGATGACGAAGTGGATGAACTGGCTGAAGATGAGGAAGAATCACAGCAAAGCAAACTAAAAACCCGCTGGGCGGCGCTTGAAAAAGTGGTCGGTGCCGAGCCACGAATTGCCAAAGTGGCCGCAGATTTGGTCGCCCACTTTGAAGAGCGTAACCAGACACAATCAGGTAAAGCCATGGTAGTGGCGATGAGCCGCGAGATCTGCGTGCACTTGTACGATGCGATTGTAGCGCTTAAACCCGAGTGGCACGACGAAGACCCAGAAAAGGGTGCGATCAAAATCGTCATGACAGGTTCAGCCAGCGACAAGGCTTTGCTGCGTCCGCACATCTACCCGAAACAGGTGAAAAAACGGCTGGAAAAGCGTTTTAAAGATCCGAAAGACCCGCTGCAATTAGTCATCGTGCGCGATATGTGGTTGACCGGCTTTGATGCGCCTTGTGTGCATACGCTGTATGTCGATAAGCCGATGAAAGGCCATAACCTGATGCAGGCCATTGCGCGGGTAAACCGCGTATTTAAAGACAAACAAGGTGGCTTGGTTGTTGACTACATCGGTATTGCCAACGAGCTTAAATCAGCCCTGAAGGAATACACGGCCAGTAATGGCCGTGGTAAGCCCACCGTCGATACGGCTGAAGCCTGGGCGGTACTTGAAGAAAAGCTCGATATCCTGCGTGGCCTGATGCACGGCTTTGACTACAGTGAATTTTCGCTCAGTAGCCATAAATTATTAGCCGGTGCAGCCAACCACATTCTTGGGTTAAAGGATGGCAAAAAGCGTTTTGCCGATAATGCCTTGGCCATGAGTAAAGCATTTAGCCTCTGCTGTACCATGGACGAAGCCAAAGCAGTACGCGAAGAAGTGGCGTTCCTGCAGGCGGTGAAAGTCATTCTGATCAAACGCGATGTCTCGGATAAAAAGCGCACCGATGAAGAGAAAGAGCTCGCCATCCGGCAAATCATTGGCCAAGCGATTGTGTCCGATCAGGTCGTCGATATCTTTGCCGCAGTGGGGTTAGATAAACCCAATATTGGCCTGCTCGATGACGATTTCTTAGCTGAAGTGCAAAACCTGCCCGAGAAAAACCTGGCGGTCGAACTGTTGGAGCGGTTACTGGAAGGCGAGATCAAATCCCGTTTTTCCACCAACCTCATTCAGCAGAAGAAATTCTCAGAATTGCTCAGTAACGTCGTTACCCGTTACCAAAACCGCAGTATTGAAACTGCGCAGGTGATGGAAGAGCTGGTCGACATGGCCAAAAAGTTCAAGGAAGCCGCCAAACGCGGTGAAGAGCTGGGCCTGACAGATGACGAAGTAAAGTTCTACGATGCGCTGGCCAACAACGAAGCTGCAGTGCTGCAGTTGGGCGATGACACCTTAAAGAAAATCGCCTACGAGCTGACCGACAATCTGCGCAAAAACATCACCATCGACTGGAGTAAACGCGAAAGCGTGCGCGCCAGTTTGCGGCTAATGGTGAAACGGATCCTGCGCAAGTACAAGTATCCGCCGGATATGGCTGACGATGCAGTGCAGTTGGTACTGGCCCAGGCAGAGAGCCTTGGGGAAGAGTGGGTTTAACGGACGTTTAAAATTTTAATAAGGAAGTTCTATGCACATAATTTGCCCTAAATGTAGTACGGGGAATGCAATTGATTTTGCTCAGCACATCACCTGTGGTGATTGCAAAAAGAGCTTTGAAGGATTCACCTTTAAACGTTTTAAAAAACCATTTATTGGCACCAGCGGCGTTATAGCGCTTACCGCTTTTGTCACTTTTCACACCGACCAGCATTTTTTTGAGGCGAACAGATACTCAGCCGGTGTGGTTTATGAAATTGTACATAACTGCGCTAATCCTCAAAGAACTGTGCTTGCTGACTATGAACAGCGGCGAATGGCGAAATTATGTATTTGTGCGCTTGATAAAACCATGGCTGATATCAGTGAAAAAGAACTTGCTGGCAGCGGGTCTAAATTCAAACGTGTCTTTGACAATTATGCAGAGCAGTGCCGCCAGCGAGGCTAGCGGCACCAGTAAAAATTACTGTTGCCTTTCAGCATTGTCGCGCTTTTTCCCTGATGGCATGCCTGGGTTCTTGCTTGGCCAATTCGCTGGCTTTTGTGGGGCTTTTTTTGGTGCGGAAGCTCCATTTGTTTGTGGTGTCTGCCGTTGACTGGTAATTCGCTGAGCTTTTGCTGCAAAGGAATCTTTGTCAACTACACCATTATTTTTAATGGCTGTAACAGATTGAATGCGTGAAGCGTCAGCTGGGGTCATTTTTTTGGTCATGAGTATTTTCCTTAATACTGATTTGCGCTCAAATCAGTTGGGTTTATGTTCCGGGTGAACCATTCATCCCGAACAAGCAACAACTTACTGGCAGCTTCGGGATAAAAAGGGACAAAATGTCTGAAACACGCGAATTGCAAGAAAAAATAACAAGAATCAGGTGCGAAGTTGGTTGGAGCCTTGCTGAGCTGGCGCGTGTTATTTACTACGAGAAATACGATGATGACGATATTGACGCTGTGATGAAGTTTGAGCAGGCGTTTAAAAAACAACTGAAAAGGCCAACCACAAAGCCTGACGTGCTGCATGGCTACTTAACATTAATGTTGATGCAGCGTGAAGTTCAGAAAAATAACAGCCATCAGGTGTCTCCGTTAACCCTGGGATTCATCGACAATGAGGTTTTGCAGCTGGTTCAGGAATCTGGCAGGAGGCAGCTTCGATTGATACGGGAAGATGCTAATGGAAGCTGAGTGCGCTTAGTTGCCGCCCGATGACTGTTAATCGTTGGCGGCTATTTACTTTAACCTCTTCAAAAACCTCTCAAATAAAGGCTCAATCATAGGCAATGCATCGTTTAAGCGGTGGTCGCCGGTTAGCAGGTGCAGGTTATAGCCGTTTTCTTGGGCAAAGCGGTATGAGTGTTCCGCTGGAATAATATCGTCATTCCAGCCGTGTACAACTTCAACCGGGCATGAGAGCGCATACTCTTGCACGGCGTAACCTGGCATGTATAACGCCGGTGCCAGCACAAATACACCTTTAATATTTGCCTGGCTTTGCATGGCAGCAACCAGCGAAACATAACCGCCCATGCTGGAGCCAACCAGCACCAAATTGTCGTTTTGTTGTTGCAGTAAAGCGATTAAACGGGCTACCCGCTGTTCCGGGTTTGTCAGGTCGGTGTAGTCAATGCTATCAACGGTGCAGTGCTGCTGCTCGGCAATAGTTGCCAGGCTGCGGATTTTTGAACCCCAGGGGCCACTTTCTTTACCGTGCGAGAAAATAACTTTCATGCTCTGAATAATCCTTTTTACCGGCGCTATTGGCTATTCGCTTAAAACGCGTGCTTTTTTACTTCATCCAAATTGTCGACCACAATCTGCTGCGCTTCTGGTTTGATGTCCAGTTTACTTAAATCAATATTCAGCATTTGTATAGCGTATGGAATAAGCGCCGAGCGGGTGCTGATCACGTGTTTGCCGTCGGTCATGCCGTAGTCGTGTTCCACAATGCTGCGTTGGTAATCGGTGAGGCGGGGGTCTGGTTTCAGCACAATATTCACCTGGGTATTCCAGCGCTCGTCTTGTTCTTTTAAGTTGTCGCTTGGGCCTTCCACTCCATGAATACTGCGAAAACGGCTCAGCACAAAATCGCGGTAGTCGCGGTTTTTCTCACAATAAGCGCGCACGTGCCAGCGCAGTGGCGTAAACACCAGCGTATGCGGGGTAATGATGCGGCTTTCCTCGTCGGGCGATTTTAATGAAACATAACCCATATCAATTTTTTGACCGTCGCGGGCAGCTTGTACCAGTGCCCGTAATATATCCGGATTTACCTGGCGCATCGGCGGGTGCAGCATTTCGGTTTGGTCAAAGCCCAGGTCGAGGCTACTAAAAGTGTGGGCAATTTCGCGCCGGCTGGCCATAGCATGCAAGTACTCATCAGCCAGGCCTTTGGTAAACACCGGTTTAAAGCTGGCAGAAGGTTTATAACCTTTCAGTTTGCGGTCCAGCACCAAATTACCGGGAGCAATTTCTTTGTTGTAGCGATTGATGTCTTTTGACGCCTGTTGCCGCTGAATTTGAAAGCTATGGCATAAATGGTTTGAGGTAAGACGTCCTTCCCATAACGCGATAATTTCAATCAAGCGGTAGCGCATAATCACTTCCCAACTGTATGGCCATGCGCTGTTTGCAACCTCAGACATGCAATAAATCCTTTTAATATTCGCTGTTTAGAACAGCGAATTTATGCTGTTCCCGCTTTACGGTCAATCGCCAACATTCTCCACCTGTCTGAAAAGGCGACATGAATAAATTTACAGTGCATTTGTGGGGCGTGCTGCTGTACGAAAACCATACATGAGTAAAAACCCAGTTCTGGCGCTGTTTTTTAGGCTTGCTAGCATGGTCGGCGAAGGAACACAGCTTGCGGGAAGCAGGCAGCATGGAAAGAAAATGCCAGGCCACACAAGGTGGTGTGGAAAGCCAAAGTGAATTGCAGGGCTATGCCGGGATGGCAAAACACAAGGATGAACAATGGACTGGGGCACGGATGCCCAACTTCTTTACCGATTAACTAACAATGTCGCAGCTAGCCGGGGTGTCTTATGCAAACAAGTAACTTTAATTTTGTCGCTCAATACAACAAAGCCCTGGCGCAGATGCTCACCGACGCCGAGCGTTACCTGGCAGATGACAGCTGCTGTTTTTTATTAAAGATTCGGCTGGCGCTGGAATTATGGTGCCATGATTTTGCCGATTTGCACGGTATCGTTTTACCGCTAGAAACCACTTTGTGCGAAAAACTGGAGCTGTTGAGCCAGCAAAAGATTTTTCCGGAAGCTTTATTACAGCAGTTGATGCAACTGCGCCAACACACCAATCAGGCAGTGCACATTCAGCGAGATGCCAGGGGCCGTCATATTACCATGCAGCCGCTGGAGAGGGGACAGCAAATCAGTATTTTACAGTGCATGTTTGACCTTGCCTGTTATACCGCCCGCTTTCAGGATGCGGAGTTTACCGCACCACTCTGGCAAGCCTATCCAAAGCTGAACCTGCGCACAGTGCTAGAGGCTGCAATGGCGCAAGACGGTGATGCTTGTGCTCAGATTGCCAGGCAGGTTTTAGCATTATCTTTAGAAAACCGCTTATTAAAGCCAGCTGCACGCATCGCCCAGAAACAAAGTGTGCAACCCCAACTTCAACACAATGATTTGGTGTACTGGTTAACCCGTGGCTTACAGCTGGGCAGTAGCGAGGCGTTAGAGTTCCTGAGGGAATTGGCCTTTGCCAAAACACGTGCTGATATTGATTTGCCGTTGTTATTAACCTGGCTAAAACATTTTCAGCAATTACAACCTGGTGCCGCACTGGATGAATTAACCGGCCGTGTTTTTGAACGTCAGCAACAGTTAGAGAAAGCCCTGCAGCACTATGATAAAGCGGCTAAAGCCGGCCATCATGGTGCCATCAAAAGGTTATTGGATTATTGGGGGAACCGTTGTCACGACCAGCTCAATCATTATTTAACCATTGGCATTCAGTTTAACGAGCCGCATGCACTGTTAACCCGTATGGCGATTCTGGTAGCGAATATCAGCCTGGATGCTGAGCAACATCAACGTGAGCCGGAGCTGCTCAAACAACTGAAAAGCTATTGGATAAAAGCGCGTGGTATGGGCATTCCTGGCCTTGGTTATATTGAAGGCATGTGCCAACAGCTTGGTATTTTAGGTTTTACTCAGAACACTCAAGGTGCTGCAGATTTAGTGTTGTTGCATTACCGCAAAGTGCCGGCCTACTGTAAGGCCGCTGTGAACACCTTTAATGTGTTGCTGGCAGCCGAACATTTTGCAGAGCTTATTCAGGTTGCACCATCTGCCTTAGCGCAATTGGACCAGCAAAAAGATCGCCAGCATCTTGCTGAAATGGAATTTGATATTGCGTTAGCGCTGTTAAAGCTGCACAACCAGAAAACGCCGCTTGCGTTCAGCAAAACCCCAAAACAATTGCTGCAAAGCGCTGCCAGAAGAGGTTATGCCGCCGCATCGCTGATGCTGAGCACAGAGCAAAAGCAAACTTTCTCCGGCGGCAAACGCATGGCACCAAAAGCACAGGTTGTGCCTGGTTGGGTACAGAAGCTGGCATTAAAGAGCGGTGTAGCCGCTCGTCAGTAGTTGCTTAAACCAACAAATGAACTTGCAGAAGTGATTATGATGAGACGCGCTTTTTGACTTTTATCATTATCACTTGCAGATAAAGGGCAGAGGTCTAAACCGGACTGGTACGCCGGATAACTTTTTGGGCTTAGGGCACATTCACGGCACAATGAAGGCACAATAAACAAAAAAAACACTTGAGTTGCCTCTAAGTGGTTGATTTATATGGCGCACCCATCAGGATTCGAACCTGAGACCTCTGCCTCCGGAGGGCAGCGCTCTATCCAGCTGAGCTATGGGTGCGCGACGGCGGCCATTGTATTGTGCCTTGTGGCGCTTGTCCAGACCGAAAGTGGCGCAGGGTCTTGATTGCTGGTTGATTAGTCAAAAAATGACCAGTGGGGTTTTTCTACCTGTGGCATGTTGTAAACAACACGATGTTGTCGCGGGGGAGGCTGACTTCAGGCAAAAAAGCCGGTTCAACTGAACCGGCTTTTGGCGTTTTGATTTATGCCTTTAACTTCCAGTGCACCTGCTGTTCGGCAAAAAACGGCACTATCGGGCTGCCATCCGGCAGTGTGATTTCTCCCGGAATAGTCCAGCTTTCTTTGACCAGCGTAATAGTGCCGCTGTTGCGTGGCAGGCCGTAGAAGTCAGCGCCGTAGTGGCTGGCAAAGCCTTCCAGTTTGTCCAGTGCGCCCAGCTCGTCAAATACCTGAGCGTACAGTTCAATGGCACTCCAGGCGCTGTAACAACCGGCGCAGCCACAAGCTGCTTCTTTTTTATGTTTGGCGTGTGGCGCAGAGTCTGTGCCCAGGAAGAACTTTTTATTGCCGCTTGCTACTACAGCACGTAACGCTTCCTGATGGGTGCGGCGTTTCAGTACCGGCAGACAGTAGTTGTGCGGGCGAATACCGCCCACCAGCATGTCGTTGCGGTTCATCATTAAATGTTGTGGTGTAATAGTGGCAGCAACGTTATCGGCAGCGGCCAGTACAAAATCCACCGCATCTTTGGTGGTGATATGTTCCAGCACTATTTTCAGTTTGGGAAAATTCGCCACAATTTGTGTTAAATGCTGCTGAATAAACACAGCTTCGCGGTCAAAAATATCAATATGTGAATCAGTGACTTCACCATGAACTAAGAACAACATGTTGTGTTCCACCATGGCTTCCAGTACAGGGTACAGGCTGCTTAAACTGGATACACCTGAATGTGAGTTGGTGGTGGCACCTGCCGGGTATAACTTGGCGGCGAGTACGCCAGCGGCTTTGGCATCGGCAATGTCCTGTGCTGTAGTCTGGTCAGTCAGATAAATGGTCATCACAGGTTCAAAATTGCTGCCGGCCGGGCGGGCGGCCAGAATACGTTCGCGGTAAGCCTGGGCTAAAGCACCTGTGGTTACTGGCGGCACTAAATTGGGCATCACCACAGCACGGCGGAAACAACGGGCAGTGGCCGGCACTGTTTCTTTGAGCATATCACCGTCACGAAAATGTAAATGCCAGTCATCAGGGGTTTGAATGGTTAAAGTCGTCACGCCATGCTCCTCAAACTTGTTAAATTAATCTGCCGGAAAATTGCGCCAAGTGTATCATTAAGCAAGTACTTTGCGCTTTAGCAAAAAAGCAAAGTGCGTCAGATTCCCCATCATTTCAACTTAGGATCAGGCATGGCGACAACGTTGTTCTCCCGCTGGCAATGGCTGCTGCTGACTTTGTTATTGTTGCTGTTTACTTTGTGCACCGAATATCTGGTGTTTCAGGACAGGCAGCGCCAGCAGCAGGTGCAGCTTCGGCATGTGGCAGCAGCTGCTGCAGAATTGCGTGCCTTGCTGGAAACCGAAGTGAATTCGTCATTGTATTTAAGCCAGGGCCTGGTGGCTTATATTCAGGCGTCAAATGGCCAGGTGCGCGATGAAGAGTTTGCCTTTTTATTGCCCAACCTGGTGGCGCAGGCGCGGCATATCCGCAATATTGGCCTGGCCCCCGGTAACAGGATCAGCATGATTTATCCGCTGCTGGGCAATGAAAAAG
>FWPV01001055.1_pt1 | contig 79553 bp, 58 predicted proteins | sample 2228371 | NCBI WGS metagenome assembly FWPV01 (sample SAMEA103939776, study PRJEB20133) | metagenome
AAGAGGCAATTGGCAATCCTCCACTTTTTATTTATCTTCCTTTCGATTGAAGCGTTTGGAACGAATTTAATTTCCAATGGGACATTCGAGGCCGGCAACCTGGCGGGGTGGACTGCAAATGGAGCCACGGCGTCGAATGCTCAAGCGCACTCAGGGTTATGGTCTGCGAGGACTACCAACCAAGAAATGGAAACTGTGATAAACACCATACCTGGTCAATCCTACAAACTAGTCGGCTGGGTGAAAATAGTTTCCGATGTCGGAGATGACTGGGGCGGAGCCAGCCTTAGCGCCATTAGCTGGGATTGGCAGGCGCTCGGATCTTCTGGATGGCTTCTTGCATCGACACACGGGACAAATTGGTTCAAGGTAGCGGTAAAGTTCACAGCCACAACTTCATTGACACGCATAAGGGCGGGATATTTTGGCGGATCGGGAAGGCAAATGGTTACGCATTTTGATGATTTGGCAGTGTTCTCGGCCGCGAACAATCAGCCTCCGCAGTTTACAATTTCGCTCACGCCGAATAATTTTTCCAGCCTTCCCGCGATTCAAAGTTATGCAATTACAGGCGACGACCCGGATGGGGCTATTGTCCGGGTTGACTGGGATTTTGGGGATGGAGCCAAATCTCAAGATTTTTCCGGCACTAGAAGGGTGGCGATTCCTGGCCAATACACGGCAAAAATTAGGGTTGCCGACGACGATGGCTTAGTCGTTTCCCAAACTGTGAGCTGGAGTGCGAACCGCGGTGGCTACCCCACAATAAATATAACGAGCCCTGCATCGGACATCGTTTCTTCGGATCCAGAAATCATTATATCCGGTGAAGCGTCTGGTTCTGGGATTAACGTGACCGTCAGCACGGACCGCGAGATCTACACCCAAGCAAGCGGCACTTCAAATTGGAATGCTTCGATAAAATTAAAGCCGGGGTTGAACAGAATTATCGCACAGGCAAAAGATTCTTCCGGAAACATTATAACGGCCTCCCGGAATGTGCGTTATGTGCCGAGCGGCGAATTAGAAATTATAAATATTTTGGAAAGCGCTACTAATGTCGAGAGGTGGAGCGCGATTGAAATAACCTTCGGCGTTGCGAACTCTGCCGCGACACATCCGCATTTCCCTTACGAACCGAATCCTGCTCCTGGGTTGGACTGGATAGACGGGACGACTGTAGACGCCCTGTTTACGCCCGATAACTGGAATACAATTTACCGGCGGCCCGCATTTTTGCTTCAAAGATATTCGAGGGCTTACAAAGACGGAGAAGAATGGATGTATCCCTATGGCCAACAAACTTGGTGTGTGAGATTCGCGCCGCCGGTTTTGGGGCAATGGAAGTATAAAATACACGCCATCGAAGCAAAAGGCGAAACTTACTCTGCCGAAAGAAGTTTCAATGTTTTACCGGCCAATTCGCCCAACAATCGCGGACCAATTTCAGTTTGCGCTAACGACAGCAGATATTTTGAATACGCGGACGGCACACCGTTTTTGGGGGCAGGGCACGGCATCGGGTGCTCGCAAGAAGAATACAGCTACGAAATGATTGGGAAGTTCAACCAAATCGGCAATGGGAACCAAGATTTCTTCCGCTGGTGGATTTCCGGGCACATTTGGGGCTCGGCTTGGACGCCCTGGATGTCGCGAACACTGAGTTACGATGGAAATGTTCCCGCAACTGGTTTGAGTTTAGAATCCGCTTATGGCGATGGATTAGCGGCATTGAAGCTTGATTCAGCCAATCCGCTTATGTTCCAAGGTTTTATGTCCGGGCACGCCGGGCTCATTCCGGGACGAAACTATGTCATTCGAGTAAGATGGCGGACGGAGAATGTGACCGGACCATTGAAGAGCGGTAAGCCCTTTGGAGTGTGCGTGAAGTTTGTTGGGTGGCCTGAACCCGGGGAAACGGAAAACGAACCTTTAATGGTTTCTCACGTGGCTGGCGACACTCCTTGGCACATAGCTGAAGGGGCTTTTACAGCGCAAGGTCATCTGATTCCCAACGTAGCGATAATTTTGGAGAACACTACCGGCGGCCGAGCATTTGTGGACGAGATTTGCCTTCACGAGAAATTTGCGGATGGCACAGTTGGACCCCAGCTTTTCCGGAACCCGAAGTTCAATATGATTTATACTTTCGATCCAAGGCGTTCAGCCGGACTGGACGTGATACTTTCCGAAGCTGAAAGCCGAGGCATGTCATTCCGGCTTGTTATAAGCGAAAAGCAAGATTGGCTTTTGAACCACTTTGGTCGAGATGGCTTGCCAGACAAAATCGGCGGCAATTTTAACAATGGAGCCGGGTCTCCTACTTGGAAGCTGCATGAATATTATTGGCGGTATTTGATTGCCAGATTCGGGGCGAGCCGCGCGATACATTCTTGGGAGCTAGTAAATGAAGAAGCGCCCGGTCCGGGCGACCATTTCAGGCTAACAGCGCATTTGGCGCAGTTTTGCAATTCGTACGCTAACGGCCATTTAGGATCTACTTCAACTTGGGCTACACTTGCCGAGACTGCCTGGAAGCATCCCGACAGCGCGCCGATTCATTGCGTTGATTTTCACGCTTATGTCAGAGGCACTGGCTGGATCACTCCGAAAGACGAACTTGCCAATGACTCCGCGCGTTTTATGCACGAATATGACGTTGCGGCTTTAAACGCTAATTTTGGCAAGCCGGTTATCTGGGGTGAACAGGGAATAGACGGGCCGTCGAGCACGGACGACGAGGAAACTCGTTTGGCTTTAGACAACTCTGGAGTTTGGTTGCACAAAATAATTTGGGCGCGGACCGGCCACGGAGGCGTCTATCCCCTATACTGGTGGACTGACAATATCTTCAGTAAGTCGCTTCATAACCTTTACGGTAATTGGAAACGGTTTATGGCTGGCATCCCAATCAATAACGGGAGGTACGCAGCATTAGGAGCAACTTCGAGCAACCCTTTGATAAGGGTGATCGGGCAAAAGGACTTGACGAGTGGTTCGGCACACATTTGGATTGACAATTCGAAACACACTTGGAGGGCGGTTGTCGATGGAGCTGCGATTCCGCCGCAGTCGGGCAATATTTCCGTGCCTATGGGAGTTTCGAATACTTATTTCCACGCCGTGTGGTATGACACGTCAAGCGGCTCAAGGTATAATTCTCAAACTTTGCAAAGCAATTCCAGCGGAGAAGTCATATTAATGGTCAACAATCTGGCAAAAGACACCGCGGTTTCATTGATAAAATGCTCTCCGTCCTTGGCTATGGCGAAAACGAAAGCCGATGGAGAACTAGTTGCGGTTCGAAACCTGATAGTTTCAGCACGATTTTCCGACGGCATTTACGCGCAAGACCCCCAAAGGAGTTCAGGAATAAAAGTTTTGGGATTGAACGCCGAGGAAGGAAGCTTGATTTCTGTCAGCGGAAAGTTGGCAACAATCAATGGTGAAAGGTGCATAATCGCCCGGTGAAACAGCCAAGGACAGCCGGGAGAGTTGTATTTTGAAAGCGCCCATTGCATAGAGCATAAACTTTTAGTGGCTCGACGAAAAAAGAACGATTCCAAACATTTACCTCAGTTTTTCATCACTAATTTTTATAGCCCAGCCATTGATCAGCAGTTTCTCAAAACATAAACACACCCGCTTCAGGAAGAAGGCCCCCTTGCAAGATTTGCGCGAGTTCAGTTCGGCAACTATGCGGCTTTTAGCGATTCATTCGTGGAACCACTACGAGATTGAAATGCCGCCTTTAGTTTTATAATCCCTATTGTTTCCTAATGATTGTTCAGCGAACTGGCATATTTTTAATTTTGCACCGACAGATTAACTTTATCTTATAAACAAATTTGCTTGTTTTTTCAAAATGGCTATTGACAATCAAAGTTTTATAGTAGAAAATTAGAGAGTAGGTAAGGTTATTTGTATCCAAATAAGCTTTGGTGCGAAAATTCCATAACTACAACTTATAAAATTATGGAGGAGAAGAAATGTCGCAGAAAAATAACCTCTCAATCGCCGTTCTCGTTGTGCTCTCCGTTTTAGTGTTTGCCGTTGCGGCTTCCGCTACCGTGTGGGACCCAGCCGCCCAATGGTGGTGGGGAGGACCCAAACCAGCCGATAATCCATGGCATCATGGTTACTTTGTCGGTGATGGTGTGACATATGCCGAAATGGGCACTGCAGACTTTTGGTTTACCCAGTATGGCACCCTGCAACTGCACAACCCCAGCTTACCTTGGCTAGGGAAGAACTCTAGCGATACAGTTCCTTATAATGATGGCGCGACTTATGTTTTGCCCGGTTGGGTTGCTATTGCTCCGGGTCACACTGGTTGGGGTTCCGCATTTCGGTGGGTCTCGCCTGTTGATGGAGTGGTAGCCGTCAGCGCTTGGTTTTTAGGCGGCAGGCCGGTAAACGATCCCAGCGTATGGGCATACCTTGATGTTATAATCAGGCATAACGGAGTGCAAATTTTCAAGGATACCATCGACGGTTTTAGAAATCCTTTGGACGGCACCGATCTCGGTCCAAATTCAGAAACGACATACAATGGCTACATTAACGTATCTGTCGGAGATACCATTGATTTTATTGGCTTAGCCAATCCAAACCGGCTAGAAGGCGCAGTTGCGGTTGGACTTTCGGCAAATATTACCTTAATTCCCGAACCGACTACTGCCTTTGGATTGCTTAGCCTAATTGGCTCAGCCGCATTCGTTATTAAGCGCAAGAAATAAAACGCAGGACTAACTTTCGCATCAAAGAGGCAAACTAAAATTGCCGACCTTCAGAAGGTCGGCGATTTTTTTTGTTTTGCAATGCACTGATCTACCTATAATTTTCGTTTTTCCCATTCCAGTGATAAAGGCTGTGGTGAAAAAATCATTAATGCCATTTGCCTTGCGATTCAAGAATCAATGATTCAAGCCCAGCCATAACGATGAATGAGCCTGAATTAATTGACAGATGAAGTTTCCCCCAGTTTCAAAAATAAAACCCGTATTTCATTTGATAAAAATTGGGAAATTGATTAGCCGCACTCAAGCGTTTTCTCAAAGTGAGGCCTTTGAAACTGAATAAGGTTTAAGAACTAAATGAAATTGCCCATTATTCCGCAATAAGTATACGCGCTCCCAAAGCTGGAATTGTAAACTCACAAACTCCTTTGGCAAGCTTAAAGGCTTCGCCTGTTTTGTAGTCTTTAACCATTTTAGCTTTCGGGATCTTAATCGCCACTTGTTGATCGACCCTTACCGGGCTGGCGACTATTAAATATACTTTTTTGTCATCAGCCTTGGCCTTAACGCATATTTCTCCTTTGGCAACCTGAACTTTTGTTTTTGAGTCTGGCAGGGCAATTATCGGCGTAAGGTCCTTAACTTCGGCCGCGATTTGGCAAAGGTCGCGCCATCGAGAGGTAAACTTCGGCGAGCGTTGCATACTGTGGAGGCAGTAAAATACTATGCCGGTAGCGCCTTCGGCTATTGCGCAGAATGTTCCGCTTCGCATTTCATCATAAGTGGGTTCCCTTACATCATCTGGATTCGAACTTTCAAATCCTGCACCAAAGGTTTGCACGACAGCCCAATTAGGCCGTCCGGGACCGAGCGCTGATTGGCAAGCCCGCCAACTCTTTACAGCTTCACTAATATTATTCATTAACACATATGGATCCGTCCCCATAACATCCGTTGATTTTTCTAAATGCTTTGAGAGCGGATACATATAATGCACGCTGTAGCATGGATGCCAAGGATCGATTTCGCGAATCTGGCGATAAGCAAGAGCATAATAGTCAATAACGTTAGGTTCCCAAGCTTCATCATTGTGATAAACCGCAAATATAGCTGGATGTTCCTTTAATGCGGCTAACTGGTTTCCAATTACGGACACAGAGCCATCCAATGGCAAATTGTTTCGAATTGCCGCTACAACGTCATCTTTCACATTAAATATGACTTTTACTCCGCGCTTGTGGGCCTCATCCAAAAAATCTCTCGTGTCTTCGACGCCACCGGAAAGAGTCGTGTAGTCTATCAAACAATTCAGAGGACTTTTTATAAACAGGTCGAGGACCGAAAGATAGTAGTCTCGGTTTTTGCGTTCTTGTGAGTACTCCCACGGCTCTCCAGGGCCGGGAATGCGATCGAGGGCGCTTATAATATAAATGCCGAGTGGAAACATAATTTGATTGTCAACTTTAATCATTCCAGTCGGCAGTACTTCGGTCACGTTTGCAGGACGTTTAGCGGGATCGACCACAGTAAGCAAGCGAGACGACCTTGCGATTGTTTCTCCTTTTTCATCCAAAACATCCGCGCAGAGATCGTAAACTCCCAATTGAAGGCCGTCCACGGAAAAATAGGCATTGGATATCTCTTTCGATGCCAATTCCACGCTTTTGCCAATGGGATTGCCATTGCGATCCTTGGCATATAATCTTATTTTGTGGGTTTTGGATTCAACAATTTCAGGAGAGTTTATTGTAAGCAGGCATTTCACTTTGTTTGGGCCGAAGTTAACCACACCCATAGAGCTGGGCTCAACAATATCCAGTCTTATCAACTCATCTACGTCTAAGTGCTGTTCGTCAACAAAAAAGGTCTTTTGGAAATTTTTGTCGGCTAAAACTATAGTGATTTTCGAATCGCCAAGCAATAGATCATTTGTAGGAACGGATAATTTTGCGGCGTTTTCGTCCCAGGTGATTTCAGCATTGCCAGCAATTTCCGCCAAACGAGAGTAGTTAATGTGATTTTGACTGGCAGTGGCTATTATATTTACATCTTTTGGGTCGAAACGGCGGCCAGGAATGATTTTGCCGAAGAAGTCGGTCGGCTTAATTGAGATAGTTATAGGTTCCGGTTGTAACTTAGAATAGACCGCGAGTTTTTCACGCCCTTTTTTTGGAAAATCGACGACGATTGGCGAAGCGCTTATTTCTCTAAGCTCAGCATCATCAAACCATATTTCACCAGTAGTAGGATAACTCGCGTAAAGCACTAAATGCGCTTTCTTAACCTTTTCCGGGGATTTCGGGGTGATAAATGAAACGTGTTGCCAGTCTGAGGTTCCTGTGAGGTCGAGTATCGGATAAAAACCGCCGTAGTAACCATTTTCTGTGGACCACTCTATACATATCCTCGCGCCACCACCCGCAACATTTGACAGTTTGACCCAAGCGCTAAAAGCATACCAATGACCTGGTTTTGCATCTATAGCCTGTTGGGCCAGAACATATGGCGAATTGCTATCCAGTTTTAAATAAAGGCTTGCATTATCATCTCTACCAACATTGTTAGATATACTGTAATTGATATTCGGGATATGCCAGCCTTCTTGACCTTTCGAAAAGCTTGGGTTAACGAGAAGATTTGAACTGACCACTTCGGCAAAAGCCTCCAAATAAACGCAAGCAAGAAGGGCAATCATACATACTTTGAGGATTTCCATCTGTAAAAATCTCCCTAAAAAATTAATGGACCAAGGTGGCTAAAACTACCGTACAATGGTCAGCCGTTCAAGCTATAGCCATCTTATTCAAGAAAGAAACGATATTTTCAAGGCACAGTAGCTTCTAGGACAGTAGCTCCCAAAGCAGGCATTTGGAATTGCGTAGTTCGCCCAGTCAAGGGCATATCGTTACCTGTTTTGTAGTCGCGCACCTGAGTAACTCCGGCTGGCCATTCAATTCGGATTGTTTGCTGATTTCGCAAAAGATTCGCGATAATTGCGTAGTATTTGCCATCACCACGTTTTGGCAAGAAGCTTACCTGCCCTTGCAGGATTCGAACGCCGCTTTCGGGTGTTGGCAATGCAATAATTGGAGTTAAATCCCTTATTTCGCCGGCGATGCTGGACAGTTGCTGCCATCGCGTTGAAAAATTGGGTGAACGCTGCATACTATGTAAATTGTAGTAGATTATCCCGGTAGCTCCTTCAGCGACAGCGCAAAAGCTGGCGCAGCGCATTTCATCATAAGTAGGTTCAGCGGTGTTGCTGGGATCGCTATTTTCGTATCCCGGCCCAAAGGTCTGAACTACCGCCCACATCGGTTGGCCGGGGGAGCACGCTTGTTTCGCAGCTCTCCAACTGAGCGCGCAAGCAACCATATCCGTCATAATCGCATATGGATCCGTCCCATAAGCGTCCGTTGGGCGGGCATATTCTTTGCTATTGAAATAGGCATACTGCACGCTGAATTGGGGATGCCAAGGGTCTTCTTCCCGCGCCCATAAACGTATAGTTTCGTAAAAAGGCAGGATCGAAGGTCCGAATCCTTCATCATTTAAATAAATGGCTGCAACTGCTGGATGAGAATAATAAGTTTGTAGAACCCCCCTGATTAAACTTTCTTTCGTATTCCACGGAGTCTGAGGCATTAGCACGTCCCAAAGGAAATGATTAGGTGGGCCATAGTTTATGTTATAAATTATTTTCAAGCCTCTTTGGTTGACTGCATTCAAAAAGGTCGTGGTTTCCGACAAACCGCCAGCCGTGAGCGAATAGTCTATAATAAATTTAATAGGACTGCTCTTAATAGTATTCAATGCGGGAATGTAGTAGGACGGATTTTTATGCTCCCAAGACCAATCCCAAGGCTCGCTAGGTGGGGTGATTCTGTTTATTCCGGAAATCATATAAATACCTAACGGAAATGTCATCTGCCCGTTTACCAGTAGTAAACCGTTAGGCAGCACGTCTGTGGCGTTATTCGGTCGATTCTGGCGATCCACTACGCTTATCAATCGTAGTGAGTGGTCCAATATTGCCGAACTGCCTTCACGTGTCATAGTCGCCTTAAGATAATATGTTCCTACGGGGACCGACGGCATATCGAATCTCACCATTTTGCTTTGCCCGGCAACAAGACTATATGTTTGAACAGGCGCGTTGGTCGATTGGCCGCCAGTAGTTATGAGTTCCAATTTGACCTCGTAATTTTCAGCCGTTGAACCCGGAGGTATAATTGCGGAAATTCGGCAAATCATTCCTCGCGGCTTTGTTGAACTAGCCCCGAACAGGCCGACTGGACTAGGGACTAATACGTCTAGGTTAAGCCACGTCGATTTTTCAATTAGCCATTCCTGCCGCTGGATCTCAACACCGGTGTTTATATTGATAATGGAAAGCACCAGCCTATTTGTTCCTAGCGACATTTTATTTGTCGGGACGGATATTTCCATCACGTAGTTTTGCCAATTGGTATATTCTCTCGTGTCGTTAGGGTCTGGGGCATAATCAGGGACATTATATTCAAAGATTTGAGTTTTAGCTTTCAAATGTGATGGGTTCAATCCCGAATTAGGGTTTAGCGTCAGCCGAAGCAAGATGTCGGGCGGATTCAAAGTGCCGACGATATTCGTGCCGTGCGCAACGGGTTCAATAAAGGCAACCGAGACCGGATATGAGTTTTCGATGATCACGTTTTGATTCTCTTTGGCACTTATTTGCGGACCGGCTGTTTTCACCGACTCCGCCATAGCAGTATCTTGTATTTCCTCAGGGCTTAACTGCGCATTTGCGTGTGGAGCCATATCGTTTGCTAATGCCAACATTGTCGAGTTTTTTCGCGCTGGCGCCGGCGATTTTAGGGAATCAGTTTTTCGCAAAAAATGATTAGCTTGACAAAATGACTTGGTTTTATCTGCAAGAAAATCCTGAGAGACATATGAACAGCTTGTTTTGGAAAAATCAGAACATGCAGCTATAAAATTTGTTTTACTAACGGAGATTGGCGGCGAGACAATCTCCAGACAGTCGAGAGATTCTTTTGGCGAACGAAGATTATGAATAAAGCTCGAATCAGAAACCCCGAATATCGGCTGGCAAGAAGCTACATAGCCAATTAAGATACTTAAAAAACTAAGAAACTTCATTTGCTTTCTCCTTGGCGCGCGTTACCTCATTGTTTGCTTATGAACTTTGCCATTTGTAGAATTAGAATAAACGTCATGAAGTATTGAGTTGGGGCACGATATCTCATAGTTTGCTGACAATTTTTGCCTCCAAATTATCTTTATGCAGCACGCGGAATTGTTGGCCTAAAACCAAACCAACGCTACCTTTTAGCAAGAAACCGAGCCAGTCATTGATCGCTTTGATCTCTATGCCTCGCGCCGGAGGGCTGACGCGCTTCAGTATCTCCGCTCGCAACATATCCATTACAACGTCAGGCGCAACTTCGATTATAGTTCCCGCGACGGATACCGATTGCGGATCAAATAAATTGATGATGTTGGCAATCCCCAAAGCCAAATTGTGTGTAAACGATTCAAGGGCATATCGAGCTTTTGGATCGCCGCTGATAGCCATTCGTATACCTTTTTCGATCAATGATCGCCTTTCATTCAGCGGCAGGTTTTTTGCATTCTCCTGTGTTAAATCATCCCACAAGTCACAAATGAAATTAATATCTGATGCCAAAGTGTTCAGGCATCCTTTATTGCCGCAAATACATTTAGGTCCATTTCGGTCTATAGTGATATGGTTAATTTCACCAGCGACCCCGTGAGAACCACTGATGATTTCGTAGTTGTATAAAAGAGCGCAACCCAAACCTCTGCTAATAGTTACGTATAGCGAACTGCCCGAGATGTCACCTTCCAGTAGTTGTGAAGCGTAAGCAGCGGCCCTAACGTCGTTATCGGCGTATACCGGCAGTTTTAATCGCTCAGACAACAGCCTAACTATAGGCACGCCAGACCAGCCGCTTATTTCAGATGCGCTATCAATAATTCCTAAAAGACGATCTACTTTGTCGGCTATTGAAAGGCCGACGCCTTCCAGTGATTCAAGTTCTTTATTCGCATCTTCGGAACATTTTTGAATTTCATTAGCAAGGATGTCCAATCCGTCACTCGCGAAATCCAGTCCGCTTACATTGGTGACCCTGGTCGCTAGGATCTCGGCTTTGGGGTTTGCAACGACTACGTGCATTGAGTCGTGAGTCAACCAAGCTCCGGCTATTGCGCGGCCATTGGGATTAAACTCCAATAGTTCCATTGGCCGTCCGCGCGGGCCTATAAAGGTTCCGGTTTCGATCAGAGTTCCATCCGCAATTAGGTCATCCACTATTCCGCAGACGCAGGCGAGACTTAATTTCGTTGCTTTAGCAATTTGAGCTCGAGATATAGGCGCATGTTTTCGTATAGCCAGTAAAACCTGAGCTTCGTTGTTTCTCCTTAAAAGCGTCTGTCTATGTTTGGAATATGACATTTTTACCTCGAACGAATAGCGAATAGATGTTAAAGATATACTATAACATATGAAGAAAATTATTGTTTCACCATTAAGAATACCCCAGTGACTGGTTTCTGTCAACACATAAATGGAATGATATAAAATCCTTGTGGAAAGCTGCCGAAAATACTACAGTATTCGGGAAAATAATTTCTTTCTTCATTATGCGCATATCTGGATCGATTTCAATATTAAATCGAGCATTTAATACAACTTATGAAAAAAATTTTTGTTTTTTAGGCTTTTAATTATTGACTTTACGCAAATCGCAAGGTAAATTAAAGACATAGATAATTTAGACACAAGTAAGAAATGACAACGAGGCTTGAAATGAAAAGTCCGAAAGTTAGGTCGTCACGTGGGTTTACTCTCATTGAACTTTTAGTGGTGATCGCCATAATAGCTATCCTTGCCGCTATTCTATATCCGGTCCTAGCGGCTGCTAAGGAGAAAGGGCGGCAAACGAGATGCGTGGCTAATTTAAAGCAACTACACATCGCTTTGATATGCTATGTTGACGACAATAATGGGCGATTGCCAGATGCGAGAAGAGGCGACCCAAACACTGACGCAAATGGGATTTACTATAGTCGCGTTTTTCAAAGAGCCCAGCGCGGCGCTACTTGTGACATGAAAGGTCCATACCTACAAGACCTTCTTAAGCCGTATGTGAAAAGCCCAGGAGTGTGGCTGTGTCCCAGCATAAATCTCCGCGAACGACTTCCCGCTTATTATGACTTCGACTATAGCAGATTCAGATGGGACCAGAACACGGGTGGAGATGGAAAATACGCTCCTACCAATTATCTTTGGCACCACAAAAATTACGGATATACGAATGTGCAAGACAACAATTGGCGAAACTGGGAAGGGACCAAGGTTGGCTTTAGAGTTAGCGGGTCGCCGGTGTCGCTAATAAAATATCCCACCGCTGCGATGATGTTATTAGAATGCCCTTATTGGGAAACGGGAATCGCGCCGCACTCGAAAGGGAATGGGGTCAACGTGTTGTTTTTCGATGGACACGTGAGTTTCCATCGTTATAAATTCCACCTTTTTTCGGAGTTGTGCGCTCCAAGAGGATGGCTTTATCGATAGTTTTAGAATCGAAAAAACAAGTGTCGGTTATGTCTGGAAGGCGGACTAAAAGCACATTAAAAAGCCTCGTATATTCGGCAAAAACTACGAATTGTCCTTTAGCTGACAGGAATCCTTTTTTCATTAATTTATGAGGAAAGACTTGATTCAGGATTTCTGGAGTGAATCTGTTTAGGTTGGGTTATCAAAAGCTAGACCATTTGTCATTCTGAGGGAGGTGAATGCAGAGAAAAAATTGGCAAGAATCGAGCTGAATACTATGTTATTCTTGCAAAGCTAATCTTTATTGAACAGCCGTAACTCCAGGAAAATAAGTTTTCAAGCTTTCGAGAGGTTACGCTAATGACGATTGGGAGTGAATCAAAAAAACCTATTGGGAGAGGTATTAGAAAATGAAATTAAAAGAATTTAGTTCCATTTATTTACTGACGCTGCTTATCACTTTTGTTTTTGCGGTGTCACAGGCATTCGCTTATGATCCGAATGTAGCCGAGACTTTTTATGTTGACGCGGTGAACGGCAATGACGCAAACCTAGGGACATCGCCTGCCCAGGCTTGGAAAACGATTGACCGCGGCGATTACACGGGCGTGATCGAGGCCGGTGACACTGTAATTGTGAAATCGGGCACATACAATATCACCTTTGCCGCGTATGACAACAAACAGTTCAAGCTCACCGTGCCGGGCATAACATACATAGCGGATACTTCCGGCGGTCCGGTAATTGTGAATAAAGGATCCGATTCCGGGTCAGGGTTTTTAATCGACAGCACATCCGATATCGTTATCGACGGTTTTTGGTTAAAAGGGGCGGACTTCCCGTTGCACATAAGAGGGTGCAGCAATATAGAAATTAGAAACTGTCGGATTTCGGACGGCAATACCAGCATGTGGAATCCTGCCGCATATATTTTTAACAGCAATGGCATATATTTCCACAACAATATTGTCGAAGCTGGCACTCGTTCAGGACAAGGCATACTGGCGCACTATGGCAGTGGTTCACCAGATCGTTATTACAACAACATAATAATTGGCTCGTATTTATGGGGTTTTTGCGCCCATAGCAAAGGCAACACAGTAGAGTTCAAAAACAACATAATTACAGGGGCGCAAAAAGACGGGGTGCACGCCCTGTATAACAATGGATTCTTCGATTGCGAAACTAACTTGTTCCACAACGTAGCAAACCTTTATGGCGGCCACGCTCGCAAAGGACTGGGAGACATTGTCGCGGATCCTATGTTTGTCAATCCTGCGGCCGGCAATTATACGCTGCAGGCGTCAAGCCCCGCAATAGATAATGGGACTTACGTTGGGCTTGCATTTAAGGGACGCAACCCTGATATCGGCGCCTACGAATATTATGATCCCAATTTAGCGAAGACTTACTACGTAAAGCCGGATGGAAATGATGCGGCTAACGGCTTGACACCAGAAACCGCTTGGGCCAGCATTCATAATGGCGACCTGCTGAACATTCTGCAGCCCGGCGATACGGTTTTAGTGCTTCCCGGAACTTACAATCTTTACGATTCGAATCCGGGTTCCATCTATGGATATGGAGCGATTTTCGAAAACTGTTCTGGGACTACAACCGCGCCAATCACCTACAAGGCTGTGGGGTTGGTAGAAATTAATTACGCGGGCGCAGACGAAGCAGACTTTGCGTTTAAAGTTAGCGGTCTGGAAAACGTTGTTTTCGATGGCTTCAGGTTCATTGGAGGCTGGGGTTGCTTCAACACTTACGACACCCTCAACCTTGAGATAAAGAACTGCCGAATGGTGGGTCGCGGGGCAGGCGTTTGGAATTGGAGGGCCGTTGGGGCCAAAGTGCACCATAATATAATTGGGGCCTTCTATTGCATACAAGATCTGCCTATCTGGCTTGGCCACGACAACGAATACAACAACAATACCCTTTTCGATCCCAGTTTTAGCAAGAACGGCTACGGGGTCTTGGTAATGAATAACTGGTACTACGAAGTCGGCGGCAATATAACGGTAAAGAACAATATATTTGTTCGTTTGGCATACGGCGTTTACACCAACGACAATCCTGACAAGATACTTCGATCCAACAATACGTATGATGATTGCGAGTATGCATTGTATTTGATGGATGCGCCGACGCCAGGTGGACAATCCACCTTAGTTTATTCAGGCGCTCCAAACGGTCCGCAAGAAAACACAGACCCGCCACTTATCGGCAACGACTATGAGCTTTTGTGGAACTCTCCCATGATTGATAGCGGCGTCAATGTTGGATATCAATTCTACGGAGTCGCGCCGGATAGAGGCGCTAAGGAGTTCCGAGGAACCAGAACCCCTAGAACGTTCTATGTTAAGCCAAATGGCAATGACAATGCGGACGGCCTGTCAATAGATACCGCTTGGGCAACCATAGATAATGGAGACAAGAAAGGTTTCCTGAATCCGGGCGATACGATTGTTATCACCGAGGGCACTTACCCCGTGGAAGTTTCCGGTTGGTGGAATGGAGCCATAAACCTAACCAAATGGGGTAGTCCTAACATCCCGATAACCTACGTTGCGAACGGTTTGGTTAATATCAACGTCGTCGAGACTGATCCCAATAGCGTTAACGCCGTATTCTACATTAAGGGCGGATACAACGTAATAGACGGCGTCAGGACGAGTGGAGCTTGGGGTTCATTCGTGGCGGAATGGCCAAGTGAAGGCGTCGAAATAAGAAACACCCGGTGTTCGCCGGCATACTCGGCAATATATGCAAACAATGCTAACGGCATTAAGTTCCACCATAACATAATAAACAGCGGAACCCAAGCGATTCAAAGCGCTTGCTATTGGGCTGGAGGTAGCAACTCTTTCGACAACAACACGATCGCCTGGGCTCCGTTTGGGATGGACATATGGAGCGCAGCGGGAACCGGCGTAACCGTGTCTGTTCGCAACAATATTTTCGTGGGACATTATGGATATGCCCTCAAAATCCAGGACCTGGCACCCGACAACATCACATTATCCAACAATACCTATAACTGGTGCCCGGTTGCTCAAATAATAAACGGCTTTACGTATAATGATCCCAGCGGCCCTCAGGAAAACACTATAAACGCTATGATAGGCAGCGATTACAATTTGTTGTTTGGCAGTCCGTGCATCGATACGGGAATTGACATAGGTTACCCGTTCTCGGGCACGGCGCCGGATAGAGGCGCCCGCGAGTATGAGGGCTCATATCCCGTTCCGACGGCTCATGTTGGCGATGTCAAAAAACTGCCTTTATTAAATCCTGTTGATTTAACCAAGGCTGTCGTCACAGCATCTACCGGTCAACTTCTAGATAATGTCATATATGTGGAGGACGAAAACAGGTCATCCGGAATAAGAGTAAAGAACCACATATTGCAAGCGAATGTCGGGATTGGCGAACGGATAAGCATCAAAGGTGAGCTCGTCAGCGAGTCCACTGGTGAAAAGATGATCCTTGCCACCCAAATCAATAGCATCGAAACAGGAGAGCCGTTGGCTCCGCTTTCGATGCCTGGCAAATCGGTGGGCGGTTTCGGACTCGATACCGTTGGCTTGTTAGTTACAGTTTGGGGCAATGTGAAATACGTCGAGCCGGAACTTCAGACATACTTCACAATAGACGATGGTTCTGGTAAATCGGACGGCACTAACCCTGGCTTGCCGATTTGGCTATGGGATACTTTCGACTACATCGCAGCTCCCACTCAGGGATACGTGGCCGTTACAGGAATCGTTTCACTGCATGATTTCGGTCAAGGACCTGTGCCGGTAGTCATTCCAAGAACTAGCGAGGACGTTCAAATCATATTCTAATAGCAGTAGAAAGCCGGTGCCGGAACTTTAATCCGGCACCGGTAACTTTGACGATTTCACCTGAAGATTTTATAATAATGGACCCGTTAATATCTATCGGACAATTTACTGAAGAAAAACAATCAGTTTCTGAAACGCCGCTGAACTCTAACAATGGAGCCGCCGGCAAACTTGAAGGGCACGACCATATTGCCTTGGAGGTGGCGAAGGTAGCACGCGACTGCAAGCATTTTAGGAAAAAATACTGCTTTTCCTCTAACGCAGTGACTATAGATCGCGTCTTAATTGACCCATGCGCCGCTACGGGCGAGGTGAAAGTCAGAATAGAGCTCGCCAACAACTTAGATGAGAATCTTTATGTCCAAATAAGGTGTATCATCACCGAAAATGGCGCCATAGCGGCAACAGCGGATACCGGCGCAAACCTTACCGCACTGGGGCAACATCGTGAAACTTTTAATCTTTTGCTGCAAAATCCCAGGCTATGGTCTCCCGAGTCTCCGTTCCTATATAATCTGGAAATCGAGATAACGGGCATTGGTGAAGAGGTTTACGTTACAAGATCCGAAACATTTGGAATCCGTTCACTGATAGTTGGAGATGATCTTAGGCTTTATTTGAACGGCCATCCGGTTTACCTTCGCGGAAACACGTGGGTGCCTGGTTACTCTCAGTTGCCTTTTGAGCCGTCATTTTGCGAGAAAATGATGCTTGAGCACAAAAGGCTTGGCTTCAACTACATTAGGCATCATTCCACAGTTCCACCATACGACTGGTATTATTCCCTAGCGGACCGAATTGGGCTTATGATCTCGATCGAGGTCGGTTTCGACATTGAAGAAACCCAAAAAATTATGTCGCATTTTTACAATCATCCCTGCATCGTATTCTGGGGCGGCGTCAACGAGGTCCACAAAACAGGAACAAACCCTGAAGTCAAAAAATGGTATAAAGCGGTAAAAGAGCTCGATCCCTATCGTCTCGTCTATGATTGCTCGGGTTGGGGCGAGTTCGACAGGGATACAACCGATGTGCTCTGCCAGCATTTTGGTTACGAGTTCCCGTATCTATGGCTGGAAGATTTATATTCGCGATATGATTATTATCTTTACGAGGGATCAGTCAAAGGGACGCCTATCCAAGAACTTGAAAAGGCAATAAAGGATGGGACTTTCAAGGTAGACAAGCCTCAAATAATCCACGAATTGCAAGGCAATGCCCAAATATATAGCGACAAAACGCTTCTTTTGGATGCGCGAATGCGCAGGCTTTGGCAGTTGCACGGATTCGACTATGCTGATTGGCCAAAATATGTGGAAGCGAACCAAAGATTCGTGGCAACCTGCTACAAAATCAATTACGAGGCTGCGCGCCGCGCCGATAACCAGAACGGATTCGAATTGTTAACCGTTGCGGATTCCATATGCGAACTGGATCGCAACACCAATCGCAACCCTTCTTTTGGCGACCTTGACATCACAGGAATATGTGATGCTTTGGGGGAACCAAAACGTTGGCTGGTAAAAGACCTGCCGGTTTTGAATGCCCCGCATCTTGTTTTAATAGACTCGCACGGCAAGCCAAGAACACTATGGAACGACGAATCGATATCAGTATCGGTGCTTGCGTCGTGTTTCGACTACGCGCCTCCAGAAAAAGTCGAGCTCGTCTGGACTCTTGGCGACGCCTTGAATCCAATCAAAAGCGGTGTTATCAAAGACTTGAAGCTCAAATATCCGGGGGTTGGCAAGATTTGCGAGATAGATATACCGCTGGATTTCGTCGATGAACCAAGTTGCTTAGATTTAAATATTGCAGTTCGAGGCGAAAATTATCGAATCTCGAACAGCTGGAAGTTTTGGATTTTCCCGAAAGAACAAGTTTCCGCGGAAATTGCCGGGAAAATATTTTCCAATATAAAATGGGTAGCAGAATCGCTTCCCGGAGCAATATACTGCGACTTCGTACCGGACGCAGAAAACTGCGATCTTTTCATCACAGACCGCTTGGATGAACCCGAGCTTTTCTTCCTTTCGTCTGGCGGCAAGATGCTGTTAATTCAAAACCACGCCAAGGGAGGTTTTTCCTGCATCCCAACATCGTATAGGCACAGGATGTACCACTCTTGGCTTGGGGGACACTCAATGGGCACCATCGTCCATCAGCATCCCATTTTTGAAAGATTTCCAAACGAGGGATTTGGGGACATCCAATTTTTCAATCTGCTTCAGGGGTGCAATAGACTAATCCTGGACGATCTGCCGGGACGCCCAATTCCAATTTTGGAAGCCGTGCCTTGCCTGGAAAACCTGATGCCGAGGAATAGCGGTTATTTGGTTGAGATGCGGGTGGGTGAAGGCAAACTTATGGTTACTGGCCTTAGGCTGGAGCTGGCAATTGGGTCGGAAACTACAGCTTCTTGGATGCTATATGAATTGGCGAAATATTGCGCAGGAAATGATTTTGAGCCAGAATATTCGATAACTCCAGAAAACCTCGAAACATCGTTGCTTAAAGCTAGAAATCGAGTTTGGGTTACCAGCGGTCCAATGTGGTATTTGTATCCTGAAGACGATTTACACATTGACGGGGAGAATTGGGAGGGAGGACATTTCAGCATTCCTTGCATACTTCCCGCAGACGGCAAAGCCAAGGGCTGGATAAAGCCCGTTGGAGATGGCGGTTGGGGTAGCGATGAATGGGGTTGGCACGGTGAAGGAATGGCAGTAAATGGCTATCGCGCTTTCTACTGGGAAGCCAAGGAGCTTCCCGCTGATTTGGGCGTCGAATGGCCGTCCACTGTATCCATAGCCAACATTTATATAGAGTTTTTAGATGAACTAAGCATTCCCGCCGAAAATGGTTGGGAACTCCAAGTCCAAAAAAGCGGCGACTGGATAGGCATTGCTCCAAAAACCATAAAATTAAACGACGTATCTTGGATTCTAGAATTGGAAGGCTTGGAGACAAACGCAGTTCGGTTTGTTTTCAGCCGAATGAATCCAGAAGCTGTCAAGGCAGAAGAAAACGGCGATCCTCCATTTGGGGCAAGGGCTGGTTATCCGTTGCCGGTTACCTGGCTAAAGGAAAAAGCTGTTCCCCGAGTAAGAACACTCCAAGTCAAATTAGCCGAAGAGGCCTAATATTTGATGCCCAATTTTACCAAAGATATTTTGCCTGGAAGGAATAAGACTCAGTGAACTCGCTCGAACGGGTTATGACCGTCTTTGCTGGCGGAATACCTGATAGGGTGCCTGTCGCGCTCCATAATTTCCTAATGGCTGCGAAGATGGCAGGCATTCCTCTCACGGAATGTTTAAGAAGCGGAGAGCTATTGGCGGAAAGCCAGCTATACGCTTGGCGGGCTTTTGGCCACGATGCGCTTCTGGTCGAAAGCGGCACCACCACCATGGCCGAGGCTATTGGTTGTGGTGTGGTGATGTCTGATAAAACGGCACCGCGAATTGCCGAACCGGCGTTAAAAAGCTTGGATTTCGATTCTATCAATGCACTGCCGATACCTGATCCAGAAAAAGACTATCCCCTTTGTGAAGTTATTAAGGCAATAGAAATCTTACATCGGGAACTAGGAGATAGCGTTTTAATTATGGGAAGGGCAGACCAAGCCCCACTTGCTCTGGCTGCGGCTCTTCGGGGCCACGAGCAGTTTCTTTTTGACCTTGGTTTAGCTGACTCGGAGCTCATAATGGCGCTTGCGGAAAAATGCCGCTTGGCAACTACCCGATATGCCTTGGCACTAAAAAATGCCGGCGCCCACGCCACGTGCGTAGGAGAACTGGGCCCTGATTCGATCTCTCCCACAAGGTACAGAGAACTAGCGGTTCCAAATCTTAAAAAGTTTTTTGAGGATCTTAATTCGGTTGGATTCATGGGAGGTGTGCATCAATGCGGAAACTCGGTTGATGTGCTTGATGATATGGCCGCAATTGGGGCCAAGTTTCTTGAACTTGACGTGACTACCGACATACACAAGACTAAAAAAGCTACTTATGGCAAAGTGGCAGTCCTAGGAATGGTGGATCCGGCAAATGTTTTACACAGAGGCTCGCCTGAGCTAGTCTCCGCAAAGACAAAAGAGGCAATAAATATATTGGGCCCAAATGGCGGATTCATTGTTGGACCAGGTTGCGCCCTTGTGCCAGAGGTGCCAGTAGAAAATGTCGAAGCTTTAATCGAGACTGCTCACAAATATGGGGCTTACAAACCTGATGGGACACTCGTTTCAAGTTAATTTTGCCGTGGAGGTCTATAATGAATCTGCTAACTATAATTACGGTTATTTTTTTATTGGCGTTTTTCACTCACGTTTACGCCCAAGATTTTAATGGCAACCACGTTGAAGGCAGTGGTGATGAGGAATACTTAAGAATAATAGACCGTTCGTTCGATTTCTTTGACCCGAATCCGGATCTGCCTAATATTTCAATGTTCTACCACCCTGCGTGGGACACTTTTATTCTTGGTCCAGCGTGGGGTTTATGGTGGACACAAAACAGTTATGGAGCGACTTTCGGGTGCCTTCCGTATCTTCAAGAGCCTTGGCTGACAATTTTACAAAACTCGCACGATCTCTGGTATAACAAACAAGGCGACGGCAAAGTAGTGGATTATTATAAAAACATAGGACCGGATGGTTTGCTGTGCGACGCTGCCAGTCCTCATCATACTTTTTTCATTCAAGGAGATTTATGTGAAACAAGCCCATCAATAGGAGATTGGTTTTTTGAAGGCACTATGGCGGCTACCATAATGCAAGCAGAATTGTTGCTGATTGGCCGCGACGACAAAGCTATAAACCATTATTTGCCCAAACTGGAAAGATCGATGAATTTGATGGAAACCCGCAGAGATGCAAAGAATAATCTTCTGCTTGTCGGGGCGGGCGCCGATCTTTTATGCCCTAGTTATGGCGGCGTCAAGCGCTGGGATGGCAGTGTGGAATGGGCGTATCACACAGGAGTTCTTGTAACTTACACAGCCGCCCTTGACAGGGTGGTGGAACTTGAAAAAATGGTCGGCAATGAAGAAAAGGCAGAGCTTTACGCATCTCGAGCCCGCCTAAATCGCGAGGCAATAAAACAATTACTTACCGAAGAAGGGTATCTTTGCAGATTCATGGCCAAGGACGGCACAAAACATGGTGTTTACGGCCAGGAAAAATACGGTTATTTCGATGCGATATGCAATGTCGATGCTATTTGCCACAAAGTAGTCGACAACGATACCGCGGTAAAAATATACAATAAAATTGCTTCCATCCCAGGGCTGCGCCCGCATTCCTTTTTAATTAACAACTACCCTGGCTTGGACGACGTGTATATTTTCTACGACGATCCTGATGGAACTAAAGCCAATCGCCCAATGGGCATCTACACTTTTGGCCAATGGGTTAACGGCGGCGCTTGGAATACAGTAGAAGCTCGGGCGATTTTGGCATACTACAGGCTGGGGAAACACGAAGACGTTTGTAATTCAATGAAGCAACTGCTGAAGTTTGCGGATGATTTTCAGCTCGACGCGCCTTTCACCAATTTCGGCAGTGATATTTGGTTTAAAGACAAGCTAGTCAATATCACTCACGATGATCTTGGAGGGCCTGCAGCAACCATTCGCGGACTTTTTATTTACGAATATACTGCAGATTCCTTGACGTTAATACCGCGTGTGCCGCCCTCCATTACATACTACAAACAAAAAGAACCCATCCGTTGGGGAAGGAAACGCATTTACATCTCAATTGACAACGCCGGAACGAAGATCAAGTCAATAAACGTGAATGGCAAAGAAATAAAACCTTCCGACGCGGATAGGCACACGTTTTCTTATTCAGATCTTCCATTTAACGCCAAAGTGCATTTCGTTATGGAAGGCGGAAAGCCAAATAAAACGAACACAAAGCCGCGGTCTAAAGACACTAAACCGGAACGCGACGTAAAACTCGTGGATTTTCCTGAAAATCTCGGCAGACCCTACTCTATTCTCTCAAAAGTGCAAAAAGAACTTGATTCAGAAAAAGGATACGATTATGAAAAGGCATTCTTGAAAAAGACCATTGATAGTTTTGACGCTTATCGCTTGAGAGCGTCCAGGGACGCGGCAGGACGGTATTCACATTTTTCGCCAGAAAAGCGTCAAGAGATCCTTAATTTGTATTCTACCGCAGCTTTAAATATGTATACTGGATTCGTTAATTTGGTAAATCGAGAAGCGCAAAAAACCGAACGAGGCAAAAAATTGGAACAAATCTTCCAAGAGGCAAGCAAAGATTAAGCCTGAAAAGTTTTGAATAAAGCGCTGAAATATAAGCAAATTTATAAAAGTGGCGGTGTGAGCATAACATCGCCACTTCATTATATTCATCATATCAAGTAATTTGGCGGATGCTTTGGCGGCGGAAATCTTGGAAAGCGCATCTCGAGGCAACTCACTTTTTACAGTCAACAGCAACATTTTGGCCTATATCGCCCAAAAGAGGCTAACAAAGATTTTGAAAAGAAATAAAACCAAGCGGTAATTAATAAAATTTGTTCCTTTTTAGCCTTGCGAGAAAAGCAATTGTCTGAATTAAACAGCCTTGCATTGCATAAAGATAATTCGAGGCATATGCGTTTTTAGGATGCAAGTTCGTTTAATTCGGCAGATCACCCCATGACTTCTTTATTGAAAAATGTTTTGCTTCCGCAAGCCAAAGGTTATGAAAACCTTCCCTGGGCAAGAGCCATAAGAATTGAACTTTGGCAATTTGAAAATAAGCAAAAATTAGAAACAGAAACCCAATAATCCGAGATGTATGATTAAAAATAATTTGAAAGCCTTAATTAATAACCTTGCGTTTAGTAAAATGTTTTTTACGTTAATTCTTGTTTTCATTAAATTGTAGAGGCTTTTATGTTTAAACCTTACTACTAGAGTTTGCGTTCAGAGAGGTTTTATGTTTGACCAATGAAAGGACACGACCTAAAAGAAGTCAGTTCGCATTTTCAAATTGAGGGAAGGTTTTTGGATGCCGCGCCTTATGGCTCCGGGCACATAAATGATACGTATGCAAGCAGGTTTGAACAAGGAAACAAGATAGTCCGCTTTATACATCAGCGAATCAATCATTCAATTTTCAAAGAACCGGAGAAGCTGATGAAGAACATCGAGCGGGTAACAGCTTACATTCGAGAACAAATTATCGCTTATGGAGGCGATCCTTTGCGTGAGGGGCTGACTTTAATTCCAACACTCGATGGCAAGAGCTTTTACCGCACCGATGAAGGAAACTACTGGCGGACTTATGTATTTATTGAAGGAGCAAGAACTTACGACCAAGTTGAAGACCTGCGACACGTGTATAGCGCCAGTAAAGCGTTTGGCCGATTCCAGAAGATGCTCAGCACTATGCCCGGCGAACGCTTGTATGAGACTATTCCTTACTTCCACCACACTCGCAAGAGATTCGAGGCATTTTTAGACGCTCTTGAACGCGATTCCAAAAACCGAGCTGCCGAAGTCAAAAACGAGATAGACTTCGTCCTTGCCCGCGAAAAGGACACTTCCGTCATTGTGAATATGATCGAAAGAGGGGAGATTCCCGAAAGGATAACTCACAATGACACAAAATTGAACAACGTAATGATAGACGATATCAGTGGCGAGGGCATTTGCGTAATAGATTTAGACACGGTGATGCCTGGTTCAGTTTTGTATGATTTCGGCGATTCTGTGCGAATTGGCGCAAGCACCGCGGCGGAAGACGAAACTGACCTCAGCAAGGTGGAAGTTGATTTGCAAATGTTCGAGCTACTAGCCAAGGGTTATTTGGAGTCGGCGGGTTCATTCCTGACGCCAAATGAGATTGACTATCTTGCATTTTCAGCAAAACTGATGACCTTTGAATGCGGAATTAGATTTCTAACCGACTATCTCAATGGCGATGTCTACTTTAAAATCCATCGCCCTTTTCATAATTTGGACAGATGCCGAACGCAATTTAAAATGGTTTCTGAAATGGAGAAATACGCAGACAAAATGGAATCGATAATCGAAAGATGCAAAGAGGTGAATAATGCAGGGGCATAATGATTTAAGAACTTTGTCGGACCTTGCAGAGTGCCGTGTGAAGCCTCCTCTTGACGATGATTTCCGTCCTCTCGCCTTGGCCAATAGGGAATACAGGCGTTTGGTTGCCGAGTCTGGGGGCGGAGTCCCCGTCGCTATAGGGCTTGAACGCACGGGCGGAGTTCGGTCGAGATATGAGGCCAGAGTCTTTCCCAATGACCACACTCTTTCACCACTGAACTTGCAATTCATAGAAAGAATCGTGAAGATGCTTCTTTGGCAAAAGGGCGGCTGGAGGCTTTCTATTGGGGGTCCGGGATACATTGGTGGATACATCGCCAAAGTGTATTCACATACCGAGGAGAGAGCTTTCGACTGTGATTTTATGGGGAAGACCGTTTACGAGCGACCTTTTGAGGTTATAGTGACTGAAGTGGACGCAATACCCGAGGAGCGCGAGGCGTCTATGCCACTCGGAAAACATTTGGAAGGCTGCAGGATAGGTTTTGACCTAGGAGCGAGCGACAGGAAAGTTGCCGCCGTAATTGATGGGGAAGAAGTTTTCAGTGAAGAAACAGTATGGTCGCCGCGGGATAACGCAGATCCCAATTATCATTTTGAGCAAATAATGGAGGGGATAAAAAAAGCGGCGTCGCATTTGCCGAGAGTAGACGCCATTGGAGGCAGTTCGGCGGGCGTGATAGTGAACAACAGGCCTATGGTAGCGTCGCTTTTCCGTGGTGTGCCCCGAGATTTGTTTGAATCCAAAGTGAAGCCCATTTTTCTGAATATTCAAAAACAGTGGGGAGTTCCGCTTGAAGTGGCTAACGACGGCGATGTGACGGCCCTTGCGGGATCAATGTCACTTGGGGACAATTGTGTGCTTGGAATGGCTATGGGTTCGAGCGAGGCGGTTGGATATGTAAATGCCGAAGGTAACATCACTGGTTGGCTTAACGAGCTCGCTTTCGCGCCAATTGATATCAATCCGAACGCGCCAGCTGACGAATGGTCTGGCGATATTGGTTGCGGGGTCCAATACCTCACGCAACAAGCGGTATTTCGGCTAGCAGAGAATCAGGGGGTCTCGCTTGACGGCATAGAAACGCTGGCTGACAAGCTGAAACACGTGCAAAAGTTGCTTGAATCCGGCGATGAACGGGCGATAAAAATATGGGAAACCATAGGCGTATATGCCGGTTATGCGATAGCCCACTATGCCGATTTTTATGAAATTAAGCATATGCTTATTTTGGGTAGGGTAACCTCGGGCGAGGGCGGCCATATCATACTTGAAAAAGCGAAAGAAGTCCTTTCTGTTGATTTCCCAGATATAGCAAAAACCGTGCAACTTCACCTTCCCGATGAAAAGACAAGGCGAGTCGGGCAAGCGGTGGCCGCGGCCAGCCTGCCGGCATTGGAGGGATCTAGATGAATGCAAACAATGGAAAAACTTTGTTTTTTATCCCTGATGAATTGGCAAAGGAAGAAGCTCTGGCGCGAACTACGCATTTAGGGATAAGCGCCCATCATGATGACATAGAAATAATGGCGTACCACGGAATCCTCGAGTGCTTTGGCAGGAATGACAAATGGTTTGGCGCAATAGTCGTGACTGACGGAGCTGGAAGTCCAAGAGACAGCCTTTACGCTGATTATACCGACGAACAGATGCGCGCTGTAAGAAAAACGGAACAAAAGAAAGCGGCAGTGATTGGCGAATACAGCTTCCTTGCGATGTTGGACCACCCTAGCTCCGTGGTTAAAAATGCCGAGAACACGGATGTCGCGAAAGAGATAGCGGATATCGTTGCAGCCGCAAAACCCGACATAATTTATACTCATAACTTGGCTGATAAACACGACACACACGTAGCCACAGCATTGCGGGTGATAGCAGGACTGCGAATGCTTCCGGAAGATGCGCAGCCCCAAAAGCTGTATGCGTGCGAAGTTTGGCGCGACCTAGACTGGCTGTTGGATGAAAGAAAAGTCGCTTTTGATGTCAGCGCGCACGAAAACCTTGCGGCAGCGCTGCTTGGCGTGTTTGACTCGCAAATATGCGGCGGCAAAAGATACGACCTTGCCACTCTGGGCAGAAGGAGGGCTCACGCCACTTATCACGCTTCCCACGGGGTGGACCAAGCCCAATCGCTTATTTTTGCGTTCGATATGACAGCATTAATAAAAAACCATTCGCTGAAACCTGAGCAATTCATCCAAGAGCTTATAGAGGAGTTCAAAAAGGACGCAGTCGAAAGACTTCACCGGCTCAGTTGATTTTATTGAGGAAATAGCTTCAGATATCACAGTATATAATTGGGCGGCATCTTTGCAAATTGTTTATAGCCAGAAGTGATATCAATAGGCGACCGCCGAAGAGGTGTAATTTTCAAAATTATAAAATTGGAAAGCTGACCCATTGGCTGTCACGATTTACAGCCAATGGGTAGGCATCGGACATAGCCATATAGTTCGCGCCCGCGGTGGCAGAAACTGCCGATATTATTTGCAGTTGCCCTTGCGCAAAAACTATTGGCTACATTATAAAAGGGTTCATCGCGACTTTGAATGGTTCGATTACTTTCTATTCGGTTGTTAAACCCGAAAACTGCGTTGCGGCATCTTAAAGTGTCAAGTCGACTACATATTGTGAAAGAATCGCCGAAAAGGAACTATTCGGAGATTACTATGGCGTATCTTGAATGAGCATTTTAAATATTTTGGGATGTTTCTGCGTACTTTTCTTGAACTTTATCGCGAACGACCGAAGTCAAGAGATGGGCGAGCGCCAAATGTATGTCTTCAACCCATAGAATATTAGGTGTAGGCACGTTTATATAAATATCGGTATAAGGTTCATCATTACCCTTTTTCGCTCCGCCGAAAGTGATGGTGGTTGCTCCTGCTTCTTTTGCTACTTTGTAAGCGTTTATAATATTTTGAGAGTTGCCGCTGCCAGTAATGCCTATTACAACATCCCCCGGCTGCACCCAATTCCTGAGTTGCTCAGCGAAAGCATGTTCGAAGCCCGAATCATTTGCCCAACCAGTCAAGGTTGATATGCTATCACAAAGACACAACGCTTTAAGGCGCTTGCCTTGCACAACGACTTTGTCGCGTTCATCACTTGAAACCAAGTGCTTTTGAAGGTCGTTGACGTTGTGGGCAGCCGTGGAGCCGTGTCCGCCGTTGCCCATCGTAAAGACTGTTTTGCCTTCTTCGAATGCCCTATAAATCGCGTTGGCCGCACGATCCAGTTCATCGACGGGCAGCATGGACAAAACTTCACGCAATCCGGAAAGATACTGAACAATACTTTGTTTGAAGTCAATTTTGGTTAACATCGATTTCACCTACTTAAAGCCGCTATAGAGTAAAATGTCTTAGGCTTGACGTCTTTATAAAGGCTTCTAATCGCCGAAATTAATTTGCCGCTGTCTGGAAGCATTTCTTGTTCGAGTTCTTTTGCACAAGGAATTGGTATATCCAAGGCGGCGACCCTTACAATAGGAGCGTCGAGGTAGTCGAAACAATTCTCCACAACCCTTGCGGAAACTTCCGCGCCGACACCAATATTCCTATGTCCTTCTTCAAAACAGACCAACTTACCGGTTTTTTTCACTGATTCGAAAATAGTATCCTCATCCAATGGGGATATGGTTCGGAGGTCTATTATTTCGGCGTCCAAGCCGTCTTCTTTGAGCAGTGTATCGGCCGCTTCCAAAGCCTGCAGCACACAACGAGCGTGGGCAACGACAGTCAAATCTTTGCCGGGTTTCTTAATATCGGCCTGTCCTATAGGAATCAAATATTCGTGGTCAGGAATCATTCCCTTAGTGTTGTACAACGCGCCGTGCTCGATGAAGACTACCGGATTATTTTCACGAATGGCTGTTTTTAAAAGCCCTTTAGCATCGTAAGGCGTGGAAGGCATAACCACTTTTAAGCCGGGGAAATGGGCGAAAAGCATTTCGAAGCTTTGCGAATGCTGGGCGGCATAACTTTTTCCCGCCGCTCCTTGAGTACGAATGACCAGTGGGACTTCAACCTGGCCTCCGAGCATGTACCTGACTTTGGCTGCCTGGTTGACTATTTGGTCGAAGCAAACAGCGGTAAAGTCAACGAACATTATTTCAGCTATTGGACGCAAGCCCGTAAGAGCCGCACCCAATGCCGAGCCTATGATTGCGGTTTCCGCAAGCGGGGTATCGATTACCCTTTTGGGCCCAAACTTGCCGTACATATCGCGCGAGACCCGCATCGCTCCGCCAAAAAGCCCAACGTCTTCCCCCATAAGTATGACGCGATCGTCACGCTCCATTTCTTCGCACATAGCTTCGTTTATCGCTTGCCAGTAAAAAACTTCTCTCATATCAAAACCTCTGTCGATGGTTCAGTGAAAACATATTTTGCGACTTCCTTTTGATTCGTTCGCCTGCAGTTTCTAGCCCAAGCGAGCGCGGTTTCTATTTGTTGCAGAACTTCTTCACGCAATGCATTCACTTTTTCTTGGGTAATTGCATTCGCGTCTATCAGTTTTTTTGCAAGAGTTTCTATGCAGTCGCGGGATCTCCATTCGGCTTCTTCTTCGCGAGTCCTGTATGGGCGGGTGTCGCTTTTGGAATGGCCATAATAGCGGTATGTATTGCACTCGAGAAAAGCAGGACCTTCTCCGGATCGAACATAATCGGCCAAATTTTTAGCGGCATTTTTAACGGCATAGACATCCATGCCATCAACCGAGTCTCCCTTCATACAATAGGCGGCAGCTTTGTCAACAACGCATTTTGCTCCGCTTACATCGGCGGTTTTTGTGGAGAGAGCATACATATTGTTTTCGCAGACGAACAAAACAGGCAGTTTGAAAGCTGCGGCCATATTCATTCCTTCGTGAAACGCTCCGATATTGGTAGCGCCATCACCGAAGAAAGCGACAGCTATTTGGTCGGTGCCTCGGTATTGAATGGAGAGTCCCGCTCCGACGGCAATTGGAATGCCAGCCCCTACTATTCCATTGCAGCCAATAAAGCCGGTTTGCACATCGGCCATGTGCATCGAGCCGCCTCGTCCTTTGCAATAGCCTTCTTCTCGTCCAAGGAGCTCGGCGAACATCCTGCCAATATCGGCGCCTTTCGCAATGCAGTGTCCGTGCCCGCGATGAGTGCTAGTAACATAATCATCCGGCCTGAGTTGAGAGCATACTCCCACTGCCACGGCTTCTTGGCCGACGCACACGTGGCACATACCAACTAGCTCCTGATCTGTAAAAAGTTTCAGGGCTCTTTCCTCAAACTCTCGAATAAGCATCATTTGCCGAAGAAAATGAAGCGCTTCTTTGACATCGATTTTTTGGCTTTTACCAGCCCGTGTTGCTACTGACATGGATTTTTCCTCATAATTTATATACCATAGCGTTGGCGGAGCGCCCGGCTTAACGCATCAAGTCCGTTTGCATCCGCGTATGACTTGAGTTGCGCGTGGTGGTCCCAGCTAATTTGTGTAAAAACCCTGTCTCGGTAAACTTGCAAAGCCTGTTTCATAGCCTCCGCCCCAAGAGCAGGATCGTATTCGCCGCTATCGTTTTTAATGCTATTTATTGCCGAACCTGCAAGAAGCAGGTAATTCGCTGTTCCCGCACTTTCTTCCATATCAAGCAGGTTAATGATGATGTTGCCCTGATCGAGCCCCCCTGCCCTAGCTATCATAGTTGACGGGTGTTTTGCCAGGGGCCCGCCCAGTATTTCTTCACATTTTCTCCATTCCAGTCCGAAAGGGCGCAACAATCCATTACCTGATGTAAGAGGTGCAGTTTGACGAAAATCGGCGCCATCGAGCCTGCAAAACATATCGAGAACTTCCCTATATATGTGTCGCGTGCGAACCGAAATGCCGCTGTTGTGCGCGTAAATGGCTGGAGGATTCGATAGACCCTTTGTCATATCTCGCACCAAGCGTAGCGTTCCGCCCGCGAATTGCTCGCTAAACATAATTCCATTTACGCCCAAGTCCAAACAAATTTCAACATTTTCACGGATTATATTAGGCGGAGCGGATATGTGCGGAGCGTAAATCAGCCCCTTACCTTGGCGCGCGTCAGCCACTTCTTGAATTGTTTCCAGGGCTAATTTGAGCCTTTTTCTCAAGGGAGAAAATGGCACAGAGGGCATATAGTTCTCGTCTTCTTTTATCAATAAATACATCGAGTTGGCGGCTGCCTGTCGAACTATTTTGGATTCTTCTTCGGGAGTTATGCCGGTACAAGGTTTAAGAATTGTGCCGAAAGCTATGTCATCGCCGAAATTTGCCAGCTTGCGGAGGCCGATTGCACCGTAAGCAGGTCCTGGGAAGCGCATCAAAGTTTCATCCGACATAGCTAGGTGGCACAATTTGATGTCTATATTTTCGGTGAGGCCAAATACGCCCTCTCCAGCTATGATATGAAGAATATCAGTTGAATATAAACTCCCGTCTTCGTGAAGAAGCATCTTCAGAGGGAATCCCACCCTAACCAGGCCGAGTTTTCCGGAAGAGTCGAAATTCACGGCATCTAGCACTTCACCTGTGCATTCTTCTAACAAAGAGCCCGCCGGAACGTTTCTGACTCCGCTCGTCATATGGTAAGAAATTTCTTTTCCCACTTGCGAAGGAGATAAAGTATGGGCGTGAACCCAGTAAGTAGCCACGATTTGTTCGGATAAATCCGGCTCAGGCAGTTCGTCTAGGGCCTCATAGACCGCTTGCCTAATTAGCTCCTCACGGCTATCGAGGTTTGCCTTCATTACTTGAAGAACATCAAAATCCAGTTCTTTCAAAACAGCCTCCAGTTTCTATTTCTATTTTGCAGAAACTCGTTGACTTGTTGCAGTGTTGGGAGTCCAGTCCTGCCGCCTGGCTGTGTGCATTTTATGGCAGCCACTGCGGAAGCGAACTCGCAGCACTTTTGTGTATCCCATTTACGGGCAATTCCGAAGGCAAACGCGCCATGGAATGCATCTCCCGCGCCTGTCGTATCGACAGCATCCACTTGAAATGCCGCCCCTTGCCCCTTACCTTGAGAGTCTGAAAATACATAACCGTCTTCGCCTAAAGTGATAACCGCCGTCGTTGGTCCAAGTTCGTGAATTAGCTTTAAAACGGCGCCGATGTCGTGCTCGAGCCCCAATTCCTGAATATAGTGCTTAGGCGCTATGAGTATATCTACATCGAGCAACAACTGGCGGTTTCGATCATTGGGAATCAAATCCGCGATCACCGGCACTCCAGCGGCGCGGGCTTTTCGGGCTGCCGCGATTGAGAGATTCAGGTAAATATCATCTATTACCAAAGCATTCGCAGATTCTATACCCGAAAGATCTTGCGAATTGTCCCACTCAAGATTCTTCGCGGGATGGTAGAAGATTGTGCGATCTCCCGTGGACTCATTCACATATATGAAGCTAAAGGGGCTTGTCCCGCATTGAATGCGAACTGCTCCCGATGTCGAAACGCCTTCGTTTTGCAATTCTTTTAATATCTCATCGCCTATATTATCGAGGCCCAAAAGCGTATAAAGTCTGCACTGGGCGCCAAGCCTTGCGCAAGCGACCAACGCAGTTCCAATCAATCCGCCACCTTGGGCGATGTAGTTGCTGACAGTTGTGGTGGTACCCAACTTAACGGGAGGCGCAAACAAGATATAGTCCTGGCAGCAAATACCCGCGCCTGCAATTACAGATTTTTCTATCATCAAATGAGGCCGTCAATCGTAGATACACACACGTAATGATCTGTATATTGATATTATAAATCAATTTTTGATTATAAGTCAATATTTTTTGACCAATTCACCATTACAATGTGCGTTATGCTATAGATATCTTTTGGCTTGGTGACATCGAAGCGCATTTCGGAAGATGGATTTGAATAGAGTTTAGTATTGCAAGGGTTGCTTTAAAATTAGTTGCAAGAACCGCGATCGTGTGTTGATCTATGAACCTGAATTAGGTAGTCATATACAAAGCATCCAAGGCGGCTCGATTTCCGCAAATTATCGACAGGTTTTTTAAAGCAACTACACCTCGGAAGTGAATCGAAACATTTTTTGCGGTGTTTCAAAGAGAACTTGCCTCGCTATTTCCAAAGCTAACTCAATGTCGTATTGCCCTTGCTCGATTTTTTGAACCAGGACTTGGGCTAGTTGTTTCCTTACCAAGACACTTTTTGCATAAGCCCATTCAAGACAGTAAGAATCAGAGAAAAAGCCAACCTGCTTATTGGCGGGGATCATATCAAGCCTTTCGTCAATAACGTTTCGGATAATTGGGGGAAAGAAATTATGCCACCAATAACCAGCAAGTGACAAATTGGGCAGCTCCCTGCACAGAGTGCATAGGGATTGGTTGGCGTGCTGGCTGGAAAGGAAACATTGAAAATGGAGTTTTGGATGGCGGCTTATCATATCGGCCAATTGTGCTATTGTCCTTTGGGATAGGCGGCTTGCTGTCTCGAACGGCAAAGGTTCTGCGCCAAAGCTGAACTGAAAAACGATTTCTCCTCCAATTTTTTGTTCAAGAGCAGTTAAAAAAGCCTCGTTGATATATGAAGCGTAAATATCACGATCTGTCGGTGACGCTTGGGACCTCCGTTTCAAGGCATCCGCCATATCTCGATCGCTCACCAGCCGATAGTCGATGTCGGTCGATATATGTGTTGCCATCGATACAATTTCCTTTGCCGGAATGTGGTCAACGTACCAGCTTATGGCTTCGTGAACGTCGTCAAGATTCTTTATGACCTTTTTTGTATCCGGTCGGGCGCCTGCGCCAACGCTTGTTGGGGGACCCGGCAATTCACCCCAACACCTTTCCAGTTCATAAAGAGCCGTATCAAACTCGCCCCACTTACACCGAGTAAAAAATGCCCACTCTAGCGAGTAGCTCAGGATTTCATCGTCCTCTCCGTTTCCTCTCCTAGCGAGCTCGGTGCAAAAACGCCGAATACCCGCCTTGCGCATCACTTCTTGTTGCCAAGTTTTATCGTTTTTTCTTTCTTGAATGATCTTGTGTAATTTTTGCCAATTGTCCGCAGAAACTCTGTCCGTCCAATCGTATAGATCCTCGAGTATAATTCTTACTCCCCAAGACGTGCTGGTATTTTGCACATATTTTAGATATGGTAGTGCTTCGATGATTCTGCTCTCAGCTTCATCCTCAGTTGGCCAATTTGGAAATTCTGTCAATCTGGCGCCATTGGGGCATCCGGAGGAATATAAATCGCTAATCGCCATGTGATATAGAAGAATGTCGTGAAGGCCGTTGGCCAATAGCTTGCCACCGACGAGATGAGTATGCACATCTATTGCCGGCATCGCTTTTATGGCATCGTATATTTCATCAAACAACTTGTTATTCACTTAAATTACTCCTTAAATGTCTTAGCCCGAAAAATCACTCGATGCGACAATAACATTGATTCCAGCGTCACTGAAATCTTTCAATATGTCAGGATCGGCTTTATCGTCAGTGACTAGCGTAGTCATAACTTCTATTGGAGCGACGTAAAACAAAGCAGATCTGCCGATTTTCGAATAGTCTGCTACGACTATAACTTCCTTGGATCTTTCGATCATGGCGATTTTTGTCTGAGCGGTAAGTTGTTTATCTGCAGATAGGCCATCTTTGGGAGTCAAGCCATTTATTCCTATGATCGCTTTGTCGGCAATTAATTCCCTAATCTGCCTTTCGGCTGAATGGCCTACCATAGTGCCGCTCTCCGGACGCAATTCTCCTCCTAGCACTACCAAATCAATATCCGTTCGGCTTACAAGGGCTTGTATCACATCCAAAGAATTAGTGACGATTTTCAAGTCGCTAGCTTGTATGTGCCGAGCAACCTGATATGTAGTGAAGCCGCCATCCATCATAATCGACTCGCCAGGCTTAATTAACTTTGCTGCTGTGCGCCCTATCAGTTCTTTTTCAACCGGATTGAGTTTTCGACTCTCGGCTATTGTCAACCCGCTATGGCGCTGACCGGTCGGAGCTGCTCCTCCGCGTGTTCTTTTAATCAATCCGCGCTGTTGAATACGATCGAGGTCTCTGCGAACTGTGCACGAGGATATCGATAATGCTTGGGCGATTTCTTCAACCGAAACACCGCCCTTTTGTTCGACCATTTCGATTATTCTTTCCCATCTTTCGGGAATAAAAAGCCGTTTCACACCCTAGCTCCACTCATTTTGTAAGCTGAAGGTCAATATAGCAGTCGAACTATCTATAGTCAAGGACGACTTTTAGTGCTTATGCTTAAGTCAAGCATATAAATTGCTAATGCAAAAGATTCTTTAATAAGTTAACTTGAATAAAACTGCGTTAGAAAGGGATTTTAATTCTTGGCTGTTACGCTGCTAAAGAAATCTGAATAATTGGCTGTGGTTAGCCGTATAGATATGGCTAATCGTTTCGGCAACGCCGATAAATAATAGTCCTGAAACAAAATTGGGCAGGCGGGAAAATCGGATAGTTTTGTCCCTACGCCGCATAACAGTTTCACGACTACCCGACGAAATGATGATTGGTCTGCCACTTCTCTTGTATCATAGAATTAGCGCCGGCCTTTACGGGCAGAGCACTATAAACTACTCACTGGATCTATGACTTTAATTATTGTCTTCAGCTAAGGCCCATTACTTTGAGGTTGCGCAGGCTTATTTCCAAGCTCTCGAATGGGTCGCGCTGGCAGGTATCCTGTTCGACCAAATACCAGACTACGCCGGCTGCTTTGGCTGCTTCCAAAATTGCGCCCCAGTTCAGGTTGCCTTCGCCAACTTCCGCCATAAGCTGGGTCTTGTCTTTTACAGCCATATCTTTGCAATGGAGCAACGGGATCCTTCCGGAGCATTTGCGTATCCAAGCCGCAGGGTCACCGCCGCCGTGCTGTATCCAGTAAGTATCTATTTCCATTGTCACCAGACGGGAGTCGGTTTCCTGCATTATGATATCCAAGCCCGTTTTGCCGTCGAATTTCTCCAGTTCGAAGCTATGGTTATGGTAGCCGAAAACCAGCCCCGCTTCAGCGAGTTTCGCGGCAACCTCGTTTGCATCTTTGGCGAATGCGGCGAAACCTTCGGCAGTCCTAGGGTAGTCACCCGGCATCGAGCCGATCGCGGGGTATTTGCATCCCAGCAGAAGATGGTCATCTATAACCTGCTGGGTCTCGTTTTTCATCTTGTTGAATGGGATATGAGTGGCTGCAACAATTAGACCTTCGCTGTCCAGTATTTTCTTCAATTCCGAAGTCTCTATTGGGCCTAAGGCGGAAAGTTGGACGGCTTTATATCCTATTTCGCGGATTTTCTTAAGCGATAAGGCAATGTCTTGGGGAGTTTGTAGGAAATCGCGGACGGTGTATAACTGTGCGCCAATGCAGGTTTCCGGCATAAGTATTCGCTCCTTTTGCTAATTGTCGCAAGGCAGTATATAAAAACGGCTGATAAATATCAACCTCAGAGCCCTTGGTTCCTGATTTCAAGCCATATTTTTTTGCTGCCGCGGTATGCAAACTGTTTGCCGTCGGGCGACCATGCTAGCCCTATTTCATACGGCGCAACGGGGTGATATAAGCCTATTTTCAAATGTGAAAACTCGGAAACAATCGTTCGTTTGCCGGCATAAAACTGATGGCGATAAAAACTGTAGTTTGCCCGCGCGACAATTGCATCGTTCAATTTGTAAAAACCTGAAGCATATAAATTGAGGTTACCTGTGTCAATTCCCCAGCCTAGGAACGCGTAACCGTTCCATTTTTTGCCGTTGCCCAGCATCAAGTTGCCGTTTAAGTTGAACTTCGAGCTACTATAAAAGTTCGGAGAGGGTCCGGACTGCAAATTGACAAAACAGTGAAGGGAGCCGCTGCCATTTCGCCAATTTCGCCGTATAGCTGTTCCCGCTCGCATTAACCCGCCAGTTTCGCCGCCTTCAGCAATCGTGGCTTCAATAATACCGTCGAAGCTCAATGTTGTTTTGCCTATATCAATTTGTTTTCCGGCCAGCCTGAAGCCTGCCGATTGGTATAAAGAAGGATCAAAGGAATGCTGTTTGTTCCTGTTCATGCCACCATAGCCGATTGAAAGATTCAGAAAAGCTTTAAAACCGAAGCCTGTTTCAATTGGCTTTTTCTGCCGCACCGACAGTTTTATCGAGCCATAGGTTTGGCTTTCAAAAGCAACAAATTCAGCCTGCGATGGGTTCCAAACTGGTGTCTGGCTACCTCCGAAATATCCATTTAAATAGTAGTCGAAGTTTCCTGACTCACCAAAAACATTCATATTAGTTGTTATGGCGTTTTTTGCCCATTTTGATTTTGGCTGATAGCGGGTTTGGAACTCGAGGCGCGAATTACGCGTGAAGGTTTGCTTGCTAATAATTTCTATTGAGCGTTCGTCGCTTGTGACGGCGTCGACGAACAATCTGCTTTCGTTATTTTTTCCCAAGCTGAAATCTTGCTCAAGTGCTATACTGGCGCCTTTTCGAGGGCTAAAATAGCTTCCATAATCGCTTCCTTTGTGGGCGAAGCGCAATTTGACAGCACCGGTTGATTTCTCGGAAACGTTGTAGAAAACAGGCAGATCGATTACCAATCCCTGATAGTCGTTATACCGAAATTGCCGAGCGAAAGCCAAGCGATTTTCCGGTGTTATCACGTAGTTGTGGAAACTGAGAACGGGAGTGTCACCCATGCATAATGTGGCGTGATTGGCAAGTATTTTTTCACCCGGAAAAATGCTTAGCTTTTTGGCTTGAATCCAAATTTTCGTGCCTTTATCCTCTATGGGGCAGAAATCAACGGAATTTTGATTATAAATCTTGATTTCACGGCCGTCTGGACTGATGGAGTAAACTGCGAGTTTGCCGTCGTCTTCTTCGGATTTCCGTGCTATACGAACACTGTTTGTTCGGAGGTCGAAACGGACAGCGTCGGCATAGATTTTCGCGTCTAAAGTTTCAATGCAAACGTTGCCTTGGGCTTTCAAAATGCCTAAAGTCTCGCAAAATTGCGCGTTCGAGGCCTTGATTTTGAAATTGGAGCAGTCAATTTCAACGCCGCTACTTGCGAAAACCAAGTTGCGTTCAATTGAATAGGCAATATTTTCGCCGCGAATCCTCACAACTCTAGAGATGTTTTCATCGCCGGTGCGATCGGCAATAAAATCAACTTGAATGGAGGCTGATACCCCATAGCAAGTTGCAGTAACAGTAGCTGTTTCAGGGGAGTTTGAAGCAGTAAGGATGGCAAGGGCGCGCCCTCCTGCCGTATAACTAGCAGATGTAATTGCGCCGCTGGTTGTTGTGAAACGGACCTCCGTGCCTTCAGGCACAGGGCTCCCACTTGGCAAGGTGACGTTCACTAATATTTGACTGGAGCTTTTGCCGTCCGCGGGAATGGACAAAGGGACTGATTCGATACTTAGAGCATATTTGGCAGACGAAAAGGCGGATGACGGCCAAGTGAACGCTAGCCCCAACAAAAAAAGCCTAATAAAAAAACGCATATTGAAAATAAAAAAAGTATTCTCCTCCATCCGCTTGACTCAATATGGATAAACAAAGCCGGCGGGATTGAAGCCCGCCAGCTTCTGAAAATTCAATCACTACTATGGCAAATCGTAAACTCTAGAGGTTGTAAGGTTGTCGCAAGTAGCTGTTACAGTCACCGTGTCTGATGCCGAGACTATTATCGCCTCAGCTATGCCCGATTTGGTGTAACTTGTAGCGACTTTACCCGCGACGCCCGAACCTCCGTAGATCATGTCTCTGTCTATAGTAAAGTAAACCGCAGTTCCGTCGCGAACGGGGTTATTGTTGCCGTCGTACAGTATGCAGAAAATCTTCCAGCTAGGAGGTTCGTCAGAAGCGAGAACGAGATATGGAAGCAGGTCAATTACCGCGGCTTTCATTGATATGAACTGTATCAAAGTTTTGTCGTTGACCAGACTGTTTTGGGGCGCGGGTATGCCTCCCGGTTGGTTGGCGGGAACTGTCACCACAACGGTTGCCGTTCCGGGATTCGATGTGCTGCCATCTGCTGAACGACTGTATAGCAGCGCTACTGCTTGGCCATTTGTTGTCCGGGATATTGGGGTGATGCTGCCGTTACCGCCGCCATTTGCATCGGGCCTAACGCTAAACTCCACAACGGTCCCATCTGTTACAGGATTTCCTGCAATGTCCAAAATTTGTGCCGTTATAGTAGCGTAGTTATGACCGTCGCATTCCACCGCAGATTTGTCTGTTTCAACATTAACCAAGTTAGGTGGGCCTGGAAGAACGGTTACATTAATTTCCGCTTGCGCTCCACGCCAAGACGCCCTAATGGTAGCGCGGCCTGTTTTTGCGCTCCTAAACTCGGCTATAGCCACGCCTGAGCTGTTAATGGGAACATTCCCATTTATCAGCCCGATATTGCTCGAGAACTGCATTGTGCCTTCGGAAGCCAAGTTTCCCTGAGCGTCGCGCGCTACGGCGGTGATAGTTGCGACAGTCTCTCCGCCAATGCTATCCAAAACTTGGATTTGGGTTGGCGATGCGGTAAGTTCAATAGTTCCTGGCCTGCCTTCGCTGGTTTCGATGAAGGTGATATTTATTGTTGCAGTTTTATTTCCAGACGAAGCGGTTACCACGCCCAAGCCGGCAGAAATAGGCGCTGTTAGGGTAGCTTCAGCTTTTCCTCCAATAGTCGAGGCTATGGCAGGGCTGATTGTGCCGCTGCTAGTGCTGAAACTTACTGGGGTATCGTCGGGAACGGCCGCATTATTGCGATCGACGACTGTTGCCGTTATCAAAGCCGTGCTCATTCCATCTGCGGGAAGGCTCAATTTATCTGCGGACAAAATGATATTGTTTGCCAAACCTCCGCCGCCGGCGCTTACAGTCGAACTATTATTTTTACCGCTAGCGCTGCTGCCAAGCGCAATTAGGGCACCTACGAGAGCAAGAAAACCTAAAGTTTTTCCCGCTCCATCCTTTTTATTTATCTTTTTCTCGGTTGATGGCGGAGCTTTTTCGGTGATTTGCGCTGTGTCGCCAAGCCTAATCTTCGCATCAGGATCCAATTCTTCGATGGAAATAACCGAATAAGTTCTTTCAACGCTGGTTACCGTAAACTTGGCAATTTCTTTGCCTCTTCGCAATATGACGCCTTTGCTTCCGGGCTCGACGCCTTCGGATTTGCCGAAGCTTATTTTGTAGTCGCCGGGCCGGTCGGAAATAACCAAAGCGGCCGGATTGCTTGCCTTTATTCCTTCAAATGCCAAGGCTATGTTTGGAAGGGCTAATAAAATTGACAAAAAGACAGGCAGAATACGGGATTTAGTATAAGCTTTCATATAGATTCCCCTTTTTTTAACCCCCGCAGGTCGATCTCGTGTTTCCCAAAAATCGATACTGCGTTTTCAGGTTAATTATGGCGTTTTGCAATTCGTGTTTTAGTGTGATTCAGGAAATTATGTTAAAAAGGAGGGGAAATGTGGAAATGCGAGACTTGTGAGATTTAAAAGACAAAAAATTGGGGCGGCTCCAGGTGGAGAGAGCCGCCCTGAGTGAGTCCTCCAGATCCAGGAGGGAAGATCTGGGTTTCCAGTGAAACCCGGCTACGGTGGGTGCCTCATAAAACAATTGGGCAGTGAGCGTTCAAACTCTAGTATGAATGGCTTCCGCCCTCATTTTTTCGATTTTGGGAGTGAGCGCAGCAAGAGCCCCTCTTGCAAGCCCGTACCATGGGTCAAGTTCAAGAGCTTTGCGGTATTCGAACCAAGCTTCGGTAATGACTCCAGCCGCCTCGCACGCCTGCGCAAGATTATAGTGCGCCCTTGCTGACTTCGGGTCTAGTTCGACGGCCTTTTTGAATGCTCCGATAGCAAGGTTCTGCCTGCCTTGCTGGGCATAAGCCGCGCCTAAGAACGAGAATGCGTGCGGATCTTCGGGGTCTTCTTTGGTAGCCAACTCCAGCTGCTGAACCGCCGTATCCCAATCCCCAACCTGAAATGCCTCTAAACCTTGTCTGAGTGTTTCTTTTTTGTCCGTCATCCGAGTATCGCCCTCCAGTTATTCTTTTGCCGTATGGCAGGCAGTAACGCTGACGGCAAAAGTACGGGTTTATGCGAGATTCAATGGATGCCTGACTCTAAAAAGCTTGCGGAATGAAAATCGTGGTAAGGTGGTCGAAATTATCGCCGTGGTCGAGTTCACATAAAGGGACCCAGATTGTTTTTTGACGTTCTTTTATGCCTGCGGAACGGATTATGGCGATTTGGAAATCCGCGCGGTATATTTCCAACAGCGCCAACTTGATATCTGAAGCTATAAAACGGTCATATACTTGGTAAACGATATTGGGGACGTTTGGGTCCGGAGTGATTTCAGGGGTGAGCGCATCTAAAATCTTCAGCCCGAAGGTAAAACTGCAGCCAACGGCTTCTAAAACGGGTTCTATGAAGCTGATGCCGCCTATTATCTCGAATGGAATGCCTTCTTGGCGTGATTTGGAAATGATGAGTTCTACCGATTTCTCTCCGATAAGTGGATGGCCCGGCACTGCATAGGTAACATTTTTTGTTTTTGCGGCGGCGACTATCACGCCAGCTATCTGTGAGTAAACTTCATCAAAAGATGCGGCGGATTCGTAGAGGTGATCAAATGAAATGAACTGGAAGCCTTGAGCTTCCAGTTCGTCCACAGTTGGATGGATGCGGGTTCTTAAGTATACCGCATCCGAACTTTTCAGTTTTTCAAAAGCCGCTAAAGTTAGGTCGCCGGCGTTGCCGGGACCGAGGCCAATTATGTTTATCAACGCGGCTTTGGTGTGGGAGCGGCCGGAGTTCCCGCTACAGGCGATGTTTTGGAAGTGGGAATTTCGCCGCGAGCCGTTTCACGCAAGTTCTTGATTGCTGTCCTGTAGCGCTCGATTTCAATAACCACTTCAGCTTTCTTGTCGAACTCGGCAAGCTTTTTCGGGAATTTGTTTTCCTGCTGCGCTTTGGCAAGGGCGAGGTTTTCCCTAATGAATTGCTTCATTTCGGGCAAAGTTTGGTTGACTGCGGGCAAGATATCTTCGGTTTTCAAGATGACCCATCGTCCTTGCAGCAGAAATGGCGGGCTTGTCTGGCCTTTTTTTGTTTTGAAGCCGACTTCCACCAACTTATTCAATACTTCAGGAGGAACGTTCGGCATTTTCATACCTTTGAATAGCACCAACTGGATGCCGCCGGCCTGGCGGTCAGCCGGATTATCGGCAATATCCCTAGCAACAGTGTCGAAAGGAATGTTTTTCTTGAGGAGATCGGCAGCCTTTTCTATTCTCTCTTTTTTCTCGGTTGTGATAATTCTGACCTGGACCCGTTCCGGCTGTTTAAACTGCTGCGGATTTGATTCGAAAAACTTCTTTACTTCCTCATCGGTAATTTTTATGCCTTTTGTTGCAACATTGATAAACGCCTGCTGAGCCGCGATTTGTTTGCGGATCTCTTCTTCGGTGTAACCTGATGTTCGGGTCAACCGCGCCAAGTTGCCGCTTTTTTTCAGCAGGTTCCATTTATAGTCGATTTGCTCTTCAGTAGGCGTTACATTTTCTTTTTTTGCCAGCTCTTGAATAATTTTTTCGTTGATAAGGTCGTTCAGGACAAGTATGCCAGCTTCCTGCTGAACGGGCCGACCGCCTACCATCACTGGGACTGCAACGCGTTCCAGCCGTTTGTAGTATTCTTCCTTTGTTATGGGCTGGCCGTTGACTTTAGCTACCACTTTACCGCCGCAACCGCTTAGAACAGCCGCAAGTACTGCCAGCGCCGCGATGACAAGTAAAGCCCGTTTAGTGCTAATCATAATTGATCTCCTCTCAAAAACGATTTCCTGTTAATTATGCCTATTTTATTTGCCACTGTCAGAGAAAAATTTGACGTATTTTATGTTATGATGGCAAAAAATAGTGGTTTTTTAATTCATTAAGCAACGATTACTACTCATTGTGCCACAAAAAAAGTTCCCAAAACTTGGCGCTAAGCCGCGGATGCCAATGTGACGCTTCAATCGGCGTTTTTGCCAGAACGCGCTGCCGAGTGACCAGCGCCCAGCATCCCCAAAACAAAGTCCATTTCCGACTCTGAAAGCCCTGTCTTTTCGCGAATATCCGCGACTGGCAAGCCTTCAGCAAGGAGTTGTTTCACAGCATCGAAACACTCTCTGACCTGCTTAGAAGCTAGCTTAGGAGCGCGAGGCCTAATTTCCTCCGTCATTTTTGCAGGGCGAGAAGCATCGGTTTTTTCGCCTGCCACTCCGCTTTCAATAGAACTTTCGGCAATTTCATTTTTGGCTGTTGAGACACTGGCACTAAGTTCCATAAGGTCCAGCCGCAAGCTTTCTGCTTCGTGTATAGCTTGGAACAGTTTTACCGCTGCGTTTTCTATTGCCTGGACAGCGGTTTCGGCATCTATTTCAGCCTGTTGGCATTCAGGTTTAGCGATCGGTCGAAATTCGATGCTTTTGCGCAAAGACCGAAGCGCAAGGTATACAGCAAACAGCAGGACAAAACAGAGAGCCAAGCCTGCGATTAGGATATAAGACATCAGTTCCGGCATATCTGTCGCCTAGTGGAACAGCGCCAGATCGCGCTGGAGGTAACCCCTCAACCTTAGCACTGCTTGTGTGTGGAGCTGGTAAACCCTAGATTCCGACACGTTCAGGATTTTGCCTATTTCTTTGAAGGTCAAGCCTTCGTAGTAGTAAAGCGCGATGACCATCCGCTCTCTTTCAGGCAGGCGGTCGATGGCTACGCCCAATGCGCGCTTCATTTCCTGAACTTCCACCTCGCTAAGCGTGTTGATGTTATCGTCGTGGATAACATCTGAGAGGTGGATTTTTTCATTGCCTTCACTGGACAGGACCACGTCGTCGAGCGATAACAACGATGCCCTGCCTGTATCCGCCAAGACCTGATGGAACTCGTCTATGTCCATTCCGAGGCTTTCGGCAACTTCTTCCTCGGTTGCTGGCCGTCCTAGGCGGGTCTCCAGTTCAAGGTAGGCTTTTTCCAAAGCTTTGACCCTTTCACGCACTGACCTGGGGACCCAGTCTTCTTCGCGGAGCATTTCTAAAATCGCTCCACGGACCAAGGCTATTGCGTAAGTCTCGAACTTGACCTGCCGGGTGACGTCGAACTGATCTATTGCTTTGATCAGGCCGATAACGCCCGCGCTTATTAGGTCTTCCCTTTCAACGTTTGGAGGGAGGCTTGTGACTACTCTTCCGGCGGTGATCTTCACGAGATAAGCATATTGGCTTATTAGAGCGTCGCGCGCTTTTAGATCTCCCCAGCCTTTGAATCGCCGCCAAAGCTCCGCTAATTGTCCGGAATCCATCCGCAGCCTCACTGCCCGGCAATAATTCGAGCGTATTTTAGCCCAGCATAGATCGTATGTCAACATAAAAAATTTAAGGATTTTAGGTTGCCTTGAAGGATTAAGCAGAGCGTTTTTAAAATCCGAGGAGAAACCTTGCTCATCCAAAAGGAATAGAGAGTATTAAAAACGAAGTTTTTTGTATACCCGGCACGACACGGCGGTTTTTTCATCCTATGTCGATTCAACTCGCTGAAAAGCAGTCATACTCAATCAGGCTCGAGATATTCGAGGGTCCGCTGGACCTGCTGCTGCACCTAATAAAGCAGCAGCAGATAGACATTTATGACATTCCCATCGCGCAGGTTGCAGACCAGTACATCGAGTATCTCCGTCTAATGGAGCGGCTAGATTTGGAAATTGCCGGCGAGTTCATAGTTATGGCGGCGACCCTTATGGAGATCAAAAGCCGGATGCTATTGCCACCCGAGCCGAAGGAAGAGGACGAAGAAGTTCTCGAAGACCCGCGAAATGAACTTGTCGAAAAACTTATTGAATACCAGCGTTACAAAGAAGTTGCAGAAACCTTCCGGGAATGGGAAGCTGAACGTCAGAGGGTATTTAAGCGCGGAACGAATGGCGCCGTCGAGAATTATGATTTTCCGCTGGTCTTGAAAGACGTTAAAGCTGTCGACCTTTTAGACGCCCTAAGGAGGCTGCTTGCGGATTTTGGCGAAGCGAGCGAAGTGGTGACCAGCATCCAGAAGCGGCGAATCACAGTGAGGCTGAAGATGCGGGAAGTCTGGCGGAAAGTCTGTTCGAGGCCGGATGGAATACTTTTCCAAAACTTATTTGAGGGCGACCGTTCTGTGGAAGAGATAGTGGTAACCTTCTTGGCATTATTGGAGCTTTTGCGGCTGAACAAAATTGGCGTGCGCCAACAAGGGCTTTTTGATGAAATTCATATTTTTAAGATAGAAACGGCCGATGCGGCGGCTTAACTATAGATGAGCGGAATAGAGTTTTCCGAAGACAATTTGGACAACATAATAGAGTGCATTCTTTTCGTCGCCTGCGAGCCTGTTCCCGTGAAAGTGATTGCGTCGGTGTTAGAAATGGAAGAAAATGCCGCGCAAGAAGCTGTGGAACATTTGCGGCAAACAATGGCGCGGCGGGGAGGCTTGCAGATTGTGCGCGTAGCAGGCGGGTATCAAATGTGCACGCGGCCTGAGTATTCAGAATATGTCGCCAAGTTTTTGCAGCCAGCTCCCAGCAAGCTTTCCAAGGCGGCGCTCGAGACGTTGGCGATAATCGCATACCGACAGCCGGTAACCCAGCCTGAGATAGAAGCCATCCGCGGAGTTAGCGCAGACGGAATTACAAAAAGCCTGTTGGAAAAAGGCCTGATAAAAGAAGTTGGGCGCAAACAGACACCGGGCCGCCCGATCCTGTACGCTACTACAGATGAGTTCCTGAAACATTTCGGGATAAACGACCTTTCAGACCTTCCAGACGTGGACGAACTTCCAAACATCCAGCAGATTCCAAGGTTGGATGTGCAAAAATCAGAGCAAAGCGAACAATCGGAGGATTCAGGCCAACAGGTAATGGAAGTTGCAGCCGCTGAAGCGGAGGCGCGCCAATGAAGCATTTGCGCCTATTTTTCCTGGCAACTTTGTCTGCAGCCGCTTCGGTGGCGTTTGCTGGCGAGCCGAAAGTAACTGCGCAAAGCGCTATACTGATCGATTCCAAAACGGGCCAAGTGCTTTTCGAAAAAAACGCCGATGAGAAGCGGCCTATGGCAAGCACGACGAAGATGATGACTGCAATTCTGCTAGTGGAGAATTGCAGAAAGGATGAAATCATCACGGCCGGCAAAGATGTAGAACAGATACCATCGTCTTCCCTTCACCTTAAGCCTGGAGAAAAAGTATCCGCGGAAGACATGCTGAAGGCCATTCTTCTGCGCTCGGCAAATGACGCTTGCCTTGCTGTAGCGGAGCACATCGCCGGGACCGAAGAGAAGTTCGTTGAGATGATGAACAAACGCGCCCGAGAGATGGGCGCATTGAATACAAGTTTCGCAAATCCCCACGGTCTGAGCGCGCCAAACCATTATTCGACCGCGCGAGACCTCGCCATCATCGGAAAGAAAGCGATTGAATATCCGCGCATAAACGAGATAATTAGCCTAAGGAGGGCGCGAATAAGCCGTTCGATGAACCAAGAAGACGTGACTATGAACAATCATTCTCGTTTTCTGCGGAGTTACCAAGGGGCGGACGGCATTAAAACCGGATTCACAAAGGATGCCGGGCAATGCCTTGTTGCATCTGCTACAAGAAACGGTTGGCGGCTGATATCTGTAGTCTTGAAGAGCGAAAACAACGCGTGCGATTCTTGCGCGCTTATGGATTATGGTTTCAACAACTTCGAAAGGGAGATACTGGCGAAAAAAGGCGAACACGTCGAAAAAGTTCGGGTTAAATACGGCAAAAAGCGCGAAATAGACGCGGTTTCGAAAGACGATCTGTATGTGGTCGTCCGCAAAGGATTCAAGCCTAAGGTCGAAAGGCGGGTTGAACTGGCAAAGTTAACAGCTCCTGTTGAAAAAAATAAAGAATGCGGAGAAGTCATGGCAGTAGCGGAAGGCCGCATCGTTGACAAAGCGATGCTGGTGACTTCGGAGGCAGTCGACAGAAGCATTGCGGCTGTGATTTGGTCGTGGTTCAAGGCTGGCATACTGGCGGCAGCGCTTGGATTTGTCGGGTTTATAACCTATGGAACAGCGGTTGCAAAAAATTCTCGCCGCCGCAGGCGTCGGTTCAAGGCGTCGCTGCGAAGATTTGATAACCTCGGGTAGAGTAGCAGTCAATGGAAAAACTGTAACCGAACTTGGGGCAAAAGCCGATCCTTCAGTTGACCGGATTTATCTTGACGGGCGCGAACTCCGATTACAGCAGCCGAAAGTTTATATTATGCTCCATAAGCCTTGCGGTTATACCAGCACTTGCAGGGATCCTCACGCCGAGCACACCGTTTTGGAACTAGTGGATATGCCACAGGTTAGGCTGTATCCGGCTGGTCGGCTGGACGTGGATTCGGAAGGCCTTCTTATACTCACCAATGATGGTGAATTGGCGCAAGTGCTCACGCATCCGTCTCACAGGATTTGTAAAACATATTTTGCCACAGTACTGCACTCTTTAAGCAACGAAGACGCGGATAAGCTGAGGCGAGGCATCGAGCTCGAGGATGGACCTACCCAGCCTGCAGTCGTCAAATCACTGACTATAAGGAATGCCAATAAAGAGGACCACAGGCGGACGCTTTCCGCCGGGCTGGTGCCATCGAAACAGGTTACGGACGTTGAAATCACTATCTGTGAAGGCAAAAAACGGCAAGTTCGCAGGATGTTTGGAGCAATAGGCCATCCAGTAATAAGGCTAATAAGGACATCCATCGGAAACCTAAAACTAGGAGGTTTGCAGCAAGGCAAATGGCGGCATTTGACGGACAGGGAAATAGCGGATCTGACAAAATTGTCGGCAGGGAAAAAGCTGGGAAAAAAAGCTTGAAAAGAAGATTTTGCAAAAAAAAATCGAACGTTTTTGCCGCAGTTTTGCTTTCAGCATTGGTGTTTACGGCTGCGCAAGCAGGCCGATTTCCTTTGTCGGTGAAGGATGCTTCCGGCAAAAATGTGACAATCCACAAAGCGCCTCGTAGAATTGTGTCGTTAGCACCGAGCGTTACTGAAACCCTTTATGCGCTTGGATTAGAAAACCGCATTGTAGGGGTGACCAAACGCTGCGATTATCCATCGCAAGCCAGCAAGAAGCCTAAGGTAGGGGATTTCCGGACAAGCATCGAGGCGGTGGTAGCTCTTAAACCTGACCTTGTTATTGGGCATGCTTTCCTCAACCGACAGTCAGTCACAGCCTTAGAAAAACTGGGTTTGAATGTCATTACTTTCGATCCAAAGACCATAAAAGAAGTGCAGAATGACATTCTGATTCTTGGGAAAATCACCGGGACCGAGAGCGAGGCGGAACTAATTTCAAAAAAAATATCAGCCGCAATAAAAAAGAGCCTTAAAACCACCGCGAAACTGAAAAAGCCGCCGAAAATACTCGTTATCATCCAAGCGCAGCCGCTTTGGGTCGCGGGACCAAAAACATTCGTGGACGAAATGATAAAAGCCGCCCATTGCAAAAATATCGCATACGATGCAAAGCCAGGATTCAACCTGTTTTCCACAGAGATTGCCGTGTCGAGAGCGCCCGATGCGATAATCATAAGGCAAGGAGGTCTTGAAGAAATTGAAAGCAATCCTTTGTTGAAAAGGACTCCTGCCGTCAAGAACAAACGAGTTTATGAATTGAATATGGATCTTTTTGTTCGCCCGGGACCGCGGCTTGCGGATGGCGTGGCCGAGTTGGCGAGAATAGCCCGAGAAGTATCGAAATGATCGCAAGGAATAGGGCTGATAGTCGAAGGAGCGCCCCTTTATGCGGAGCGCTCCCCCATTCGGCGAGGAATCGATTTTTGAGCCGGCCAGGCCTTCAAATCTTAAATCATCAGTCCTCCTTTACGTGGCTTGCTGCCGTTTGAAATCTAGAGGCCAAGCCTTGGCTCTTTTTTTAGCTTCGCGTCAGTCTATTGGCGTGATGCTTGTAACCCGCTCGAGGCTTACGTCTTCGACATCCCCAACCAGATATGCGCCATAGAGCGGCACGAAGCTGACATCGTGTATGTGAAGAACTTTGCTGTGTTCCTTGCCAAGCCTGTCGAGCCAAGTCACAGCGCAGTTTCTGCCTACCAGTTCTCGTATCTCAGGAATCGAAAGGGACATTTGACTTGCCTCCTAATACATATTCCAATGAAAAAAGCCGCCGAAAATCAAACCGTATGCTTAAAGACGCTTCGGCGCATTTGCCCGAAAAGCGGCTTTAAGCCAGCGGCTCAAAACTTCGGCGGCTTGGCAGCCATAGCGGCGGTTCCCGCGTTAGGCCCATAGCTTTGCGTCACCCGGTTTCCCGGATTTTGCCTTTTTCGGTTTTCGGTAGGCAAATCCAATTCCCATTCGCCTACATCATCCTTATGCCACTTGGCGCTTTGCGCCAGTGCTGGGGAGAATGCTTGTTTTTTCGGCGTCCATTTTTAGCCGATCTGGGGATTTTGGTCAGTTGCAATATGTACAAAAAAGAGCCCCGTGGCATAAAACCATCGGGGTCCTTTCAGGAGGCTTTAGAACGGCTCGCCCTTGGAGCGGAGCCGCTTCCGAAAGGAAAGGCTTGACAGCGTATGTGCTACTTTTTATACGTATAAAACAGTTTCAAGGTTCCATTTTTATACAATTGCCAGCCAATTCATTGAACGATTTTACAAGCTCGCGCCGGTTCAGTTCACAAGGGTAAAGGTTATACTCCCGCTGGCGGAACCAAAACTCCCAAGCGGGTTTATGGGGACGGTCCAGCCCGCAAAGAAACCTGTACGCTCCGCCGCTGTCCGCTATTTGCAATTCGCCTCTCCAACGCCATTCCGGAGTGGAATCGATCGCGAAAATCAAAAGCAAAACAACCGTAATTAAAGCCAGAAGGAAGATATAAACCGGCGACGGCCTATGCGATGCGTTTTGGCGGTAGGAACCCTGTCGGTGGTTCTGCTGGTTTGACGAACGGCTATGCCAGTCGGCGCTGGATGTTCTCTGTGACCTGCCAAAAAGGTCCATCATTTTATCGTATCGCTCGCGTTCCGCAGGGTTGCTCAGGACTTTATACGCGGCGATGATTCGCTTCATGCGTTCGTTTGCGTTTCGGTCTTGGCTGTTCAGGTCGGGGTGGTATTTTCTGGCAAGCCGCCGAAATGCGCGCTTTATCTCTTTTGGAGACGCGTCGCAAGTCAGCCCAAGGCAGCGATAATAGTCCCTTGTGATCATTTTCGATGACCTTTAACGAACTAAAATGTGCGAGATACTATTTGCTCCGCCAAGCAGATGAGCGATTTTTTTGCTGCGGAATCTTCGATTTCCGAAAGCGCCGCGCAAGCTTCTTCCACGCGGTTTGCCGCTTCGGCTCTAGTTTTTTCCACCGCGCCGTTGCGCCGGGCCACCGCACGTATTTCTTCTACCGCTTCATCGCCGACTTGTTCGGCAACGACCAGCGCGGAAAGCTTTTCTTTTTCTTGTGATTCGCAGTTTTCCAGCGCCAAAAGCACCGGCAGAGTGATTTTTCCGTCCCTAAGGTCGCTGCCTGTTGGCTTGCCAACAGTGGAACTGCTGCTGACAAGGTCCAAGAGATCATCCGTTATTTGGAAAGCCAAACCCAAGTTTTCGCCGTAAACGCGGGCGAGCTCCCTTTTGCGGTTGTCGGCTCCGGAAATAATCGCTCCCATTTCACAGCACGCGGCAATAAAGCCGGCGGTCTTGCCGTGGATAATCTGCCAATAATGTTCGCGCCAGCCTTCTATGTTGCGTTCGTTCAGCGCCTGCAAGGCTTCGCTTTCGCTCATGGCGGCGGTAACCTGCGGCAAAATTTCAAAAACCCGCAGGTCCTGCAACCTGACCAAAGCGTCGAAGGCTTTGGAAAGCAAAAAATCGCCGGTAAGGATGGATACTTTGTTGCCCCAAGACGCGTTGGCTGTTAGTCGGCCGCGCCTCAAATCCGCCCGGTCGATAACGTCATCGTGCATAAGGGTGGCCATATGGATAAGCTCCACGGCTGAAGCGGCCAGTACGCGGGCGCTGTCGCCAGGCAAGCCGCCTAATGCCAAAGACCAAAGCAACACGAGCGAAGGCCGAATCCGCTTGCCGCCGCCTTCGATCAGGTTCGACGAAGCTTGAGTTAGCTGAAGCACTTTGGAGCTGGAGGCGTCGCGCAAAGCCATCTCGACTAGCTTGAGGTCTTCCGCGATCGGCTCAACCCAATTTGCGCATTCCCGCTCTTCATTATTTTTCAAAAGGCTTCGGTGCATTTCTTGGTCCCTACATAAACGCAGACTGCACCGAGTGCCATATCGTGCATTTCCACGTCCGACAAACCTTTTTCAGACATAAGCGAGGCCACTTCCTCGCGCGAGATAAACTCCATCACCGACCGATGGAAATATTCGTATGGTTCTTTAGGCGCGCCCAAAGCCGCCGCAAGCGTTGGTACAACACTTCGCAAGTAAAACCGCCAAAACAGCGCGACGACAGCGAAGCGCGGCCGGGATGTTTCCAGCATAACAAGCTTGCCCCCGGGTTTCAATACCCTTGCCATCTCGGAAATAAACAGCGGAAGGTCGGTGACGTTCCTCAAAGAAAACGCCGTCAAAGCCACGTCCGCAGATTCCGAGCGCATTGGTATCTCTTCCGCCCGCGCAACAATGAACGCCGCCGCTTCTTGTTTGATCCTTTTTTTGGCTTTCGCGGCGGAGATCATCGGCTCGCATATATCGATTCCCGCCACAATTCCCGCCGCTCCGGTCAGTTTCGCGGCAATAAACGCCAAATCTCCGGTGCCGCAACAGGCATCCAGCACAACGCTTCCTTCGCTTATGCCAGCAAGGCGCGCCGCCCTTCGTTTCCACGGGATGTTCAGGCCGAAGCTCATAACCGTGTTAACAAGGTCATATCTCGGAGCAGTGCGGGTAAACAGGTCTCTAACCTGTACTTCTTTTGCGGATGTGCGGAACAATGCCTGTCTCTGAGCGGCGATTATATATTTGAATTATAGCCCCCCAACTGGCTGTAGGTCAAATAAAAAGGCATTTCAGGGCTGCGATCTCTGCAGTATGCTCTCAAAAAGCTCGATATCGCCAGGGCGGTCCATATCTTCTCCCAGTTCCGCGTACTCGCTGCGAACGGCTTTAACCGAACCGCCCAGAAGCTTCGACACAGCCTCCTCAAGCATTGCCAGCGGCATCAGCTTTGGCGAAACCAATTTGGAGAGCGCAAACCGAAAAACTATTCCGAAACCGATAAGCCCGGCCAGCTTCAAAGGGCTTTTGCGCATTGCGAAAGTTCGCCGGACCATCTCGCGGTTTTGCCGCAAGAAAGCCGAATCCACAAGCGCGACATTGCCAAGTGTGAAAGTACCTTCGCGCAGGGTTGCGTACGTCCTCTTCAGTTGGGGATATTTAGCCACGCAATGGGATTTTTCGATTATGGGCAGCGCCAAGCGTGCTCCCGTGCTTCGAGCCTTTCGAACGAAATCGGCTATCCCTTCCGGTGTGATGAGGGGTATGTCCGAGGTGCACACCAACACCTCTTCCTCTTCCGGAACGGCATCCAGACCCGCCATCAAGCTCTCGAGGAAACTGCCGTTTTCCACCGGCTTCACAGCCAAATCCACGCCTTCAACCCGAATCGCTCCCACAACAACTATTTTGCCCACAATCTGCGAGGCTCTGAGCGCGCCTATTATCCATTCGATTGCCGGCTTTCCGGCAATGGGCACCATCGCCCTGTTCGGCACCGATTCGTCGGGGTATATATTTTGGCGGGACTCCCCAGCCAATATGACTGCGGCGACTTTTTTTTCCGGGTTCAAAGCGAGGTGGATTCCTCCCGTGTCAGGATTGGAACCCTCCAAGCTCGCCATCCTTCCCGCAAGATCGATTCCCAAGCATTTTCCGCCTCGATCCTGTTGCCAAAAAGACCATAGACAGCTGAACCGCTTCCAGCCAACAGCGCCCCAGATGCCCCGAGATCCGTCAGCCGAATTTTCAGGTCGCGAAGCTCGGGGTGCATCTCAAAAACGGGTCCTTCGAAATCGTTCCACATCGCCCCCGTTATGAGGTTTAGGTCGCCTTCATAAATTGCTGCGGCGGCAACATCGGCGGCGCCCGTCCATATGCGATCGGGCACAGCGTCCAAAGCTTCGTAAGCTTCGCGGGTCGAGACTCCGTACTCGGGCTGGGCAATGACCGCCCAGAATCGCGGAATGTCGCGAAGCGGTTCGACCAATTCACCGCGGCCGCTTATTTGGACGTTTCCTCCCACTAGGAAAAGAGGAACATCTGAGCCAACTGCGGCGCCCAAGCAAAGGAGTTCGTCCGGGCCCAATGGATTGCCGATCATTTTATTCAAAGCCCTAAGCACGGCGGCTGCGTCGCTGCTGCCGCCGCCCAAACCGGCTTGAACTGGGATTTCTTTGTTCACTCTTGCCCTGACGCCTATTTTTAGCTCTGTCGCGCGGATAAAATGATCTGCCGCCAGATAAACGGTGTTCGCCGGTCCGTTTGGAAGTTCGGTGTTTGGACAGTAAACATCGATCCCTTCGCTGTTTTCGCGGATTTCGAGCTCTATGCGGTCCCAAAGCCCGACACAGGCGGCAACGCTCTCGATGTCGTGGTACCCGTCTTGGCGGATATCGCCCACTTCAAGCGTCAGGTTGATTTTCGCACAAGCTTGAACGGAAAGGGATAAGTTCACGGCAAAAGTTTAATCGGCAAATCCGCTTGTGTCAAGCCAAAAGGCGACCTGAACCGGGTATTTGGGAAGGCTAACCGTTGGCGAAAAGCTAATACATTTTTCAGCCAAAACCAACGAGAGGTTGAAAATAATGCCGCTCCACGAAACCAAAGAAAATATAATTTTCAGGAAAATAGGAAAGCGCCGCGACGAAATCGCCCGTTATATCTTCTCTGGCAACACCACAATCACCGATATCGTTTTCAGGGTGACGAAAGACTACGAAAACTACGAAGATGCCGTGAAGGCGAAAGATTTCAAGCCGATAACCGTTGGCGAGCATTGGCAAGGCGGAATGAACGGCTGGTTCAAGCTGAACTTCACCATCCCTAAGGAATGGAAAGGCCGACGAGTTGCCGGGCTGTTCTCTTTCGGCGGCGAAGCGTGCGCTTTTATTGGCGGCGTGCCTTTCCACGGATTGGACAGGAACCACCAGGAAATCCTCTTGCTTCCGGAAGCCAAAGGCGGCGAAAAGTTCGAAATGGTAGTAGAAGCGGAATCGGGCCGTCCTTGGAATCCCGAACCGCATCCGCCGGTTACCTTTGGCAAAGCCGAAATCGCTAAAATAAACGTGGAGCTTCGCGAATACTGGCATAATTTGGACCTGTTATACAAGCTTGCGGAAGAGCTTGCTCCGGAAAGCCCCCGCAGGGCGAAAATAATTTACCTGCTAAATAAAAGCGTCGACGCTTTCGATTACTCCCGCACCGACGATGAAGCGCTCAGAAAATCCGCCTTGGCCGCAAATGAAATAATCAAGCCGCTTCTGGAATGCAAAGCCGGCCAAAGCGCGATGAAAATGGCTGTCGTAGGCCACTCCCATATAGACGTGGGCTGGCTGTGGCCTTACCGCGAGACAATCCGCAAATGCTCTAGGACTTTCAGCACGGTTCTGCGGCTTATGGAACAATATCCGGAATACATTTACTCACAAGGACAAGCGCAGCTGTACGCTTTTACCAAAGAAAAGTACCCCAAGCTGTACGAACAAATCAAAAACCGAGTGAAAGAAGGCCGCTGGGACGTGACGGGAAGCATGTGGGTTGAGGCCGATTGCAACCTCTGTTCGGGCGAATCCCTAATTCGCCAAGTGCTTATGGGCAAAAACTTCTTCAAGTCGGAGTTCGGGATCGAAACAAACGTGTTGTGGCTTCCGGATGTTTTCGGTTATTCCGCCGCCCTGCCGCAAATATTGAAAAAATCCGGGATACCATATTTCGCCACTAACAAAATTCATTGGAGCCAATTCAACAAGCCTCCTTACGGCACTTTCTATTGGACCGGAATTGACGGCTCCCGCGTTTTGGCGCATTTCCCGCCATCTTCGAGCTACAACGGGATACCGGACCCAAAATGGCTAACCCGCTATGTTCGCCAATTTCAGGATAAAGACCGCGCCGGCGAGATACTTTTCACTTTCGGGCACGGTGACGGCGGCGGCGGCCCTGAAAACTCGCATCTCGAGATGCTCAGGCGCGAAAAAGATCTCGAAGGATTGCCGAAATGCGAAATGAAATCTATCCCGGAGTTTTTCAAGAGCATAGACAACAATGCCGATTACCACGAATGGGTCGGCGAACTCTATTTGGAGTACCATCGCGGCACTTACACCACCCAAGCGCGCAATAAAAAGTTGAACCGCCGCGCCGAGTTGCTTTTCCGCGACGTGGAACTTTTCGGCTGTTTGGCAAAACCGACGGGGTTCGAATACCCCGCAGAAAAAATCAACCTCAATTGGAAAGGTATTCTTCTTCACCAATTCCACGATGTCATCCCCGGCACTTCCATACGCCAAGTGTACGAGGACACCGAAGCCAGTTACATGCAGATCCTCGCTTCCGGAGATGAAATCCGCGCCAAAGCCTTGCTTTCTATCGCTGAAAAAATAGACTCAACGGGAGATGGCGATGCGATAGTAGTGTTCAACTCACTGTCTTGGGATCGCGTCGACATCGCCCGAGTCAAAGCGCCGCCCGGAGAAGAATATCGCGTTTTGGATTCGGAAGGCAACGAGGTTCCATCGCAAATATCCGGCGGGGAAATTATTTTTGCGGCATCCGTCCCTTCGTGCGGTTACAGGGTTTACCGCCTCGCAAAAGGCAGCTCGCAATCGAATACAAACCTCAAGGAGGACAAAACCTGCCTCGAAAATCGGTTCTATAAAATAAAGCTGGACGAAAACGGGCTGATCGAATCGCTGGTGCTGAAAAAAACAGGCCGCGAAATGGTCCCAAACGGCACCAGGGCAAACGTCCTGCAAATTTTTGAAGACAAACCTCTTGACTGGCCCGCGTGGGATATCGATTTTTACTACGAGGATAAATGCGAAGTAATCGCCGAAGTGGAAAGCATAGAATCTTCCGTCGGGCCCGCCTGCGCAAGCGTGGAACTTCTCCGCTCTTATGGGGACTCGAAGTTCAGGCAGAGAATAATCATTTACGAAGACATCCCCCGCATCGATATTGAAAACTGGGTTGACTGGCGAGAAAACCAAAAACTGCTGAAAGCGGCATTTCCGGTGGACGTGAACGCTAACAGCGCGCGGTACGAAATCCAGTTCGGCAACGTTGAACGCCCAACCCACAGGAACACCAGCTGGGATTTCGCCAAGTTTGAAGTGTGCGCCCATAAATGGGCGGACATTTCCGAGGAAGGCTTCGGGATGAGCCTGCTGAACGATTGCAAATACGAGCACAGCGCCAGTGGAAATACACTTAGCCTAACCCTTCTCCGCTCTGCAAAAGAGCCCGACCCGCAAGCCGATATGCATGAACACACCTTCACCTATTCTCTCCTTCCGCATTCGGGAAGCTATGTTGAAGCCGAAACTGTCAGGCGGGCATACGAACTCAATGTGCCTCTCGTCGCGTTCCCAATAGCCCCTTCCAAGGGCGTCCTGCCGAAAAGCAAATCTTTCATTTCCGTAAGCGCCTCCAACGTAGTTCTCGAAACCGTCAAACAAGCGGAAAACGGCAAAGGAACCATTCTTAGGTTCTATGAATGCCACAACAGCAGGTCCAAAGCCGAAGTCAAACTCGGCTTGCCATTCAAAAAAGTAATGGAATGCGACTTAATGGAGAACGACATTTCCGAAGCCGCGCTCATCGAAGGGGGGTTTGCATTCGAAATAAGGCCGTTCGAGATTCGAACCTTCAAGCTTTTGCAATAGAAAGCGTTAATGCGTTTCCCGGGGCTTTTCGGCGATTTTTTTGCGTTCAAAAACCGTGAACGGCTGTTTCGCTTTGGCGGATTGGTTTTGCTCGCGATGACTGCTCATAGATTCTATTTCTTGGGTAAACTGGCTGATGTTCACTTCTTTGGGTTTGTCTTCGCGGAACTTTACAAGAATGCTCACGCGGCGGTTCACATAATCGCGCGGGTTTTTCCTGTTTTTGGGCATGGAATCGGCATAGCCAATCACTTGGATTATCTGTCCCTGTCGAATGCCGTACTTTTCAAGCAGGCGCCTAGCCGCATTCGCCCTATCGGCGGAAAGCTCCCAGTTCGAATAATTCGCCTTTCCCACATAAGGGGCGTTGTCGGTGTGGCCTTCGATCACCAAATGATTTGGCAGCAGCCGCAACTTTTCGGCAACTATTTTAAGCAGCCGCCGGAACTCCGGCTTTATTTCCGCGGAACCTGAATCGAAAAACATGGAAACTGACGCGTCAACGAAATCTATCCGAAGCCCTTCGTTCGCCACTTCAATTTTCACATATTTTTCCAAATTTCTCAGCACCGGGTCATTGTGCAGTTCCTGCTCCAAGATATCTTTAGTTTTGTTGAACAAGGTTTTTTCATCCAGCTTGCCGCGAGAAGGAGGCTTTTCGGGCTTTATGACTGCTTTGCCGACTCCTTTGCCTATTGAAAACGGGTCCTCGCCTGCTTGCACAGCCTTCATAAAGCCTATGGGATCGCGGAAGTACGCGGCTACAGCGGCTTTTGCGTTGTCGTTCAGGCCAACAATCCACATAACCAAGAAGAACGCCATCATAGCGGTCATAAAGTCGGCAAAAGCTACCTTCCACGAACCGCTGTGATGGCCGCCGTGCCCTGAAACTTTTTTCTTGATTATGCGAGGTTCGGCATTTTTTTCCAAAGTTATTGCCCTATCTTATGCGGCAGCCTGCTGCGCCGAATCGTCGGCTTTCTTCTGCCGCAAGCGAGTCTCAGTTTCAGCGAATGACGGCCTGACTTCGGGGTCGATGTTCCTTCGGGCGAACTCAACGGAGACCATTGCGCTGTCGCCTTTTGCGAAAGAAAGCAGAGCGTCCTTTATGCACTTGAAGTAAGCCATCTCCGCTTCCACAAGTTCTTCCATCGCGTGGGCCATCGGGCCAAAAACTCCGTAAGCCATAAGGACGCCCAGGAACGTCCCGACAAGAGCCGCCGCGACTTTCTCTCCTATTTCTTCAGGCTTGCCGCTGATGTACTGCATTGTTATGACGACGCCAAGCACCGCGGCCACTATTCCAAAGCCGGGCATGGCATCGCCGGTCTTCGCTACAAGTGCCGGAGTTTTTCTCAGCTCTTCCCGCCTGACTTCCAAGTCCAAGTCCATAAGGTCGGATAAGTCGTACACGCCCACGCCGCCAAGAAGTATGAGCTTAAGGTTGTCGGTCAGGAAGCTCACGGCATGATGATTATGGCTAAAAAAAGGAAACCTTGCGAAAAGGTCGCTGGCTTCCGGATATTCGGCGTGTTGTTCGAGAGCCAGCAGGCCGTCTTTTCGGGCTATCATAAACAAGTCGTAAAGCATCTGGAGCAAATCGAGGTAAGCCGCCTTTGTGAACGGGTTGCCCTTTATGACGGCCATGACGTTTTTTATGCAATTGGGTATGGCGTTTTTGCCGCCGGCAACTATCATACTAGAGATTGCGGCCCCGCCAATAATTATTAGTTCATTTATCTGTATCAGCGTAGCAATATGCCCGTGGTGCATCGTATATCCAACGATAATACACACGAACATTAGCACATAGCCGATTATTACAAACATTTTTTACATCCCGGTCTGAACAGCAAACTTAGCCTGTCCGGTAAAAAATTAACAACCCAAGCTTCGCAGGATTGTTTGACGTGAAAAAGCGAGGCAAGTGCGCCTGCGCGAACTTGCAGTGTTTTTCATTATGATATTAAAATGCCATATTTCCAGCCCGGTTTGAACTGAAAAGGCTGCTTTTCTCGGCATTTATTTCAGGAAACGCACTTGTAAGCTTGCGGGTAACTCGTTTATACTCTCAAATTAGGGTGATACCATGGCTGATAACGGAAGGACTATTCTCCGCAACTATTACGACGAAGCATCCCGCAATTATTTGGAGCGCGCCTCGAAAGGGCTTATGGGGTGGATGCGCCGCCGCGAACTGCAATTGACGGAAGCGATGATTCCCGAAGCCCCCCACTGCCGTTCACTGGATGCCGGATGCGGGCCTTGCTTTTACAGTGAAATTATGCGCAATCGTGGCCATATCGTCACTGCAATTGACCTTTCTCCGGAGATGGTCGCCATAGCGAAAAAGAAAGGCTTTCCCGCTTACGTAATGGACATAGAAAGCGGTGAACAGCCGGAAGGCTTGGGAGGCCCTTTCGACTTTGTTTTTTGCGCCGGAGTTCTGGAGTTCGCAATCGAGCCTGAGCGTTTCTTGCGCAGCCTGCGCAAAATGACCAAAGACAACGGAAGGCTGGCGCTCGTGGCTCCGCATCGGGGGATGTTCGGCGCGGCGTACACCGCTTATCTCGCCGTAAAAGGCATCCCGGCAAAATGCTACACCGCAGATTCAGTCGAAAAAATGTTGAAGGCTTCCGGCTTCGAAGTGATAGATACGAGCTACTCTTGGCCCATCTGCCTTGCCGTTGAAGCTAAAGCCGTTCCCGATGGCTCCTAAAATGCCGGAGACAAAAACCTTCACAGTTCCCGAAACAGCTTCAGGCGCCCGGCTGGACGTATTCGTGGCCGGCGTCCTGCCCGATATATCGCGTTCCCGCGCCCAGAAACTAATAGAAAGCGGCCGCATCCTCGTCGACGGCAAGCCCGAGAAAGCTTCTTACAAGCTTCTGCCCGGTGAAACCGTCCTCGTCACCATACCGCCTCCAGAGCCGATGGGCATTAAAGGCGAAGACATCCCCATTGAAATAATCTATGAGGACGAAGACATCCTTGTTGTGAACAAACCGCGAGGAATGGCGGTCCATCCCGCGCCGGGCTCGCCTTCCCGCACGCTGGTAAACGCCCTGCTTGCCCGATGTGACAAACTGTCGTCGGTAGGCGGAACTGAACGCCCCGGCATCGTGCACCGCCTGGACAAAGACACCTCGGGCGCTTTGGTAGTCGCCAAAACCGATGCCGCCCACGCCTCGCTGCAACAGCAAATCCAAAAACGGGAGGCGCGCCGCGCCTACAAATTAGTCGTCCACGGCGAAGTCAAATTCACGGAAGCGGAAATCGACGCCCCCATAGGAAGGCATCCCACAGACAGAAAACGCATGGCCGTTTTGGAGTTTGCAGAAGACCGGGGCTTGAAGGCGAGGCGCGCAGTCACCGACCTTCGCGTCCTCAAAAGGTTTAGGCAATTCACCTACCTCGAAGCCCGGCTCCAAACAGGCCGCACACATCAGATACGCGTGCACACTTCTTACATCGGCCATCCTGTGGTTGGAGACCCCGTCTATGGCGCCAACCGCTTGCCATTGTGGCTTGGACGCAAACAGGAAGCCGAATTGAAACAAATACTAAAAAACTTGTCCGGACAGGCGCTTCACGCAGCGTTCCTAACTATAAAACATCCGCGTACTGGCATCCAGATGACCTTCGAAGCGCCAATGCCCTCCGAGTTCGAAGCCCTGCTGAAGTGGCTGGAACAAAACGCTTGCTGAAACCGCCAGAAGTAAAAACCGCGACTTGAATCTAATTCATTAAAAAAGCAAAGGCTGGTAGCCATGTTCAAACTTTTAATCATCTTTGCATTGCTAACCTTATCCAAGGAGCTAATGGCAGAAACACCCCCCAAAGACGCGAAACAACACTTGGAAAGAACTTGCTTCCAAAATAGCGGAGCATACGATCCGGCTATAGACATTAAATCCGATGTGGCGATAGTTTACGGCATCAACCCTTCTCTTTCCGAAAGGGTGGATTCGTGGCGCAAAGAAGGCTACATCATACACGTTATGACAGGAATTGCTTGGGGCGGTTACGGGGACTTCCTCGACGGCTTGTGGGACGGCACCAATCACCGCGACCACGCCCAAAAAAGGCGTGACAGCACCGAAATATTGCACGGCCGACATATGCCGTATATGTGCCCCTCCGAGGCTTTCGCGAACTACCTAGCCGAAAACGCGAAGGCTGCTGTCGCCGCCGGAGCGGAAGCTTTGCACTTGGAAGAGCCGGAATATTGGGCTTCAGCCGGCTATTCCGAATGCTTCAAACGCGAGTGGAAGTCTTACTACAACGAAGAGTGGCAGCCGCCGCATTCCTCGCCCGATGCCCAATACAAAGCTTCCAAACTGAAATATTTTTTGTACAAGAGGGCTTTGGGCCTTGTTTTCGACAATGTAAAGGAATACGCCAAAAGCCTTGGCCGCGATTTGAAATGCTACGTAGCCACTCATTCACTGATTAACTATGCGTCTTGGAAGATTGTCAGTCCGGAACATAGCCTAACTACCTTGCCCGGCTGTGACGGCTATATCGGACAGGTTTGGACAGGCACCGCCCGCCATCCAAACTATTATCGGGGCGTGAGGAAAGAACGAACCTTCGAAACCGCGTTCCTTGAATATGGCTCCCTGAACAACCTCGTTCGCTCAACGGGAAAACGAATGTGGTTCCTGCACGATCCAATTGAAGACAACCCAAACCACACTTGGTCGGACTACCGGCAAAACTGGGAGTCAACAGTGGTAGCCTCGCTCCTGTGGCCCGATATTTGGCGATACGAAGTGATGCCGTGGCCGTCGCGCATATTTCACGGCAAATACCCCGCAGACGAGCCGGCGCCAAATCGACACCGCGGCAAAAAAGACCTCGAATCAAATCGTGTCGGCTTGCCAAAAGACTACGCAACAGAAATACTAATTGTCATCAATGAACTGAACAATATGGACCAGCGGGAACTGTCTTGGGAATGCGGGACGAAAGGCATCGGGATATTCGTCTCCGACACAATGATGTTCCAACGCTCTGATCCCCATCCCAGCGATGACCGGCTTGGGTCGTTTTTCGGGTTGGCTATGCCTCTCCTGAAAGCCGGTTCGCCAGTCGAGCCGGTCCAGCTCGAAAACGCAACCCTAAAAGGTTATCTCGATAGGTATAAAGTGATTTTCCTCACTTATGAAGGTATGAAACCCCCTTCTCCGGAATTGCACGGCGCTTTGGCGGAATGGGTAAAAAACGGGGGAATTCTTGTTTTTGTCGATGACGACAAAGACCCTTACAACCAAGTTGCTGAATGGTGGAACACCCCGCCCAGGAGCTACTTCGCCCCAAGGGAGCACCTTTTCGAAATCCTCGGCGTGGCGGCTGAAGGCGTCACGAAAACCGGAAGCGGCGTAGTGATCTATTACAAGGCAAGCCCGGCTGCACTTTCCCGCGAACACGGTGGCGCGGACAAGGTGATAGCCCTCGCAAAGGAAGCCTGCACCCTAGCTAATATCGAGTGGAAAGAATCGAACTTTCTTATGCTGAAGCGCGGTCCTTACATCATCGCCGCATATCTCGATGAAACGCCCGGCGAAGTTCCCCTCTTGTTGGAAGGCAAGTACGTGGACCTTTTCAGTCCGAAGCTTGCGGTTCTGACCAAAGTTGAACTGAAGCCAAACGACCGAGTTTTTTTGCTGGATTTGGCAAAATTCGATTCCAAGCACCCGCAGGTTTTGGCGTCGGCTTCGAAAATCACCGGAGTGCGGCAAAAAGACGGAGTGCTCGAGTTCTATTCTGAAGGGCCGCTGGGAGTTACGTGCGCAACTCGCGTTCTTCTTCCTTCAAAGCCTTCAAAAGCGCTGGAAAACGGCCAAAAGAACGTAAATTTCTCTTGGGATGAAAAAACAAGCACCGCCTTGCTGTCTTACGAAAACTCGCCAAATGGAAAGCTTATAGAAATCCATTATTAGAGCTCCGTAGGGAAGCGCCGCTCGCTTTTCCGACAAGCCATATTTAGGAACAGCGGTAGCCCGCCTTTGCGTAAATTGTGATATATTAGTCTTCGCCAATAGCGAGCGGAAGAGGTGATAAAGTGTTTGAAAAACTGAAGCCGGCGGCTGTTGCGGCGCTGTTGTTTTTTGCGGCTGCTTGTTATGGGCAGTTGCCTTCCAAAGACCTTGTAAAAGGTAAGGCTGTACTCTCCCACGACAAGCTTTTGCAGGGCGGCCGTTTCGAAGCGGCAGTGGTGCTGGACATAAAACCGGGTTACCACATTTACGCCTCCGATGATTCCGCCCCATATCCGACAACCCTGCAAATAGGCCCCGTCAAAGGCATAGAGTTCGACAGCCCCAAATGGCCAAAGCCCAAGCGGATGGCCGCTTTGGACGAAAAGGTCTCCGGTTACGAAGGACGCGTTGTCATCCGCGTAGCTGGGAAAGTCTCCAAAACAGCGAAAACCGGCTCCATAGCAGTGCCTTTCACTGTGAAAATGCTTCCCTGCGGAGAAAAAGCCTGTTCAGCGCCGCTGGAACTCAAGCTGAACGCCCAAGGGACCATTGCTCCTCCGAAGGCAAAGGCAAAGCCAATAAACCGGGAGTTTTTTCCGGGCATAAAAGCTTCGTCCTCCGATAAATCGGGGGGCGAAGCTCCCCAAAATCGCGGTTTGCTTGGAAACGTCATAGCCCGCTACGGGATGCTTCCCGGTTTTATCGCTGTTTTTTTTATGGGGATAGGGCTGGCATTTTTTCCGTGTGTTTACCCGCTCATACCGATTACCGCGGCTTTCTTTGCCAGCCAAAAAGATAAGCAAAATCCGCTTGGTCTGTGCATTGCGTACGTCCTTGGCATAGCGGCAACTTACTCCGCGATAGGAGGCGCCGCTGCTGCTGTTGGCGGGCTTCTCGGTTCAGCCCTCAGATATCCAGCCGTGCTTGCCTCGGTTTCAGCGGTGATAGTACTGCTGGCGCTCAGCATGTTCGGACTTTACCAGATAAGAATGCCTTCTTTCCTTGCCGATAAAGCCTCAGCTCGCTCCGGCTATTTGGGCGCTCTGGCAATGGGATTGCTGATGGGCGTAATCGCAGCGCCCTGCGGCGCCGGATTGGTGGCTCCCATAATCTCCCTCGCCGCCGCAAGTCAAAGCATTGCATTAGGAATAGCGATTTTCTTCGTTTTTTCGCTGGGACTCGGGCTTCCTTATATGGTTCTGGGGCTTTCCTCACACGCGCTCGCAAACGCCCCGATGGCTGGACCTTGGATGGTCACATTGGAGCGGGTTTTCGCTTTCCTTCTGCTTGGCGTGTCCCTTTACATAATCTCTCCGCTCTTGCCAGAAACGGTTTTCCGCGCGCTTATGGCGGCAATTATAGCCGCGCTAGGTATTTACCTGGCTTCCTGCTTGCTCACTAAAGACAAAAAGCCGCTGCGCGCCGCAATCGGGTTGGCGATACTTGCCACGGGAATCGCTTACTCGCCTTGGGTCTCCGCCCCCGAATCGTCGCCCGCTGAACAAATCGATTGGGTGGCTTACTCTCCGGATACTTTGGAAAGAGCTGCAAGCCAAGGCAAACCCGTCATGATAGATTTCACAGCGGAATGGTGCTTCTATTGCAAAAAATTGGAGCAAAAGACTTTTCCAGACCCAAAGGTCGCCAAGCTTTCCAAATCTTTCGTTAATGTCAAAGCCGATCTTACCAAACAAGGGGTGTCGGAACTGGAAGAGCTTCGCAAGAGTTTCGGCGTGTCTAGCCTGCCAACCATCGTTTTCCTTGACAGGAACGGAAAAGAAATAAAAGACCTTCGGATATCCGATTATGTCGAGCCGGATACCCTTGCCAAATCAATGAATGCTGTACTACAACAGTAATACTTTTAATTGCGGAGAAAAAATTGGCAAAGACTTTCGAAGTCCCCGATACACATAACCACAGAGTGCGATCGCTATTCGAAACAATGAAAAAACGCACCGCAGTCATGGGGATATTGAACGTGACGCCGGATTCGTTTTCCGACGGCGGCGCTTATCCTGACTCTGAAACGGCGGTGCGCCGCGCCATCCAAATGGTATCTGAAGGCGCTGACATCATCGACATCGGAGGGGAATCAACCAGGCCCGGGGCGGAACCCGTGCCCGTCGAAAAAGAGATCTCTCGCGTCTTGCCGGTAATCTCCGGCTTGCGGTCCAAATCCGACATTCCTATTTCAATAGACACATATAAAGCCGAAACCGCGGCAGCCGCTTTGGATGCAGGCGCGGATGTGGTGAACGACATCAGCGGCTTGAACTTCGATCCCGACATGCCTTCGCTCCTCGCAGAAAAAAAAGCCGCCGCTGTCTTCATGCACATAAAAGGCTCGCCTCGCGACATGCAGAAAAACCCGCGCTACGAGGACCTAGTGGGCGAAATTAGCTCATATTTGCTCGAAAGCATACACATAGCCACTTCAGCCGGACTTCCCAAAGAATTGATAATCGTTGACCCGGGTTTCGGTTTTGGAAAAAATCCAGAACATAACCTTGAAATAGTCCGTCGGCTTGGAGATTTTTGCAAACTGGGCCACCCAGTCATGATAGGCCCTTCCAGAAAATCTACCATTGGTGTTATACTTGGCGGGCTTCCGCCTGAAGAACGAATTGAAGGCACAGCCGCAATCGTTGCCATATCTATCGCGAATGGCGCCGACATCGTCCGCGTCCACGACGTAAAGCAGATGGCGCGAGTTGCCAAAGTAGCCGACGCTTGCATTGGCTTGGGATAACTTGTTGAAATGTTTGCGGGAAACCTTGTTAAAAGGCTTGTGGAAAAATCTGGCCCAGAAAAATCCTTACGGGTCTTGTGGATAAAATTAAGCCGCTGTTGGTAAATTGATGATAATTTCGCCAGATATCAACAGGGGTTTCACGAATGTTTCGAGCGTGAAAAACGGTTTGTTTCCACAGTATCCACAAGCTCAACAATAACAACAAGGAATATATATACTCTTTTGTAATTATTGAATTCTTCGATATGCGAATCGTTTCAATTGAACTTGTTAACTTCAGAAACTACGACAATCTGCTTTGGCATCCAAGCCATCAAGCCAATGTCATTGTAGGTAAAAATGGCGTTGGAAAAAGCAATTTAGCCGAAGCAATTTACTTGGCCGCGACTACCAAATCGCATAGGACATCGAGGGACAGCGAGACCATCCAGCTTGGAAAGCCTTTCTGCCGGATAGCTTGCGAAGTCTCCAGGGAAAAAGACAACGACATACTCATAGAAATTATAATCGAAAAGAACCAAAAAACTGTTAAGCTTAACAAGACCAAGCAACAAAAGATTTCAGAAGCGGTGGGACAATTGAAAACTGTCATTTTCAGCGCTTCGGACGTGGATATGGTCAAAGGGGAGCCTTCGGGAAGGCGAAGATTCTTGAACCTTGAAATTTGCCAGATTAGGCCGAGATACTGCTTGGCACTGGCTAAATTCAAGCGAATATTGGAACAAAGGAACAGCCTTTTGAAAGATTGTTTGGAAGGTAAGTGCGACGCAGCGGAGCTTTCGATTTGGGACAGCCAGCTGGCGTTAAATGGTTCGGTTTTAATAGCCCAAAGAGAAGAGTTCTGCAGGGAGATAAACGTTTTGGCGGGACAGCTATATTCTGAACTTTGCGGAAGCGGGGAATCGCTCAGCATAAGATACGAACCCAATATTAAAATATCCAACGGGGATACAGAAGAAGAAATAAGGACGAAGTTTTACGAACAACTTTCAAGCTTGAGAACGGCTGAAATTGCCAGAGGAGTCACATTGCGAGGTCCACAGCGAGATGACATTGCCATTACGGTGGATGGATTGGACCTTCGTTACTACGGATCGAGAGGCCAACAGAGAGGGGCGGCTTTGGCAATAAAGATTGCCGAAGCGGAGCTTATTTACAAAAGGACGGGAGAATATCCGGTAGTCATATTGGACGATGTGGCGTCGGAACTGGACCCTGAACGCCGAAGCCGGGCGCTTGGCCTTTTGAATGGCAAATGCCAATCTTTTCTCACAACCACTTCGGTGGATGACCTGCCGCAATTAGAGAAAATGGAATGCCGGATTTTTCAGGTAAAAGACCGCAATATAGAGGAAATACTGGAGCATTCAACCCTTTAAGCGGTGTTGTAAGAAATATGCTATCCAATATGGGCCTCGGCAAGCAGGTAAGGCAATTCGAAGCCGCGCTTGTCTGGCCTCAAGTAGTGGGAGACATAATCGCCAACGCAACGGAAGTGAAGGCGGTCCACGAAGGTGAATTGCATGTCGTTTGCCGTTCGAGTACTTGGGCAAACGAGTTGATGCTTCTCAAGCCAAAGCTTTTGGAAGCGATAGCCGCGGAACTTGGCCCTGGCGTCATAAAGGACATACGTTTCACCTCCGGTAGCATTTCCCCAAAGCCAATCGTCGCAGAAAAAAAACGCAAAAAAGCGGTTGACTTTTCGTCCGATCCGGATGTCGTCTTGGAAGCCGAAAAAGCTGCAAGGTCAGCCGCGGAGAACATCCAAGACAAAAAACTTGCTGAAAAAGTACGGGCTGTTGTCAGGGCGGCATACATAGCGCGAGCCGAGAGAGCGGCTCAAGGATGGAAAGAATGCCCCAAATGCGGAGCCCTTCACCGAGGGCATACAAAGAAATGCCCAGTGTGCAAAGTGGAAAATGGCAGGCAATCCTGAAAAACAATGATTTTCATTCACTCTTCAAAAGCGTACGCTTCTGCAAAAGCGGCTTGCTATGTTGCGCTTCTAATATTGGCGGGCGCCAAATCTCCTTCTTCGGCTGAAGGGAAGTTCGTAGTATTTTTGGTTTCTTCCGCTTCTTATTCCGAGCTTGCCAAGCCGGAATTGGGCAATTTTTCAAGAATTTTGGACGAAGGCTCGTCCGGACTGATGAGTGTCAGGGCTGGGAGGATTTCGCCCAGCCTTTCAGACACAACTCCCGCTGCTAGCCAAAACAGCCAAAAGCTTAATCCTTCACAGCCGGAGGAAAGTGGCTTGCTCACCATCGGAGCCGGCACTCAGGCAATTGCGACAACTGCTGGCAGGCTTGCTTTTCAGGTAGATAAAAATTGCGGGCCGGAGAAAGCGGCCGATATATTCCACCGCCAAACTTTGATTTCAATCGGCAGCTCTAGAATAGTTCACCTAGGCTTTCAAGAGATAATCGCCCTGAACGATAGGGCCGACCGCAAGGGCCAGCCGGGAAAGCTAGGCGAAACGCTAAAAAAATTTAATATCGAAACAGCGGCATTAGGTAACTCCGACGGCTTCGAAGAGCCCTATAGGGGAGCGACGCTTATTTGTGTGGATAAAAACGGGCTTGTTCGCTATGGCGATGTTTCGGGTAAGTTGTTCGCTAAAAGCCCCGAATCTCCATACGGAATTGCTTCGGATCCGGCAAAATTCGCGGAAGAGTTGAAAAAGCTTCCTCACGAAGTTCGCCTAATTGTCATAGATGGTGGCGACCTTCCAAGAGCTGAACGCTACGCCTATCTGTGCGCAGAACCCCAAAGGCTGATTATACGCCTGGAGGCCTTAAAAAAAACAGATGCACTGCTGGGCGAAATATTGAAACTGCTCGACCCCAAAAAAGACCGCCTTGTAGTCCTTAGCCCATACGCGGCTTCAAAATCCGAGGATGAACCCAGCGCTTTGTCACCTGTGGTTTTTTGGGGGGCTGGCATTCCGAATGGAATCGTCACTTCAGCATCGACGCGCAGGCAGGGGATAATTTCCAACCTTGATATCGCGCCGTCTGCGATAGAGTTCCTTATTGGAAACAGCGGCTTGCTTGCCGGCTTCGATGGAAAACCTGCCGGATTCATCAAAATGAAGTCCCCCGTGAGCTTTATTTTGGAACAAGATCAAAAACTGTTGAACCAAATGAGGGGGATTCCTTTTGCGCGAGCAGCCGCAGTTGCCCAAATTGGATTAATTGCCCTGTCCGTTGTCGCTTTGTTGGCTTGGAAGAAACCTGAAATGGCAAGGGCGCTCGCTCTTTCGCCTATGGGCGTGATACTCGCTCTTTTCTTGAGCGGAGCGGCAATTTCGTGGGAGTATGTTTGGATTTTTTCAGCGGTTTTAATTGCTGTAGGTTCCGTATACGCTTGCGAAAAGCTGGGAAAAAGCGCCCTCCAACCCCCGCTGATAATGATGACAGCTGTTATAATTTCGGTTGTCGCGGACCTCGTTTTCGGAGGCAGGCTAATGGGTTCGTCGGTTATCGGTTATTCCGCGGCGATGGGCTCTCGCTACTACGGGCTTGGAAACGAGATGATGGGACTGCTGACAGGTTGTTGGACTGCCGCGACGCTGATTCTTTTGAAAAACACGAACACTCGATTGCGCGGCGTTTTGGCCGCGGCTTCAGGAATGGCGTTAGTCTTGGTCAACGGCTTGCCGTTTTTGGGCTCCAACTTTGGAGGGGCGCTGACGGCGGTTGCCGCTTCGGTATCGGCTGCTTGGTTTGCAAATGGCCGCAAAGGAAAAAAAATCCTGTTTTGGCTTTCGGCAGCGGGAACTGCTACATTTTTTGCCGCTGTTGCTGTGAACTTTTTTGGCGGAGATCCAACGCACATAGGCAGGGCATTGCAAGTGACAGCCGGCCGAGGCCTGGATTTCGCGTATGAAATCGTTGCCCGCAAAATACAAATGAACATAATGCTTTTCCAAAGCAGTGTTTGGAGTAAATTGCTGGTGACCTACCTAGCCGCGGCGGCTCTTTTGATTTCGCTACCGGCCTCTGGTTTGCTTCAAGCCCTCAGAAATGACCGACTTTTATTGGCTTCAGTGTCCAGCATTTCCGCAGCGGCTCTTGCCGCCCTCGTGTTCAACGATTCTGGAGTGCTGGCTGCGGCCACATGCCTTGCGCCGGGTTGGGCAATTTTGGTGCGCGGAACTTGCCGAATTGAATCGGCGGACTGAGGTCCTTTCACGAAACGCAAAGACCGGACGTAACTCCCGACTTGATTCAGGATTCAATGAGGAAGGTATGGATTCCGGGTCAAGCCAGGAAAGGCATCTGGTCAGCGTGGGTTCGGAATGCACAACAGTAATGACCTCTTGTCGGCTTGAGAATCTAATCCACAGCCAGAATGAGTCTTGTTGCCAATCGGATTTCAATCGGCAGAGTGTCAGGAATGACTTCGTGTTGGAGTGGATTTTTCAATCGGCAGAGTGACAGGAATGGCGTCTTTTCCGACCGATAAAAAAATAAAAGAGGTAACCGCTGTCGGCCACCTCCATATTCAGAGAGGAAAGGAGAAGAAAAAGATTTTTTCTACATTCGTCTAATACCCTTTTTTTCCAAGTTCAAAACATATTCCATATTTTTTTAAAAAAACCTGAAGAAAATACTTGGCCAGCCCGATAATTTGTTTGGCGGATCAAAGAGGAAGTCTTTCTTAGCATCGGCAAAGCAAGCCCAGACTTCCGTCATAGTGTCGCCTCTCCATCCCCGAAATGGGAGCGCTGGATGAAGGATTTGGTCGCAACTGCAATGTGGTTGGGTGCCCAGCGCTCCTTTTTTTACGAGCGGCTTATTGATTTCCTGCATTTTAAAATAGCGACCGTGGCTTGAAACTTGCCAAAATGACACGTTTATAATCCGACGGCAGAAAAAAGGCGCGATTTTTTTGCTCGCGCCTATTATTATTTATTTATTTTTATTATTTTTTATCGACGATTAGCCAATACTACGTGCCGGTCAGCACATCTATGTATATCAGCTGCATAGGGGCTCCCGGCATCAAGTGTCCGGCGATGTTTACAGGCATGCCTACCCGGATGTCGCTCAGCGAACCGTCTTTGTTGGGACCGACCCTCGGGCGAACCAAAATCTGCGTCTTTTCCGTAACGACGCAAGGGACGGTAAGCTGCCTCACTGTTTTCACGGTGATCAAATTGCCGTTAACCGCAGTCACAGCGCCTTTGTAAACTGTGGGAATAAACTCCACAACTTTGGCGGTGACTTCGTTGCCATTAATTTCACCCCTCACCAAGGCTCGATAGCCAACTCTCAAATCGGCCATAGAACCTTCATATTTGCGGCATTTGATTTTGGCAGCTTCCGGGACAACGACGGTCCAAACTTGGTCTTTTTTCTTGATGGTCAAGACATTCCCTTGGATAGCGGCGATCTCTCCGCCGATATGCGGTTTCGGGATCTCTATTCTTCTGGCTTGTGGAAGTCCGTTAACCTGCTTTCCGAACACAATTCGCGCGATATCGCCCAGTTGGATGTCGTCGATGGTTCCTTTTTGACCTTTCACCCAAATTTTTGTTTCAGGGGTGATTGCGAAACTCTTGTCGCCGGCTTTCGTTGAGATGCGAATCTGGTCGGTAGCTTTATAGATGACACTTCCCACAGCGGCGGGCGTCTGGCTGGGCGGCTGTTTCCACCAATTCGGGGCTGGTTGGCTGACGCGTGTATTCGCATTGGTGGCAAACGAAGCGGATGCGAATAAAACCGCCAGCAAAATTGCGGCCAAACTCATAGTTTTCATTTCGATCTCTCTCCTTTTGAATAAAGTTCTAAGGTTTGTTCCGCAAATATAGACGCCTATCTTTTTGCTCGGTTACGAAAGCGGATGCTGGTAAAAACACCGAAAAACTGAATATTGCCTGATACAAACAGAAATCGATCACAAAGTCGTTGCCGTTTTGGCGGAGAGAGCTTACAATAACGGAATGGAAACAATCTCTTACCGCACGGACAAGAACATTCCTCTCGAAAAACTGCTGGAGCTATACCGCTCCAGCAATTATAACGACTGGTGGACCGAGCGCAACGCCAAAGCTTGGATAGACCACTCTTACCTTTTCGTCACCGCTTGGAAAGGCGACAAGGCGGTGGGCACGGCGACAGTCATTTCGGACGGCGTCAACTACGCCCACATTGACGACGTCCTCGTCCATCCGGGCTTCAGGCGCAGGGGAATAGCTTCTGAAATGATGAAAATAATCCTTGCGGCAATAGAGCCCCTGAAATTGGATTTCGTGCAGTTAATCGCGCTTCCGGGGAGGTCGTCTTTCTACAAAAGGTTTGGTTTTGAGGAATTGCCCGGCAGCAAAGCAATGCGACTGCGATGAGTAAAGAAAAGAGGTATGCAGAAAAGAGCCTAAAAAGAGATCTTACCATCCGCGATTTGGCAATGGCCGCCGCCAGCGGCATTCTGCTATCTTTGGCTTTCCCGAGGCCTGAGCTTTTCCTGCTGGCTTGGGTGGCGATTGTTCCTCTTTTGCTTACAGTTAAAGGCAAACGCGCCATCCCGGCGGCTTTTTTAGGCTTTGTGGCGGGATTGTTTTTTTACGGCGCGCTGCTTTATTGGGTGATGGATTTTGGAAAGCTGCCTTGGATATTGCTGTCGGCGCACCAGTCGTTGTTCTTCGCATTGTTTGCGGCTTCCATAGCCCTGTTTAATGCCAAACCGCTCCAGCAAGCCGTTTTTGCGGCGTCTGCCTGGACCGCTCTCGAGTGGCTGAGGTCCTTGGGATTTGGAGGGTTCACTTGGGGAAGTTTAGCCGTCTCTCAATACCGAAACATCCCATTTTTGCAGCTGGCGAGCATAACCGGCGCTTGGGGGCTCAGTTTTTTGATCGCTTTTTTCAATTCAAGCTGCGCGGAACTGTTGGCGCGGAAAGATTGGAAGCCGTTGGCGGTCGCCTTGGCGGCCATTTCGGCGGTTGGAATTGGCGGTGTGTTTGCCATTAAACCTATTGATTTAAAAAAACCAATCTTAGTCGCCATTGTGCAAGGCTGCCAACCGATGAGAGAAAACTTAAGCGAAGAAGAAGCCAAAGGAGTGGTCTTGATTTATATCAAGAAGACGCTCCAAGCCGCAAAATTTTTTAATCCTGATTTGGTGCTTTGGCCGGAGACAGTAATTCCCGTCGATTTTGTTTCTACCCCTTGGCCGAAAAGGTCCGTAAGCCTTTTGGCGAGAGTCGCCAGGTGCGAGATGATCGTCGGCGCGACTGCCCGTGAAAAGAGCGGCTCGCAGGAAAAGCTTTACAACGGCGCTTTCTTGTTCGACAAATCAGGCAAGTTGAAAGGCAAATACTACAAGGTCCACCTCGTGCCTTTTGGAGAAAAAGTCCCGTTCAGGAAGTGGCTTCCGTTTTTGAAGCGTTACAGAGTCAGAAGCGAGGATTATGCCTCCGGGCGAGGCTACCAACCTATTGGCAGATACGGAGTAATGATCTGTTTCGAATCAGTTTTCCCTTACATATCCAGAGAGTTGGTGAATAATGGTGCCGCCGTTTTGGCCGTGCTAACCAATGACGGATGGTTTGGGAGGACCGCCGCGCCAAGGCAACATCTGGCATTTTCGGTTCTTAGGGCAGTGGAAAACCGCCGCTGGCTTCTGAGGGCGGCATCAACCGGCATTTCTTGCTCCATATCGCCAAACGGTGAAATAATAGCTGAACTTCCAAGCTGGGAGAGCGGCTTTCTGCCAACCGTCGCCGTTTTCTCCAGCAAAAAAACCATCTACACCCGCTATGGCGACTGGCTTGCCGTTATGTCATTCTTATATTGCTTGGGCGCGTTGCTAACCCAAAACCGCTTCTTCCGCCATCGCTAAAACATTTTCCGGCGGCACGTTCGGCAAAAGCGCCTCGTGGCTGGGGCTTACGACCAAGTTCGGCCCAAGAAACCTTTTTATCCTGCGGACTTCCTCGCGGACTTGCTCCGGCGTTCCATTCACCAAAAGCTCCTGGGTGTCTATCCCTCCCAGAAAGGCTATCTTGCCTTTGAAGTCTCTTGCAAGCGTTTCGGCATCCATGCCTTTTGCTTTTGCCTGAAGCGGGTGCAAAACGTCCACGCCGACGGAAATCAGCCTGCCAATGATCTTGTGGATGGCTCCGCAGGAATGGTGCATGACTATATAGCCGCGGCTACGCGCCAAGCTGGCGAACTCTTTCACCCAAGGAAGGATGAACCTGTCGAACATTTCCGGGCTGATCAGCAAGTCCAGCTGAGTGCCAAAGTCGTTGCCCATAAAGAATGCATCCATATCATCACCCGCAAGGTCGAAGAACCTCTTGTTTGCTTCGTAATAGAATGCGCAAACGCGCTCGGTTACTGCGTCGACCACATCCGGGTTGGAGTGCATTTTGATGAAATAGTTTTCCATTCCGAAAAGCCCGGCGACGATATGGAAAAAAGCGCACCACATTCCGCTGGCGCGCCAGTGATTGCCAGAGTTTCGAAGCTTTGAAAGCGTTTCGGAAAAATCGAGATAGTCAGGATTTGGCCAATCATAATCCTCGAGCTCAGAAGGGTCTTCACAGTCGGCAAGGATAAAAGACCCGGGCTTCGGTTCTCCGATATCAAATATCTGCTTGCCGTCCGGATGCCGATAAGAATCCCATTCGGGGCATATCCAGCGCATGTCGTCTTTGAGCGTCAAGCGCAGTTCTTCTTCGGAGCCAACACCAAAGTGCTCGAGGTATATGGACAAGGTTTGCGGGTGGGGATTTCCCATCCAAAAGCCAAAACGGTCGGCGGTCTCCCCGGAAAACAAGGCGCGCAGGCGTTCGCGGCTAGTCATTTTCGATTCCCCTTCAATGCAGCAAAATAGGCTGGGCTTTTTGTTGGATTGTTCAAGATCAATAAACGCTATCGGCCAGCCGATAAAAAGTTATTCCGCAAGAAAAGCCAGATTCCCTTTGCGGTTTCGGGCAATTGGCTTCCGGCAGGCTTTAGATGAGATCGAAGAGGAAGGAAAATCGTCAGTATTTGCAGATTTCGTAAGCCGATTCCAAGAACGCGTCCACGTTTTCTTCTTTCGCGTTCATCGAAATCGAGCCTCCGGTGCAGAGCACGAACTTGCCGTTTTTTCCGGCCACTTCAAAGCAGTACCTCGCAGCGTTTTTGACATCCTCCGGCGTGCCATGGATCATTACTTCTATCGGGGCTATATTCCCGCCCAAAATCACGTCCGGCAAAGCGTTGCGAAAATGCTGTATATCGACGTTTGGCGAAAAGCCCATCAGTTCGTCTATGCCCAATTCTCCCAGCTTGTGGATGCCCTTGGGTGGTATGTCGCCGTCGGTGTGCAGGCTGCAAACATACCTTCCTTTGTACTTCGCGAATATCTTTCCCGTGTAAGGCGCGACGAAACGGTCAAATAAATCCGGTGGCAAATAGGCGCAGTAATCCTCGCCAATATCTATTTTGTCCCAAAGGTTTGTGTGGTCCTTCGGCCCGCCCCATCTCTTTTCAATATATTCAAGCCACTCCATCGACCGCTCCGTAAGCAAATCGAAAATCCGCTCCACCTTGTCCGGCTGTTCGTAAAGGTCGGTGAACATATCCGTGACGCCCCGGAAAGTGGAATAAAGATCCATCATCCCGCTTACTCCAAAGTAATAACACACCTGCTTGTCTTCCGGGAGCCGGCTGTTGAAGTAGTCCATTCCCTTTTGTATCCTTCTAACGCTAGGCAGCTGGTCGAAATTGCAGCTTGGGCGAAAATAGCGGTCGAACTTATCTATGCTCTCGCCAAGCCACTGCAGAGGGTGCGCTTTTGGGTTTTCGGAGCTAAACTTCTCGGCATCGTAGTAAATGTCTATCGCGCCGGCATCTACACTGAACTCGCGCAAGCCGTAAAAACGCTCGTTGACGCGCTTTTGGACTTCGAACATGGTTTCCCAACTTCTCGCGTACTCCGAAGGCGAGACGCCTGTCCAAGCACAGCAGAAAGTATTATCCAACCACAACCGGAACGGCGCATAATCCGGCGTTTCGCCGCGCGCCAGCTTCTTGTACCGGTTGACGTTTTCTTTGAAAAAATCCAGCGGAACTTTTATCATATTGAACTTACGATTGCCCTTTTATTACCTTCATTATTTCTTCGAAGTTTGCGCAATAGTGCGAACAAAGTTCCTTTGTCCCGCTTTGTTCGATGTTGCCGCCGGCTATTCCGATAACCGAAAAACCCGCCAAACGAATGGCGCACACTCCGGCTCCGCTGTCTTCTATGCCTATGACTTGGTGCCGCTCCGATGGATCTATTCCCAGTCCCACGCGGCAAGTCTCGGCGTACAGCCATGGATGCGGCTTCGGTGAAAGCTCGCCCAACGTGCCGACTTCGCCTTTCCTCAGCGGGAACCCCGCGGAGATTATCGCGTCGTAAAACTCTTTCGGGTCGCCCATTTTAAGGGTCCGGAATGCAGACACTATCTCGGGCCAAGCTTTCTCGTAAAGCCCCGAAGTCACCAGCCCTATCTTGATGCCCATTTCCTTCAGCCCGTAAAGGAAGTCTTTCAGCCCGGGAGTTGGCGTGAACGCGTTTTCTCGGCCGCCGCCTTCCAAAATAGCCCGAAGCTCGCGATGAGTGTGCTCGAAGTAGTACTTCCTCGCTTCCTCAACCGTTTTGTCCGGGCAGTACTTTCTTATGCAGTACTGCAAATGCTCCGAAACGCTGTGCCCGGAAACATAAGGAATGTCCTCTTCGCTTAACTCGAATTTGGGGTCGCCCAACAAGCTTGCTGTGCTCATCTGGATAATCCAAATCCAGAACTCCTCGCTTCGGACGCTCGTGCCGTCGAGGTCCATAAGCACCGCTTTTATCGGCCGCTCTATCTTTACCGGCTTCACTGGGTAATAAGCCGGATAGCCCATAGCCGACTTCACATACGCTATCGCATGGTCGCTGAAAGCTATAAACTCCACTTTCCTGTCGCCCGTGGCGATAATGGAAACCACCCCGTCCTTTCCCACCTCGAAACACCCATCACTGCATTTCTCCATAGGAATAAACCCGGATCCTTTCGAAATAACTCCTATTCCGGGAATTTCCGCCAAAGTTTTCATAAAATTTCCAATCTCCTATTGCAAAACGTCTAGGCAATCATTATACTTCCATTATACATGAAAAGCCATTTATCCTACAGTTTCTATTTTATTTGGGGGTATTTCTATGATTTGCACCGTTGCCTCGTTCATTTTATTGACCTCGCTCGCCGCAAACAGTTTCGCCGCCACGCAGATTTCCATTTCCTCCAACGCCTCGGATTTGGAAATATATGCCGCTCGCGAATTGCAAAGATACTTATACCAAATAACCGGGGAACTGCCGCTCATCACTAACGACACAGCGACTTTGGGCAAGTTCAATTTTATAGTCGGCAGGCTTAATTCCCACAAGCTTATCAAATTGCCTGCCGGAACGAGAATGCCGGGCCCGCAAGGCTATATCCTGAAGTCCGCCACTCTCGCAGGAAAGCCGGCGATAATCATAGCCGGCTCAGACCTCGAAGGCGTGCTGTACGGCGTTTACGGCTTGCTCGAAGACCACTACGGCATGGGATTCTATTTGCAAGGCGACGTCTTCCCCAAAAAGTTCAAAGGCCACCCCGAAAACCTCAACGAGACCAAAACCCCCCTCGTTTACATCAGGGGTTTCTTGCCTTGGACCAACTTCCCCCAATCCGCAACTGTTTATTCTTGGGAAGACTGGAAGTTCATAATAGACCAAATGGCCAAAATGCGCATGAACCTGCTTCACATCCACAACTACAGCGGTTCGGGCGGGCACAACGAAATGTTCCACAACTTTCGCTACAAAGGACACCTTTCTAGGGTCTGGATGCCCACGGCAAAAACCGGCCACGGCTGGTCCGGCCCCAAATGGGACGTGAACGAGTACTTGTTCGGCGCGTCCGACCTGTTCGACGACTACGATTTCGGCGCGGATTGCGCTTTGCACAACGAAAACCTTTCAAACGAAGAAGTCTTCGCAAAAGGTTACTCTATGTTCCAAAAAGTGATCGCCTATGCCCACAGCCGCGGCGTCAAGATTGCACTGGGCTTGGACATAAACGAAATCCCCCGCGAATACCACAAGCTGGGCGCCGAGCCCGACCATCCGGAAGTCATCGAAGCGAGAATCGAACAAATAACCACCCATTATCCCGATTTGGACTACCTAATCTGCTTCCAACACGAGGCCTCCGGCGCCCGGCCGGAAGCCAAAAAAATCTGGCGTAATAGCTTCGACCAGTTTTACTCCGGAATCAAAAAACGCTCCCCCAATACCAAGCTCGCAGTCGCAGGCTGGGGCTTGAAAGCCAACGACGTGAAAGATTTACCCGATGACGTAATATGCGCCCCCATTTCGGCATATTCCGCGGGTTTCGAAAGCGGAAAAATATACGGCGATCGCGAATACTGGGGTTGCCCTTGGCTGGAACGCGACTTCCGCAGTTCCCAATACTACTACCCATACAATATCCACCTTTCCGATACCATAAAAGCTTGGCAAAGCCGAGCCTCGAACCTTAAAGGGCTTTATTGCCTCACTTGGCGGATAGCAGATGCCATCGACCCGAAAATGTCTTACATCGCGCGCGCTCCATGGGATCTGGAAGGCAAATATAAATCGTCCAGAGACGTTTACCTCGAATATGCAGTGAAAAATTATGGCGAGAAAGCCGCCGAAACGCTCACTTCAATTATCAACGAAAACGAACCCTACGCCTGCGGTTTCGGCGAATGCCAACCAACACCATCTTTTACAGGCACCTTCAGCATCGATACCGGCGCAAACCTTTTCAACATCTCTGCTTTCGCCTTCTCGGATTCCCAAACAAACGAGCGAGTGGAAAAAAACGCCACGGATTATTCCAAAGCCAAAGGCACCCAGCGCGCGGAATGCTCCGAAGGCGGCGAATGCTTGGCGTATATCAACGCGGGCGACTGGATCAGGTTCGACGATTTCGATTTCGGAACCGGCAAAGATACTTTTGAAGCAAGATTGGCTACCGTTAACAATGAAGCCAGCTTCATAGAAATCCGAATCGGCCACCAAACCCAGGGGCAACTCCTCGCAAGGGTCCAAGTTCCCTACACCGGTGGCTGGCAAATCTGGAAAACAATAACTGCCCCCATTCCAAGAACCTCGGGAAAAGCGAAGCTTTTTTTGGTGTTCTACGGCGCCGAAATCAACGATTTGCCCAAAGCGCAAAGCCAACTTGCCAAAATCAACGACATTTACGCCCAAACTAATGACCCCAGCTTTAGATACCGCATAGACTTGCTCAGGCGAAGAATCGCCGCCTCCCGCGATCATATTTTGCTAAACAGGTATTTCCCCCACCTAGATTGGGACGGCCTTCCCGGCCGGTTCGACTCTTGGATGAAAAACTTTACCCACCGCGTGACCGATATTTCGTCTCTAGGCAACGTCCAAAGCGCGCAAAACCGCTTCGTGCAGTTGAACTATTTGAGCGCTGAAAACGAAATGCGCAAAAATCTAGAAATCGCCCCACCATCCAAAGTGGAAGCGCGTGGAACCAAGGACGGCGTCGTTATCACTTGGCGCTATGAAGACGCCCGCATAAAAGGTTTCCGAATTTACGAAGATGGCAAAGCCGTAAACCAAGCACCAATTCCCGCCACCCGGCGTTCTTTCTCTTTCAAAACTTCCGGCAGGCATTCTTACCGGGTATCCGCCATTGCCGCCAATGGCAAAGAAAGCGCCCTCAGCGTTAAAACCGAATGTGAGGCGGGAACAGCCGACCGTTCGGCCCCGAGAATAGTCGTCATATCGCCGCCAGTTTCAGTGGCGCAAGGGCAAAACGCTGAATTGAAAGCCCGCATTTTGGACGGTAGGCACTACTCTCATATTTCGGCGGTTTTGAAATACCGCACCCCCGGTACCGCAAAATGGAAGACTGCGCCGATGGCCCGCCGGACAAAAGCCGTCTTTTGCAGCGTGATCCCAGCATCCGAAATAAGCCATTTGGGGATGGAATACTACATAGTTGCCACCGATGGGACTAACAAATCGGTTTGGCCGGCGGCCGCCCCCAAAGAACGGGCATCCTTCGTCGCATATCCTATAGCCGACAAAGAACCGCCATCCGCTCCGGGCAAAGCCTTTGCTCAGGAAATTGACGGAAAGAAAACGATTAAATGGGGCAAGGCTTCGGGCGACGTTTTTTGGTACCGCATTTATCGGAGCCAAAATCCCGGTTTCAAGCCGCAAGCGGAGAACTTTGTGACTTATGTCCACAGCTCCAGCCAATCATACGCGAGTAATGGCTTGGACTTCGACGGCAGGAAACTGTACGGAGCCTATTATTATGCGATCACCGCCGTGGATAAATCGGGAAACGAAAGCCCGCCGTCGAACTATGTTATGGTAAAATACTGACGTGCCTGGCGCCGCCACAAAACAGGCGATAAAGTTTGGCAAGCAATTGGATTTCTGGATATGAAAATACAGAGCGCAACATAAACCGGAGGTTTGCCTGGCAGCATGTAACGAAAATATGACAATTTCCGAGTGACGGAAAAAGTCGAAAAAAGGCGAGTC